>Ga0081539_10002535_pt1 | contig 25460 bp, 16 predicted proteins | sample TabmetS4T2R2_FD_71023 | JGI IMG/M metagenome (GOLD analysis project Ga0081539, IMG submission 71023) | Tabebuia heterophylla rhizosphere microbial communities from the University of Puerto Rico - S4T2R2 | ecosystem: Host-associated > Plants > Roots > Rhizosphere ...
TCCATCAGTTGAATTTAGCTGTAGAGATCTGGGCCACTCAAAACGATTGGCAAGGTGACTGCCAGCTGCTGGCGGCGCAAGTTACGGGCTTGGACTATGGCATAATTGAATTAACGGAAATCGAATAATGGCTTATCAACCACCAGCTGAAATCCTTGAGAAATATGCCAAAGTTCTGGTCAACTACGCACTATGGAGCGGCGAAGGTGTCAGAAAAGGGGACGTTGTTTACTTGCAGGGGCAGACTTCATCGTTGCCTTTCTATAATGCGATTGAAAAACAATTGCTACTTTCCGGAGCCCACATCATTGGACGGCTATCAGATGATGAGAATGGGATGGCTCGATTCGTTTATCAAAATGCCAGTGATGAGCAGTTAACGTTTTTCCCGAAGCGATATTACAAAGCAATTGCCGATCTAATTGACCATCGGATTGCTATCTTATCCGATCACGACCCTCATGAACTCGATGGGGTTGATCCTAAAAAGATAATGTTACGACAGAAAAGCGCAAAGCCACTCATACAGTGGCTCGATCGTAAAGAGGACCGGGGTAAACATACTTGGACACTGGCATCTTATGGAACTGAGGCCACAGCTAAAGAAGCAGGACTGACGATCGAAGAGTATTGGGATCAAATTATTAAGGCCTGCTTTCTGGATCTAAAGGATCCGATTGCAAAATGGCGCCAGGTGAGTAAAGAAATTCACCGCATTGCTGAAAGGTTGACTAAGATGAAAATTGAATGGATCCATCTTGAAGGAGTGGATGCTGATCTTCATGTAAAGATCGGTACAAATCGTAACTGGATGGGTGGTTCTGGTCGTAACATCCCTAGTTTTGAGATTTTTACATCACCTGATTGGCGTGGCACAGAGGGCTGGGTTTCTTTTAACCAACCTGTTACAAAATACTCCCTGCGCATCGATGGGATCCAGCTAAAGTTTAAAAAAGGAGTTGTTACTGAAGCCATAGCAACTAAAAATCAAAAATTTTTGCATGAACTTCTGGCAACCGATAAAGGCGCATCAAGGCTTGGCGAATTCTCTCTGACAGACAGCCGTATGTCTAGAATTACGAAACCGATGCACGATGATCTTTACGACGAAAATATGGGGGGCAAGTATGGAAATACCCATATGGCAGTCGGAAGGTCGTACTTTGATACTTATTTGGGTGATGTTGCAAAAGTAGGACCACAAGCGCTACGGAAGCTCGGTTTTAACGAATCGGTCGTTCACACAGATATGATTTCGACGACTGACAGAACTGTCACCGCCACCCTAGAAAACGGCAAAAAACTAGTCATTTACAAAAAAGGCCAGTTTACGGTATAATCAGTTCAGTTATCCGGCCGACAGGTCGGATTTTCGCTTTTAGGGGACCTAAAAGCAATTATCAATTTACAATTAACAATTTTCAATAAATTATCAATGATCATTGATCAATGACAAATTAATGCGAAATGAAAAATGTTAAATGTTAACTGGAACGGAGCGACCGATGGATATGGATTTTAAACAGCTGGCCCAAGCTATAAAAGTAATTGCCGAAGAAAAAAACCTGCCCGAAGAGCAGGTACAAGATATAGTGCAGCAAGCACTAGCTGCCGCCTGGCGCCGTGATTATGGTGACCGCGAGCAAGAAGTTCGCGCCACCATGAACCTGAACACCGGCGACGTGACGGTCTATGTCAGTAAAGAGGTTGTTGAGAACGTCGAAGACCCAAATGCCGAGATCAATTTAGCCGAAGCTCAAGCTATCCGCAAGAACGCCAAAGTCGGCGAAACCGTCGAGATTATTCAGAACGTTAAAGAATTTGGCCGCGTCGCCGCTCAAACCGCTAAACAAGTTATATTGCAACGCTTGCGCGAAGCTGAGCGCGAAATCGTCTTAAGCGAATTTGAAGACAAAGTTGGCGCTATTGTTAACGGTATCGTTAGTCGTGTCGAGGGTCGCTTGGTCAGAGTGGAGCTTGGTCGTGGGCAGGGTATCATGCCGGTCAGCGAACAAATTCAAGGCGAGCACTATCACCCGGGTCAACGGCTGAAGTTTTATCTGAAAGAAGTCGAAAAAAGTCCTCGAGGGCCACAGCTGATCGTTAGTCGTGGCGCTAAAGAATTTATTGAACAGCTGTTCCGCGCCGAGGTGCCTGAGATGGGCGGTAACGCTGTAGAGATAAAAGCCATCGCCCGAGAAGCCGGCGTACGCTCCAAAATAGCTGTTTCCAGCAATGTCCAAGGCATCGATCCAGTCGGTACGTTCGTTGGCGGCCATGGCACCCGAATAAACGCCGTTCGCGACGAAATCGGTAGTCAGGAAATGATAGACATAGTGGTTTGGGACGAAGAAACTCAAACATATATCGCCAACGCTATGAAGCCGGCCAATGTTACACGAGTAGATATTAATGAAAAGAATAAAAAAGCTACCGTGATTGTCCCTGAAGATCAGCTGAGCGTGGCTATTGGCAAAGCTGGGCAAAATGTACGCCTAGCCGGCAAATTAACTGGTTATGAGCTCGATGTGGAGGCCGATAAAGCCGCCGGTACCGAAGTTCAGGAAAAACCGGCAGAAGAACAACCAGGAGTTGAATCCAAGCAGGTAGTGCAAAAACTCAAGAAAAAATCCGATATGGAAAGCTCGCTGCTAGAAGCCATCGAAGAACACGGCACCCCAGCGGATTCCGAAGAAGCTGGAAAAAAGATCAATAACTAAAACCCCAAGTAATAAATTAGCACTCGCACTTGACGAGTGCTAATTTATGCTATAATTTAAACATAACGGCTGCTGTTAAAACCGTTACAGCAAGATTTAAAAGAAGAGGGTTAATTAAAAGCATATGATTCCAAACTCACCTGATTTTCAAGAATTTTTAAGCCACTTAACTAATAATGCGCTGCACTCGCTGAAGCACGCCGATGCCATTGCCCGGGCTTCCGGCAGTGCCTACATTGGCACCGAACATCTGCTCCTGGGCGTACTGGCCCAAGAGGGCTCCATGGGTTCGAAGATCTTGGAAGGCGTGGGGGTCAACCTGGATCGGGCCCGCCTGGCGCTCAACTTAACGCCAAAGACCCTAGTTATTAACATGGGCGGTAAGGGCCTCTCTGAGACCGCCAAACTTACACTGAAAATGGCCTGGGAGATCGCCCAGGAGTTTAACCAAGATTATTGCGGCACCGAACACATCCTATACAGCATTTTGAGCCAAAAGAACGCCAGGGCTACTACTCTTCTTAGAGACATGGGCGTTGATATAGACCGATTGAGCGGCGAGGTCGAACAGTTCTTAAACCGCCAGCAGTACGAAGAAAGCAAGAACGGTGCCGACGGCCGTCGTCGCGGCAGTCGAGGAAGAAAAACCACTCTGGAATTTTATGGCACCGATATGACAGAGCTGGCTCGTAAAGGCAAGCTCGATCCGGTGGTTGGCCGCGAACCCCAGATTCGCCGGGTTATCACTATACTTAACCGCCGTACGAAAAATAATCCGGTACTGATTGGCGAGCCCGGTGTTGGCAAAACCGCTATTGCCGAGGGAATAGCCCAACGGATAGTTAATGAAGAAGTCCCCGACAGCTTATTGAATAAACGGATCATAACCTTAGACCTCGCCGGAATGATCGCCGGCACTAAATATAGAGGTGAGTTTGAAGATCGGCTGAAAAAAGTTATAGCCGAACTAGAGGATGATAAAGATACCATTGTGTTTGTTGACGAACTTCACTTAATTGTAGGTGCCGGTGCGGCCGAGGGCTCGATGGATGCCGGCAACATCTTAAAACCGAGCTTGGCACGCGGCAAAATTCGGCTGATCGGCGCTACCACCACCGATGAATATACTCGCTACGTTGAAAAAGATGCCGCTCTGGAGCGCCGCTTCCAGCCGGTACAGGTACCCGAAACCACGCCCAGCGAGACCCTAGCAATTCTTAAGGGGCTTAGAAAGTACTACGAAGAATTTCATGGCGTAAAGGTTGACGATGAGGTTCTTAGCGACACCGTGCAGTTCGCCCGGCGTTATATTAACGATCGCTACATGCCCGACAAAGCCATTGATTTGTTAGACGAAACCGCTGCCTATTTGCGGGTCAATAAGGGTAAAACTCCTCCAGAACTCAGACAGCTACAGAAAGAACTCAAGCTCGTTAATGGCCGGATTGAAGACGCGGTTGATGCCGAAGATTATGAAAAAGCCGCCCGCGAAAAACAATCCGCCAGCCAGTTAAACGAGAAAATTAAGGAGCTCGAGAAAAGCCATAAGACAGGCAAACCCATTACTCTAACGTCAGATGATGTGGCCGAGACTGTCTCGCGCATGACCGGCGTACCGGTGACCAAAGTCATCCGCTCAGAAGCCAAGTACCTGGTTAATCTTGAGAAAAACCTCAGTAGACATATCATTGGCCAGGATGAAGCAGTAGAAACCGTCGCTCGCGCCGTCCGTCGCTCGCGCAGTGGCATTTCATCCGAGAAGCGGCCAATCGGCTCATTCATTTTCCTCGGGCCGACAGGTGTCGGTAAGACCGAGTTAGCACGGGTGCTTGCCCGTGAATTCTTTGGGTCGGAAGAAACGCTCATCAAGATCGACATGAGTGAGTTCAGCGAGCACCACACGGTTGCCCGGTTGGTCGGCGCGCCGGCGGGTTACGTTGGCTACGATGACGGCGGTCAGCTGACAGATAAAATCCGTCGGCAACCCTATAGTGTCGTACTGTTTGATGAAATTGAGAAAGCTCATCCGGAAGTATTCAATATCTTGCTGCAGATCCTAGAAGATGGCGTCTTAAGCGACGCTAAGGGCCGTAAAATCGATTTCACTAACACTATCGTAATCATGACGAGCAATATCGGAGCTGAGAAATTACAGAAAGAAGCCAGCTTCGGCTTTGGCGCCAGTACCATAAAAGATATGGACAATCTGGATGAACTGCACTCAGCCAATAAGACCAAAGTGCTAGATGAGATTAAGAAAATGATGCGACCGGAGCTACTTAACCGCATTGATAAAACAATTGTTTTCCGGGCACTTACCAAAAAAGACGCGCTCAAAATCCTTGATCTTCAACTCGATGATTTGCGCTCACGGCTTGTAAAAAAGGGCATAGGCCTCCAGGTTAATAAAACCGCTAAGGACTATCTTCTTGAGAAAGGTTACGACGCTTTAAACGGCGCCCGTCCGATGCGCCGGCTGTTACAGGAGACAGTTGAGGATGCCATCGCCGGCGGGTTACTGGAAGATACGTTCCACAAGGGAGATATAGTTTCGGTAGCGGTCAAGAATTCAGACAAGAAAAAAGAACCCGAGCTCGCCTACAGCTCCAAAAACGAGTAGAGATTGAATTAGGACTTAGGAGTTAAGAATTATGGGGTCTTGTGCTCTAATTCATAATTCATTACTCATAACTCTGCTAAACTATTAACTGATTTATGGGTAGGTTTTGGCGGGTATTTTCGGCTGTTTTGACCTTAGCTCTACTGGGGCTGTTTGTCTTAGGTATCCTCAATATGCAAGCCATTGAGGATTGGCTGCGACTAAGAAATTATGAACCGCCGGCAACTATCACCAGAATAGTCCGTGCGGACAGAATGACCAAGAACGCTGAGCGCATTTTCTACATTACTCATCCCGAGCTAATCGGCAGTGCTGATACCTTTCGTCAAAATTGCCCGACTATCGAGCAGACTATCGTCCTCGGCTGTTATCGTTCGGGTCTAAACACCGGTATTTACATCTATAATATTGATGACTCTCGCTTAAACGGCGTGGTCGAGGTGACCGCGGCTCATGAGATGCTTCATGCCGCTTATGACCGCCTAAGCCAAAATGAGCAGCAGCGGGTTAATGAGCTTTTGAACGATTACTACACTAATGACCTTAAAGACAAGCGTATTATAGAAACAATTGATTCGTATAAAAAAAGCGAGCCCACCGAGCTTATTAACGAGATGCACTCAATCTTCGCTACAGAGATACGCAATCTGCCTACGGAGCTAGAAGCTTATTATCAAAAATACTTTAATCAGCGGTCGGCTGTCGTGTCATTCGCTGAGAGGTACGGCGATGAATTTACCAGGCGCATTAATAAAATTAAGGACTACGAGCAGCAACTCGCTGCACTGAAGAAAAAAATCGCCAGCGAGGAATCAGCGCTTGCCGGCAAGTTGTCAAAGATTGAGAGCGATAGACGCAACCTTAATAGTTTGAGGGCATCAGGACAAGTTGCCGCCTATAACGCCGCCGTTGACGACTTTAACACAGAAGTTGAGAACTATAACTCAGCGGTCAATAGGTTAAAGGACGGCATCGCTGAGTTTAACCGGCTAGTAGCTGCCCACAATGCTCTGGCGTCAGAGCTGAGAAGCTTATACGACTCGCTCGATACGAGCTTAAAACCGCAAAGCGAACAGTAAGTTTGCTAAACTGTTTCTATGGCGAAGAAGTTGGGAGTGCGCTATGTCTGTAATAATTGTGGCGCGCTAAGCACCACCTGGACTGGGCGCTGCCGTGTCTGTGGCGAGTGGAACACGCTTCAAGAACAGCTTGAAGTCAGTACCACCACTGCCGGGACTAGTGGTAATCACTTGAAAGCCGAATCTGTGACTCAGGCGTCTCGAGCTGAGAACCAAAGGATATCTACTGGAATTTCTGATGTCGACGCGGTTTTGGGTGGAGGACTTGTAGCAGGCAGCGTTAATTTGGTTGCCGGGCAACCGGGAATAGGTAAAAGTACCCTCTTGCTACAGATCGCCGATAACGTGGCTGCCAAGCATCGTGTTTTATACGTTAGCGGTGAAGAATCCGCTCAACAGGTGGCGTTGCGAGCCGAACGTTTGAATGCCGACGCCAAAACACTGGAGCTGGCGGTGTCGACAGTTACCAATGATATCGCTTCCACGATTGCTTCAGGTGATTATAACGTTGTTATTATGGACTCTGTGCAATCGATAGCTGTTAACGAAATCGCTTCGGCGGCTGGAAATATCAGTCAGATTACCAACAGCACTCAGCTTTTAACCGCTGCAGCTAAATCAACCGATACAGCGCTAATATTAGTTGGTCACGTGACCAAAGAGGGCTCGATAGCCGGTCCGAAGGTGCTTGAACATGTAGTTGATGTGGTTCTGCAGCTGGAGGGCGATCGCTACGGAGGATTTAAGATTTTACGGGCGGTAAAAAACCGCTACGGCTCAACTACCGAAGCCGGGATATTTGAAATGACCGATAAAGGGCTTGAACCGGTAGATAATCCTTCCGCGGCGCTTCTAGCAGAAAGACAGGTCAGCGATGGTTCGGTGGTACATGCCACAATGGAAGGCAGCCGGCCGTTGCTTGTTGAAGTACAAGCGCTGGTTAATCCTACGAGTTATGGCTATCCTAAGCGAACGGCCAGCGGTATAGACCTCAACAGAGTTAACTTATTAATAGCTATGCTCGAGCGCCGCACCAAATTAAAGCTGGCTGATCGTGATATCTACGTTAATATCGTTGGCGGAATCCGTTTAACTGAGCCGGCCGCCGATCTAGCGGTTTGTATGGCTATCGCCAGTGCGGCCAAGGGCATGCAGTTGAAGAAAAATGCGGTTGTATTTGGAGAAGTTGGATTGTCCGGCGAGGTTCGCCACGTCCCATTCCTGGAAAAACGTCTCGCTGAGTCGAAAAAGCTGGGGTTTGAGGCGGCTATCGGACCGGCTGTGCGCTCGGGTAAAAAACCGACCTTTCTTTTGCCGATTAAAAACGTGCGTAGCGCGTTGAATACGTTTTTAGAAAAAGATTAAGCGTTTTTAATTGACAGATATTTGATCAGAATTTCCAGAACTATCCTCTACTCGAATTGTTCCACTGCCGCCTATAAAAGCGTTATTACAGTGTGACGGATTGATATTTGTACAAGGGGCGTAAGCTGAACCATTTAGGAATACAGTAAATGGACCGTTGCCCCCATTCCATTTAATGTCCACAAAGTTTCCAACATCATCACCATCCGATGGGTCGCTAATTTCTAGCGAACCACCCCCGCCACCTCCTCCAGAGAGGCTGATCGATTTTGTACTACTTCCTTGGTACAGCACGCTGTCGGTGACTGTCGCCGTTATCGTTGCGCTACCTCCAGAATTCACATTGAACGTACACTGAACCGGCGAACCATTGGAGATGTTTGTAGAAGTACAAACATTCTCGCCGTTGATGCTAATTGAAACTGTACCAGGGTAGTCTGGGTATTGTGAGTCATTAAGAGGATGAGTGCCAGAAAAAGGAGTAGCTGATATTGAACAGCTGTTATCGCAGCTATTGGGAGCGGTAATAACCACGGTTGGTTTCTCATCGCTACAACTGTGCACATCATCCGATCCTAAGCCGGTCGAACTGCTTGTGGAGGTATTAGCGCCAGCCCCAGGTGGGTAGAATAGATCGACCGAGAAACTACTTGGTGCTGAGTTGCCACCAAGGCGCTGTCTGGCAGCTGACGGCGTACAATTAGTGGCTAATTTGCCCGAAACCTTGTCAATGGTCACGCTTTGGCTGCTGGCTCCCTTTGGTTTATACCAAGAAGGGAAAAGATCGGTACTTGGGCTCGGCTCGACCGAAGAGTTTCCGACATGGCTACGGACCACGTAGGCCGGTAGCCGCTGGATGCCGCTTGGTTCTTTCCAGGTTTCGGGTTGAGTATTCAAAGTATCGAGCGCCTTTGTCATAAACGTGCGGGTCAACGGCTCGGTAAGGTTCTCCATAAACGTAGTAAGACGCTGGTTACGTGTGTGGTGGCCAACCCAGCTGCCGACGGCGAATTTGGGATTCCAAGACATCATCAGACCGTCAAAACCATTGTTAGTAGTACCGGTTTTGATAGCATTCTTCCAACCGTTGTAGTTATGCCACTTACGGCCGAATGATAAGTAGCTGGCGTTCGGGTCCGAAGCCATCTGGCTAACGATGTACGCGGCATCCGGGCGAACAGCCTGTTTAACGCCTTCGTCACCAGCTTTTAATTGTTTCCACTCATAAATCGGTTTTGTATCACTGGTGGAGTCGAAAATCTTCAATATATAAGTTTGCGGTATAGAAAGCCCCATACGACTAATCGAAGCTACTCCATGCGTATGCTGGTCCAAGTGGAGGTATGCACCGTCACCGATGGCCGAAGCGCCATAACACTGAGCTTCGTCTGACTTAGTAGCCGTATTTACATCGACCCCAGGGTTATAACACTTATATGCTCCTGGGGCATCCATCAATTCGTTAGCGGTGTTAATTGTCTTATTGATTGATTCTGCCTCTTTACCGGGAACTACTGACAGCATGGCTTTAACCGCTGGCACGTTTCTTGAGCCGCCAAGAGCATAGCGAAGTGTCTCAGCCCCGGGATAGCGAAAATCATAATTATACAAGCAGTTACCGCCGCTGGCCGGACCGCGTCCGAAGGATGGCCGTGCCTTGTTCGTACACGGATATCCAGGTATTGCTTGCTGGACATCGTAGAGTACTGATCCGGCTCCGGCATTAGAGTTTTCTATAAGCGATACATAATCGTATGGCTTGAAGCTCGATCCCGGCGAGATGTTCCACTGAGCGTAATTTATTTTGCCAAACTCGTTATTATTAAAGTCATTACCTCCCACCAGAGCAACAACCTGCCCGGTCTGCACATCTTCAGCAACTAGTGCTTGAGCATCAGCTCCAAATCTGGCAGCATTAGCCCGGTTATTGGCAATGGTTTCCTCGGCCAATTTTTGTAACTTCATGTCAAGTGAGGTAATTACTTTCCAGCCACCAGGTTTATTTTTTCCTGGCCCCTGCGGCGCGCGTTCCGTAATGATTTCATTACGCGCTGCTAAAACAAAATAAGGAGCGCGAATCCCAGCATATTTAGTTTGCTGCTTATGGACTGTTGCTAAGACATCAGTTTTCTTGGCTTCGTCTGCCTGCTCTTTAGTTATTTTTCCCTGTTCGAGCATCTGGTCAAGAATATAGTTATAACGACCTATAAAAGCCGCTTTATTAAAATATTCACCGCTGTATGGAGAGTAGATAGTTGGTGATTTTGGAATAGCAGCCAACATCGCCGATTCCGCAAGAGTCAAATCTTTAGCTTTTTTATGGAAATAATCTGACGCCGCAACTTGAACGCCGTAATCAATGCCTCCGTATGGCGCGGCATTCAAATACCCGGTCAGAATCTGGTCTTTTGTATATGTTCTTTCTAGCTCAACAGCTAATATTAACTCCTTGAATTTGCGGATAAAGGTTCTTTGCTGACTCCAGTCTTGAGTCAACTTCACCAGCTGCTGCGTAATCGTTGAGCCACCCTGGGTGGTACTACGGTGCGTTATGTCATTAATTGCAGCACGCGTTATGCCTCTGATATCGAATCCTCTGTGGTTATAAAAATCCTTATCTTCAATAGCAACAGTTGCATCTTTAACAAATTTAGATATCTCTTCGTTGCGAACTGGTATTCGTTTTACAGCATTATAATCTTGCCAAAGCAACACTTTGCCACTACGGTCGTAATAACTAATACTTCCACCTAAATTACTTCCAGAGATATCACCTATATCTGGTAGATCTTTGCGGAAGTAGGCAAATATGCCCAGTGTGAGTACGAATAAGATTAGGATCAAGATGCCGGTTATCTTGAGCGCCATGATACCGCCGTCGCGGCTAAACCAATAAGCTGCTAAGCGCTTGGGGTGCATTCTCCAGGCTAACCTCTTAAGCCGTGACTTAGGTAGGTCGCGCAGTCTGTTGAGCTTGCGGACTGTTTTGGCCTCTTTCATGTTTGACCAACGCTGTCCTAAAGATTGGTTAACTTTAAGCACGCGACCACTACGGGTTACGATTGGTTTACCGCCGCGCTTGGGTCGTCCAGCTCTGCCTAAGCCCCCCTTAATTTTCATTGGTTGTTATCATCTCTTAGATTCAGCATTATTATAGCAAAATGCTGGCGGCTGGATACAAGTTGCGACAGATATGGCATACTAATAAATAGTGATTAAACAACCAATTAACCTCAGATGAAACTAAGTGAAGACCTGGCTTGGCGCGGCCTGATTAAAGACAAAACATTTCCTGATCTAGCTTGGCTTGATGAGCCAAAAACTTTCTACCACGGAGTTGATGCCTCGTCAGATAGCTTAACCATTGGTAATCTGGCGGCAATGATGCTCGCCCGCCACTTGCTGGACAGCGGCTGGAATGCCGTTTTATTAGTTGGCGGTGCCACCAGCTTGATCGGTGATCCGGGCGGTAAAACCGAGGAGCGGGAACTCCAACCGCGCGAAGAAATCCTGCGCAATGTCGAACAAATCAAAAAACAGGTCTCTACTTTGTTTGCCGGCCAGCCGTTCACACTGGTCGACAACTATGATTGGCTGACCGATGTCAAATACCTGGATTTTCTACGCGATATCGGCAAAAGCTTCTCTATGACCGAGCTGATGCAACGAGAGTTTGTCAAAGAACGAATGAATGAAGATGGTAGTGGCATTAGCTACGCTGAATTCAGCTACTCGTTGATACAGGGCTATGACTATTGGCAGCTTTATAAACAACATCAAGCAGTGCTCCAGGTGGGCGGGTCTGACCAGTGGGGCAACATGCTCTCGGGTGTGGCTTTGATCCGCAAAAAGGAGGGCCAAGAAGTCCAGGCGCTCAGTATGCCCTTGGTGGTAGATAAATCCACCGGCAGGAAATTTGGCAAAAGCGAAGCCGGCGCCGTGTGGCTCGATCCGCAAAAGACCTCACCAACGCAGTTTTACCAATTCTGGATTAACGCCGAAGATAACTCGGTTGAGGACTATCTGAAAATCTTTACACTGCTTGCAAAAGAACGAATAAAGCAGGTGATGAAAGAGCATCAGAGTGATCCGTCTCAAAGAAGAGCCCAAAAGACCCTGGCCGATGAAGTTACTAAATTGGTGCATGGGCAGAACGGTGCTGCTGCCTCATCGGTAACAAAATACTTAACAAGTCAAGTATCTCTGAGAGAAGCGTCAAGGCGTGACCTTGAAGCTATCCGGCAAGAAATACCATCGGCCATAGCCCTAACCGGTGGGAGCATCGTTGAAACGTTGGTAAAAAGTGGGCTTGCACCTTCAAACACCGAGGCCAGAAGATTGTTGGTCAACGGCGCAGTTTACATCAATGGCAATCCTGTTAGCCGCGATAAATTTGAGTTAAATGATTTTCAGAATGGCCGATTATTGCTTCGGCGCGGCAAGGCGTATAAAGATTCGGCACTGGTGGAATTAGAGTAGATGGCTCAAGCTAGAAAAACCACGAGGAAGGCCAACCAATACGACGACCCAAAGTATAACTATTTGGATTATTGGGCCGGCCGAGAATACGAGCACGCGGCAGAAGAAATGGCGATTAATAGGTTGCTAAAAGGCCAGAAATTTAAAAAAGCCGTTGACGTCGGCGGCGGTTACGGCCGCCTGAGTAAATTGCTTACCGATTTTGCGGAAAAAGTTGTTTTAGCCGAACCCAGCCAGCAACAGCTCGATATCGCCAAGATTTACTTAAAAGATACACCCAGTGTCGAACGAAAATTGCTGCAGGCAGCGGATCTAAAACTACCGAAAGGATCGGTAGATCTGGTCTTGGTCGTGCGGGTGCTGCATCATCTGCCCGATCCGATGGCCGAACTAAATGAGATAGCAAGAGTGTTAAAGCCAGGCGGGACCTTTATTTTGGAGTTTGCCAACGATGCTCATTTTCTTAATCGAATTCGCTACGCAGCAAGGGGTAAGAAAGTACCGGCCGCACCGGTTGACATTCGTTCAGAAACCAGTAAAAAGGGCGGCGAGATTGCGTTTGTCAATCACCACCCTAAAACAATCATTAAGATGTTGCGCGACGCCGGTTTCGAGGTAGAAACAATTTTGAGTGGCTCTAACCTACGCTCACCCCGGCTTAAAAAGTTTTTTGGTCGCCGACCACTCTTGGTGCTAGAAAAGCTTTTGCAGCCGCTATTGGCACCAATTTACTTTGGCCCCAGTGTTTGGTTGAAGCTGAAAAAACGCTAACTGGACCAGCTAACCATAAGCCCTATTGACAAGAGCTGCATATATTTGTATTTTTAAAGCATTATTTAAAACAAAAATAAGGAATTGTCATGGCTCGAAGAAAAGCAAAAAAACGATCCCTCCCAAGAGGAGTCGACTTCAGTTCTCGCTGGCTAGTGCTGTTCGCATTAGTTTTCGGGCTGCTAGGGGGGTATGTTATTCGTAGCCTCTACGCAGCAGGAAATAGTACTACCGGCAACGGTGCACCCAGTGGGGCGCACTACAACCTTAACGTTATCGGTGTTCCCAAGGGCAAGACCGCCGATATTACTAGCGGTAATCGGATTTTTGTGCCCCTCTCAGGGAACTGCAAAATTGCATTATCAATGGGAGATTTCAGCGTGCTTGACGGAAATTGTACTGATGGCAAAGGTGGTTTTCAACTACCTAACCCCGATCCTAGCAGCACAGGCACATTTGTATATTCAGTCTGGGCAAGACCACTTGGTAAACCGGGTGGTAAAGCGGCCGCAACAACTTGTGCGACCGACCCGACTACATTAGAGCAAGTATGCTCGCTCAATTCACTAGTATCAGTACGGAGTACAGGTAAAAGCACATTCGTAGATGCTAGCCGTGACCTATTGAGCATAACTGTTTACTTAGACGGATCAACGATACCTACAACACTCTCGTTGTTTGATAGTCGATTGCAAGATTACCTGTGGAACTACGATAACAGCGGGCTAAAAAATCTGCAGTTGCGTTTCTACACACAATAAATCCTGTAAATAGCTTCTAAAAAGAACCTCTGCTGAGGGGTTCTTTTTTTACTGCTGTTTGGGGGCTCTCTTGCTAGACTTATAGCAGTGACACAATCTGCACCGATTACGCAACTAAAAGGAGTAGGAGATGAAGTTGCCAAGAAATTGGCGATTCTGGGCGTTAGGACCATTGGTGATCTGATAACCAACTTTCCCCGCCGCTACGAGGACTACTCCCAAATTAGTCCGATAAAAGATGTTAGACCCGGCCAAGTCACACTTGAAGCCGAGATCAATCAGGTGACTGGCCGCTACGTACGTCGAGGCCTGCATATAACTGAGGCGATCGCCACAGATAGCACGGGCAGTGTACGCCTGATATGGTTTAACCAACCCTACCGGGCTGGCGGTCTCAAGCGCAACCAGCCGTACTTTATTGCCGGTGAGTACGGTTTGCGACGAGGGCGTTTTAGCATTCTTAATCCATCAGTCGAGCTGGTTGGTGACTTTCCGGTTAATACCGCACGAATCATTCCAATTTATCGTGAGACCAAAGGCCTAAAATCTTTCACCATTCGCAAACTTATTCGACAGGCAATAAACGAAGATACTACTTTAAATGAGACATTGCCAGCGGGCGTAGTCCAGAGTCAAAAGCTCATGCCATATAGCGACGCCGTGCTGCAAATGCATTTTCCGAACTCCAGCAAGGAGTTAGCCCAAGCCAAAAAACGCTTGGGTTTTGAAGAGATCTTTGAGCTGACGCTGGCAGCTCTACTAAATAAATATGAACTTTACCGAGATAAGGCCTTGGCAATTCCATTTCATGAGGATTTGGCGCGCGACTTTGTCTCCAAACTGCCATTCAAGCTCACCGATGCTCAGCGCCGTGCCTCGTGGCAGGTTTATCAAGACATGTCTAAGACCCAGCCAATGAACCGCTTGCTGGAGGGTGATGTCGGTTCGGGTAAGACCCTTGTCGCTGCTATGGCTGCCCTAATGGTCATGGCTGGCAGATCAACGGACTCGAGTGCAGTGCAAGGAAACAAGGAGGAGCGAGCGAGTCGTAGAAGTGCTACGGTGAGCGAAGCGATAGACGCAGCTGACGCTGCAATGCGCCGAGAGGCGGGCGGTGCTACCGGCTCCGCTGGTAGGCAGGCCGAGCCGGTCCGTGGGTCTGGAGGGTTTCAGGTAGCGTTGATGGCACCAACCGAGATCTTGGCGCGTCAGCACGCTGATAATATCTATAAATTGCTTGCCAATGTCGGGTTTGAGAGCCACGTCGGTTTATTAATTGGTGGGCTAAGGCCAAAACAGAAAGAAGAAGCCCGCAGGCGGATTGCCGCCGGCAAAATTGGTTTGATGGTTGGCACGCACGCCTTGATTGCCGAAAAAGTTGGTATGCATAAACTTGGGCTGGTAATCGTCGATGAGCAGCATCGGTTTGGCGTGGAGCAGCGTAAAAAAATCCAGACCAAAGCTGGCCACATGCCGCACGTGCTGCATATGACTGCCACACCCATCCCTCGAACACTGGCTTTAACGCTTTATGGCGAACTCGATATTTCGATTCTTGATGAAATGCCACCCGGGCGGCAGCCGATAGCTACCAAGATTTGGTCGCCCAATTCACGAAAGCAGCTGCATGAAAAAATTGACAAAGAGATTGACGAAGGCAGGCAAATATTCATAGTTTGTCCGCTTATTACTGATTCCGAATCCACTCCCGGACTATCGGTTGAGGCGGTCTTTGAAAGAATAAGTAAGAAAGATTTTAAACATCGTAAAGTTGGGATGATGCACGGACGGCTCAAATCAGCTAAGAAAGAGGCGATAATGCAAAAATTTTTAAATCATGAATACGATATTTTAGTCAGCACCACAGTCATAGAAGTTGGTGTGAACGTGCCAAATGCCACGGTCATGGTAATTGAGGGCGCCGAAAGGTTTGGTTTGGCGCAGATTCACCAACTACGCGGAAGGGTAGGGCGCGCCGGACACCAAAGTTACTGCTACTTGGTGCAGAGTGACAGCCGCGAGCCAAGCTCGCGGCTTAAGGCACTTGAAACAATGAGCGATGGCTTTAAGCTGGCCGAACTTGACCTCCAACTGCGCGGGCCTGGTGCTATCTATGGAACTATGCAGCATGGTGCGCTGGACCTCAGAGTCGCCAACTTAACAGATATAAAATTGATTGTCGCGGCACGCAATGCCGCCCAAGAATTTATCGAATCCGGTGACGACATCAAAAAATACCCCCATTTAGCTTCACGTGTTTCGGCGCTTCGCGCAGTTACAAATTTACATTAGAAGCATGAATTATGAATTAATAATCATGCACTAGTATTCTTAACTCTCCTAATTATTCTTTATACTTCTCTTATGAGAATAATTTCTGGAACTCTCAAGGGCCGACACTTTAACGACCCCCCTAAACTAACCTATAACCCAATGAGCGAGAAAATGCGCGGCGCCCTGTTTAACACATTAGGCGATATTGAGGGTCTATCGGTCTTAGATCCTTTTGGTGGAACCGGTGCATTGAGTTTCGAAGCAATAAGCCGCGGTGCTATCAGTACCAAAGTCATAGAAAGGGACAAGCGAGCTTACAAAAATATAGTCAAGAATATTGCGATTTTAGGCCTAGATAAAGAAGTTAAAGCTATTCGTGCAAATTCTTCCAGTTGGAGTGACTATAACCCCGAGGCACAATTTGAACTTTTATTAATGGACCCGCCGTACGATATTTTGCAGCTTTCACTGATGCAAAAACTCATCCACAGACACCTTAGGAAAAGTGGCGTTGCGGTTATATCCGGCCCAGGACGCATCCAACCTCCGATGTTCGAGGGCGTGACGCCTATTGTGGGTAAGCAATACGGCGACGGCCAACTGGTTTTTTACCGCAAAACAAGCTAAAATACATCTGTTAATGGGCGAGTGGTGGAATGGTAGACACGCCAGGTTTAGGACCTGGTGCTCGTAAGAGCATGGAGGTTCAAGTCCTCTCTCGCCCACCAGAATTGAGCACAACCTTTTATTCAGAAACGGCAGCCGCTAGTCGTGCTACCGTTTCTTCATTTACGGTCGGCTCAATTCTATATCCCATTGCATCTGAGCCATGCAATGGGGATCCTCGAAGCAGCAATTACGAAGCTATTTTCTTGAGTTCTTGGTAGCGGAGGGCCGGGGCTACTGAATATAAAATGCTCAACACGAATGAAATTAACCAACCAATTATTGGAATTACCGAAATAAAGCTAAGCAGAATGACCACCAGCACTACTCCCCAAACTGAGCCGATGGTTGGACTAATAGCTGCGCTTCTATCAAGGGAAGCACGAATACCAAGTTTTTCGTCAAGCATCACATACGGTGCCATGAAGTATCGTTTGACCATGAATATCCCTGGAATAATCAAGAGTAGGAAACCGATCAAGATAATTAAACCGGCAATTATATACAAGCCAAACATACGCCAGCCCAACTCTTTTACCGTAGCCCAAAGTTTGTCATATGTTGGAGATTTGCCCTCAGAAACATCTAGTTGGGCCTTTTGAGCCATGACTTGTACGATTGTTCCGACTACCAAAGTTAGTAACAGCCACAGAATGGAGAAGCCGACGAAGGTGTAGTTAAGGCCGGCTAGAGAAGGACCGTTAGGCAAGCTAACGACAGTGCTGTCCCACCAATGACGTGTTTCGCCTGGGCCGGTAGGTGTCCATATCCAGGAATGAATCGAGAAAAAAATAAAAACCGCATAAAGCGGTCCAAATACCCAAATATTTTTCATCACCAGCTCTTTGCTTGGCTTGAATAACTCGAATACCGGAGTTAGGCGCAATGGCGATCCACGACGGGGCCTGCTTTTAACCATACTGGTGTTAAAATACCACCATGGCTTTATCTACTCAACCCTATAAAGGTGCGAGAGATTTTTATCCTGAAGAAAAGCGCGCGCAAAAATACATGTTCGGCGTGCTCAGACAGGTAGCCGAGAGTTTTGGTTACCAGGAGTATGATGCTCCCATTGTTGAGCCTATCGAGCTTTATATGAGCAAGACCAGCGAAGAAATCGTCGTCGAGCAGACGTTTGTTTTTACCGACAGGGGTGGGAGAACAGTCACATTGCGACCCGAAATGACACCGTCGGTCAGCCGGCTGGTGGCCGGTAAGCGCCAGGAGCTGGCTTATCCGCTGCGGCTATATAGTATCCCCAACCTCTGGCGCTATGAGCGGCCGCAAGCCGGCCGTTTGCGTGAGCACTACCAGCTTAACGTTGATCTTTTTGGCGTGGGTGGCATTGAAGCCGACCATGAAATTATTCTCTTAGCCGACACAATTTTGAAGAGATTTGGCGCCAAGCCAAATAGCTACACCATTCGCATCAACAGCCGTCAACTGCTCAATTGGTTTTTGCTTGATAGTTTGCAGTTCGACCAATCGCAGATTCAGCCGCTGGCACGACTGATCGATAAATTGGATAAGATTTCTGAGAAGGACTTTAGGAATACTGCCGGTGTTCTCTTAAGTCCGGCCCAACTCAAAGCCGACGTTTTGTCGCAGTTGCTTAACCTAATGAAGGTTAAGACATTGGGCGAATTACCGCTGGTTGCGCAGCAGCACCCGGCTGCCAAGCAGCTGGAGCGGCTGATAAGTTTACTGATTGCCAGCGGGGTGCAGAGCATAGTGTTTGACCCTTCGTTAATGCGTGGATTTGATTATTACACCGATATTGTTTTTGAGGTTTTTGATAATAACCCCGAGAATAACCGCTCCATGTTTGGCGGTGGACGCTATGATGCCCTGGTGGGTGCATTTGGCGCTGAACCGATACCGACTGCCGGCTTTGGCATGGGCGACGTGACGCTGCAGCTTTTTTTGGAAGGCCACAAACTGATGCCAAAGTTTGAGCCAGAGACCGATGCCACTGTGATATTAATCGGTAATGTCTACGAAGCGGCTCAGAAAATACTGGCTACGCTGCGCGAGGAGGGGTTGCGATTGGCGGTTGATAGCACCGGTCGCAAAATCGATACCCAGATCAAAAGCGCCGCCAAGTCCGACGTTCCGTATGTCATATTCATTGGCGAGCACGAGATTGCCAGCCAAAGGTTCAAGTTAAAGAATTTGCACAGCGGCGAAGAAAAAGAGCTCTCGATGGAGCGCCTGGTCAGCACCCTGGCCTCTCGCCACCTCCCAAAAAACGAGCTTTAGCTAAGAGAGGTAGGATTCTAGGGGCGCGGGGAAAGCTACATCCCTACAACCCTCTCAACCTATAACCCTCTCTGAGGTATAATCATCAACGATGAGAATTGAGAGGACTAATTTGGGTCCAACTAAGGTTAAGTTGGCAATCAATGCTGACGCGGCCGATATGGAGCCCGTTAAGCGACACGTTTTGGGCCACTACAGGCAAAGTGTACAGATTCCTGGTTTTAGAGCCGGTAGCGCGCCATTAGCCATGATAGAGAAACAGATTGACCAAAAAGCTTTGCTTGATGAGTTTTTGGAGCACGCGCTCAACCAATTCTATGGCCAGGCCGTCAAGCACGAAAACTTGCGGCCCGTCGGCCAGCCCAATGTGCAACTTAAAAAATTCGTCCCCTTTAGCGACCTTCTCCTAGAGGTTGAGACAGAGACGATTGGCGACGTAATTTTACCCGACTATAAAAAGATAAAAATTCAAAAGATACCAGTAAAGATAACTGCCGCCGATGTTAATGAAGTTGTCAAATCACTCCAGCAACGCGCTGCGGAGAGAAGAAGCATTGAACGTCCGGCCAAAAAGGGCGATGAAGTAATTATCGATTTCAGTGGCAAAGATAAAGAAAATAAGCCAGTAGCCGGCGCCGACGGTAATGACTATCCATTGATACTTGGCAACGGTAGTTTTATTCCGGGTTTTGAGAATAATTTGTTTGGCGTCAAAACCGGTGAGACAACGGACTTTGCTGTCAAATTTCCGTCAGATTACGCCGTCACTGCGCTACAAAATAAGAATGTTAACTTTAAGGTTAAGGTCAACAAAGTTAATGAGCTTACAGTTCCCAAAGTAGATGACGCCTTTGCCTCCAAAGTAGGACCGTTTAAAACAGTACTCGAGCTTAAGACGGATGTCAAAAAGCAACTTCAGGTTGAAAAAAAGCAGCAGGCCGATAGGGATTTTGAAAATCGCTTGATCGGCGAGATTGTTGCCAAGTCAAAAGTTGACATTCCCGAGAGTATGATCGAGCAAGATATTTTACGCTTAGAGGATGAGGAAAAACGCAATCTAACGTATCGTGGGCAGACGTGGCAAGAACACCTAAAAGAGGAAGGTGTGACTGAAGAAGAGCACCGAGAGAAGCAAAAATTACGGGCCGAAGAGCGAATTAAAACCGGTATCGTCCTCGGCGAAATTGCTGATAGAGAAAATATCACGGCCACCGGTAAAGAAATAGATGAACGGCTAGAGCTACTTAAGGACCAATACCAAGACGAAGCTATGCGCACTGAACTTGACAAGCCGCAGATCCGCCGCGACATTGAATCACGCATCCTAACTGAAAAAACTATTTCAAAGCTCGTTAGCTACAGTAGATAATTAGCACTCTTGACATGAGAGTGCTAATTATCTATCATTGAATTACATGAGCATGCCAAGCAGCCAGATTCTAGTCCCGACCGTTATTGAACAAGAAGGTCGCTATGAACGGGCATATGATATTTACAGCCGTTTACTGCGTGATAGAATTATCTTCCTCGGTGATGATGTCAACGAGCACACGGCTAACCTAGTTGTAGCCCAGATGCTTTTTCTTGAGAACGAAGACCCTAACAAAGACATCATCTTTTATATAAATAGCCCCGGTGGCAGCGTTTATAACGCTTTTGCCATCTACGACACGATGCAATATGTTAAAAGCGATATCCAGACCGTTGGTATTGGAGTTAACGCCAGCGCCGCGGCTTTTTTGCTAAGTTCTGGCACCAAGGGTAAGCGTCTATTACTGCCCCACGCTACTGTTATGATTCATCAACCTAGCGCTGCTTCTGAGCGTGCCAAAATCACCGATCTGGAAATCGATCTCCGCGAAGGCATTCGTATCAAAAAACTTATGAATGAAATAATGGCCAAAAACACTGGCCAGCCGTTATCAAAGATCGAGAAGGATGTTGACCGCGACTACTGGATGACAGCCAAAGAAGCCAAAGAATATGGCATAGTCGATAAAGTGATAGCTCACCGATAGACAATTCTACAACATTTTTTTGCCCTACGCCTTGATTCTTAATTCATAATTCTGTATTCTTAGCCACTAAGAAGTAGAGTACTTTGGTGCTATTTTGGTGTCATAATTTGATGAACCAGTATAAACGCGCTGAATGTAGTGGGCTTCGCGGCAAAAAAATAAAAATACTACTACCAGTTATTAACTAAGCAGATATTTAGGGAGCATTGCTTTTGATGGCTAAAGCCAAGTCGCAAACTATATCGCCTCGTCAATATTTTACAAAAACCGATGAAATTTTAGAATCTCCCGACCTGGTGTCGCACCAGAGCACGTCTTTTGATTGGTTTATTAAAGAAGGATTGGGCGAACTTCTGGAAGAAATTAGCCCGATAGATGACTATACCGGGACTAAGCTAAGTTTGCGTTTTAAGGGTTATCACTTTGAGTCGCCCAAAATGACCGAAGCCGAGGCCCGCGAAAATAACGTCAGTTTTGAAGCGCCGTTGAAAGCCGTGGTAGAGCTGACGAATAAAGTTACTGGTGAAGTTAAAGAACAAGAAATTTACCTTGGTGATTACCCTTGGATGACCAGCCGCGGCACCTTCGTAATTAACGGCGCCGAGCGAGTCGTGGTTAGCCAGCTTATTAGATCGTCGGGGGTTTTTTATACTGCTGAGCCGCACGGCACCACTAGTTTATATGGCGCCAAGGTTATTCCTGTGCGCGGTGCTTGGCTCGAGTTCGAAACCGCGGCTGGTGGCGCGCTGTATGTAAAGATTGACCGCAAGCGCAAAATAGCCGTGACTACACTATTTCAAGCCCTCGGCCTAAACCGGGAGCAAATTAAGGCGGCCTTTGCGCACGTTGACACCGGTGATATTAACTATATTGACGCTACCTTTGATAAAGACCCTGCCGGCAGCTCCAACGAAGCATTAATTGAGGTCTACCGCCGACTGCGCCCTGGCGATCTGGCAACTGTTGATAACGCCCGTTCACTGATTGAGAATATGCTTTATAACTTCAAACGCTTTGATTTTGGCCGCGTGGGACGCTATAAGATCAATAAGCGCCTGAACCTTAATGTCCCCAATACCACCAAAAACCGAGTAGTCAGTATTGATGATCTCAAAGCCATTGTCGCGGAAATAATTCGGCTCAATAACACCCAGGATCCGGCGGACGAGATCGACTCGTTGGCTAACCGCCGAGTCAAATTGGTCGGCGAGCTGGTACAGAGGCAATTTCGGATTGGGCTCTTACGTATGGAGCGCAACGCCAAAGACCGAATGTCAATGTCTGAAATTGAGACCGTCACGCCCGCTCAGCTAATCAACGCCCGACCAGTTGTGGCTGCTGTCCGGGAGTTTTTCGCATCGAGCCAACTGAGCCAATTCATGGACCAGATCAATCCTCTTTCAGAACTGGCTCACAAACGACGATTGAGTTCGATGGGTCCAGGTGGACTCAGCCGTGAACGTGCCGGATTCGAAGTCCGTGACGCTCATGCCACTCATTACGGCCGTATCTGCCCAGTAGAGACGCCCGAAGGTGCCAATATCGGCCTAGTCCTTAACCTAGCCAGCTATGCACGTATTAATGACTATGGCTTTATTGAAACCCCGTACCGCCGAGTAATCAACGCTGTGACTCCCAAGCAAGCTGCCGGTCATATCGCGGCGGATGATTTAAAAAACACACGAGGTACGCTGATCGTCAAAGCCGGAGCGATCATCACTCATGCCGCCGCTAAGAAACTTGCCGCTGTTAAAGACCGAAAAACCTTGCCGGTCAAAGCTAGAGCTACGAACGAGATTGTTTATCTTGACGCTGCCGAAGAGGAGCAAGCCATTATCGCTGGTGCCGGGAATGAAGTTGACGATCAAGGTTATTTTGTAGAGCCGCGCGTCAGCGCGCGCTTGCGTTTGAACCCCGGAGAAGTCGACGCCAACGAAGTAACGCACATGGACGCCGACAGGGCACAGACCATCGGGTCGAGCGCCGGATTGATTCCTTTCATCGAAAAGAACTATGTTCTGCGCTCACTGATGGGTAGTAACCAGCAGCGCCAAGCGGTGCCGCTGATTCAGCCCGAGGCGCCGATTGTCGGAACCGGCTTTGAAACAGTGGTAGCTCAAAACACCGGCCAAGTCGTACTCGCCGAAGCTGACGGTGAAATTATTAAAGCCGCTTCCGATGAAGTCGTAGTCAGATATAAAAATGGCAAAAAAGTCACCTACCAACCGATACATTTTGTTCGCAGCAACGAGGGGAGCTCTATTAACCAAGTCGTAGTGGTAAATTCCGGTGACAGGGTCAAACAAGGCCAACCGCTGATTGAAGGTATGAGTATCGCTGGCGGTGAGCTGGCGCTAGGAAAAGATTTGCTTGTCGCCTTTATGCCGTGGTCTGGTTATAACTTCGAAGACGCGATTATTATTTCCCGCCGCTTGGTTGAAAACAACACCCTAACCTCTATTCATATTGTTGATTTCATGACCGAGGTTCGCGAAACCAAACTCGGGCCAGAGATTGTTACTCGCGACATTCCTAACGTATCAGAAGACGCCCTCCGTCATCTAGACGAAGACGGCATCGTGCGCATTGGCGCCGAAGTCCATCCGGGCGATATCCTAGTCGGTAAAATTACTCCAAAGGGCGAACAGGAACTTTCCAGCGAAGAACGGCTATTACGGGCTATCTTCGGCGAAAAAGCTAAAGAAGTCCGAGACACCTCTCAGCGCATGAGCCCCGGACGTCACGGCAAGGTTGTTGGCGTTAAAGTATTCTCCCGCGCTTCGGGGCACGAGCTCAAAGCCGGCGTTATTATGCAAATTCAGGTTTTTGTGGCTCAGATGCGCAAAATTGCTGTCGGCGACAAGCTCGGAGGACGTCACGGCAACAAAGGTGTTATTGCCCGGATATTGCCCACTGAGGATATGCCGTTTACTGAAGACGGAACACCAGTGGATATAATCCTTAACCCGCTTGGTGTGCCTTCTCGAATGAATATCGGTCAGCTGTTTGAGACCCACCTGGGAATGGCCGCTCAGGCGCTCGGTATACGGGTAGCCAGCCCGGCGTTTAACGGTGTACCAATCGCCAAGATTCAACAACTGCTTAAAGAAGCCGGCCTCGACGAAGACGGCAAGCAACAACTTTATGATGGTCGTACCGGCGATCCTTTTAGTGAACGAACGACCGTTGGCTGCATGTATATAATCAAGCTGAACCATATGGTGACAGATAAGATTCACGCCCGCAGCACCGGGCCCTACACTATGGTCACCCAGCAGCCGCTCGGCGGTAAGGCCCAGAACGGTGGTCAAAGGTTCGGTGAAATGGAGGTCTGGGCGCTCGAGGCCTATGGCGCCGCCCACACGCTGCAGGAAATGCTGACTATCAAATCGGATGATGTTTATGGCCGGGCAAAGGCCTACGAGAGCATCATAAAGGGTACCGAAATACAGGGGCCAAAGGTTCCCGAAAGCTTCAACGTGTTGGTTAAAGAGCTCCAGGGCCTCGGACTCAAAGTAGATTTGATGGAAAAAGGTAAAGTCGTTGATGCTGAACAGATACTTGCTGAGAATATCAAATATGAAGCCAAGCATACCCCAACGGTGTCGGCTCCGCAGGATACGATTAGCGAGAGTGACATCGCTGAGGGAGCGATAGTTAGAGACATCACTCTGGCTGATGCGTCGGTTGACGATGGAGCCCTAGGAGAGAAAGGGTAATTATGCGCAATTACAGCTCAAGAGGAACTAACATCAGCGATTTTGACGCGGTGCGCTTGGCTATTGCTAGCCCCGAAGATATTTTGGAGTGGAGCTATGGAGAGGTAACCAAGCCCGAAACCATTAACTACCGAACACAGAAACCCGAGCGCGACGGTTTGTTTGATGAGCGGATTTTCGGTCCGGTTAAAGATATAAACCCGCACGATGCCCGCTACAAGGGTATCCGTAGCCGCGATATGGCGGTAGATAAACGTGGTGAGATTGTCACCCGCAGTATCGTACGCCGCGAGCGTATGGGGCACATCAATCTGGCGTCACCGGTGGCGCATATTTGGTTTTTGCGCGGCACACCTTCGGCCATAGGCCTGCTGTTGGGTATGACCGTTAAGAATCTAGAACGAGTAGCATATTTTGCCAGCTACATTATCAAAGACCTGGATAAAGATAAAAAAGACAAAGTCATCGCCGACCACGAAGCCGAATTTAAAGCCAAAGAAACCAAAATTAAGGAACATTATGAAAAAGGTGCGGCTAAAAAAGACGCTAACGTGAGTGAACTGGCTGAAGCGCAGACCAAAGAGCTTGAGGCATTAGCGGCTGAGGCCGAGGAGTTTAGAAATCAAGTCAGCGCTCTCGAGAAAATGAATCTTTTAAGCGAAACCGATTATCGCAATCTGCCGAGTGAGTTGCAGTCGGCAGTGCAGGTAAGTATGGGTGGCAGCTCGC
>Ga0081539_10002536_pt1 | contig 25457 bp, 26 predicted proteins | sample TabmetS4T2R2_FD_71023 | JGI IMG/M metagenome (GOLD analysis project Ga0081539, IMG submission 71023) | Tabebuia heterophylla rhizosphere microbial communities from the University of Puerto Rico - S4T2R2 | ecosystem: Host-associated > Plants > Roots > Rhizosphere ...
CTTTCTCTTCCACGAGTTCCCACGCCTCCTCCAGCACTTCCGTCATGTCTGGTACGTCAAAGTGACTGATATCGGAGCTGAGAATCGCGCCCAGCTTGGCGCCAAACGGATTCATTTTCGCCGCAAAGGCATAGTTCAACGTCGGATCGTCCGACTCACACCCGAAGAAAAAGTTCGGCACAAACAGATTGTAGATGTCTTCTTTTTTCTCGATCTTACAGGCAGCGAAGTCATCCAGTTCATCGGGCACGGCAGTGCCCATGCCTCTGCGCAGTTCTTCCTCAAACTCCGGCCAGCGGCTGGACATCTCGTCGCCACCATATTGCTTGATCAACTCGCCGAGCTTGGCACGATTGAGATTAGCCGGATTGAGCTTGTGGATCACCTTGCCGTTGCGCTTCTCCCAATGCGAGATCAGGTCAGCAAAGACACTACAGGCCCATGCCACGCCGCCTTCGAGGAAGGCAAAGCGCATGCGAGGAAAACGCCGCGTGACACCGCCCAGAAACAGCGCTTTACACACCGCATTCCCTGCTTCACCGAAGTGCCCAATGTGATTGTAGACGAAGTTGGTTAAGGAGTTGCGCAGCCCCATGTTCTCAGCCGCAGAGTGAAACGTCGCTGGATACCCCAGTTCCTCACACGTGCGCCATACAGGGTCGTAATCATACTGACTGTCCAGCGCCAACACGTCGCACCAAAAGGCATAGCGACGACTCACACCTTGTTTCTCTGCGGCGGGAATGGCACGACGAACCAGACTGCCCAACGCCACGGCTTTGAGCCCGAGCGCTTTACAATGTTCCAACTCGGCCACCGCCTCGTGCGGGGTGTGCATTGGAATCACGCCAATTGGCGTTGCGCGGTCGGCATACGGTGCCCAGGTTTCCGCCGCGTAGCGATTCAACGCTCGACACCCGGCGATGCGCAGTTCTTCATCATTGAGATAAGGAGCAAACAATTGCGAGGCCGAGGGGTAGAGAACCGCGAAGTCGATTCCCATATCTGGGAGCCGCTCGTGCATCAGACGGGGAATAAACGAGGTGGCCGTGTCCAGTTCACTGAGAGTTCCCATCATCCATCACGGTTGCTGGCCGATGCGCTGCTCGCGACGCCCAGTCGCATCCAGCTTGGCAAACGACGATTCGCCAAAATGGCGCACGCGGGAGGTCCATTTCTCGACCAGTTTCGGCCCGGCTTCTTGTCTCAGGTAATCCATCGCCAGCGGGATATACTCCCGCCAGTGGCCGTCTGAATCGATGACGGGATGACTCAATTTTGCTCGGATGGCTTTTGATTTTCTCTTTCCTGACATATGCGTTTCTCCTTCAGTGCGTTTCTCTCTGTGAGATAGTTTTCCTGAATGAAGTGTTCCTCGTGCATGCGGTTCATGCTTCGATCCTTCGACGGGGCTCAGGACTCAGCACGAACGGAAACTGCTCAACGATTTCACTTTCTGTCCCGCCCACCCTGAGCCCTTCGACAGGCTCACCTGTGCCTGCGGCACTGGCGCAGGCAGGACAGGCTTGTCGAAGGGTGGACGTGCGCCATCGCAAAAAGGAGGACTATACAAGCCAGTGCGACACCCGCGAGCGCGCGTAGGTGCACCGCTCAGCGACCGACCAGTTTCTGCAAGTGTTCGGGATACCGTGCTCCGTGCACCGTGATTGTGGCAGCAGCACTCTCAATCTGTCGGAGATCGTCGGCCGTCAGTTGGATTGCCGCTGCGCCAAGGTTTTCCTCTAGGCGTGTCAGTTTGGTGGTCCCTGGGATTGGCACGATCCATGGCTTCTGCGCCAACAACCACGCTAGTGCAATCTGCGCCGGGGTCGCTTGCTTCCGTGCAGCGATCGAGCCAAGGAGATCAATCAACACCTGATTCGCTTTGCGCGCCTCGGGTGAAAAGCGCGGGACGATGTTGCGGAAGTCGTTACTCGCAAAGGTGGTAGTTTCGTCGATCTTGCCCGTGAGGAAGCCTTTGCCCAACGGGCTAAAGGGTACGAAGCCGATGCCCAGTTCCTCCAGGGTCGGCATCACTTCTGCTTCCGGCTCTCTCCACCACAGCGAATATTCGCTCTGGAGCGCTGTCACCGGCTGCACCGCGTGCGCCCGGCGGATGGTTTTTGCGCCGGCTTCAGAGAGGCCAAAGTGCTTGACCTTCCCTTCACGAATCAGGTCCTTCACTGCGCCTGCCGCGTCTTCGATGGGCACGTCCAAGTCCACCCGGTGTTGATAGAACAGATCGATGGCATCGATCTTGAGTCGCTTGAGCGAGGCTTCAGCTACTTCCTTGATGTGTTCGGGCCGACTATCCAAGCCCGCCTGCTCCCGATTGGGACCAAATTTGAAGCCGAATTTGGTGGCGATCGCCACTTTCCCTCTAAAGGGAGCCAGCGCTTCGCCCAGCACTTCTTCGTTGGTGAACGGCCCGTAGGCTTCGGCGGTGTCAAAGAAGGTGACGCCGCGTTCGACGGCCGCGCGGATCAGCACAATCGCCTCCTGCTTGTCTGTGGCTGGACCGTAGCCAAAACTTAGCCCCATGCAGCCGAGCCCGATGGCCGAGACTTCTAAGTTGCTTTTTCCCAGACTGCGCTTTTGCATTGTTTGCCCTCCTGTCGTGGCGTGAACGGCCGGAACTGCCAAAATCAGACCGATTTAGTCCACAGCCGCTCCGGCTTGGTATTGTTCGTCGCTTACTTTTTCCAGCCACTCGACGCTTTTGCCGTTGAGATGTTCGACAATGGCAATGTGCGTCATCGCCGTCGTGCCTGTCGCGCCGTGCCAATGCTTCTCATCCGGTGGGCAGCGGACCACGTCACCTGGCCGAATTTTCACGACCGGCCCTCCCCAACTCTGCACCAGACCGCAGCCCGCCGTCACGATCAGGGTCTGGCCGAGCGGATGCGTGTGCCAATTGGTCCGTGCGCCGGGCTCGAACGTCACACTGGCCGCGAACATGCGGGCCGGATCGGGCGCCTGGTACAGGGGGTCAATGCGGACCGTGCCAGTAAAATACTCGGCTGGCCCTTTGCTCGAAGGTTGTGAACCGCTTCTTTTGACGTCCATGGTGCGAAGGCCTCCTTTGCGAGAATTTTTAGATGATAGTGAACTTCGAGTGAGTGATGCGCGGTACCAGCTTGATGGTCGCGGCTCGCGCCGTAGGGCTCACAATGGAGTTGATGATGCTGGCAGCGTAGCGGCGATACTTGCTGCGGTACACGGCGTCGAGCTGGTCGTTGAGGTCGGGCGTGGTGTCCACAAACGTGACATCTTTGTCGATGCCGCCAGCTTGGATGCGGCCTTCGTGGCGCACCTGCGTGCCACGAAACCAAGAGGCGGTGCGCCCGTTGACGGATCGCACATAGAGATCATCGTCGTGGCGCACGACCCAAATGATCACCGACTTGCGCAACGTGCCGTCGCGCCGGAGTGACGCGATCTGCAGTTCTTCTGCTGATGCGATCCTCGTGAGTTCGTCACTCGTCCACGTTGTCATCGGCGCATCTCCTTACATGTATTGCTCTCGCCCCGTCCCGCGCAGCCCGTACACTGTGATTTTGCCAGCAGCGGTCTCGATCTCCCGGAGATCGTCAACCGTGAGTTGGATTGCCGCTGCGCCAAGATTCTCCTCGAGGCGTGAAAGTTTCGTCGTGCCTGGGATGGGCACGATCCACGGTTTCTGGGCTAACAACCACGCCAGCGCGATTTGTGCAGGAGTCGCCTGCTTGCGTGCGGCGATCTGGGTCAGCAAATCGACCAAGGCCAGATTGGCTTTGCGCGCTTCGGGCGTAAAGCGTGGGAACCAGGACCGCACGTCAGTGGAGACGAAGGTCATACTGGGATCAACCTTCCCGGTGAGGAAGCCCTGTCCCAGCGGACTCCAGGGAACAAAGCCAATCTCGAGTTCCTTGCACGCCGGCAGCACGTCCGCTTCCGGATCGCGCGCCCACAGGGAGTATTCGTTCTCGACCGCAGTGACCGGCTGGACCGCATGCGCCCGACGGATCGTTTGCGCACCGGCCTCGGACAGGCCGAAGTGCTTGACCTTGCCGGCCTGAATCAAGTCCTTCACCGCGCCTGCCACGTCTTCGATAGGTACCTCTGGATCCACCCGGTGTTGATAGAACAGATCGATCACGTCGGTCTTGAGGCGCTTGAGCGACGCCTCGGCCACCTGCTTGATATGCTCAGGCCGACTATCAAAGCCCAGCCGCTCCCGATTGGGACCAAATTTGAAGCCGAACTTGGTGGCAATCACAACCTGTTTGCGGACGGGAACAAGCGCCTCGCCCACGAGTTCCTCGTTCGTGAAGGGGCCATAGGTCTCAGCCGTATCGAAGAAGGTCACGCCGCGGTCCGCGGCCGTACGCATGAGAGCAATCATTTCTTGCTTGTCCCTGGGCGGGCCGTAGTTGACACTCATGCCCATGCAGCCGAGCCCAAGGGCGGAGACTTCCAGGTTGCTCTTGCCAAGTGTGCGTTTTTGCATTGTGACTGCTCCTACTGGTGAGGACCGAACTACGTGACGTTATGTATGAAGGAAGGAGAGGGTGTTCGCCAGCCCAAAGTTTGCCTAAAATTCCAAAGTTTATGCCTATTCCTCCAAAAGTTTATGCCTATTCCTCTAATGCTGCTGTTCTGCAGGGGCATCCTGAAGCAGCAGCAAGCATGATGGTAGAAACGGGGGGAGACAAGGGAACTGGGCTTACCTTTATCGATGGGGTTGATAAGGATGGGCAAACCATCGACTTTTTCTGAAGTGAGCAGCGTGATATCGCAGCAGCCAAGCGATTCTTACAGCGGGCGGTCGAAAAGGGGGTGTCCCGCAGAAGATCACGTTGGATGGGTGTGCGGCCTCGCAGGTTGCAGTGGGCGAACTCCGAGATGAGGGGACTCTACCTGCAACACTCCTTGTGCGGACGAACCGCTATCTCAACAACGTGATCGAACAAGACCACGGGTGCGTAAAACAGCGAGTGAGATCGATGCTTGGATTTAAGCGTTTCGCTCACGCCGCCACAACGCTCTCTGGGACCGAGTTAGTCTACCAAATCAAGAAAGGCCAATTTGATGCCTTAGACCTCTGTTCCCCTCAAGTCCGCACGCCACAGATTTGGGAGGCAGTGCTGGCTGCCTGAACGAGGCCTTTAAGGTCCAATTTGTCCTCGCATTGCCGCCGCGTCCTGACTATGACCCGACACAATCCTGAACGATTGTCCTTTTCACTGTAGCTATATTTGTATATACTAGCCGCATAGATGGGGTGGAATGGGATGAGCGGAAGCAAAAGGGCAACCTCGCACGGCGTGGGGTGGACTTCGCCGACGCTGCCCTCATTTTCTTGAACCCTGTCCTTGAAGCCGAAGACGGACGCACCGCCTACGGCGAGAAGCGCTATCGGGCGCTCGGCCATGTGGACAAGGATTATTTCCTTGTCGCGTACACGTGGCGCGGCGAGAACCGGCGCATCATCAGTGCGTGGAAGGTAGGGAAACGTGGCCAAAAGCGATATACGGCGGCACTCACTCGCGGAACTGGCGGCCAAGCGTAAGCAGGGACTGACCAAGACCCGCGCGGACGCGCCGCAGATTGAACTGGATGAGGCGTTTTTTCAAAACGCTCGCCTTGTCATGCCCTCAGAGAGGAACAAGAAACTGGTGAGCCTGCGGATTGATAACGACGTACTTGACTGGTTCCGCATGCAAGGACGCGGGCACCTCAGCCGCATGAGCGCCATTTTACGGGCGTACATGGAAGCGCACCGCGCCCAGCACCCCTAACCTTTAATATTGTTGAGGTTACGGGGTAGGCGGGAGACGAGTGGATTGCCAGGAAACAAACTGTATGCCCTGATTACGTTTCGCCCACACGCTATGAAATCGTAGTTGGATAGAGAGGTCTTCCCCCGTCGTGGTGACGTCGAACTCTGCGTTACCCGTGATAATGGCCAAGCACCCGTAGGTGCGAACCTTAACGTCACTTCGCCGCATCGCCCGGTATTTGACGGTCCCGGAGCGCATCGACTCGATGTACGAGTTTTTGGTATCCACCGCGGCTGAGGAGTGAATATAGACCAGATCTGGCCCAAACAGCCGTTCCATGGCGGCAAAGTCGTTCGCGGCCTGCGCCTTGTAGCGTGCGTCCTCAGCACTCAAGGCCTCTTCGGTCGTCATCGCACCCGCGCACTCGTCTGCCCAAGCGATACTACAAGCCCCGAGCTCACACAGTAAGAAACCAAAAAATAGAAAGAGCGTTGCTCTTCTTCCTCTCCGTTTACCGCAGCGAGACTCCCGTTGCCTCATGATACGTCCTCCTTGTCCTTTCTTGATGGCGGTGATCCGCTCGTTCCTGACTCTATCGACTACCCGGATGAAGATTCCTTCCGGGTCCCTTTAAGAAAGGACAATTTGACCTCTCAGTCCTCTGCTCTCCTCAGACTCGCACGCCACGCGTTTGGGAGGCAGTGCTGGCTGCCTGAGCGGAAGCTGGCGATCGCCAGCGAATACTGCCTGAATAAAACCTACCCGCTCCTTCTTCCTTACACTATGCTTTGGACTAGGATAGAAACGAGACTGAGGCAGGTATGACCACAAAAGTCATTCTCTTGGTTGAGGACAGTGCGGCAGCTGTCTACAGGTTGCTAAATCATTTGTGGCGAGCATTGATCATGCTTCGACTTCATCTTACAGGTTACACTGAGGACGAGCGGTTTCAAGGCTCGTTTGTGCTGAGCGAAGCGAAGTCGAAGGGCGCACATCAAGCTCTTCTCTTCACATTTCATTTAGGACTCCTCTAGCAACATGCCGTATAAAAACGCTAGGTAAGGAAGAGATGTTATGCAAGCACGAGATGGAAAGAAAAGGTTCTGGACGATTTGCTCTAATGTGATGCTCATAGGAAGCTTGTCGGGTTGTGCAACCCGACAATGGGTTCTCGAACAGATGGAACTACACGATCAGCGGGTAACAGTGACAGAGCAACGTGTAGGAGAGGTCGACACAAAAGCCAATGAGGCACTTGCGCGCTTCAACAATTTGCGCTTGGAACGACAGTTTGTCTTGAATCTCCGAGGTGGATCTAAGTTTACTTCCGGTTCCTCTAGGCTCTCGGAAGATGGAAAACGAGCAGTTTCTGGTTTCTTAAGTGACCTCGGAGATACCGAGGGCTTGGTATTTTTAGTGGCAGGACACACAGACGCAACGGGCTCTGAAGAGAAAAATTATGAGCTAGGACAGAAGCGGGCCGCGAGTGTAGCACGGTATTTGACGAAACAAGGTATCGATCCTTTTCGTGTGACAACCGTGTCCTACGGTGAAGATAAACCGGTGGCCGATAATCAGACGGCGGAAGGAAAACGGCGGAACCGGAGAATTGAGATTTCCGTTTACCGGGAAGCGTTTACTTCCACGCCGCGCGCTCCTAACCCTCAGGCAGAGGTACACGATTCAGCGTACTAGTTATCACTTATTGTTTCATTTTATTCCTGGGCAAGAGAATACCGACACGCGCTAGCCTCGCGTGTCGTAAATGGCGATAAGGCTCTTGAGAGAAGGGTTCTGTCGCAACTTTTCACTTGAGGGATGTCCCGCTATGCTGCCCCATAATGATATTGTGGTTCTGATTTTTTTGAATACTCTTTGACCGATACCCGTCCCCAGGAGTTCTTCCCACCATAATTCTTCTTTTTCTTCTTCAAAGAGGGAGAGAGGAGACGAAAGGTTTGCAACAATACTCAGAAACCAGTCTCTACCTGATGACAATTGCCCCCGTGTTCTCGCTGGTCCAATCCCGCGCATTCTACGCTACGAAGCGCCCTCGGCTAATGCCCGTGCCGGTGATGAATATCTGGATAGTGGGCATGACTATGACGCGAGGCCGAGTGCGTATGGCGATGACTGTGAGGCTCTTCAGTATCCCCATGCGGATGGTGTTCATCATGCATATGGCTATGCTCATGTTCGAGGACTTCATGCCAGTGGGCGTGAATGTGCCGTTCCGTCAGATGGAGCCCCAGCCCTAGCCCCATGAGACTGGCAGCGACGACTAATTGTACGGTGAGGATCTCGCCCAAAACCGCAATGGCAAGGGCGGCTCCGAAAAAGGGCGCAACAGAGAAATAGGCGCCTGTCCGTGCCGTACCCAGGTGTCGCAACGCCAACACGAAAAGCACGAGACTGGCCCCGTACCCGAACAGCCCGAGAACCATTGCGGCACTGAGCACCGGAAGAGCCGGCACGTGGGCACCAGCCGTGAACGCGATCATCACGTTGATGACACCGGCAGTGAATCCTTTCACGCCGGCAATCTGCAACGGGTCTACTGCCGCAATCTTGCGGGTCAGGTTGTTATCAATCCCCCACGCCAGACAGGCACCCATGATGGCTACCGTTCCCCATGATGAGCCCAATTGTGGCTGTCCTCCCCACGACAGCACCAAGCCACCCGCCGTGATGGCCGCCATCCCCCACACGATGCGCCGGTCATAGTATTCTTGGAACACACCCCACGCCAGGAGTGCGGTGCACACGCCTTCGAGGTTGAGGAGTAACGACGCCGACGAGGCCGGCGTCCTCGCCAGGCCGAGCATCAACAACACAGGGCCCACAACACCTCCAGTGACGACGGCGCCAAGCAGCCAGGGCAGATTGACACGCGTGAGCGATGCTTCGCGTGTCCCATTGGTTCTCCACCAAAACCGTACCCCTCTCCATAGTAGTAACCCAATCCCGGAGCCCAGGTAGAACAGTCCGGCCAACAGCACGGGGTCGACCGCACCAAGGAAGACCTTTGCAAGCGGCGTGCTCGCGCCGAACAAGGCGGCCGCGGCGAGCGCCACAACCACGCCTCGTGAGAACCCTGCGCGCGGCACCGCCTGTGCGAGGTCGGACTGCTCAACCGTCGGAGGCCGAGCGGTGTCAGCGGTATCAGTGGAGGACACTGAGGAAGAAGGAGTGGCGCTCCTGCTGGGTTCTGCATCCATAGACAGTGAAGCATTCCTTTTCTGTTGGCCCACAGAGCTAGAGCATTATCATTACCCCTAGCCCTTCAGGAGTGTTCTCATGTCATGCGTACGAAAACAGGTCAAACCGATAAAAAATTCCAGACGTAAAGTTCCAGTCCGAGGTCAACTGGATCCCATTCACCCGCCGATACACGGCAAACTGCATGAACGCGTACACTGCCATACTGTCGGTAATATGGTATCGCACTCCTGGACTCAGGAATAGTTGTTCCCTGCCAGTATCCGCTTGTACGACGCCAGGCGCGTGCCCGACATCGTCGCGGTCGCGGTAGTGAAAGTTCAGCTGGCCCAGCAGCTCAAGCTTGTGCAACAGCGGATAAGCCATCCCGACATTGAGGAACAGTTCGCTGCCCGGCTCGTAGCCGAACTTACCAACACCGACTGGAAACCGCCACAACACCGTGGCAAACAGCGGCGCCAACGCCGCCCCGCGGCGTAAGGTGGCCGCCGCGAAGTTCTGTACATACGTGAATCCAAGAATGCCGTCCCAGGAGCCGTTACCTGGTTGTAAAGTTAATTCCGCCCGCTCGCCGAGCCTGTTCCTGACGCTCGTGCGCCCTGTTGGGAGCTTTGCACCAAAGATCAGCGACAGCGAAGGACTGTACGGTGTCGCCGCTTGCAGCAGCAGATAACGACCAGTGAGCTGTATATCGCCCAGCGCAATATAGCGCCAGCGTTTGGGGGTACGCCCCTCTTCCGCTTGCTCTAATCCGTGGTCGTCGTTTTCGTGGTCCCCTCCCTCATCATGGTCTGTGTGTTCTCCATGTTCGACATGGCGATGGAGGCGATCGAGGAGTGGGAGCATGACTCCCAAGGTGAAACGCGGAGTGATGCCGTAGTCGAGGGTGAACTTATAGGTGTGGTTCCGCGTCGAGATCTCATTGTGCTCGCGCGGAAGCTCGCCCACTTTGGTTCGGCTCGTACCGATGAAGGGTCGATCTTGATCGATATACTCGTACCCAAAGTTCACATATAACTGCCCACCTCCTAGCGGATTCTCCACAATCGAGGAGGTTTCAATCGGACAAAACGCCTGCCCGCAGGCGGCGAGCAGAGAGGCAGGAGCCGCCGCTATGAGGCTGACTGCAGCTACCCAGATGGTCACCATTTTTTTTCTCATATCTCAATCTCCACATGTTTTGTAGGACATGCTACTGCATCAAGACCTCATGCTTAGACGTGAAAAGACGTCTGATATGAGTGGCCGACATCGTGCCACCCCTCGCCTATCGCTCGAGGTCACATGAAAAAGCGCAACGCTGTTACGGGAGCCGTCTTACAGCAATGCGGACGGAGGGTGATATGGAGAGGCAACAAACGGTGCGCGGGGGCGACCGCATAGCTCAGGTAGCAACTCAGAGACCACACGCACCGTTTCCAGGCCAGCCTCTGGAGAAGAAATGAATTTGGCAGGCGAAGGAATTTCTCCGCCTGTGCCTTCGTGGTGCATACACCCGTCCGGACACAAAACGATTTTGCCGGCGGTGGGTTCTTGCTTGCTGTGGCAGTGATGGCCGCGCGCTGACAGTGGACAGGACACGCCAGGCTTAACAGAGCTGGTTTGGTCCATTTTGTTGCAGCGCGCACACGACGGCGCCGTAGGTAAGGCAAAGCTCGCCCCAGCGAACAGGTAGACGAGCAACAGCATCACAATGCACAGGCGAAGCCCGCTCGCTGAGGAATGCACTCGGATCATGGGTACGTTTTATACCGCCCCACGTTCGGTGGAGCAACGGCGTCATCACATCGGCAGACCAATGAACTTGACTCTGCGTTCGGGGATTGAAATACTTATTTCTTGTCTGGGGGATTGTGTCGGGTCATGGCGAAGAGCGAAGCGACAAAGTCAGTTCAGCTACCTACGGGCTCTCTGCCGAGAGAGCTTCGCGCTGCGCGCAACGACAATCCTTCGTATTTAGTCAGATAAAGTACTAGGCTTCATGTTCAAGGGAAGATCAACGATTCGGGTCGTCACGCTCGTCGCACTAGTGGCGTTAGCAGTAGTGTGGCTGCTGCCTCCAGAGCACCTCCACCCCGCGCTCGCAGGCCGGTTGATGGTGATACACCGACACGCGATTGTGGCAACAGCTCAGCAACCCACGTCATCAGCGGACCATGACCATCCTGGCGCTCATGACCACAAGAGCGATCCTGGGGATCATGGCGATCATAGTGAAGCCCAGGTTCTTAAGACTGTCTTTCAGTCTGCTCCCAAGGTTACGCCCGACATGCCAGTCATCACGCAAGCGATGGTGGGAGTCACGCCGCACTGGCACGTTGTTGGCCACACCGACCTCCGCCACGAATGGACGTGCCATGATCCTCCTGATCGCCCCACGTCCCCCCGTGCACCTCCCGCCTAAATTTTCCCACCACTGAACGTCTTTGCTTGTCCGAAGAAGTGTTCACTATCCGTTTGTTCTACAGGGAAAGCACACCAAGATATGGAGTCTGCCGCAGAGTTCCTTCCCCCTGTCAGGGAGAAGGCTAGGATGGGAGTAAAGACGCACGTCAGGATTGACCGCCTCGGTCGTCACCCCCTTTCTGACCTTCCCCCCAATAGTGTTCGGCACTATTCGTGTACGTCTGACAATGGGTTCCTTCTCCCTCCGGGAGAAGGTCAGGATGAGGGGAGGAAAGTATGGGCATCCTTATTCGATTCCCTCACCCTAGCCCTCTCCCTGAGGGAGAGGGGATTCCAGTGCCTAACGGCGAGATTTATACCGAACAGTATTGCCTTCCTCCTTGGAGGGGGGAGGAAAAACACATAGTGACTCCATATCTTAGTGCGTTCCGCATATAGCTCGTCGCTCGAGGTGTCATGTCTGACCTTCTTTTCGCTGACTATCGTCGCGCGGCTCTGTGTTCGCGCGTTGCCGGTGCTCTCTGCGTGGTGCTCACCTTGTCCTCCTGTGCTGAGACACGGATTCCGGCTATGACGGTACAGGCCCGGCCGTTAGGGCAAGAACTGCCGGTGTATCACCCACCCCCTGGAGATAGTGGTCGTCCGCGGCCTCCAACTGTGGAGAATCCGACGGCAGCCATCTCTCTACGTGATGCCGTCGCTTTGGCGCTCATCCAAAGTCCTGAGTTAGCCACGTTCGCGTGGGAGACGCGTGCCCGTGAGTCTCGCATTGTCCAAGCCGGAAAGCTGCCAAACCCGGTCGTCGGCGTCCTGGCCGAAGACCTTGAGGTGTCGAGGTTGGCCGGTAGTAGCAACTCACAGGTGGTTCAAACGCAAGCAACGGTGCAACTCAGCCAGATCATTGAACTGGGAGGCAAGCGCACAGCGCGGCAGACTCTCGCCACGCTGAATCGTGAACTAGCGGCCTGGGACTACGAAACCGCACGCATCGAGGTCCTCACGCAGGTGACGCGCGCGTTCATCGATGTACTTGCGGCGCAGGAGTTGGTCGCGTTGACCACACGAACGACGAAACTCGTCGAAGAGGTGCAACAAAGCGTGAGTACGCGGGTCACCGCTGGTGTAGTGTCACCGATTGAGCAGACAAGAGCGGAGGTGGCGCTTGCGGCTGCGCGGGTGGAGTTGGATCGCGCAACACGACTGTTGGATGCGAGCCGCAGGCGGTTAGTGGCCTTCTGGGGTGCGTCCGAGCCCACATTTCATGCCGCGCTCGGTACTCTCACGGTCAGACCGCAGCCTCCTTCCTTCACGGAACTGAGCGCACGGGTCACCGAGAATCCGGACCTGGCGCGCTGGGCTAGCGAGATTGCCCAACGACGCGCGTCGTTGGCGCTAGAGCAGTCGAAACGGGTGCCGGATGTCACCGCCAGTGCCGGGTATCGTCGTTTTACCGATGCTGACCGTAACGCCATTATCGTCGGTCTCTCGGTTCCGCTTCCCGTCTTTGACCGTAACGAAGGTGGGATTGCCGAAGCGAGGAACCGCTTAGCCAAGGCGTACGAGGAACAACGCGCCACCCAAGCCCGCGTCGCGACCGCTCTGGCAGAGGCGTATCGCGTGTTGTCGAGCGCTCACCAGGAAGTGCTGACGCTGCAATCGGCAGTGCTGCCAGGCGTGCAGCAAACGTTCGCGGCCGTCAGTGAGGGTTATCGCTTGGGCAAGTTCGGCTACCTCGATGTCCTCGACGCCCAGCGCACCTTGATCAGCGCCAGTGGCCAGCACCTGCGCGCACTCGCGGATTACCATAAAGCGATCGCTGACGTAGAGCGGCTCACCGGTGTACCGCTCAATGCCAGTGCACCAAGACCGTGAAGGAGTACAGCAATCATGCATAAAGGAACTCTTGCGATCGTCGTGACGATTCTCGCCATCGGCATCGTCCTCACGGCGCTCATTCTGCGAACAGAGCCCACCCATACAACGGCAGTTGAAGAAGGGGCTGCACCAGGACCGTTGGACTACCCACGCGGCCCGCACGGAGCGAGACTGCTGTCTGACAGCGATCTTCAGTTGGAGGTCACTATTTACGAGACCGGCGTGCCGCCGCAGTTTCGGGTGTATCCCTTTGATGCCGCCCTGAAGCCGCTCCTGCCGAAGGGCGTGACGCTACAGATCGAACTGCACCGACTCGGAGGCCGCGTCGACCGTATCAACTTTCACCCTGAGGCGGACTATCTGCGCGGTGACGCGGTGGTCGAAGAACCGCACTCCTTCGATGTCAAGGTCGCGGCGCAACACGCCGATCGTCAATATCACTGGTCGTACTCGCAGATTGAGGGCAAGGTGCAGCTCGGACCGGACCAGATCGAGAGTGCTGGCATCACCGTCAACACTGTTGGTCCCCGTGAGATGATGACTACTCTGGAATTACCGGGTGCAGTCGAGGCGGATAAGACGCGTTTGGCCCACGTCGTCCCGCGGCTCCAAGGCATCGTCCGTGACGTACGTAAACAGGAAGGCGACCGCGTGCGCAAAGGCGAGTTGCTCGCGGTCGTGGACAGCCGTGAACTCGCGGATGCGAAAGGCGCGTACCTTGCAGCAATCCATCAGGTGGAATTCGCGCGGGTGACTCTGAATCGCGAAGAGACACTCTGGAAGAAGAAGATTTCCGCCGAACGTGAGTACCTCGAAGCCAAGCGCGTGTTCGAAGAAGCTACGCTCGCCCAGAAGCTGGCGGCGCAGAAACTCGTCGTGCTCGGCGTACCGTCGGCCACGTTGCCGTCGCTTGCGTCCGCGTCCGCAGAGACGATGGCGAGATATGACGTCCGCTCCCCGCTCGACGGCGTTGTCCTCGAACGTGACGTAACGGCTGGGGAATCAGTGACCGCAGAGGAAAAAATTTTCGTGGTCGCCGATCTCTCTACCATCTGGGTTGATGTCTCAGTGTACGCCAAAGACCTCGGTGCTGTGCATGAAGGGCAGCAGGCTGTCGTGGTGTCGGCGGACTTGGGAACCGAAGCGACCGGACGGGTCAGCTATGTCGGGCCGCTGGTCGGGCAGGAAACCCGAACGGCCACCGCCCGCATCGTCCTGCCTAATCCGGGCGCACGCTGGCGACCCGGATTGTTCGTGACCGTCCGCCTGGTGCGCGAGACCACCACAGTGCCGCTGGCTGTCGCTGCCGAAGCCATTCAGACCTTCCGTGACTGGCAGGTGGTGTTCGTGAAGTATGGCGACTGGTTCGAAGCCCGACCGTTGGAACTGGGACGCAGTGACGGGCAGTGGGTCGAAGTGCTGCACGGACTCACACCCGGCGAACAGTACGCCGCCGCCAACAGCTTCGCCGTGAAGGCAGAAATCGGGAAACTGGGCGCCACCCATGACCATTGAGGCAAAAGGCTATGCTTGAACGTGTGTTGCAGTTCTCTATTCGTCAGCGCTGGCTGATTCTGATCGCCACTCTCGCAGTCGCCGTGTTCGGTCTCTATAATTACACGCGGCTGCCGATCGACGCGGTCCCGGACATCACCAATGTGCAGGTGCAAATCAATACCGAGGCGCCAGGGTACTCGCCCTTCGAAGCCGAACAGCGGGTGACATTCCTGGTGGAGACGGCGATGGCGGGCCTGCCGCGACTGGAGGAGACGCGCTCTATTTCGCGCTACGGCCTCTCCCAGGTGACAGTCATTTTCGAGGACGGCACAGACATTTACTGGGCGCGGCAGCTCATCAACGAGCGCATCCAGGAGGTCAAAGGAAAGTTGCCGCCCGGCATCGAACCCACCATGGGTCCCATCGCCACGGGACTCGGCGAAATCTTCCTGTGGACGGTGGAGGCACTCCCCGGCGCGACGACAGCGGAGGGGCAGCCGTACTCGGGCATGGACCTGCGCACGATCCAGGATTGGGTGATCCGTCCACAGCTCAAGACCGTCCCCGGCGTCGCTGACGTCAACAGCATCGGCGGCTACACCAAACAGTTTCATATCACACCTACTCCGGACAAGCTCATCGCCTACGGCTTCACATTCCGTGACGTGATCGAGGCATTGGCGCGCAATAACGCGAACATCGGTGCCGGGTACATCGAGCGGCGGGGAGAACAGTATCTGATTCGGGCGCCGGGTCAGATCCAAGAACTCGCCGACATCCGACGCATCGTCGTCGGCAATCATCAAGGGACCCCAATTCGTCTCGACACAGTCGCGGCGGTCGCGCTGGGCAACGAGCTACGCACGGGCGCCGCGACACAAGACGGGCGGGAGGTAGTCCTTGGCACCGTATTCATGCTGATGGGCGAGAACTCCCGGACGGTGTCACAACGGGTCGCTGCTAAGATGGCCGACATCAACCGCACGCTCCCAACCGGGGTCGTGGCAAAGACCGTCTATGATCGCACGACGCTAGTGGACGCCACGATCGAGACCGTCCAGCATAATCTTGCTATTGGCGCTTTGCTGGTGATCGCCATCCTGTTCTGGTTTCTCGGTAACGTGCGCGCGGCTGTCATCACCGCCTGTGTTATTCCCTTGTCGATGCTCTTCACCATCACCGGTATGGTGGAGGCGGGGATCAGCGGCAATCTCTTGAGCCTTGGCGCATTGGACTTCGGCATCATTGTTGATGGCGCGGTGATCATTGTCGAGAACTGCATGCGCGGTCTGGCTACACGGCAACACGAACTCGGACGCCGGTTGACCCCTGCAGAGCGGTTTGAAGTGGTATTCGCGGCGTCGCGCGAAGTGCGACGGGCCACGATGTTCGGCGAGCTGATCATCATGATCGTCTATCTGCCGATCCTGACGCTGACGGGTATCGAAGGCAAGATGTTTTATCCGATGGCCTTTACCGTGCTCGCGGCCTTGTTCGGTGCGATGATTTTGTCGGTCACGTTCGTGCCGGCGGCGGTGGCGATTTTCGTGACCGGCCGCATGTCGGAGCAGGAAAGTCTCCCGGTCCGCTGGGCCACTCGACTCTATGAGCCGGCGCTCAGAGTCGTGCTGCGCAACCGTGCCGCGACAGTCGCGTCTGCACTGGTGATGATGATGATCAGCGGCGCGATGGCGACGCGTCTCGGCAGCGAGTTCCTGCCCAGTCTCGACGAAGGTGATCTGCTCGTGCACGCGCTCCGCATTCCGGGAACAAGCCTCACCACCGCGGTCGACATGCAGCACGTGCTTGAGCGCAAGTTCAAGACGTACCCCGAAGTCGACTACATCTTCTCCAAAATCGGTACCGCAGAGATCGCCACCGACCCGATGCCGCCCAGTGTCGCTGACACGTACGTCATGTTGAAGCCGCGCGAGCAGTGGCCCGACCCGCGGCGACCTAAAGCAGACCTGGTGGCACAGCTGCACCGCGAGTTACAGCTGGTGCCGGGAAATAACTATGAGTTCATCCAGCCGATTCAGATGCGCTTTAACGAGTTGATCGCGGGCGTCCGTAGTGATGTGGCAGTGAAAGTCTTCGGCGACGACATGGACGTGCTGGCCGAGGTCGGCAATCAGATTGAATCAGTGCTCTCAGTAGTACCCGGTGCCGCAGACACCAAAGTAGAGCAGACGACCGGACTGCCGTTGCTCACAATCCAGCTCAATCGCGGCGAGATGGCGCGGTTAGGACTCAACGTCGCCGACGTCCAAGAGGTCATTGAGGTAGCGATCGGCGGCAAGACGGTCGGCCAGGTGTTTGAAGGGGATCGTCGATTCGATATTCTTATCCGCTTGCCAGAGCAACTGCGCGCGAATGTGGACGAACTGACTCGGCTGCCGATCCCGTTACCGCAAGCGCAGCGTTCGATGGCCGGAGTGAATGTTGCTGCAGTCGTGACTCAAGCCCAGGCGTTTGTCCCCCTCGGCTCCGTTGCCACGATCGAGATCGCCCCTGGCCCCAACCAGGTGAGCCGGGAAAATGGCAAACGGCGCGTGGTCGTGACGGCGAATGTGCGCGGACGCGACATCGGCTCATTCGTCACCGAGGCGGAACAGCGCATGCGCGAGGCAGTGACGATTCCGGCGGGCTACTGGACAGCGTGGGGCGGGCAATTTGAGCAATTGATTTCCGCCCGGCGGCGACTGGAGCTCGTTGTTCCTGTGGCGCTGTTGCTGATCTTCGGGTTGCTCTACGCGACCTTTGGCACTGTGCGTGAGGCGTTGCTGGTGTTCACGGGTGTGCCGTTGGCATTGACTGGCGGCGTGTTGTTCCTGTGGCTGCGCGAGATTCCGTTTTCGATTTCTGCGGCGGTCGGCTTCATTGCCCTGTCCGGCGTCGCGGTGCTGAATGGACTGGTAATGATTACCTTCATCGATCGGTTGCGTCATGAGGGACATCCGCTCGATGATGCGATCGTGCACGGCGCGGTCGCACGGCTGCGACCCGTACTGATGACCGCGCTGGTGGCTTCGTTGGGATTTCTGCCGATGATGCTGGCGACAGGTCGTGGTGCCGAAGTGCAGCGACCGTTGGCGACGGTAGTAGTCGGCGGCATTCTCTCATCGACCGCGTTGACGTTGCTCGTCTTGCCCGTGCTCTATCGGCTTTTCGCTAACGAGCGCAAAGAGGGTGATCTATGATGGGGAAAACCTCCTGGGGGGAACTGCTCACGCGCCAGCGGTGGATCGAGATTGCCCGCATCGTCCTGACTGGGTTCCTGATCCTGCTGCACGGTCTCAACGTGTTGCCCAGCGGGTGGCTCTACGGCGCGGTGGCCATTGGTCTCTACCCGCTCGTCAAGACGGGTCTCAGCGAGCTGATCTGGAAGCGCCAACTCAGCACGGAAATCTTCGTAACGTTCGCGACGCTGATCGCGCTCCTCGGCGGCGAGGAGCAGGCCGGCGCGATGCTGATGGTCATCATCCTCATCGCCGAGCTCATCGCGGACCTGAACACGGACCGCGCCCGGGCATCGATCCGCGGCCTGATCGGGTCCGTGCCGCGAACGGCGATCGTGCGTGACGGAGATGGAGAGTGCACTGTCGCCATCGACCAGATCCAGGTCGGCGACGTCGTCCTCGTTCGCGCCGGCGACAAGGTGCCGGTAGACGGCCGCATCGTGTCCGGTGGGGGCGCGGTGAACGAAGCCCCGATCACCGGCGAGAGCGTCCCGAAAGATAAGAATGAGGGCGACGACGTCTTCGCCGGCACCCTGCTGGAATCGGGCGCGGCGGACGTGCAGACCGCGAAGCTCGGGGCTGACACGACGTTCGCCCAGATCGTCAAGTTGGTCGAAGAGGCCGGGGAGTCGGAGGCCCCGGTGCAGAAGCTCGCCGACCGGGTCGCGTCCTGGCTGATCCCGGTCGTGCTGCTGTTCCTCGTCGTGGTGTTCGTCGCCACGCGCGACGTACGGTTGATCGTCACCCTGCTGATCTTCACGTCGCCCGCCGAGTTGGGATTGGCCACGCCGATGGTGATGATCGCCGCGATCGCACGGGCCGCCCGCTCCGGCGTGCTGGTCAAAGGTGGCATCTACCTCGAAGCGCTCGCGAAGATCGACGCGATGGTGTTCGACAAGACGGGCACGCTGACGGTGGGCCGACCGCGAGTTCAGCGCGTCGTAGTGGCGGACGGCACGCTCGACGAGAACGGCCTGCTCCGCCTCGCCGCCGCTGCCGACCGTCGCTCGGCGCACCCGCTGGCGAAGGCGGTCGTCGAATACGCCGCGACGGCCGGCATCGCGTACTCCGAGCCGGAGGAGTTCGAGGCGATATGGGGGCGCGGCGTCAAGGCGACGGTGGACGGCAAAACGGTGCTGGTGGGGAACAAGCCCCTGCTGAATGACCACGGAATCGAACCGCCCGCGGACAGCGGCGAGGCTGGCATGACGACGGTGTACGTCGGGCTCGACGGCCGCACGGTCGGATGGCTTCACATAGCAGATGAAGTCCGGCCCGAGGCGCGAGAGGTGATCGCCCAACTGCGGGCCAGCGGCGTAAAGCACATAGTCATGTTGACGGGCGACAACAAGACCACCGCCGATGCCGTCGCGGCGCGCCTCGGGGTGGACCAGGTGTTTGCCGAGCTGATGCCGGACGCGAAGGTCAAGGCGATCGAGGAGCTGAGGAATCACCCGCACCGCGTGGCCATGATCGGTGATGGCATCAACGACGCCCCGGCACTGGCGAAAGCCGACGTCGGCATCGCCATGGGAGCCGGGGGCACGCAAGTGGCGCTGGAAACGGCGGATATAGCCCTGATGACCGACGACCTGGAGAAGATTGTTCTGGGCCGGGCCATCGCCCGGCGAGCCTACCGCACGATTCAGGAGAACCTGATCTTCGGCGTGGGGGTGGTTCACGTGTTGGGGATAACAGCCGCGCTGTTGGGCTGGATTGGCCCGATCCAGGCGGCCGTGCTCCACCTGGGACCCGACCTCTTGGTATTCCTCAACTCGGTCAAGTTGCTCCGCGCGCGGATCGAGCCGTAGTTTCGCGAAGGCTCGATTCCCCGGCTCTTCGGGATAGCGACTGTGGATCGAGCCATCACCGCCCACTGTGCGACAGGGGCAGAACCCAGACAGCGTGTGGAGGAAACGTCACTATGACCTCTTGGCCAGGCACGAGGTCTTGCGTTACAGCGCAGGCAATATGCAGCATGTGGGGATTGCCTATGCGGACAGAAACCAAGCGACCTTGACCTCGCCGGCGAATCTGTTCAACCCAACCAGGTAGCCTGTTCGATGGGAAGGGCTCGGAATCAGAGTCGATCTGTATCTCCTCTGGAGGAACGACAAATGTCACTGGAGTGCCAATGGTCGCGTCACAACTCAACGCCAGGACGCGCTGGCCCTGCCAGTCGAGCCAGATGCCGTAAGGATGAACCTCGGCCACGACAGCAGCGAAGATATTCTCTGTCCCTGTGATCTCGGCCACGCGCCGCGAACGCGGCCGATGAAGAAGGCTTGGCAGGTCGTCTTCTTGAAGCACCCGTCCCTGATCCAAGATCAAACAGCGATGGCAGAGATCCGACGCCTCGGCAAGATCATGGGTGACAAACACGGCCGCGATGCGGCGCTCGGTCAGAATGTCCGCCAACTCACTGACTAGGCGAAAACGGCTGGGGGCGTCCAAGGCGGCAAAGGGTTCGTCGAGAAAAAGTATTTCGGGCTCTAACACCAGCGCCCGCGCTAGGCTAGCCCGCTGCGCTTCGCCGCCGGACAGCGTTCTCACTGGTCGCTGCGCTAAGTGGGCGATCTTGAGCCGTTCCAGCCAGGGCTGGACGCGACGTGCGTGTTCCGCCGACTTGATCCCGCGCAGCGACAACCCCAACGTGACATTCTGCCAAACCGTGCCCCGGAGGAGTAGGGCTTCCTGAAAGACGACCGCAGTACGGCGGTGGTAGTCGAAACGGGGCAGGTCGCGTCCCAGTACGCATCCTTGGAAAAAGACCTGCCCAGAGGCAAGGGGCAGCAAGCCGGCAAGAGCCTGCAGCAACGTACTCTTCCCCGCACCGTTAGGGCCGTAGATGCCGATCACCTCGCCGGCACGGACGAGCAGATCACAAGGCTCTAGGACCACACGCCGTCGGCGCTGCACACTGATCCCTTCGGCTCGCAGGAGGGCTTCACTCACTCGCTCGCCTCGCTCTGCTGCAGCCAGGTGAGGAGGCCCACAATCACGACCACCAACACCAGAAGAATGACCCCGTAGGCCATCGCCCGATCGTAATGCCCCATGCCAGTTTCCATGACGATCGCCGTAGTCAACACGCGGGTCGAGCCGGGGAGGTTGCCGCCCACCATCACGCTTGCCCCAACTTCTGAGATAATGCTGCCAAAAGCGGCCATGTACGCCGCCAGGATCGGCAACCGGGCTTCCCGTCCCAACAACCAGAGCATCTGCCAGCGCGACGCCCCCAGCGCTCGGAGTTGCAGCAGCAGCTTGGGATTCAGCTGCTGGATGGCAGCGGCCGTCAGACTGATCATGATCGGGCAGCTCAAAATGAATTGCGCAATGATCATTGCCGCCGGGGTAAAGCGCAGGTTCAGCCACCCCAGCGGTCCATGGCGTAACAAGAGGATGGACAGGATGAGTCCCACGACGACGGGCGGCAGGCCAAAGCCAACGTTAAAGCTAGTCAGGAGCAGCTTCCGCCCCCGAAAGGAGGACAACGCCATCCAGGTGCCGAGCGGAACTCCAATCAACAAGCTAGGCAGCGTTGCGCTCAGTGAGATCAGCAGCGATTGCCGGAGCACGCTCCAGGTCTCGGAATCACCCGTAACCAGTAAGCTGAAAGCGCCAACCAGACCGCCTCTGAGATCGTGCCAATATTCCCAGTGCGTAGGGTCCATGCACGGTGGTGCTTACTTGGGCAGGAGCTCCGCTTCTGTTTTATCGGCGGCCGGGGTAAAGAGCGAACGTCCATACTGCTCCTTGCCAAAGTCAGCGATGGTCTTTTGTCCTTCAGCCGAGACGAGAAAATCGACGAATGCCTGGGCGGCCTTGGCGTTGACCTTAGGGAATTTCTGCGGGTCTACCGTCATCACATGGTAGATGTTAAGCAGCCCAGGGTCGTTCTCGACGAGGACCGCCAATCCCAGCCTTTTTTCATGCACGAGAAAAGTGCCCCGATCGGTCAACGCATACCCTTGCTGCTGCGACGCCACCTCCATGGTGAGTCCCTGTCCCTGCCCGGTTTCTCGATACCATGATTGCCCCTTGGGCTCGACACCCGCTTTCTTCCAGAGAGACAGCTCACGCACATGAGTGCCTGACTGGTCGCCGCGAGAGACGAACGTCGTTTTCTGTTCGGCGATTTTCTTCAAGGCTGCAGCGGCGGATAAACCCTTGATTTGCGCTGGATCGCTCGGTGGCCCAATGATCACGAAGTCGTTATACATCACCAGGCGCCTGGAGGTTCCGTTGCCCTGCTGCATCCACTCTTGTTCCGCTTGTGGCGAATGGGTCAACACCACGTCCCCCTCCCCGCGGGCGCCTTGTTTAAGGATATCACCGCTGCCAGCGACGATCGGCTTTACCTTATAGCCGCGCTTCTCGAATGCATCGACAAGGGCTTTGAGAATTCCGCTGTCCTGGGTTGTGGTGGTCGTGAGTACCACCAGTTCTTGACTCGCCGTCGGGTTATCAGCCGCTGGCGAAGGACCAGCGAGCAAGAGAGCAAGCGCGAGCGTCGAAATTCCTATCAGCCGTATCATGGCACGCATGGTTTTTATCTCCTCCTGTTTACTGGGCTTTTACCAAGGCTTTGTCCTCTGCCACGCCAAGTTGAACAAAGTACAGCTTGAGCAGAAAGTCGAGCCGTAGCTCCCGCATGCGAGCAACAGGCCGGCGTAGCCAATCGAAAAAGAGTAGCTCCGCCTCTACCGTCAACGAGAAGACCGTGCGCGGCGGTCGAGCGCCTACGGTCACACCCTCATCACGGATAAGGCCGTGTTCCTGCAGATCCTTAAGAAAGGTGAAGATGGTGCTCATATCCACCGGTACCACCCGCCCCAGGTCTGCTCCCGGCTCGAAATACCGACCAATCTTGTACCCATGCATAGCCGCGCGCTGAGCAGGCCAAGAATCGCGTAGGCAGTGAGCGTCAGGGTGACATGTACAAGTGGCACGAATACATAATTGCCGAATATTCGTCTACCAATCATAGTGAGCCAGCTAGTCAGCGTCAAGGCACAGCCCCTTGCATAAACACAGATTGAGGAGTTTTCTCCGCTCGCGTATTCAAACCTTTTGGTTACGGACCGGGAGTAAATACTGCTCCACACAAAGAGGAGCAGAACACCCTGAGCATCTCCGATCGCGGATTACGCAGGAGTCCTTCCCAAGTCCCACTCTCTTCCACGCGTCCGTTTTCAAGCACCAGGGCGGAACGACACAAGGTAGTCGCTTCTGTCGGATCATGCGTGACCAATACAACCGTGATCTTCCGTTCTGACGCAAGCGTGGCAATCTCTTCCAGCAATGTGGTTTTCGTGATCAGGTCGAGTCCCGCAAATGGTTCGTCAAGAAGCAAGAATGAGGGCTGCACGGCAAGCGCTCTCGCCAAGGCGACACGCTGCTGCTGACCGCCAGAAATAGCCCCAGGCTTCCGCTCCGCCAGTGACTCGATGGTGCATAAGGCAAGCACCTCACGGGCACGTTTTTCGGCTTCTTTCTTTATCAACCTTTTTCCCGAGAGCCCCAGCAGCACATTCTCTATGACTGAGAGGTTGGGCCATAGAGCGAGGTCCTGAAAGACCATTGCTATACCTCGCTGATGCGGAGGCCTGAGGACTCGGTGTGGCTCTGAAACACTCTTCCCGTCGCATAGGATTTGACCGGCAGATGGCGCTTCAAGACCAGCCAGGAGACGCAAAACCGTGGACTTCCCGCACCCCGACGGGCCGAGGATGGCGGTGTGCTCCCCAGCAGGAATAGTAAACGAAATCTCATCAAGCACGACCTGCTGGTCATACCGCTTGGAGACGGAGCGGAAGGCAAACTGCGAAACGCTCATACATTTCGCCCCTCAGCTATGGTCCACGCTACCGTCAGCAGTCCAACCGCTGCCGTCACATAGACAAGGCAGAGAGAGGCTACTAATGTCTCTGGAGCGTTGGCCATTACTGTCAAGATAGCAAGCGGAAGCGAACGCTCGCCCGGTGGATGCAACAGCAGGACAGTACTGATATCAGCAGTTGCCAGGAGAGCAACCAACAGTAAGCCTACGCCGCCCACCGGTAGCAGGAGAGGGAGTATCACTCGCCGGAGATACGTCCCGAGCGAAACTCCATGCAGGCTCGCCACCAACACCCATGTGGCTGAGGTTGCTCCCCAGGCACGCAGGGCCAGGACAGCGACCACAGGGAAAAAGCGCAATCCGAGCGCCACACAGACAGTGAATTGACTGCGCAGGAAAAGGTCCGTCCACGCCGGAGCTGAGGCTGCCAGTTGAACGATTCCTAACGCAGTAAACGCTGGGGGAAGAGAGAGGAGACCCAGCGCCACGCCAAGACAGACGGCCCGGAGCCGGGTATTGCGTCCTATGCATAATGCCAGCGGCAGCCCGAGGAGAGTTGCGATTGTTCCTGCCCCAATGGCATACCCTAGAGTGTTGTCAGCCGTGCTAGACAATTCGCTCCAGGCGCGAAAAAATGCCGTGCTTCCAACAAGAGGCAATGTGAGTCCTATGAGCGGTGCGATCACGCTAATAAAAACAAAGACCCCAAGGGCGGTCACTGTCACGCCGGCAATCTCTCGGTGTTGCATACGCCGAACCTTTCGTGATTGTCGGACGAGAACCTCACTCGCCAGTCGGGGAATTGCGAAGAAGACGAGTGGCATTGCAAGCGCCAGTACCAGTGCAGTCAACAGCACACACTGCCGTCCGGCGAGCGCAAAATCATAGCGCGCAGAAAAGCTGGTGAGAATCTCTGACGCTGCTGTCGGGAAGCCAAAAATCTGGCCGGGGCCCGGATCGGACAGGGTCAACACCCCACTAAGTCCAGCAGCCAGTAATGCTGGGCTGGCAACGTACTGAGCAACGGAACGTAACACTACCCTTTCTCCCCCGGCCAGACGTGCCGCATCTACTTGTGACCCAGAAAGTGCTAACGTTGCCGCAGAGGCAATGAGGAGCACGAGAGGAATTCCTTGCGTGGACATCACAAGGAGACATCCAGGTGCACCGGAAAGCGTCTGAGAGACGGAGGGAGCGAGACGAGCGGCTAAAGAAGCCCAACCAACCGCCCACAGAAACGACGGGACCAGGAGAGGCAACGTCGCCAGAGCGAAAAAGACACCCCGTCCCGGAAATTCATACAGCGCGGTGAGGACACCAAGGGGAAGTCCGAGTGTCCACGATACCGCCACCACACATAGGGCAAGGAGAACGCTATTCTCGATCGCGTTTTGAAAAGCGTTTCCGACAAAAACCGGGGCCGATGCTGATGATGGGAGAGTGCTCCATACAAGTGGAGCGGCAGGCAGGACGGCAAGGAAGAGGAGGGCCGTGACGCCGATCGTTCTCCATGTTCCTGGACGCTCAAGGACAAGGCACGAGATCATCGGCTCTGTCGATCCACCCACTCTTGTAAGTAGCCACCGGACAACGTCTCAAGAAGACCGGCCAGCGTCG
>Ga0081539_10002537_pt1 | contig 25456 bp, 25 predicted proteins | sample TabmetS4T2R2_FD_71023 | JGI IMG/M metagenome (GOLD analysis project Ga0081539, IMG submission 71023) | Tabebuia heterophylla rhizosphere microbial communities from the University of Puerto Rico - S4T2R2 | ecosystem: Host-associated > Plants > Roots > Rhizosphere ...
CCCCGTGGGGCCCCCCCCCCCCGCCCCCCCCCCCCCCCCCCCCCCGCCCAGTTTTTTTCCCCTCCCGGGCGCGCCGGCCCCCCCCCGCCGTTGCTGCTCGATGCGGCCGACCGGCTCGCGCCGCTCGACAGTGGATCGGCGCGCGAGGCGTACCTGGAGGCCCTCGGTGCTGCGATCTTCGCGGGCCGCCTCAACGACCACGTCGGCCCCGATGACGTTGCCATGGCCGCTCGGCGGGCCCCTCCCGCGAGACAGCCGCCGCGACCGATCGACCTTCTCCTCGACGGCCTGGCGACCCGGTTCACGGAGGGCTACGTCACTGGGGTAGCGCCGCTGCGGCGTGCGCTCAACGCGTTCGGGCAGGAGACGGGAGGCGATCAGGGCGACATGATGCGTTGGTTCTGGCTGCCCTGGCTCGTCGCAGGCGACCTGTGGGACGACGAGATGTGGTACGAGCTGGCCACTCGGGCGGACCGGCTCTGTCGCGACGCAGGCGCGCTCATCGTCTTGCCGTTGGCGTTGGGATACCGCGCTGTCGTGCACCTGCACGCCGGAGAGTTCGCGGCGGCCTCGTCGCTGGCCCAGGAGGCTGATGCGATCACCGAGGCGACCGGCAATGCCCCGGTGAAGTACGTCTCGCTATTGCTCAGCGCTTGGCACGGCGTCGAGGCTGAGGCGCTGGACGACATGAACCGGGGTCTCGAGAAGGCGATCGCGCGCGGCGAGGGAAGAGCGATCGGTGGGTACGGGTACGCGACGGCCGTGCTGTACAACGGCCTCGGCCGCTACGAGGCCGCACTGGCGAGCGCCCGATCGGCATGTGAGTACGACGACTTGGGCATCTCCGGTTTCGCCCTCGTCGAATTGATCGAAGCGGGCGCCCGAAGCGGCGCTCACGAGGAGGCCGCTGCCGCCCTGCGCCGACTCGAGGAGCGGACAAGCGCGGCCGGCACAGACTGGGCGCTCGGCATCCAGGCTTGGTCAGCCGCCCTGCTGACCGACGACAAGGCTGCCGAGTCCCGCTACCGCGAGGCGATCGAACGGCTCGCGCGCAGCCGTATCGCCGTCCATCTCGCCCGCGCTCACCTGGTGTACGGCGAGTGGCTGCGTCGCGAGAACCGCCGCATCGACGCTCGCGTGCACCTTCGCACCGCGCACGACATGTTCGGCCGTACCGGGGCTGAGGCGTTCGCCGAGCGGGCCCGCCGCGAGCTGGTGGCCACCGGCGGAACCGCGCGCAGGCGCACGGTGGGCACGGGTGACGCGCTCACGCCCCAGGAAGGGCAGATCGCCCGGCTGGCCCGAGACGGCCTGTCCAACCCCGAGATCGGCGCCCAGCTGTTCATCAGCCCTCGGACAGTGCAGTACCACCTGGGCAAGGTCTTCGCCAAGTTGGAGATCACCTCGCGCAGCCAACTCGGCCGGCTCCCGCACGGCAGGCAACGCCCGGTCTAAAGCCTGCGCGTCGAGGCCGATCTTGAACTGAACCGGCCCGTTCTCACTCCCGAAGGGAGGCGAGCTGGTGCTCGAAGTGCGCCATTGCGTGGCGGTGCAGGAGGGATGCCCAACTCACCCGGGCCACGCCGAGCGCGGCCAGCTCGGCGAGCGACGGTGTCTGGGGCAGCCGTAGGACGTTCACCGGAGCGTGGACCTCCGAGGTGAAGCGGCGCAGCGCGTCCGTTTCCCACAATGCGATCGGGTACACGGAGTCGGCGCCGGCCTCGAGGTAGGCATTCGCGCGCCGCACCGCTTCGGGAAGGAGCTCCTGCTGGGTACCGGGTCCGGCGCCGGCGAGGAAAGGACCTAGGAAGACGTCGACTCGGGCGTTGATGACGAGGCGGTAGCCGTCCTTCGAGGCGGCCTGACGAACGGCCCTCAGCCAGTCCGCGTGCCGGTCGGTATCGCGGAGGCGGCCGGCGGTGTGATCGCTATCCTCGAGGTTGCATCCGGCGGCGCCCGCCGTCCGCAGCGCGGCCACCAGCTCGGCCGGCTCCATGCCGTAGCCGGCCTCGGCGTCGACCGTCACGGGCGCCTCGACACCCCGTGCGATCCGCGCGGCCGCGGCGAGCATCTCGTCGGCCGGCGCACCCTCGTGGTCCTCGTACCCGAGCGCCGCAGCCACGCCGCCGCTGGTGGTGGCGACCACCGGAAATCCGGCCGCGACCACGGCTCTCGCGGTGGCCACATCCCACACGTTCGGGAGCAGGAGAGGGTCGCGTGGGCGGTGCAGCGATCGCAGCCGGTCGCAGCGGCTCTGGAGCTCGGTGATCTGCGAGGCGGTCATGTCACGAATTTACGCTCCACCAAAACTCATGACCTCAGTCCTGATGGGATCAACGCGCTCGGCAGACACCGCTGATCGCGCCCAGGTGCTCCGGGGTCGATTGCGTCTAGCCTTGGTGCAGCATCCAGCGGACTTGCTGGGCGGGCGGGAGGTGTGGCTGTGGACATGGGAACGCCGGCCGCGGCAGGCGTCGGGGTCGCCGGTCGGCGGTCGCCGCGCGTGCACCGTGCCTGGCTCGTCGCGGCGGTCACCTTTCTCGTGCTGCTCGCCTCGGCCGCCTTCCGGTCGAGCCTGGGCGTCCTGCTCGTGCCGATCGAGGACGATCTGGGATGGACGCGCACGCAGACTTCGTTCGCCGTCTCGCTGAACCTGCTCGTATACGGGCTCGCCGCGCCGTTCGCGGCGGCGCTGCTCGAGCGCGTCGGTGTGCGCCGCACGGCCGTCGGGGCGTTACTGCTCATCACCGCCGGCTGCCTGGCGACCACCGTGATGACGGCGCCCTGGCACCTTGCGGCGCTGTGGGGCGTGGTCATCGGCGTCGCCACCGGTTCGGTCGCCCTCGTCTTCGGCGCGATCGTCGCCAACCGCTGGTTCGTCGCGCGGCGCGGGCTGGTCATAGGTGTTCTCGGCGCGGCGTGGGCGACCGGGCAGTTGATATTCCTGCCGCTGCTGGCCGCGGTCGTCGATGCGTTCGGCTGGCGCGCGGCGTCGCTCACAGTAGCGCTGGTCTGCGCCGTGCTGCTACCGGTTGTCGCGGCCGTGCTGCGCGACCGCCCCGGGGACGTGGGTCTGCTGCCCTACGGCGGGGCAGTGGTGGAGGACGAGGCCGCAGGTGACGCGCCGCCGAGCGCCCGGGCCGCCGTGGTCCACGCCGTCATGGTGCTGCGGGAGGTGTTCTGGACCCGGTCGTTCCTGCTGCTCGCCGGAACGTTCTTCGTCTGCGGCTGGACGACAAACGGGATCATCAGCAGCCATTTCGTGCCCGCGGCGCACGACCACGGCATGCACGCGACGACGGCGGCCGGGCTGCTCGCCGTGGTCGGCGTCTTCGACATCGCCGGGACGATCGGCTCCGGTTGGCTCACCGACCGGGTCGACCCGCGGCTGTTGCTGGCCGTCTACTACGGCCTGCGCGGCGTCGCGCTGCTTGCGGTGCCGGCACTGCTCGGGCCGAGCGTCGAGCCGCCCCTGCTGGTGGTCGTCGCGCTGTTCGGCCTCGACTGGGTCGCCACCGTCCCGCCCACGGTCATGCTGTGCCGCACGGCGTTCGGGCCGCAGCGCGGCGGCATCGTCTTCGGCTGGGTCTTCGCCGCACACATGATCGGTGCGGGCGCGGCCGCTGCGGTCAGCGGCGCAATGCGGGCGGCGTCGGGCGACTACACCTCGGCGTGGCTGCTCGCCGGCGCGCTGGCGGTGGCCGCCGCGGCGGCCAGTCTGGTCCTGCCCCGGCCCGGGCGAAACGTGGCCCAGCCGGCCTGATCAGGCGGTGCTCTCGCGCGCTGGCGACATCGGTGTCGGTATGCCGCTTGCCTCGCCGGTCGACGGCGACAGCGGCGGCTCGGACGGCGACGTGTTCACCACCGACAAGGCCTGGTGCTTCATCACCCTGCTGACCTGATCGGCGCCGGTTCTGCTGTGCATTCGGCCCGCGAGCCGATTGCGCGACCTCCGTCCGAGCCGATTCGCGCCCGCTCAGTTCGTCTGTGAATCCAGGGTGGCGATGTGTGTCAGCGGATGGGTTCACCGGCACGCGGGCCGCTGGCGTGCAGCAGCAGCGCGACCACGGCGCCCGGCTGATCGAACATGGCGACGTGACCGGCGCTCTTGATCTTGAACCGGCGGGTGTGCCGCGGCAACTGGCGATGCCGGCGGGTCAGTCCCGGTGGCAGCACCCGGTCGCGGGAGCCGTACGCGACGGTGACCGGCACGGTTATCGCGCCGCCGTCGCGAAAGCCGGTGTTCTCGGCCGCGTGCAGGGTCTCCCAGAAGCCGGGTGCGGTAGCCATGTCGTGGATCGCACGGTTCGCCATGGCGTACGGGACGGCGGCCGGATGGCCGGATATCTGGGCCATGAACAGCGCCCGGGCCAATCGGGTCCGGGGTGCGGCGGGGGCGAGCCGGCGCACGATCCGGGCGTTGATCCTGGACTGGCGCATCGTCGCGCGGACGAAGACGGGGGCGCGGCGACCCCACAGGCCGCCGGGGGACAGTGCGGTGACGGTCCTGGCTCGTCCCAGCCGGGCCAACTCCAGGGCGACCCACCCGCCCACGCTGTTCCCGGCGACGTGGACCGACGCCAACCCAAGCTGATCAAGTAGCTCGGCCACGGCGCGGGCCTGGTCCAACGGCGTGTTTCCAGCTCCCTTCGGCTGGCGCGGGGAGTCGCCGTGGCCGGGCAGATCAACCGCGATGACATCGCGCTCGCGCGCCAGCTCGGTGACCACCGGATCCCAGGACCGGCGGGACAGACCCTGGCCGTGCAAGAGGACCAGCGGCTCACCCGCGCCTTGCCGGCTGTAGGCCAGACGCGCATGAATGTCTTCCTGCGGCCCGGCCGGCGCGATGATCCCGTCAGTGTTCAGTGTCGTATCCGAGGAAATCGATGGCATGAACTTCGATTACCCGATCCGCGCGCTCGTACCATGGCTGCGGCGGTGCGGTACCTCACACGGTCACCATCGTGCGGGACGGTTCGAACGCCACGCGTGCTGGCGTCGCCGGAGCGGTGACGGCCGCAAGCAAATCGGAGAACTCGGCATGTTTGTGGATGTCGAGAATATCGTGCGGGCTTCCCGTTACGCCGCGGTGACGGCATACCTGTACGAACGCGCCGGGGACCTCGAGCACGCCGCGGGGCTGTTTGCCGAGGCCTCCCGCGCCGCCACCAGCCTGCCGGAGCGCGACTACCTCACCCGAGAGGCCGCACGGGTGCGGCAACAGCTGCGTCCGTGAACTGGGGTCTGCCTGCATACGGCGTTTGTCGGAACGCCGGTCGGGACGTGTTGCGGGACCGAAAGTCACCGTCGATGCCATGCATCCCAGAAGAAGTGGCTGGGCGGGGGTAGCGGCATCACCTTCCGGAGTGGCCGGGGCGGGCCAGCGCCTGAAGCTCTGAGTTCGCCTCCTCAACGAGGGCATCGATCCGCTTGGCGTACCTGCCATACCAGGCGAAGATGGTGTCGGAGTTGCGGACAGAATTGCGTACCCTGATGTCGTTCGAGAAAAGGACCGTTCCGCCATCGGCTGGATAGTGTCCGGCCGGTCCCTTGAACGGGACGAAACTATAGCCTACCTGGTAGCCGTTCATCCATGCCCGCAGGCAGAGCTCGTTGTCGAAGCAAATTCCGGGCTCACCAACTTGCGAGAAGGAGTACTCCCAGCCGCCGAGTGACTCGTAATGCTGTCGGCGGATGAAATACGGCCCGACGTTGACGTGGTGTACGAACCGGAAGTCGCCACCCCAGATACGCCTGGCCTTAGCCGGATCGGGATCGAAACTCTCGAACCCCATGAAGCCACCGAGGACCGCTAGCCGCGGGTGCCGCTGGAATGTCCGCAGAGCGGCGTTCAGCCATGTCGCATCGCGGGGAATGGTGTCGTCATCCTGCACGAGACAAACGATGTCCGCCCGGGTGAACCGGATGGCGCGGTCCAGCACCCTGATCTCGTGGAGATCGTTCGAATGAATCAGGAAGTCATTCGGCCGGGTCAAGTAGGACATCCACTTCTCGTGCGAGCCATCGAGCGAGCCGTCCTCACAGACGATGAGCTCATACCGACCCATGAGTCGAAGGCCGGCGACGAGCTGCTCGATGTTCGTCACGCGATTGAACGAATGGACTATGAAGGCGAACCGGGGCTGGTCTTGATACCGGTGGGGCGACTCTTCTCGTTGCTGCTTGTAGGCCTTGACGCGTCTTATCGTGTCCTGGTCGACGGCTGTCACGTGCACTCCTCGACGGGAACGGCTGATCAGATCGGGGGTCGGCGATGTGTGTTGGTATGCGGCAGGACGGGAGAATTCAGCAGTACCGTGCGAGCCAGACTCGACCCGTTGTGTACGAGATGGTCGCACCGGCTCAACAAGAGGTACTCGATGACGGCGTCCTCGCCATTCCGGGCGGCCGTGTTGCGGTCGCCTGCGATATACGCCGGCATGATCCAGCCCGTCGGACCGCGGCCCGCGGGCTCACCGCCTCGATGTCGGACACTGTCATACGAGATGACCCGGGAACCGAACGCACCGGCCAGATGGTCCACCGACGCCTGGTCGTCCGATGCAACGAATATCTTCGCCGTCGGGTGAAGATTTAGAAGCCGCATGATCTCACGGACGTACCTCGTGAGCGCGAGCGATCCCTGACGGAACGACCGACGTTCTTGCTTGGATGTGGCGTCGGTACCCCGCACGTGTATGCCGATGAGGTGATGGCCATCCATGTGCTGGGCGAAGAACTCCTCGGCTTTCTTCCGGATGTAGCAGCGTGGTCGAACGAACTCGTCGACGATCGCCTTCGCCTTCCACCGCAGGGCGTCGCTCGGATCGTCCCACTGGTACGGGATGGGCAGCGTCACCCCGGTGAGCTGCGGATGATCACCGTAATGCCTCGATGCGAAGAAGGCGCTTCCCAGGAGACTGCCCACATCGTTGACTGATGGCCGATCCGCATGGATCATATCCCGGATCGGCTCGGGAATGGTTGACGCCGAGTAGCCCGGGATCAATGGCTTGAAGTAGTACTCCCAGACCGTGTGTCGCCCCTGGTAACCATTTGGTGTCCAATAGCATGTGTTCTCCCCGAAATATACGACCGGGATACGGTTCTCCCGGACGGCCCAGGGAACGTTTGCGATCACCTGCTGGATCAGTGAGAAGAGGCCGACATCCCGCTCGCAGATGATGTGAAATTTGTCAGGTCCCGGATCCACTCGTTCCGCTCCCGTCCGACACTCTTGCCCATCGATTGCGTGCTGCCTTTTTCCTGCGCTAGCACTTCACGTCTCTGCCTTCCGGGCAGCGAGCTGCTTCTCTATCCACCGGTAGGTGGGCTCTAGTCCGTCGCGGAGAGGGATGGTTGGCTGCCATCCCAGCACGTCACGGAGCCGACGATTGTCCGAGTTGCGGCCCCGCACACCCTGCGGTCCTTGCACATGTCGCAGCGTTATGCCGTCCTTGCCGGCGATCTCCACGATCATGCGGGCGAGATCATTGATGCTGACCATCTCTTCGCTGCCGAGATTCAGCGGCTCTCGATGGTCCGAGTCCATTAGGCGGCAGATTCCGTCGACGCAGTCGTCGACGTAGCAGAACGACCGGGTCTGTTCGCCGTCGCCCCAGATCTCGATCTCTCCGCCGGGTTCGGCCAGGGCCACCTTGCGGCATAGGGCGGCCGGTGCCTTCTCCCGGCCGCCGGTGTAGGTTCCGTTCGGCCCGTAAATGTTATGGAAACGTACGACACGTGTATCGAGCCCGAATTCACCGGTATATGCCTGGCACAGACGCTCGGCGACGAGCTTTTCCCAGCCATAGGCGTCCTGCGGGCTGGCGGGGTACGCGTCCTGCTCGCGCAGCGGGACGACGTTGGCGTCGGCCTGCAAATGATCGGGATAGACGCAGGCGGAGGAGCTGAAGAGGTACCGCGACACCCCGTTCATCCGGGCCGCTTCGAGCGTGTGGATGTTGATCAGGGCATTGTTGCGCAGGATGGTCGCGTGGTTGGACGAGATGAAGCCCATACCGCCCATGTCGGCAGCCAATGCGTAGAGCCGATCGATGCCTCGCGTAGCGAGCAGGCATTCGTCGAAGCGTCGAAGGTCTCGCAGCTCGAATTCGTCTGCATCCGTCTCGGTGTACTCGGGAGGGTGTAGATCCGCGCCGCGAACCCAGTACCCCCGCTGCTTCAACGCCGTAACGAGATGGTGGCCGATGAATCCGCCGGCCCCGGTCACCAAGACCCGTTGCCTATGTTCTGCCATTCTTCCTCCGGTTGCCGTGTTTGCTTATGATTGCGATCGGGGATGTCAAGCGCGAACGATGAGATGCGCCGCCTGGTCGGTTTACGGACCGGATAAGGCCGTGCCGTACGCCGCCAAGAGGGTGACTTGCGAAGAAGATTCGCCTATCATCGAACGTCGCACAGAAATTCACGACGTAGCCCGGCGTGGTACAGCGCCGGCGGCGTCTGTCGCACTGGTAATCAGTAGTGGAGTTTGCTGTAGTAGGTGCCCAGCCGGTCTCGGTAATCGCCGTCAGTGTCGGCGTCCGGGGTGAATGCCGGGGCGCTCTTGATCTCGTCCTTGTGGCGGTCGACAAAGATTTTTCGGACATCGTGGTCAACGCGACTGATGATGCCGGCCGGAAGCACCAGCTTGCCTCCGAAGATCCACGGTCCCGTGTCGACGACGACGTAGCTCGAACCTGCCTCGTACGTCGCCTGCTCCACCGTGCCGATGCTGCCGTCGGGCGTCTCCACGGCGAAGCCCGCCAGGTCTAGCCGATGTTCCGACATTCCGGCGTCCCTGCGGTAGGTCCACGGACGCCACGAGTTATGCGATCCCGATCCGGTCACCCTGTCTCCCTGCGATACGGCGTTCCTCTTACATAGTTGTGAGTCGGTCCCGGCCGCCGTATGACGTCGACCTCTCGCCTCGTCGCCCGCGGCATGAGCTGCCAGGAACGCGACGGAGAATGTGCGGCACCCGCGATACGCCGCGCAGTCGTCCCACTTTCCACCAAGCGGAGCCTCGCCGGGGCCGTGGCGATACCCCATGGAACGCGTCAGGCCGCTGGTCGAATCTCGCGTCATCTGGGTTCGGGCACGGCGTCAGATACTGTGCAGCTCCTGTCGGCGCAGCTTCTTGTCGAATCCCGGGTTGCGAGGTGGTTGTGAGGGGTTCACCGGCTAGCGGTCGCCGGTCCTGGTCCCCTTACGCGGCGTTCGTTTCGTTTCTGGGCCGGCGTAGCGGGGTACGCGCCCTCCACACCGCCACGGAAGGAGGCCACCATGGCCGAATCGCATTCCCCCGCAGACGACATCGTCTACGACCTGATCAGCATCCAGTACCACGCGCTGAAGGGTGCGACGGTCTACGACAAGTACGTCGCGGACGCCGAGGACCACGAGGACGTACGGGAGTTCATCGAGCAGATCCGTCAGGAGGACGCCCGCCGTGCCGTCCGCGCTCATGAGCTGCTGGGCAAGCTGACCGCCCAGCGCGGCGGCGGCATCGGCTGAGCCGAATCAGCGCACGGCAGATGGCACGGATGAACTTCAAAGCCGTGGTTAACGGGCGGAGTTTGCCGGGCATACGGCCGGAAGCAGATACGTCGACGTCGCCGAAGGGCGGTCCGCTCAGGCGGGCCGGCCGCGGGCACGTCACATTCAGCGGAGAGGAATGCCTTGAGCATGAAGGATTCGGTCGGCGCCCAGAACACCGGCGGCAGCAGCGCCGAGCAGCTGCACACCGACATCGAGGAGACCCGCGCCGATCTTGGTGAGGACGTCGCCGCGTTGAGCGAGAGGGTGAACCCACGGACCCGGATGAGCCGCGCGGTCGGCACCGCGCGTGGCAACGTGGTGTCAGCCACCTCCCGGGCTCGCCAAGCGGCGCCTCGTACCGCCCGCCAAGCAGGTCAGACCGTACGCGACCATCCGGCGCCGCTCGCCGCGGGTGCACTGGCACTGGCCGGTGCCGCGGCGACGGCGTTGTTCGCCCGGCGGCGGGCCGCCAAGGCGCGAGCGGCCCGAAGGAGGGCCGTGGCCGGGCCGTGGTCGGCGCTGGCCGGCGCGGTCGCATCGGCGCTACTTGCCCGTCGCGGGGCTGACAAGGCGCGGACGGCCAGGACCCGGGCCGCGGCCGGGCCGTGGTTCCGGCGCTGAGCCACGCTTTCTGCGGCTCCCGGAAGCGGCGATGAGGCGTTCGGGCGCCTCATCGCCGAAGCGGCGGGGACGACTCACTGGAGCGGCTGGGCCGTAGGCCCATCGCCTCGAGCGTGGGGTGACCCGCGGCAAAGGGTGCGGAGCCTGGGCTTCAGCCCTCCGCACCCTTGGAGATGCACCGCCCCGCCTCAGCTGAAGATGAGGCTCGCGAATCCGACGAATGTCGCGACCACCACGAGGACCGCGACGACAAACCCGATGATGCCGAACCCGCGGGCCACACCGGTCTGGGGTTGACCGCCCCTGGTCAGTCCGGCGAGCCAGGCCGCCGCCGCGCCGAGTGTGGCGGGGGCGCCGGACCAGAAGAACGGCGCCGACACCAGCGCCAAGGCGCCGAGCACGATCGCGCCGATCTTGGCCTTGGCCGGGTTCTTCGCCAGCGGCACCGCGATTGCCAACGCGACGATCAGGCCGCCGACGCCGACGACGGCGATGCTGACGATGCTCTCGATGGCACCCTCGGGACGGTGCGGGTCATTGTCGGTGAACAGGATGTCGGCGAGCTGGAAACAGATGCCCACGACGGTGGACAGGAGAAATGCTCCACCAACCAGAACTGGTGCGGACACGCCGCGGCTGGTGCGGCTGTCGGACGTGGCGACGGACACGGCAGGTGCCTCCGTTCAACGGCCCCGATGGGCTCCGGGGAGTGGCTTCACCATGCTGGCGCAGCTGTCCCGGTCACCAGGGCCACAGCGTCCCGGACCGTCCCGGCGCATCCCTACCCGTCCCGGGATGTGCCCGGCAGGGCTTCCGAGACCGCAGTATGGACCTGTGACCAGCTCCGGTGCAGCCCGTCCCGCCGCGGACGGCGGTCTGTCGCGCGGCGTCGTGGCGGCGGCCTTGGCGACCGCCGTGGGAGTGACTCCGGCTTTGCTCGGCTTCGTCGAAGATACGGTTTCAACTGGTGCGTTGCAGTGTTTGGGCTGGCCCGCGTTTGGGATCGTCGCGGCGCTGCTGCTGGACCGCGACGCACTGTCCCGGCTCGGACGATGGTTGATGGCGTTGGCCGCTCTGCCGGCGGTCGTGGCGATCGTCGCGGTGTTGGCACCGGGGGATCAGGTCGGCTGGTCACGTCTCGAACACTGGTGGGTCCGGCTGGGGATCGCGCCCGTCGTCATCGCGGTGGCGGTGATCGCCTGGGGCGTGGACATGGCCTCCGACCGGATGGCCCGGCGCCGTCTCGTCTGGCTCATCGTGTGGTCTGGTGCGCTCGTCGGCGCAATCGTGGTGGCGTACGTCAGCGCTGGTCGGCGGGCGGAGGCCGTGGTGACGACTCTGGGCCTGTGGGCGATGGCCGGTGTGGTCTACCGGCTGGCGACGGTCCGGGAACTGCGTCCCGTCGACGAGCCGATGATCGACGTCGCGATCGCTGTCGCAACGGTGGGGTGCGGGGCCGGTGTGGGAGCCCTGATCCGCGTCGCCGGGGCGCGCGCAGGCATCCCCGGGCCGGACCTGTCCGGTGCCTTCGCGGCCATCGTGACGGCTGGATTGATCCTGCCCGCGGGACTCTGGCTGCGGCGGCTGTTTCTCCAGCGCCGCTACGGGCGCGGCACCTTGACCGCGGCCGACGTCGCCGAGATCACCTCCGATCTGCACACCCTGACCGACGCTCGGGAGCTGCTGAGCAAGGCCGCGGCGATGGTGGCAGCGGCGAGCGGACATCGGCAGGTCGACCTCGTCCTCGGCCGGGATGTGCCGGAGACGCCTCCGCATTGGGCCCTGTACCCGCTCGTCGTCGGCGGGGACCGGGTCGGCACGCTGTTCCTCGATCCGGCCCACCCCGAAGGGCCTGAGCCGCGGCAGCAGCGCATCGTCGTTCAGCTCCTACCCACGGTGTCGCTGATGGCCAAGGCGGTCAGCCTCGCCGTGGAAGCCGACCACGCCCGCCGCGACGTGTCCCGCCAGCGCGCAGCCGAGCAAACCCGCATCCTGGGTGACCTGCACGACGGCCTCGGCCCGCTCCTGGTGGGGATGAGCATGCGGGTGCGCGCCGAGCTGCGCCGCCGGCCGACTCCCTTGCTGGAGGCGCTGGCGGACGAGCTGGCAGACTGCCGCGGCGAATTGCGCCGCATCGTCTCGGGACTCACCCCGTCGGTGCTGGACGACGGCGACCTCGTCACGGCGCTGCACCGCCTCGTTGGCTCCTTCACCGGACACGGCCCGGCGGTTGCACTGAACATCAGCCTTGACGACGCGCTCGGTCCGCAGGTCGCGGTCGCCGTGTACCGATCGGTCGCTGAAGGGCTCACCAACGCATTGCGCCACGCCCGAGCTTCGCAGGTCGTCGTCAGCGTCCGAAACATTCCCGGCGGGAGGGTCCTCGTCGACATCAGCGACGACGGCGTCGGCGGCCCTATCGCCTCGGGCGTCGGCCTGTCGTCGCTGCGGCGGCGCGCGCACGAACTCGGCGGCATCCTGCACGTCACCGCCGATCACGGGACAGGCACCCGGCTCCACCTGGAACTGCCGACAAGGACAATGACGACGTGACGAAGGTGATGGTGGTCGACGACCATCCGATCGTGCTCGCCGGACTGTCGGCGCTGATCGAATCGGACAGCGCGCTGGAGCTCGTCGCGGCGGCGCGTACGGCCACCGAGGCGCTGACCGTGTCCACCGAGCCCGACATCGCCCTTCTCGACCTCCACCTACCCGACGGCGACGGGATAAGCCTCGGCGCCACGCTCAAGCAGCGCTGGACACACCTGCGCGTGGTCGTGTTCACCATGCACGCCGACGACCAGGCCGTCGTCCGCAGCCTGGGCTCGGGCCTGGACGGATACCTGCTCAAAGACTCCGATCCCGAAGATGTGCTGGCGGCGATCCACTCCGTCGTACGCGGCACCTTGGTCATCGGTCGCGGTGCACAGGCCGCGGTCGTCGCGGCCGCGGCGAGCGCGCCTCAACCGGGTGCGCTCGCCGCACTGGACTCGCGTGACCTGGAGATCCTCGAACTGCTCGCCCAGGGCCTGCCGACTTCACAGGTCGCCGCCCGTCTGTTCCTCGCACCGAAGACCATCCGCAACCGCGTCTCCGACATGCTCGGCAAGCTCGGCGTCGCAACCCGCGAGGAGGTGATCGCCCTCGCCCGGACAAGCGGACTGGGCAAACGGCCACCCCGAACCATGTAACGGGCGCGATCTCGCCGTACCGCCTCTCGAACACCCCCCCAACACGAACATCGCCGCGCGAGAACTGTTCAGCGGCCGCGTCGACCCTCCGTCAGATCGTTGCACAGCGCCTGGGAGGTGGAGTGCAATGGCGGCATGGAGCGGGCGAGGCGACTCGAGCTGGGCCGCACGGCCCACCGGGAGCGCCGGTGGGCTCAGGCGTACACGCTGCTCACCGACGTCGACGCCGACTCGCCGCTCGAACCCGGGGACGTGGACCTCGCCGCCGAGGCCGCCGACATGGCCGGACACCCGGACCAGTCGGTGCCGCTGCTGCGGCGGGCCTATCAGGCGTACGCGGAGAGCGGCGCGGTGGAACCGGCCCTGCGCTGCGCGTACTGGCTGTGCAAGTCGCTCGCGTGGGGTGGTGAGTACGCCGAGGCGGGCGCCTGGTTCGCCCGGGCGACCCGGCTCGCCGACACCGATCCCGGATGTCCGGCCCGCGCGTACCTCCTGATGGCCGACGCCGAGCGGCTGTCCTGGGCGGGCGACGTCACCGGCGTGCTGTCGGTCGCCCGGACATTGAGCGAGGTCGCCGCCGGAAGCGCCGACGCCGACCTGACCGCCGGTGCGGCGATGGCGCTGGGCCGGGCGCTGGTCAGGAACGGCGAGGTCGGCGCCGGGCTGGCGCATCTCGACGACGCGATGGTCACGGTCGGCGGCGGCGCGGTGTCCGCCCGCGCGACGGGCATGGTGTACTGCGCTGTCATCGACGCCTGCCAGGAGGTGCATGACCTGCGGCGGGCGAAGGAGTGGACCGCGAAGCTCGCCGCCTGGTACGAGTCCCAGCCCGAATTCACCGGCGCGTATCGCGGCCTGTGTCGGGTGCACCGCGTGGCGATCCTGCGGTTCGGCGGCGGCTGGCCGACCGCCGTGCACGAGGCACGGCTGGCGTGCGAGCAGTTGACTCGCGGATACGGCGAGATGGTCGCCGGAGCGGCGTTCTACCAGCTCGGCGAGTTGCAGCGGCTCCGCGGGGAGTTCGCGGACGCCGAGCGGGCCTACCGGGACGCGCTGCGCTACGGCTGGGAGACCCAACCTGGGATGGCCCTGCTGCGCCTGGCACAGGGCAAGCCGGAGGCTGCGGCGTCGGCGATCCGGCGCGCCCTGGCCGAGGCGGTCGAGCCCCTACACCGGGCCCGGCTGTTGCCGGCCGCGGTCGAGATCCTCGCCGCCGCGGGGGACCTGCCGGCAGCGGCATCGGCGGACAGCGAGCTCGCGGACGTCGCCACGAAGTACGACACCGCGGCGTTGCACGCCATGGCCGCCTACGCCGCCGGCTCGATGGCCGTGGCCGAGTGCAGCTTCCAGGCCGCTCTGCCGCCGCTGCGCCGGGCACACAGGCTGTGGCGCGACCTCGACGTCCCGTACGAGGCGGCTCGCACCCAGGTGTTTCTCGCGCTGGCCTGCCGCGAGCTGGGCGACGAGGACTCCGCGGCCATGGAGCTCGACGCCGCCCGCCAGGTGTTCGACCAGCTCGGCGCCGCACCGGACCGCGCGCGCGTGGATGAACTGGGCGGGCGGGACAGCCTGCCGTGCGGGCTGTCGCGGCGGGAGCTGGAGGTCGTCCGGCTGATCGCCGCGGGCCGGACCAACTCGGCGATCGCGGCCGAGCTGTTCCTCAGCGAGAAGACAGTTGCCCGGCACGTCAGCAACATCTTCGGGAAGCTGGGCGTCGGCACGCGGACCGCTGCCGCGGCGTACGCGTTCGAGCACGGCCTGGTCTAGACAGAAATACCCATCGCACCGCACCGCGATTGCGCGTTCCTGCCGAAGCGGTGCGGCGGCCGGCGGCGCGAGCATCCAGGTGTGTCCGCGGACGAAACCCTTCCCGAGCGTGTACGGCAGGCACGGCTACGGCTGGCCGACGCCGCCACCGAGCTCGGCGCGGTGCTGGTGCTGCGCGGCGAGCACGCCGAGGCGGAGACCCTGCTCCGTCGGGCCATTGCGATCTACGAATCGAACGGCGCTGTAAAGGAGCACGAGACATGAGAATCGAAACGGTGATCATCGGCGGCGGGCAGGCGGGGCTGGCGATGGGCTACCACCTGGCGCGGCGGCGGCGCCCGTTCGTGATCCTCGAGGCGAACGCGCGCATCGGCGACAGCTGGCGCACCCGCTGGGATTCGCTGCGCCTGTTCAGCCCTGCCAGATATGACGGGTTGCCCGGGATGCCGTTCCCAGCGCCGCCGTGGTCGTTTCCCACCCGGGACGAGTTCGCCGACTATCTGGCGGATTACGCCGACCGGTTCGATCTTCCGGTGCGAACCGGCGTGACCGTCGAGCGGCTCTGGCACGACGGCGCGGGCTACGCCGTGGAGACGGCGGGTGAGCGGTTCGAGGCGGACAACGTCGTGGTGGCTGCCGGCTTCGACCGGCTGCCGGTGATCCCGGAATTCGCCGCGGCGCTGGATCCCGGCATCGTCGCGCTGCACTCGATCGACTACCACAACCCCGCGCAGTTGCGCGCCGGCGACGTCCTGGTCGTCGGTGCCGGGAACTCCGGCGCGGACATCGCGCTCGAGCTGGCACGGTCGCACCGCACGTTGCTGTCGGGTCGGCATCCGGGTCAGATCCCGTGGCGGATCGAGCGACCGCAGGCGCGGGTCCTCACCCCGATGGTGATGTGGGCGTTCTCCCACATCCTGACGGTCCGTACGCCGGTGGGCCGCAAGCTGCGCCCGCGGGCGCTGGCACACAGCGGGCCGCTGGTGCGGGTGAAGTCCGCCGATCTCGCCGCGGCGGGAGTGGAGCGCGTGTCCCGTGTCGTGGGCGTGCGTGATGGGCTTCCGCTCCTGGCCGACGGGCGGACGGTCGATGTGGCAAATGTCGTCTGGTGCACCGGCTTCCGGCCCGACGGCCGCTGGATCGACCTGCCCGGCATCGACGCGGCCGGCGACCCGCCGCAACACCGCGGCGTGGTGGACAGCCAGCCGGGTCTGTACTTCCTGGGGCGGCTGTTCCAGTACGCGCTGGCGTCCTCGATGATCCGCGGGGTGGGTCGCGACGCGGCGTACATCGCCGATCATCTGGTCGCCCGCGCAGATCGGCCCGCCGCGCAGAAGCTGGTGCCGTCACCCCGGTGATCGGAGTGGACACCGGCTCCTGCGACCGCGCGAGCCACCTCCACCATTGCGGGCTCAGCCGTGACGCTATGACGTGGAAAGCTCATTCGGCTGAGTGTCGGGCTAACTCCAGGTTCGACTGGTGAGGACCGGCGAGCCAGTCTTGACCTAGACGCGCGTCGACCGGTTCCATCCCTCGCCGCAGCGCGTCGATGTACGCGTGATCGGCGGCCAGGCGGGCCGCCACCTCGGCACCCTCGGCGACGGCGCCGTGGCCGGGGACCAGGACATCGACGTGCCCGGCGGCCTCGCCCAGCCGGTCGAGGGCCGTCTTGTAGGCGCTCACCTGATCGGGGCGGCGAGGGTCGAGGAGCGGGATCAGGACGTCGGAGAGCATGTCGCCGGCGAGCAGGACGCCGCGGTCCGCGAGCAGGACCGCGGCGTGGCCGACGGCGTGCGCCTGATGCTCGACGATCTCGCCCGGCACTCCTCCGGCGTCCGCGGGCAGCGGGGTGACGAGCCCGATCAGCTCGAGAGGGATGCCCGACGCGCTTTCCGCGGCCATTCTCTGCGCCCGCTCTCGGGCCTGTTTGGCAGTGTGGGCGCCGGCGGGGGTGGCGTAGCGCGGCACGTCGCCGAACCGGGGATGCCAGAGCAGGTGGTCCCAGTGGGGATGGGTGGAGAACCCGGCGACCACCGGGAGGCCGAGCCGGTCCAGGTCATCGGCGAGCTCGTTCAGGTCGGAACCATCGATGCCGGGATCGACCAGGATCAACCCAGCCTCTCCGCGAACCACGATGGCATTGCTCCAGACCCACGCGCTCTGCCGGACCCAGACGCCGTCGGCCACCTGTTTCAGCATCTGTTCACTCTGTCAGGTCAGCGGTTGACCAGGACCACCTCGTACTGATCCGCGGTGGGCGGGAACCCGGTGTCGAACTTGGCGTTGACCACCGCGAGACGGTCGCCGAACCGGATCGCCGTCGTCGGGATCTGGAAGGAACTGTTCGTGATCACGGCCTCGACGACGCCGGACGTCAGGTCGGGGCTCAACCGGACCCGCGACACCTGGTTGGCGAAGTTCTGCACGGCCCAGAGCCGTCCCGCTTCCAGCAGGATGCCGTCCACGAAAGGCACGCTGACCCCGGCGATCGCGACGCTGGCGCCGGTCGCTGGATCGACCGTGTACAGCGCGCCTCTGCCCGAGTGCGCGACGATGAGCGTCGTGCCGTCGGCGGTCGCGGCGATGCCGTTCATGTTGAAATCGAAGCTGGTGTCGGCCGCGGGCCCGGTGACCGTGAGTATGGTGGCCGCGCCGGGGACTCCGGCCGGGCTTACCGGCACGAAGTAGAGCCTGGGCTGCAGGGAATCGGTGAAGTAAGCGCCCTGCTCCGTGACGGTCACGTCGTTGATGAAGGATGAAGCGGGATCGCCGAGCTGGTAGGCGGCGACGGTCGCGCCGGTTCGGGTGTCGTACACGTAGGCGGCGCCGAGGCCGCCCGCGACGAACAGCAGCCCGTGCCGAACGTCGGCGAACATGCCGACCGCCATCCGGCCGGCCGGGGCGTCGATAAACAGCTCGGCCGTTCCCCGCTGCAGGTCTCCTCGGAAGATGTCCCCGCGGAACAGGTCGCCTGCGTAGAACGTCGATCCTGCTCCCTTGGCGATCCCTTCGGCTGAACTGGCTCCCGGCAGGACGATGACGTCGCTACGCGGTCCCGCCGCGGCCGGGATGGCGGTGGGCGTGAGTGCCGCCGCCATCGCTGCCAGCAACAGCGTCGCTATGCGCCACCAGTTCACTACGATGCGCTTGGTTGCGAGCGTTGACATCGCTAGCCTCCTGCCCGGCGACGGGTCCGAACCCGCTCATCCTCGCACCGACCCGCTGGGCGGTGGATGAACCGTTCCGGCTCCCCGCCCGGACGGTTGGTGGATGCGCTGGTCAGCCCTGGTATCCGCCCGGGGCGACGATCGGCCAGCACCGGTTGTGGAGCTAGCGCTCGCGGAGAACGCGAGCGATTCCGTTACGCACCTCGTTCTCGAGCTCCCTGTCCACCGAGACGCCGAACTGTTCTTCCAGCACGTTACGGCGAGCCACGAACGCCTCGATCGCGGATTCGATGCTCGCGGGTACCGCGCCGACGCCCATCGGCCGCAAGAGCTGGTTATGGAGCTGGGGCATGTGCGCTGCGACGAGATCGGCGCGGCCGATTGAGGCCTTCGTGGTAAGCCACCAGATCCAGTCCCAGAAGTGTGTGTTGATGGCCGGCAGCGTGTCCTTACTCGGCCGCAGCGGGGGAATGGGATCCTGCGACTGCTTCAGGAAGAGGTATTCGATCTTGGTGGGACCGCGCAGGAAAACCTGATATACGGGAAAATGGCCCATGGGTTCCCATTGTTGGCCAAGTGGATCCAAGGGCGCGACCAGCGCTGGCATGTCTCGTGCGAGAGCGTCGAAGTCTGAGGTCTCCACGGCGAAGTCCCAGTCGGAAAGCTGCTCGTGCGTTCCGCGGGATCGTGAGCCCGCGAATTCGACGCTCTTGACCGCCGGATGGCCGGCGAGCAGACCGATTGCGACCGCGACCCAGTCGTCCACCGGGTTCAGGCACCGGCCTCGAGCACGGCGAGGTCGCGTACCGCGTAACGGTGATGCTCGGCCTCTTCCTTGAGCACCACCTTGAGGCAGCGGCGCACAACGTACTCCTGGTCTGGATATGGGTCCGCCGGCTTGCGACCACACACCCGATCGAGCTCGGCCTCGGTGAGCCCGTCGACGACACGCCGCATCGTGGCCATGCGAGCGAGCCGCGGCGCGAGTACCTCGTCGAGCGTCGGAGTGGCTTCGAGGGTGAGCCCGAGCTTCGCCGCTTCGTCGGGCGGCATCCCGCCGTGAGGAAGGCCCAACGGGTGATACGGCGCATCCTCCTCGAGCACGGCATTCCCCAGCCAGGCATCGCTGGCCATCAGCAGGTGCCGTTGGGTCTCGACGAACGACCACTCGCCGTCGACCTGCTCGTGCAGCTTGGCCTCGGGCAGGAGCCGGGCGCGGTCGAGCGTCGCCTCCCATTGCCTCTCGATGGCATCCCACGCAGCCCGGTAGTCGCCGGGGGACGCGGCGTCACGGGCCAGCACGCGCGTGGGATGCTGCCGGTCGAGCTCGGCCTCGACGTAGGCAGTCACGTCGACGTCGTTGACAACGACACGCTCGAAGTCGCCACCGAGGTAGACGTCGCCCCCATAGCAGTCCACGATCTTCAGGCCGCTGACCTCGCAATCGCGAATCTCCAGGCCGGCAAGATCGCAGAGGTGGATGCGGGCCCCACGGAACTGGTCACTCTGGGCGTACGTGGCAGGCATCGAGACAGCCTCCCGAATCCGTCCCGCCTGCGTCAATGGGTAGCACAGCGGGAGGGTTTCGTCGTACGTCGGGGTACTGCGCCGGGATGTGAGAGGACGAGCGCGGATGGCTGGCGTGCGGCGGGTGCGGGCGCCGACGTACGCGGCGGCGAGCTGATCAGGATCTTGACAACTACAGCCTTACCGGCATTCCGGGAACACGCGGGAGCCGGTCGGGAAGGCGTTTCGCAGTCCCGACCGGCTCCCTGGATGTTCAGAGCGAGACGACGTCGATTTCGTCCCACTGCTCCTCGGTGAGCACCGACTGCATCCACTCCTGCACCGCCACGGTGTCCACCCGGAAGTTGAACTCCGTGCCGCCGCAGACATTGCGGCTCATGCCGAACGAGGTCACGGCCACGATGATGTCGGTGCCGTACAGCAGCGTGGGCCCGCCCGAGTCGCCGAAGCAGGTGCCACCGCCACCACCGCCAGGCGCGGACGACAACTGAACGTTGATGTCATTGGCGACGCCCGTGGTTCCGACGATCCATGTGTCCACCATCAGACGGCTGCGGTAGGAGATGGTGGCGGCAGGGTTGCCGTTGACGTACGTCACGCCGTAGCCCGACACCGTCACACGGGCCTCGGGACCGGTGCCGTACAGCTCCAGCGTGCCAGGAGCCGCGAGGGAGGCGTACGTGTCCAACTCGTACGGCTCGTCGAGGATGACCAGGCCGACGTCGTTGTTCATCGCCGGAACAGTGATGCCCTGGTAGTCGAAGGCGTAGAACGTGCTCGCGGTGACTCCACCCGTGTAGGGATAGCCGGACGACGCCGGCGCGCCCGTCACCGGGTCGTAGTCGGCCCCAGCGTCCTGCTGGAAGTAGATACGGGCGCTGGCCGCCAGTTCGCCCGTCTCGTCATCGATGGTGACGCAGTGGCCGGCGGTCAGGAACACCGTCGGAGAGATCAGCGATCCGGTACACCGGTGCACGAACTCGCCGTCCTGGTCGTAGAAGACGATCAGGCCGACGTACTCGTGCTCGAAGTCGGGAACGAAGTTCCCGGTGATGGCACCGGACGGTGTCGCCACCAGCCCCGTCATCGCGAAGGCCAGCGCGATGGGCGCCAGGACCCGGCGAAGAATTTTTGCCAGCATGCGCGGCTCCTCAGCGTGGAATCCCCAAGACCCCTGCATGCTCTCCCGTCTATTTGCCATGGGTCAAGAGTCGGTCGCCGACGGGCCGCCTCCTCGCCCTCGGTCCGGCAGCATGATCACCTCGTCGCTGTCTCCTGACACAACCGCTGACGGCTCATGCCTAACGATCATTCTGCCAGCGTGTGGGGGTAGGCCGCCGGGTGGTTTCCGCGAGCATCTGCGCCATGAGGCTTCCCGTTCGAGGTCATCCGAGATCATCTCAGCGGTTCGCCGGACGCACACCCCTCGGGACGCTTGCCTGGTCTGGCCCGAGGGGAGCGGTCCCGAGTCAGTCGCTCACCTGCGGCGCCGATTCGGGGTGGCCAGCGCGCAGGGCGTCCCGGTGTTCCCGCACCGAGGCGCTGATCGCCGTCATGAACCGGCGCACCACTTCCAGTTCCTCTTCGCTGAAGTTCGCCATCACACCGTCGGTGCGGGAGGCGAGCGGTCGGAAGAACTGCATGGCCAGGGCGGCGCCCTGGTCTGCGTAGTGCAGCAGGACCTTCCGACGGTCGGCGGTGTCGCGATCGCGGCGGATGTGGCCGACCCGTTCCAGGCGGTCGATCAGGGCGGTGACCGAACCGGAGGAGAGGTTGAGCTGCTCACCGAGCCGGCCGGGAGTTATCGGGTCGCCGCGAAGTTCGGCGTCCATGACGGCGATGAGCGCTTGCAGGTCAACCGCGTTGAGACCGTGCAGGCTGGCGAAGGCGTGGCCGATGTCCTGCGCGTCCACGGCATACCGCCGCAGGTCACCGGTGATGTCCGAAGCCAGTTGCTCGCGTCTGGTCTCGGCTCGGCGGTACATCTCCTGGGCTGACACGTCCGGTGCTCGCTCCCCCTCCCGGCATCCGCTTGCATCATATCCCGAAACTCGTTAATCTCGATTGTCAAGATACTTGGCGCTAGTGATTCTCGAGGGTGCCGGTTCAGCCGCGCCCCTATTACCGTCGAGAGACCGTGAGGCATCGATGTCAGTCTTCACTCGCATCGCCGGCGGCCGCCTGCCCGCGTGGTTGACGGTGGCCGCCGCGATCGTCATCGCCGCAGCCGTCTTCGGACTTCCCAGCCCCGATAATCCGGCCCCCGTTTCGTCGACCGGCCTGTCGGCCGCATGGCAGTCCACCGTGGCCGAGCGCCTGCAGCGCCAGCTTCCCGCCACCGATGTCGAGCCCGCGATCATCGTCGTGAGCCGCACGGACGGCGCAGCGCTCAGCCAGGCCGACCGTGCCACGGTCACCGATCGCTCCGCCGGCCTCGGCCGCTACGCGGTCGGTGGCCGCCCCGCATCACCGCAGGTCTCCCCGGACGGCAAGGTCGCCCTAATGGTCGTCCCGATTTCCACCGCCGGCGGCGACGCGCGGGTGGTCGAGACGGTGGACCAGCTCCGAGCCTCCCTCGCCGACGTGCCGGACGCGTTGACCGTCCAGGTGACCGGTGCGCCCGCGTTCACCGCGGACCTTACGAAGGTTTTCGAAGGTGCCGACGTCACGCTGCTCGCGGTCACCGCCGGCGTCGTCGCGCTGCTGCTTCTGATCACTTACCGCAGCCCGTTCCTGTGGATCGTGCCGCTGCTCGTCGTCGCGGCCACCGAGCAGGTGACGCTGCGGGCCGTCGAGACGATCGTCCCGGGCCTCGGCGTCAACTTCCAGGAGGGAGCCGTCACCGGCATCACGAGCGTCCTGGTCTTCGGCGCCGCCACCGACTACGCCCTGCTCCTGATCGCCCGGTACCGGGAAGAACTGCGCCGCGAGCCCGACCGCTTCACGGCCATGCGCGCCGCCCTACGCCGTACCGCCGAACCGATCCTGGCCAGCGGTTCCACCGTCATCCTCGGCGTGCTGACACTGCTGCTCTCCGAACAGGAGCAGAACCGGGCCTTGGCCCTCGCCTGCGCCACCGGTGTCGTGCTCGCCATGGCCTCGGCGTTGTTCGTTCTGCCCGCGGCACTGGTCCTGTTCGGCCGGGGCCTGTTCTGGCCGTTCGTGCCTCGCGTCGGCAGCCCCGCGCGGGAGGGCCGGGTGTGGGGGCGGCTCGGCGCCGCTGTCGCCCACCGGCCGGCACCGGTCGCCGGGCTAGCCACTCTCGCGCTCGCCGGCCTGGCGCTGGGCGGCCTCGGCATCCGCACCGGGCTGTCGGAAACCGAACAGTTCCGCGTCAAGCCCGAGGCGGTAGCCGGGGCGGTGACCCTCGCCCGGGCCTTCCCCGCCGGCACCACCCAGCCGGTCGCCGTGCTCACCGTGCCCTCGGCGGTCCCGGCCGTCGCCGCGGCCGCCGCGGCGGTTCCCGGCGTCGCGTCCGCCACACCCGGCCCATCCGGCGCCACCGTCGCCGAGGTCGACGTCGTGCTGAACGCCGAGCCGGGCTCGGTCGCCTCGAACCGGGCGATCGACGCGTTGCGAAACGCGGTGGCCGCCGTTCCCGGCTCTGCACCGCCTGCACCCCAGGGCGCCGAGCCTCCTCGCGGTGCCGTGGTCGGCGGCGCGGTGGCTCAGCGATACGATGTCGACGTCGCCAACGGCCGAGACCGGCGACTGATCCTCCCGATCATCCTTGTCCTCGTCGCCGCCGTCCTGGTATTGCTCGTACGGGGACTCGTCGCGCCGGTGCTGCTCGTGCTCACCGTGCTCGCGTCGTTCCTCGCCAGCATCGGCGCGGCGTGGCTGCTCTTCGACCACCTGTTCGGATTCCCCGCGTTGGACAGCGGCGTCCTGCTGCTCTCCTTCGTGTTCCTCGTGGCCCTGGGCGTGGACTACAACATCTTCCTCATCACCCGAGCCCGGGAGGACGCGCGTACCGCCGGCACGCGGAACGGCATGCTCTCCGCCCTGCGCGTCACCGGCGGCGTCATCACCAGCGCCGGCGTACTCCTCGCGGCCGTCTTCACCGTGCTCGGTGTGCTCCCGCTGATCACGCTCACCCAGATCGGTATCATCGTCTGCATCGGCGTGCTCCTCGACACCCTGCTGGTACGGACGGTCCTGGTGCCGGCGCTGGCGTTCCTGCTCGGCGACCGGTTCTGGTGGCCCGGCCGGATCCATCGGGCGCCGGTAGAGGACGGCACAGTGGAGCGGATGCCCGAGACCGTCGCGTCTTGACCGGCCGGCACGCGACCGGTCAGTGGCCCGCGGCGACCAACTCGGCGGCCGTCACCGGATCGCCGTCCAGAAGCCGGGCACCGATCCGGTTCGCGATCGCGCCGCTGCCCCCAGGGCCGCCGAGGGCCAGCGGCGCGATCGCCGCCAACCGAGCCAGATCGTCCGCGTGTGCCGCGAATCGTTCCGGGATCGAACTCGTCAGCACGATCAGGTCGATGGGGCGGCGCCGGGCAAGACGGATCAGGTCGTCGACGGGGGTGTCCGCTCCGAAGTACTCCACCTGCCAGCCGTGGCGATGGAGCACGATGCCGAAGGCAAGCAGGGCGATGTCGTGCAACTCGCCCGGCACGCAGGCCAACAGCGCCCGCGGCCCGTGACCGTGCCCCCACCCGCGGGCGATGCCGGCGAGGCGACCGCGAATCACATTGCTGGCGAAGTGCTCGTGGGCGACGCTCAGCGTTCCCTCCTGCCAGCGTTCGCCCAGGCTCCGCAGGTACGGCAGCAGCACCTCCCGCAGGGCCGTCTCCATGGTCACAGCGCTCACGACCCCATCGATGACCGCGTGTGCGGCCGGCTCGTCGAGGTCGTCCAGCGCGCGTGCGAGCGCCCGGCGGGCACCGGAGACCACGTCGGCGTCCTCGGCGGTCCTAGGGCGGGCGGAAACCGCATCGGGTGGAATCTGTTCGAGGGCCGCGCGCGCCGCCTCCGCGGTGGACAGACCGCTAGACAGGTACGCCTGCATCCGCCGTACCCGCTGGAGGTCGGCCTCGGAGTACAGGCGAAACCCCCCGGAGGTGCGCACCGGGCGCAGCAACCCGTATCGGCGCTCCCACGCGCGCAGCGCATGGTCGGTGACCCCCAGGCGCCGGCTCAGTTCGCCGATGCGCAGGCGGCCCGATTCCGCGGAGTCGCTCACGATGACATCGTACAAGGTCTAGACAGAACCTTGACATGTGTCGCCGTCGAGCCATAGATTTTAGACGTTCTCTAGACGGAGGTTAGACACATGTTCCGAATCGACGTCGTTAAGACGATGGCAGCCGTCGGCGTCGCGGCAGCCGCAACCGCGATGAGCCTTGCCGCCGGCGCTCCCGCGTCCGCCGCCCCGAGCGCGGGTGCCGCGTGTGCCCAGGCGGGGCTCGGCACGCTCAAGAGCCTGGGGCTGATGCAAGCGGCCGCAAGCCGAAGCATCGACTACTCCACCCTGGCCGACCCCGACGACGGCCCGATCTACGCCGATCTACCCGCCGGCTCCTACCTGTCCCTGGGCCGCGTGGTCAAACTGCACCACACCAACCCCGAGCTGTTCGCCTGGTGCCGCTGATCAGGCAACCCCGCCGCGCCGGGTACCCGGCGCGGCGG
>Ga0081539_10002538_pt1 | contig 25414 bp, 23 predicted proteins | sample TabmetS4T2R2_FD_71023 | JGI IMG/M metagenome (GOLD analysis project Ga0081539, IMG submission 71023) | Tabebuia heterophylla rhizosphere microbial communities from the University of Puerto Rico - S4T2R2 | ecosystem: Host-associated > Plants > Roots > Rhizosphere ...
ACCCGCGTCAACGCACTGGGCCGAGTCCTCGCCGCCCGCGGCGCCCGCCCCGAAACCGTCGTCGCACTGGTGCTGCCCCGCTCACCGGAGCTGATCATCGCCCAGCTCGCGGTGTCCGCGGCGGGCGCCGCCTACCTGCCGGTCGACCCTGACTACCCGGCCGACCGCAAGGACTTCATGCTCACCGACGCCCACCCGGTCCTGATCATCGACGACCCCGCCCAGATATCCGAAATGGACGGTGCGCCGGGGGCGGAGCCGGCCGCCGCCGATCTCGACAACCCCGCCTACCTCATCTACACCTCCGGCTCCACCGGGCGGCCCAAGGGCGTCGTCGTCAGCCACCGCGGGCTCGCCAACTTCGCGTTCGCCGAAGCCGACCGGTTCGCCGTGCGGCCCGGCGACCGCGTGCTCGCCTTCTCCTCACCCAGCTTCGACGCCTCCGTGCTCGAACTCTGCCTCGCCCTGCCCCACGGCGCCGCCATCGTCGTGCCACCACCCGGACCGCTGCTCGGCGAACACCTCGGCGCGGTGCTGCGCGACTGCCGCGTCACCCACACCCTCATCCCGCCCGTCGCGTTGGCCACCGTGCCCGCCATGGACCTCCCCGACCTCGCCACCCTGGTCGTGGGCGGAGACGCCTGCTCGGCCGCCCTCGTCCGCCAGTGGGCGCCGGGCCGGCGACTGATCAACGCCTACGGGCCCACCGAAGCCACCGTCGTCGCCACCTGGTCGCAACCCCTCACCCGCGACCAGGGCACCCCACCCATCGGCCGGCCCATCTGGCACACCCGCGCCCTCGTCCTCGACGACGACCTGCGGCCCGTGCCCGTCGGCGTGCCCGGCGAACTGTACGTCGCCGGCATCGGCCTCGCCCGCGGCTACCTCGGCCGGCCCGGCCTCACCGCCACCCGGTTCCTCGCCGACCCGCACGGCCAGCCGGGGGAGCGGATGTACCGCACCGGCGACCTCGTGCGCTGGCACCAGGGCCAACTCGGGGGCCAACTCGAGTTCCTCGGCCGCGCCGACGACCAGGTCAAGGTCCGCGGCTTCCGCATCGAACTCGGCGAGGTCGAGGCCGCCCTACGCGAACACCCCGCCGTCACCGACGCCGTCGCCGCCGTCCGGCCCGACGCCGCCGGCCACAAACGCCTCGTCGGCTACGTCGTCGCCGACCCGGCGCCCTCCGGCGGCGAGCTACGCGACTTCCTCGCCGAACACCTGCCCGAGTACCTCGTGCCCACCGGGTTCGCCGTCATCGACGCGCTCCCCATGTCCCCCAACGGAAAAGTCGACCGCCGCGCGTTGCCCGAACCCGACCTCACCCCGACCACCGGCCACGTTCCCCCCAGCACACCGGTCGAGGAGACCCTCGCCCGCGTCTGGGCCGACGTCCTCGGCCTCGACCGCGTCGGCGTCACCGACAACTTCTTCGCCCTCGGCGGCGACTCCATCCTCAGCGTCCAGGTCGTCGCCAGAGCCCGCCGCCACGGCCTGCACCTGACCACCAAGGACCTGTTCAACGCCCGGACCATCGCCGAACTCGCCCCCATCGTCACCGTCGACACCGGCGTCGAGGACCGCGCCGAGGTCGTCGGACCCGCCCCGCTCACCCCCATCCAGCACTGGTTCTTCACCAGCGGCCGCACCCACCCACACCACTTCAACCAGGCCCACCACGCCGAACTGGCCACCGAACCCGACCACGACGCCCTGCGCACCGCACTCGACGCCCTCATCGCCCACCACGACGCGCTCCGCCTGCGGTTCCACCACGACGAGGCCGGCTGGCACCAGGAACACGCCCCACACGAGCCGGTCGACGTCCTCGACATACACGACCTGCCCCACCCCGACGACCCGGCCGTGCTCGACCTGGCCGACGCCGCCCACGCCGGCTTCGACCTCACCACCGGACCACTGCTGCGGGCCGTGCTCTACCGGTTCGCCGACGGCAGCCGCCCCCGGCTGCTGCTCGTCGCCCACCACCTCGTCGTCGACGGCGTGTCCTGGCGGCTGCTGCTCGACGACCTCGACACCGCCTACCACCAGGCACTGCGTGGCGAACCCGTCGACCTCGGCGCCAAAACCACGTCCTGGCAGCGCTGGGCCACCGCCCAGACCGAACTGGTCACCGCCGGCGGCCTCGACCACGAACTGCCCTACTGGCAACAAGCCTCCGGCGACGGCGAACTACCGACCGACCGCACCACCGGACCCGGCGGCACCGACGCCATCGAGGTAGCACTCGACACCGTCGCCACCGACGCCCTCCTGCGCGGCGCGCCCACCGCGTACCGCACCCGCGTCAACGACGTGCTGCTCACCGCGCTAGCCTGGGCACTCACCCGCTGGACCGGCCGCGACCGCGTCGCCGTCACCCTCGAAGGCCACGGCCGCGAGGACGTCCTCGACCTCGACGTCACCCGCACCGTCGGCTGGTTCACCACCATGTTCCCGGTCGCGCTCACCATCCCCGACGGGGACTGGCGCACCACCGTCCGCGCCGTCCGCAAACAACTGCGTGCCATGCCCGGCAACGGGTTCGGCTACGGCGTCCTGCGCTACCTCGGCACCCTCGACCCACCCGGCCCGCTGCCGCGGCTGTCGTTCAACTACCTCGGCCAGTTCGACTCCCGCGCCGAGGAGGACGGCGGCCTGTTCGGCGCCTCCCTGCCCGCCATCGGCGCCGACCACGACCCCGCCGACACCAGCCAGCACCTCATCGACGTCGTCGGCGAGGTCAACGACGGACGGCTGTCGTTCGCCTGGTACTACCGCGCCGACCGCTACGACCGCGGCACCATCGAGGCCGTCGCCGCCGACTTCGCCAAGGCACTGCGCGGAATCGCCGGAGACGTCCGATGAGGACGGCCGAAGTGGACACACCGTCGCTGGCCCGCAACCGCGACTTCACCCTCCTGTGGGTCGGGCAGGGCGCCGCCGAGATCGGGTTCAGCGCGTCCACACTCGCCTTCCCCCTCGTGGTGTTGGCGCTCACCGGCTCCGCCGCGGCGTCCGGGCTCGTGCTCGCCGCCGACGCCGTCGCACAGGCCGTCCTCGCCCTGCCCGGCGGCGCCCTCGTCGATCGCTGGGACCGTCGGCGCGTCATGCTCGCCTGCGAGATCACCCAGGTGTTAGCGCTCACCAGCCTGGTCGCGGCACTCCTCCTCGACACCGCCTCCGTCGTGCACCTCGCCGCGGTCGCCGCCGTCCTCGGCGGCTGCCGGGCCCTGTTCGAACCCGCCGAGGACGCCATCCTGCCCACCCTCGTGCCGGAGAAACAGCTCGCCACCGCTGTCGCCACCAACAGCGCCCGCTCCTCCATCGGGCAGATGACCGGCACCGCACTCGGCGGCGTGCTGTTCGGCCTGACCCGGTGGGCGCCGTTCCTGCTCGACCTGCTGACCCACGTGTTCGCGTTCACCACGCTGCTGTTCCTGCGCGTCCCCCCGCGCGAGACCACCCGCGCGCCCCTGCGCCGGCTCGGCCACGAGATCACCGAAGGCCTGCGCTGGCTGTGGCAGCGCAGGGAAATCCGCGTCACCACCATGTGCGCGGTCGCGCTCAACCTGTTCTTCGCCGCCTACTACCTGGTGGTCGTCGTCCTCGCCGAACAACGCGGCACACCGGCGGGGGAGATCGGCGTCATGGCCGCGATGCTCGGCGCCGGCGGGGTACTCGGCGCGCTGCTCGCCCCGTGGCTGCACCGCCGGCTGTCCCCGCACACGGCCATCGCCGGCGTGTTCTGGGCACTGGCCGCGCTGGCGCCGTTCGCCATACCCATCACCAGCGGCTACCTGGTCGGCGTGCTGTTCGCGCTCATGGCGCTGCTCGCACCCACCGCCAACACGGTGATCGTCACCCACCAACTGCTGCTCACACCCGACGAGCTGCGTGGGCGGCTGTCCGGCACGCTCAACGTCGCCGTCGGCGCCGCCGCGGCCGCCGGCCCCGCGCTCGGCGGCCTGCTGGCCCAAGCCGCCACCCCGACCACCGCCGTGCTGATCAGCGCGGCGGGCATGACCACCGCCGCCGTGGCGGTGACCGTGAACCCCACCCTGCGCCGCTACCCGAGGCGCACCGAAGGAGAGGAACCCGCACCGTGAGGGACGACATCACCTACCGAGTCCTCGTCAACGACGAGGAGCAGTACTCGCTGTGGCCGGCCCACCTCGACATCCCCGCCGGCTGGCGCGCGGAGGGCCCCACCGGCACCAAGGACGAGTGCAGCACCTACGTGGACGAGGTGTGGACCGACATGCGCCCCCGCACCCTGCGCGAACACATGGACGCCACGTAGGGCACTGCCGCCGGCGCGGCGGCCCGCCGCTCACCGCAGCGCCCACCGCGCCGCTCACCGCAGCGCCCACCGCGGCGGCCAGCCCTCGTCCAGCCCTCGTCCAGCACCCGGGCCAACCACCGGCCGTCACCGACCGGCCGCGGAGCGCGCCGGGAACCTTGTCCCGCCACGACACCCTGTGTTAGCGTTCACAACACATGCGTGATGGCTCCCCTGCGCTCAACCGCCATCACTTTCCCGAAACTTTCGCGCGCCGCGGACCTCACTGCGGCCTGTTCGGCATGTGCTTGTTAGCGATCACACGCTTGGCTCTCAACGAGGAGGACCTGTCGTGGCAGCCCGCTCACTCACCCCGCTCGCCGCGCTGGCACTGGCCGCGGCCGCCACCCTGGCCATGCCGGCGGCGGCGCACGCGGTCACCCTGACCGTCGCCGCCGACGGCAGTGCCCAGTACCGCAGCGTGCAGGCGGCCGTCGACGCCGCGCCCGCCAACAGCGCCAGCCGCACCACCATCACGATCAAACCGGGCACCTACCGCGAGATCGTGACCGTGCCCGCCAACAAACCGACGATCACCCTGCAGGGCCTGGGCAGCGCGCCGTCCCAGGTCGTGATCGTGAACAACCACTCCGCCTACCACAACGGCGGCACGTTCAACAGCGCGACCGCGTTCGTCCACGGCAAGGACTTCCTCGCCACGAACCTGACCATCGCCAACGACTTCGACGAGAACTCCGTGCCCAGCGGCCAGCAGGCGCTGGCGCTACACCTCAACGCCGACCGCGCGGTGCTGCGGAACGTCCGCCTCCTCGGCGACCAGGACACGTTCCTCATCAACGACAACGCCCGCGCCTACATCACCGGCTCCTACATCGAAGGCACCGTCGACTTCATCTTCGGCGGCGGCACGATCGTGTTCAACGCCTGCGACATCTACGAGAAGCGCAGCACCGGCGCCCCGATCACCGCCGCCAGGACCGCCGCCACGAAGACCTACGGCTTCCTGGTCTACAAGTCCCGTATCCGCGGCGGCTCCGCGGCCGGCACCACCCAGCTGGGCCGCCCGTGGGGCCCCAACGCCCAGGTCCTCTACCGCGAGTCCACACTGGACGCGGTGGTCAAGACGTCCCAACCGTGGACCGACATGTCCGGCAACGCCTGGCAGAACGCCCGCTTCACCGAGTACCGCAACACCGGCGCCGGCGCCGGCACGAACGCCAACCGCCCACAACTGCCCGACTCCCAGGCCGCGAACCACACCCCGCAGAAGTACCTCGCCGGCTCCGACGGCTGGAACCCGGTCGGCTGAAGCCCTCCTCGTGGATCTTAGTGTCCAAATTCATCACGGTTTGGGAGTCACGTGAACCGTCGTGCCACCGATTCGTAGGTAAGGGGGTGACCCCAGCGGAGGTGGCTATGACGGCGACGGTTCATCAGGTGCGGCGTACCGGCACGCCCCCGGTCGTACAGGCACGCTGGGCGCTCACCGCGTTCGTCGTCGTCAACGTCGTGTTCGTGGAGGCCCTGTTCCTCACCGCCGGGGAGGGCAAGAACTCGACCCTCACCGTCGCGAAGTTCTTCGGCCTGCACGCCGCCCTGTTGATCATGTTCCAGCTGCTCCTGGTGGCCCGGTTACCCTGGCTGGACCGCCGCATCGGCATGGACCGGCTCACCGTCTGGCACCGGTGGGTCGGGTTCACGCTGCTGTGGACCGTCCTCACCCACGCCACCCTCATCGTGCTCGGGTACGCCGACCTCGACGACGCCTCCGTCGGCAGCACCTTCCTCGCGCTCGCCGGGGTCACCCCCACCCTGATCGGCATGTCCGCGGCCACCCTCTTCGTCCTCATCGCGGTCCTCGCCACCCGCGCCGTGCGACGGCGGCTGTCCTACGACACCTGGCACGCCCTGCACCTGCTGGTCTACGTCGCGCTCGGGCTCGCGTTCGTCCACCAGCTCATCGAGACCACGACCTTCCGGTCCTCCGCCTTCGCCATGATCTACTGGTGGGCGCTGTGGCTCGGCGCCTTCGGGTCACTCGTCATCGGGCGGATCGTGACCCCGCTCGTGCGCAACGCCCGCCACCAGTTCCGGGTCCAGGCCGTCGTGCCCGAGTCCGACGACGTCGTGTCCGTGTACGTCACCGGCCGCCACCTCGACCGCCTGCCCGCCCGCGCCGGCCAGTTCTTCATCTGGCGGTTCACCGGCCACAACCACTGGTGGCTCGCCAACCCCTTCTCCCTGTCCGCCGCCCCCAACGGCCGCACCCTGCGCCTCACCGCCAAGGCCGTCGGCAGGACCAGCGCCGGGCTGCGTCACCTCCCCGTCGGCAGCCGCGTGTTCATGGAAGGCCCGTACGGCGCGTTCACCTCACTGCACCGCACCCGCCCCGGCGCCGTCCTCATCGCCGGCGGCGTCGGGATCACCCCGATCCGCGCCCTGCTCGAGGAGCAGCCCGGCGGCGACGTCGTCGTCCTCTACCGGGTGCGGGACCCGCGCGACGCGGTCCTGTTCAACGAGGTGCGGCAGCTGGCCCGCCGCGTGCACCTGCTCACCGGGCGCACCAGCGCCGGCGCGCGGCCCTTCGACCCCGCCACCCTCCACAACGCCATCCCGGACATCACCCAACGCGACGTCTACGTCTGCGGCCCGCCCGCCATGACCGGCGCCGTGCTCGACGCGCTCAAGAAGATCGGCGTCCCCGCCACCCAGGTGCACGCCGAGAAGTTCAGCCTCGCCTGAACACAAACCCGCCCGCCTACGTGTAGAGAGCACAGGCGATCACGGGAGGGGCGGGATGGCGCGCGGTCCGCGGCTCGAGGTGCTCGACGGCCTGCGGTTCGTGGCGGCCATGTCGGTCGTGGTCTACCACTTCACCACCATGGACCGCGTCTGGCACCGCCCGGCCGTCGAGCTCTTCCCGGCCCAGACCGCCACCTACGGCTGGCTCGGCGTCCACCTGTTCTTCCTCATCAGCGGGTTCGTCATCTGCATGAGCGCGTGGGGCCGCGGCGTCGGCTCGTTCCTGGTGTCCAGGGCCGTGCGGCTGTACCCGGCGTACTGGCTGTCCGTCGTCGTCATCGCGGTCGTCGTCACCGTCTGGTCGCTGCGGCCCGTCACCTGGTCGGGCACGCTCGGCAACCTCACGATGTTCCAGGACGCGGCCGGGGTGCCGCCCGTCGCCGAGGTCTACTGGACACTGTGGGCGGAGCTGCGGTTCTACCTGCTGTTCTCGCTGCTCGTCTGGTGGGGTCTGACCTACACCCGGGTCGCCGGGTTCTGCCTGGCCTGGCTCGCCGCCGTCACCGCCACCAAGGCCCTCGTGCCCGACGGCGGCATCGTCCACACCGTCCTCATGACCGACTACGCGCCACTGTTCACCGGCGGCATCGCCTGCTACCTCATGTACCGGTTCCGGCCCACGCTCCTCACGTGGGGGATCCTCGGCACGTCCTTCCTGCTGGCGGTGCCCGCCGTCCGCTACCGCGCCGGCCTCGAGTCCTACCCCGGCCAACCACCCGTGCCGTCCTGGCCCGCGGTCCTGCTGCTGGCCGGCTGCTTCGCACTGGTCACCGCCGTCGCCCTGGGCCGGCTCGACCGGGTGCGCGGCCGCTGGCTCGCGGTCCTCGGCGCCACCACCTACCCGCTCTACCTGCTACACCTCGACCTCGGCGGCCCACTGCTCGCCGCCTGGCAGGGACACGTGCCGCCCCTGCTCCTCGTCACCGCGGTCACCGCCGCCATGATCGGCGTCGCCTGGCTCGTCCACCGCTACGTCGAACGCCCCCTCGCGCCCCTGCTGAAACGCGCCCTCACCGGAGGAACGGCCGAGCCGAAGCACTCAACATCCCCTCGACCTCACTGACCCGGCGGCCCGGAGACCGGCACTTGTTAACGGCCGGCACGCGACGCACGACTCCCGAGCCATGGGGTGGTTGTCCGGGGCGAAGGTCCGGCGTGGCGTGTCGGCCGCGTCCGCCGCCCTCGACGCCGGGGAGTACCGGAAGGCGATCGGCCTCGGACAGGACGCCGCCGCGCTCGCCCGGCGGAACCGGCGGTTCGAGGAAGCGGCCTTCGCGCTCCTCGTCGTCCACCGGGCACACGGCGTCCTCGGCGACCGCGACGCCGCCCGCCAGGCACTCGACGCCGCCCGCGACGCCGCCAACCGGGACACCTCACCCGCACGACCACTGCTGCTCTGGCACGTCGAACAGAGCCAGGCCCTCCTCCACGACATCACCTTCGAGCCGCAGGCCGCGATGGCCGCGTTCGAACGCGCCCTCGACGCCCTCGACGACGCCGACCAGATCCCCGGCATCCAGCTCATCGGCGGCAGCCGCGAGCTCGACCGCTACCGGCGCCAGTCCCTGCTCGGCATCGCCGACCTCCTCGGCCGCAGCGGGCGCGTCGGCGAGGCCATGGACCGCAACACCGAGATCGTCGACTCCGCGTGGGCCGACCGCGACGGGCCCGTCTACCTCGCGGCCATGGCCGAACGGTCCTGGCTGCACCGCATCGCCGACGACGGCGCCGAGGCCGCCCGCGTCCTCGACCTGGCCGCGAACTCCCTGGGGGAGCTGGACTTCAGCACCGCCCACCAGACCGCCGTCGTCACCGCCATGACCCGCGTCGGGCTCGAGGCCGCACGCCTGCGGGCACTGGCCGGCAACCCCGACGGGCTCACCCGGGCCCGCGACCTCGTCGGGCAGGCCGCCACGGCGGACCTGCTCACCGAGGTCCTCGCCGCCGAGACCGAGATCGCGTTGCACCTCGGCCGCACCGACCACGCCCTCGAGGTCACCACGGCACTGCGGGACATCAAGGGCACCACCGGCGTGGCCCGGGTCCGCAGCCTGCGCAGCCAAGCACTGGCACTCGTCGCCGGCGAGCGGTACGACGAGGCCCACACCTGCCTCGCCGAGCTGCTGCCCCGCTGCGTGGCGGCCAACCAACCCGCCACCGGGTTCCACATGTCACTGCTCGCCGCACGGGTCGCGACGAAACTCGGCAGGACCGGCGAGGCCGTCACACTGCTCCGGCACGCCGTCCGCGACCACGGCACGATCGGCGCCACCCGGCTCCGCGCCGGCGACACCGACCAGCGAACCGGCTCCTTCGGCGTCGCCGCCGCCGGACACGTCCCCGAAGCCGGGCTCGCCGCGGTCGAGGTCGCCGAGACCTGGCGCGCGGACACCCTCGCCGGCACGCTGCACGCCCACCACGACACTCTCCCCACCGACGTCCACGACCTCGTCACCCGCGTCGACGCCCTCCGCGCCGCCACCGCCCAACCACCCTCCGCCGCGTCACTCGAGGACTCCTTCGACCCCCGCGTCCACGGCGAGGCCCGCCTCCAGTCCCAACTCGACGAACTACGCGACCAACTCGCCCACACCGTCGGCGAGGGCTTCGCCCGCGACTACCTGCCCGCCCCGGTCACCGCCGAGGACGTCCTCGCCGCCCTCGGCGACCGCGCCCTCGTGTCCATCACCCCCACCGAAGGCGAGCACGACGGCACCCTCGCCGGCTACACCGTGTGGGCCATCCCCGGCGAACACCCCAGGGTCCGCCGGTTCGAACTGTCCGCGCTCGCGGCCGCCCTGGTCCGCGACCTGCACACCGGCCGGCCCGACCACGACACGTTCCCCGCCGCCTGGCAGGAGGTCCGCGACGAGCTCGCCGACCTGCTGCTCCCCGCCACCCTCCGCGCCTGGCTGACGAGCCGGCCGACCGAGCTCGTCGCCTGCGCCGACGGCGTGCTCGGCAACCTGCCCGTCGCCGCGCTCCCGGTCGCCGACCGCCAGGTCGTCGCCGACCACACCATCGTCAACCGGCTGCCCCTGCTGCGCCGCACCGCCCGGCGTCCACAGAAGACGGTGCCCGACGGTCCACCGCGCGTCCTCGCCGTGTTCGAACCCGGCCACGCCGGCGCCGTGCGGGAACGCGCCACCCTCCGCGAACTGCACGACCTCGGCCGCGTCACCCTCACCGAGGTGACCGGCCCCACCCCGCTGATCACCGCGCTCACCGAGCACGAGTTCGACCTGCTCGTCCTGTCCACCCACGGCTCCGGCGCCGGCCTCGACTACCGGTTCCACCTGCCCGACGGCCACCTCGCCGTCGCGTCCCTGCTCCGCATGCGGATACCGCCGACCGTCGTGGCCGCGGCCTGCCACTCCGGCACCGGCACCGATGCCACCGGCGCGCTCGCGACGCTGCTGTCCTGCGGCGCCCGCGACGTCCTCACCGGCTCCTGGCACCTGCCCGACAGCCGCGCCGGCACCCTGCTGTCCGCGGTGTACCGGACCCTCGACGGGACCACCGCGCTACCCGAGCTGATCATCCGCGCGCAGCGGGAGGCCCACCCGCGCCTGGCCACCGCGAACCCCCTGTCCTGGGCCGGCCCCGTCGCCACCTCGACGCGGTGAGATCCCCACCAGCGCACCGAAATGCCGCAGCATGCGGTCGGCGTCCGGCTCCCGGCCGGTGACGATCCGGAACGTGTCCGCCGCCTGGAACACCACCATCCGGCCACCGTCCAGGACCCGGCACCCGGCCGCCCGCGCGGCCCGCACCAGCTCCGTCTCCAGCGGCCGGTACACGATGTCGGCGACCCACAAATCCCGCCGCAGCGAGGAAACCGGCACCGGCATACCCGGATGCCCGACCATCCCCGTCGGCGTCGCGTGCACGAGACCGTCCGCGTCCGCGAGATCAGCCGGCCCACCCACCGCCGCCCGGCCCGCGCCGAACCGGTCCTCCAACGACGCCACCAACCGCCCCGACCGTGCGTGATCCACGTCGAACACCCGCACCACGCCGGCACCCAGCGACAGCAACGCGTGCCCGACCGCCGCGCCCGCCCCACCCGCGCCCAGCAGCACCACCCGGTCCATGGCCGCACCCGGCAGCCCCGTGCGCACCGCCCGCGAGAAACCCGTCAGGTCCGTGTTGTGCCCGACCGCCCGGCCACCGGTGAACACCACCGTGTTGACCGCACCCAGCGCCGCCGCGTCGGGGGAGAGGTCGTCGAGATGGTCCAGGACCAGCTGCTTGACCGGGTGCGTCACGTTCAACCCGTCGTACCCGCACAGGCGCGCCGCCCGCACGACCTCGCCGACCGCGGCCGGCGCCACCCCGAGCTCGTCGAGGTCCAGCACCCGGTACAGGTAACGCAACCCGTGCGCCGCGGCCTCCGCCTCGTGCAGCGGCGGGCTCAGCGACGTGCCGACACCCGCCCCGACCAGGCCGACCAGATAACCCATGAGAGCTAACGTACTAGATAGTTACTTACGTGTCACCGAGGTGCGCCAGCAACGCGTCCAGCACCGGCACCTGCCCCTTCACCAGCTTCTCCCGCGCCACCTCGACCGTGACCCACTCGGCCCGGTCGACCTCGGGGAACTCCTGCATGCGGCCCGACCCGCGCGGCCACTCCAGCTGGAAGGTGTTGCTGTGGAACCCGGCGAGGTCGAAGTCCCCCTCGATCCCGAACGTGGTGACGGTCTTGCCGCCCGACTGCTTCACCGAGCCCAGCGGGATGACCGGCCCCTCCGGCGGCGGCGACCCCAGCTCCTCCTCGAACTCCCGCAGCGCGGCCTTCACCGGCTCCTCGTCGGTGTACTCGCCCTTCGGGATCGACCAGGCCCCCGCGTCCTTGCGGGCCCAGAACGGCCCACCCATGTGTGCGATGAGGACCTCCAGGGCCCCCCGGCGGCGGAACAGCAGCAACGCTGCGCTGGTCTTGGGCATGCGGGCAGCCTAGTGAAGTACCTTGGGTCTCCGCGTTTCACGACCGGCGGGAGGTTCGATGGCGGCACCGGACGAGCCCGGCGTGCGTGCCGGCGGCGTGCGGGAGGTCAAGTCCGCGGCACGCACGCTCGAGCTGCTCGAGCTGCTGGCCGCGCGGCGTAACCGCCCCGCGCGCCTGCGTGAGCTGAGCGAGGCGCTCGGCATGCCCCGCAGCAGCTGCTACGCGGTCCTCCGCACGCTCACCAAGTACGGCTGGGTCCGCACCGACGCCTCCGGCACCCTGTACGGCATCGGCATCCGCGCGTTGCTGGCCGGCACCACCTACCTCGACACCGACCCCTACGTGCGGATCGCCAAGGCCGCGCTGGACCGGCTGGGGGAGCAGCTCGACGAGACGTTCCACCTCGGCCGGCTGTCCGGGGTGGACGTGGTGTACCTGGTGACCCGCGAGTCCGGCCAGTACCTGCGGGCCCACAGCCGGGTCGGGCGGCGGCTCCCGGCGTACTCGACCGCGCTCGGCAAGGCCCTGCTCGCCGAGCTGTCCGGCGCCGACCTCGACGAGCACCTGCCCGCCGAGCTGGCCCCGCTCACCCCGCACACGATCACCGACCGCGCCACGCTCGTCGCCGACCTGGCGGCCGCGCGGGACAACGGGCACGCGGTGGACCGCGAGGAGAACACCGCCGGCGTGCAGTGCTTCGCCGTCCCACTGCGCTACGCCGAACCGGCCGGCGACGCCATCAGCTGCTCGGTGCCACTCGCCCGGCTCACCCCGGCCCGCGAGAAGGACATCGTGACCGCGCTCCTGCGGGCCCGCGACCAGATCGAGCAGGAGGCCATGTCGGTCGAACTCGGCGTGAGTGATCTCCCCTTGTGAATGCGGTCTACATACCTAGACTGCTGAGGGTGCGTATCAAGGACGTTCACATCACGCCGGTCGCCTTCGCCGACCCGCCGCTGCTGAACACCGTCGGCGTGCACGAGCCGTTCGCGCTGCGGGCGATCGTCGAGGTGGTCACCGAGGACGGCACCCACGGGCTCGGCGAGACCTACGGCGACGCCAAGCACCTGACCCGCCTGCGCACCGCGGCCACCCAGCTGACCGGCGTGGACGTCTGGCACGTCCACGCACTCGCCCGCCGCGTCCGCGCGTCACTCGACGACGGGGTCGGCGGGCACGGCATGTCCGGCATGGTCACCGGCAGCAGCACCGCCGACCGCGTGCTGTCCCCGTTCGAGGTGGCCTGCCTGGACATCCAGGGCAAGGTCGTCGGCCGGCCGGTGAGCGACCTGCTCGGCGGCGCCGTGCGCGACCGCGTCGAGTACAGCGCCTACCTGTTCTACAAGTGGGCCGGCCACCCCGGCGCCGAGGACGACGAGTGGGGCCCGGCGCTCGACCCCGACGGGCTCGTCGCCCAGGCCCGGCGCATCGTCGACCGGTACGGGTTCACCGCGATCAAGGTCAAGGGCGGCGTGTTCGCACCCGAGGAGGAGATCGCCGCGATCCAGGCGCTGGCCAAGGAGTTCCCTGAGGCCCCGCTGCGGCTGGACCCGAACGGCGCGTGGAGCGTGCGCACCTCGATCCGGGTGGCCGAGGAACTCGACGGGGTGCTCGAGTACCTGGAGGACCCGACCACCGGCATCGCCGGCATGGCGCGGGTGGCCCGCGAAGCCCCCATGCCGTTGGCCACCAACATGTGCGTGGTGGCGTTCGACCACCTGCGGCCCGCGGTCGAGGAGGACGCCGTCCAGGTGATCCTGTCCGACCACCACTTCTGGGGCGGGCTCGGCCGGTCCAAGTCCCTCGCCGGCATCTGCGACGCGTTCGGGCTCTCGCTGTCCATGCACTCCAACTCGCACCTGGGGATCAGCCTCGCGGCCATGACCCACCTCGCCGCCGCGACACCGAACCTGACCTACGCCTGCGACACCCACTGGCCGTGGAAGGCCGCCGAGGACGACGTGATCGTGCCCGGCGCGCTGCGGTTCGTCGACGGCGCCGTGCCGGTGCCGACCGGGCCCGGGCTCGGCGTCGAACTGGACCGGGACGCGCTGGCACGGCTGCACGAGCAGTACCTCGCCTGCGGCCTCACCGAACGCGACGACACCGGCTACTACCGGCGCGTGCGTGACGCGGCGTTCGACCCGACGGCGCCGCGATGGTGAACGTCCTCGTCACCGACCCCCTGATCGCAGGTGGTCCGGGCGGAGGGCTTCGACGCCGTCCAGCATCCGGTCCGGCGCGAAGTCGAACCGGCCGTCCAGGTCCGGCGCGGTCAGGTCGCCGGCCAACTCGAACAGCCGCGCCGAGTCGCGGTGGCTCAGCATCCCCGTGCCACCCGCGACCATCACCCTCGTCGACGCCCTCCCGCTGACCCCACTCGGCAAGCCGGACAAGAACGAGCCGCGGGGACGCTTGACGGAACTGCCGGTGTCCTAGTACCAGGAGACGGCATGGGGAAAGTCGACTACGACGCACGCCTGCACGCCGTCTACGCCGCCGGCCGGCAGCTGTCACCCGACGCACGAGAAACCTGGCTGGCGGCGTTCGCCCGCCACCTGCCGGCGACCCGGCCGCTGGCGTGGCTCGACCTCGGCTCGGGAACCGGCCGCCTGACCCCGTCCCTGGCGAGTGCCTTCGGCGGCCCGGTCCACGGCGTCGAGCCGTCGGACAAGATGCGTGCGCAGGCCGTCGCCCACGCCGGCCACCCCGCCGTCACCTACGTGGCCGGGTCCGCCGAGCGGATCCCGCTGCCCGACGCCGCGTGCGACGCGGCGCTGCTGTTCTTCGTCTGGCACCACGTGGCCGACCGCGAGGCCGCCGTTCGGGAGCTGCGCCGGGTCGTCAAACCGGGCGGCACCCTGTTCGTGCAGGCGAACTTCGCCGACCGGATGCCCGACGTCTGGTGGTTCCGCGTCATGCCCGAATGGCGGCGGGCCGACCAGGCCCAGTTCCGGCCCGAGCAGGAGGTGAAGAGCGACTTCACCGACGCCGGCTGGACCCTCCTCTCCCACGACCAGGTCACCTGGATGCGCTCCCCGACCCTGGCCGCGGACTACGAACGGCTGAAGCTCCGCGCCGTCTCGGCCTTCGAGCACCTGCCCGAGGAGACCGTCGAAGCAGGCTTCGCCCGAATCGAGGCGGCCCTGCCCACCCTCGACGACGGGCCCCAGTACGAGACCAGCGACCTGCTCGTCTTCCGGCGCCAGGTCACCCGAACTGACGCACCAGCAGAACCGTCGCACCGGTCAGGGCCAGCGCCATCGCGGTGATCCTGGTTCGCCGGGCGTCGAGGTGTTTGCCGAGCGGGCGGGCGAGCAGGAACCCGAGCGCCGCGGCCGGGGCGAGGAACAACGCGTAGCGCAGGCTGTGCGGGTCCACCGCCCCCGACAACGCCAACGCCGCCGGGCGCCTGCGCTGCTCAGTGAGTTGCCCGCTCAACATGGATGGTGGCAGAGTCCGGTGTGTCCGTCCTCTCCGGACACCACCGGCTCGTCGCACACGATCAGGTCCGGGTTCAACGCGAGCGCCCGCGCGATCCCGATCCGCTGCGAGAACTCGCACGGCTCCAGCGTGGGTGGTTCACCGGCGAGCACGATGCGCAGGGTGTCGCCCTCCGCGCCGGCGTCGCCGGCCTCGCTGTTCGCGACCGTGCACGCGCTCGTGAGCACGAGCGCGGCAGCGGCGAGCACGCCTGTTCGGCGGCGTGCCGGTGCGGAAGACGGCATCGTCTCTCCGAAGTGGATAGTCAGCCGGGGGACCGGTGTCCAGAAATGCGTGTCCGGTCTTCATCTGTAGACGGTGACCGCAAGGGTGACACTTTCAGACCGTCAAGAGTGGACCTCGGTCAGCCGCAGCAGCGAGTCGAGCGCGGGGTTGTTGTGCCCGGCCCGCCAGACGCAGTGCGTCTCGACGATGTCCGGCGGCAGCCCGGCGATCTCGGTGAAGGCCAGGTTGGGCAGCCGCAGCCGGGCCGCCGACCGCGGCACGAGCCCGACGCCGACACCCGCGTCGACGAGCGCGAGCAGGCTGTGCACCTGGCTGACCTGCTGGACGTAGTGCGGCTCGACGCCGGCGTCGTGGAACACGCTGATCACGAGTTCCTGCAGGTAGCGGGCCGCGATCGGGGTGTAGGTGACCACGTCGTGGCGGCCGATGTCACCGAGTGCGGGCGGGCGGCCCAGCTCGGCGAGCGCGTGGCCGCGCGGGCAGGCCAGGATCAGGCTCTCGACGTGCACGCGGCGGGTCCGCAGCACCTCCGACGCCGGCACGCCGCGGGCGAGCCCGACGTGGATGTCACCCGCGAGCAGGGCGTCCACCTGGTCCCGGGTGACCATCTCGGTCAGCGTCAGCTCCACTGCCGGCAGGTGCTGGGAGATGGTGCGGATCCACGTGCCGAGCACGGTCAGCGCGGAGATCGCGGTGAACCCGATCCGCAGGTTGCCGGCCGTGCCGCGGGCCGCGTTGCGTGCGGTGATCGGCGCCGCCTCGGCCAGGCTGAGCATGCGTCTGGCCTCCGGCAGGAACGCCTCGCCGGCGGGCGTGAGCAGCACCGCGCGCGGCGTCCTGACCAGCAGCTGCACCTCCAGGGCCCGCTCGAGCTTCTGCACCTGGCGCGACAGCGGCGGCTGCGTGATCCGCAGGCGTGCGGCGGCCCGGCCGAAGTTGCCCTCCTCGGCGACGGCGACGAACCCGCGGAGCTGCTCGAGCGTGAACGACATGCCCAGAAGGTATCGCAGAATGCGTTGTTGGACTTAGACAGGTATCGAGCGCGGTCATACCCTCGGGATAGTCGCCCCGACACCACTGGAGCCTGCCTTGACCCTGAGTCCGGAATCCCTGCGCGACACGCTCGGCACGGGGTTGCTGTCGTTTCCCGTCACGCACGCCACCGCGGATCTCGCGTTCGACGAGGACGCCTACCGCGAGCACGTGGCCTGGCAGTCGTCCTTCCCGGCGGCCGGCCTGTTCGCGGCCGGCGGCACGGGCGAGTTCCCCGCGCTGACCCCGGACGAGGTCGCGCGGGTCGTGCGGGCGGCGGTCGCCGCGGCCGGGGACACACCGGTGCTGGCACCCGCCGGCTACGGCACCGCGCAGGCAGTCGCCATGGCACGTGACGCCGAGGCCGCGGGCGCGTCCGGGCTGCTCCTGCTGCCGCCGTACCTGAGCGAGGTGCCGCAGGAAGGCCTGGTCGAGCACGTGCGGGCGGTGTGCGCGGAGACCTCGCTCGGCGTGATCGTCTACCACCGGGCCAACGCGAGGTTCACCTACGACACCACGCGCAGGCTCGCCGACGCGTGCCCCAACATGGTCGGCTTCAAGGACGGCGTCGGCAACGTCGACCTCATGACCCGCATCCACGCGCGGCTGGGCGAGCGGCTGCTGTCCATCGGCGGCCTGCCCACCGCGGAGACCTACGCGTTGCCGTACCTGGAGATGGGCGTCACCACGTACTCGTCGGCGATCTTCAACTTCGCGCCGAACTGGGCCCTGGAGTTCTACACCGCCGTGCGGGCCCGCGACGCGGCGGCCGTGTACCGCAAGCTGGACGAGTTCGTGCTGCCCTACATCGAGATTCGCGACCGGCGCAACGGGTACGCCGTGTCGATCGTGAAGGCGGGCCTGCGTGCGGTCGGCCGGGACGCGGGTCCGGTGCGACCCCCCTTGGCGGACCTGACGCCGGGCGAGTTCGATGAGCTGAAGACACTCGTGGAGAAGGTGGAAATCTCATGACCGCCACACTGTCCCTGACGGGATCGATGCTGATCGGCGCCTCCGACGTGCGGGGGAGCGGCAGCGAGATCCGCGGCGTGAACCCGGCGACCGGAGAGCAGCTGGAGCCGAGCTACGGGCTCGGCGACTCCTCCGATGTGGACCGCGCGGTCTCGCTGGCGTGGCAGGCGTTCCCGGTCTACCGCGCGACCTCGCTCGAGTCCCGGTCGGCGTTCCTGAAGACGGTCGCGGACAACATCGACGCGCTCGGCGACACGCTCGTCTCCCGGGTCGTCGCCGAGACCGGCATCCCCGAGCCGCGCGTGCGGATGGAGCTGGCCCGCACCACCAACCAGCTGCGGCTGTTCGCGTCCGTGGCCGCCGGCGGCCGGTTCCTCGGCGCGCGGCTGGACACGTCCGACCCGAACCGGACGCCGCTGCCCAAGCCGGACCTGCGCCAGCGGAAGGTGCCGCTCGGCCCGGTCGCGGTGTTCTCGGCCAGCAACTTCCCGCTCGCGTTCTCCGTCGCCGGCGGCGACACGGCGTCCGCGCTGGCCGCCGGCGCGCCGGTGGTCGTCAAGGCGCACAGCGCGCACCCCGGCACGTCCGAGCTGGTCGGTCGCGCCATCCGCGCGGCGGTGCAGGAGCACGGACTCCCCGAGGGCGTGTTCTCGCTGCTCTTCGGCGACGGCCGGCGCCTGGGTACCGCGCTGGTCAAGCACCCGAGGATCGCGGCGGTCGGGTTCACCGGCTCCCGCTCCGGCGGCCTCGCGCTGGTGGCCGCGGCGGCCTCGCGCCCGGTGCCGATCCCGGTCTACGCCGAGATGTCCTCGGTCAACCCGGTGATCCTGCTGCCCGGCGCGCTCGCCGCGAACGGAGCCTCGCTCGGCACCGCGTTCGTGACCTCGCTGACCACCTCCGCCGGCCAGCTGTGCACCAACCCCGGCCTCGTGTTCGCGCTCGGCGACCCGGGCGAGTTCCTCGCCGCCGCGGGGGAGGCCGTCCAGGCCGCACCCGGCGCGGCGATGCTGTCCACCAACATCCAGAAGTCCTATGTGGAGGGTTTCACCCGGCTGGTCGACGCCGCCGGGGTGACCGAGGTGGCGGTCGGCGGCACCGACGACGCGATCACCGCGTGCGGGCAGGCCGGCTTGTTCGTCACCGACGGCGACACGTTCCTCGCCGAGCACACCCTGCAGGAGGAGGTGTTCGGCGCGACCTCGCTCGTCGTGCGGGTCCGCGACGTCACGCAGCTGGAACAGATCCTCGACACCCTCGAGGGCCAGCTGACCGCGACCGTCCACGCCGACGAGAGCGACCACGACACCGTCGCCGAGCTGCTGCCGCGCCTGGAGCTCCTGGCCGGCCGGGTGCTGTACGGCGGCTGGCCGACCGGCGTCGAGGTCGGGCACGCGGTCGTGCACGGCGGCCCGTTCCCCGCGACGTCCGCGCCGTCGACCACCTCCGTCGGCACCCTGGCGATCGAGCGGTGGCTGCGGCCCGTCGCCTACCAGAACATGCCCTCCGCCCTGCTGCCCGACGAGCTGAAGGACGACAACCCGCTCGGCGTCCCGCGCCTGCGTGACGGGGCGGCCGAGTGACGCCGCCCGTCGTCACGGCGTACCGGGTCGTGCCCGTCGCGGGGCAGGACAGCATGCTGCTCAACCTCAGCGGCGCGCACGGCCCGTACTTCACGCGGAACCTGCTGGTCCTCACCGACTCCGACGGCCGCACCGGGGTCGGCGAGGTGCCCGGCGGGCCCGCGATCACCGACACGCTGACCGAGGCACGTGACCTGGTGGTCGGTGCCCCGGTCAGCGACCACAACGCCGTGCTGGCCGCGGTCGCCGGCCGGTTCGGGTCGCGGGACGCGGCCGGCCGGGGCGTGCAGACCTTCGACCTGCGGGTGACCGTGCACGTCCGCACGGCCATCGAGGCCGCCATGCTCGACCTGCTCGGCCAGTACCTCGAGGTGCCGGTCGCGGCGCTGCTGGGCGAGGGCCGGCAGCGCGACCGCGTGCGGGCCCTCGGCTACCTGTTCTTCGTCGGCGACCGGGCGAGGACGGACCTTCCCTACCGGGCCGGGGACGGTTCCGGCTGGTTCGCCGTCCGCGACCGCGAGGCACTCGACCCCGCCGGCATCGTCGCCCAGGCCGAGGCCGCGCAGGCCCGGTACGGGTTCACCGACTTCAAGCTGAAGGGCGGCGTGCTGCCCGGCGAGGCGGAGGTCGAGGTCATGCGGGCCCTCGCCGACCGGTTCCCCGACGCCGACCTGACCCTCGACCCCAACGGCGGCTGGCTGCTCACCGACGCCGTCCGGTACGGCCGGCAGCTGCGGGACGTCCTCGCCTACGCCGAGGACCCCTGCGGCGCCGAAGCCGGCTACTCCGGCCGGGAGACCCTGGCGGAGTTCCGCCGCGCCACCGGCCTGCGCACCGCCACCAACATGGTCGCCACCGACTGGCGGCAGCTCGGCCACGCCGTGCGGCAGTCCGCCGTGGACATCCCCCTGGCCGACCCGCACTTCTGGACCATGAACGGCTCGGTGCGGGTGGCGCAGCTGTGCGAGGCGTGGGGCCTGACCTGGGGCTCGCACTCGAACAACCACTTCGACGTGTCGCTCGCGATGTTCACCCACGTGGCGGCCGCCGCGCCCGGCGACATCACGGCCATCGACACCCACTGGATCTGGCAGGACGGCCAGCGCCTCACGACCGAGCCGATCCCCCTGGTGGACGGTCACCTGGCCGTGCCCCGTGCCCCTGGCCTCGGGGTCACCCTGGACCTGGAGCGGGTGGAGGCCGCGCACGAGCTGTACCGGAAGGCGGCACTCGGCGCACGGGACGACAGCGTCGCCATGCGGTACCTCGTGCCAGGCTGGCGGTTCGACCCGAAACGACCCGCCTTGGAGAATGCGTGACCGTACTGCAGGTGTGCCCGCTGCTGCCGTCGCTGGAAGAGGCGCTGCGCGCGAACTACAAGATCGTTGACGAGCCGTCGTCCGAGGTGGTCGCGGCGATCACGTCGTCGCGCTACGGCGTCACCCACGACCAGATGGACGCCATGCCGTCGCTGCGGGCGATCGTCCACTTCGGCGTCGGCTACGAGACGACCGACGTGGCGTCCGCGCGGTCCCGGGGGATCGTCGTCAGCAACACCCCGGACGTACTGACCGACTGCGTCGCGGACCTGGCCGTCGGTGGGCTGATCGACGTGCTGCGCCGCCTGTCCGCGGCGGACCGCTTCGTCCGCCGCGGCGACTGGCTGTCCGACCAGTTCCCCCTCGCGGTGAAGGTCACCGGCAGGCGGGTCGGCATCCTCGGCCTGGGCCGGATCGGCCGGGCGATCGCCCACCGTCTGGCGGCGTTCGACTGCGTGCTGAGCTACCACTCCCGCCACCAGGTCGCCGACGTCCCGTACGCCTACGCCGACTCACCGGTCGCGCTCGCGGAGGGTGCCGACGTGCTGGTCGTGGCCACCTCCGGCGGCCCGGCGACGGCCGGGCTGGTGTCCGCGCCCGTGCTGGCGGCGCTGGGCCCGGCGGGCTACCTGGTGAACATCGCCCGCGGCAGCGTGGTCGACGAACCGGCACTGGTCGAGGCGCTGGTGTCGGGGACCATCGCGGGGGCCGCGCTGGACGTGTTCGCCGACGAGCCGAACGTGCCGCCGGCGTTGCTGGGCCTGGACAACGTGGTGCTGCTGCCGCACATCGCCAGCGCGACCACGGAGACCCGCGAGGCGATGGGTGAGCTGGCGTTCCGCAACCTGCACCAGTTCATGACGGACGGCACCCTGGTCACGCCGGTGCCGTGACCGCGTACTGCGCCACCCCGTCGCCGAACGACCAGTCGAGCAGGTCGTTCTCGGTGATCGTCACCAGCACGTTGCGTGGCTCGGTGCCCGCGTACTCCTGGGCCAGCTCGGCGATCCGCCGGTAGAGCGCCTGCTTCTGCTCGGCCGTCCGCCCGGACCGCATGGTGATCGCGACGAACACGATGTCGTCGTCGCGGTGGATGCCGAGGTAGCCGGCGTCATAGCGGATGGTGCTCGTGGTGCCGTCGTGGCTGGCCAGCACCTGGAACAGGTCGTCGGCCGGGATGCCGATGGCCTCGACCAGCGCGTCGTGGACGGCGCGGCCGAGCGCGTCGAGTCGGGTGGGGTCGGCCCGCAGGGCGTCGATGCGAACGAAAGGCATATGTACATACTAGTAGGTACAGAACTGGGGTGTCGATCCGCGGGTATCTCGTTCGTGTAGCTGCCGACCGACTGTCCCGTGCGGAAGGATCACCGTCATGAAGCAGTACCTGCTGAGCATCTACCAGCCGGACGGCACCCCGGAGCCCGAGGTGCTGGCCAGGGTGATGGCCGACCTGGACACGCTCAACCAGGAGATGCAGGCCGCCGGCGCGTGGGTCTTCGCGGGTGGCCTGCATCCGCCGAGCACCGCCACCGTGCTGCGGGCGACCGACGACGAGGTCCTGGTGATCGACGGCCCGTTCGTCGAGTCGAAGGAGTTCCTCGGCGGCTTCACGGTCATCCAGGCGGCCGACCTGGACGAGGCGCTGGAGTGGGGCCGCCGGCTGGCCGCGGTCCTGAAGCCCCTGGCGGTGGAGGTGCGGCCGTTCCAATGACGGTCGTCGATGAGGTGTTCCGGGCCGAGTACGGGCGCGCGGTGTCCGTACTGGTCCGGACCGTCGGGGATATCGGGTTGGCCGAGGAGTGCGTGCAGGACGCGTTCGTCGAGGCGGTCCGCCGCTGGCCGGCCGACGGGCTGCCGCCGAGCCCGGCCGGCTGGCTGATCACGACCGCCCGCAACCGCGCCATCGACCGCCTCCGCCGCGAGGCCACCCGCGACGAGCGGCACCGGCAGGCCCTCGACCTGCTGGTCGCGGACGAGCCGGCGGAGGAGGGCCCGGTGCGCGACGAACGCCTGAGACTGATCTTCACCTGCTGCCACCCGGCCCTCGCGCTCGGCGTCCGGGTCGCGCTCACGCTGCGCCTGCTCGGTGGCCTCACCACCGCCGAGGTCGCCCGCGCGTTCCTGGTGCCCGAGCCGACCATGGCCCAACGCCTGGTCCGCGCGAAGAACAAGATCCGCGACGCCGGCATCCCGTACCGCGTCCCGTACGAGGCCGACCTGCCGGCCCGCCTGCGCGGCGTGCTCGCCGTCGTCTACCTGATCTTCACCGAGGGGCACCTGGACCGCCCGGAACTGTCCGCGGAGGCCATCCGCCTCGGCCGTGTGCTGGCCGCCCTGATGCCCGACGAGCCCGAGGTGACCGGCCTGCTGGCCCTCATGCTGCTGAGCGAGTCCCGCCGGCCCGCCCGCAAGACCCCCGACGGCGACCTCGTCCTGCTGCCCGACCAGGACCGCACCCGCTGGGACCACGCGATGATCACGGAGGGGCAGACGCTGGTGCGCCAGTGCCTGCGCCGCAACCACCCGGGCCCGTACCAGGTCCAGGCCGCGATCAACGCCGTGCACAGCGACGCTCCGTCTGTCCATGAGACTGACTGGTCCCAGGTCGTCGCCCTCTACGACCAGCTGATGGTCGTGGCGCCGACGCCCGTGGTGGCGTTGAACCGGGCGGTCGCGGTGGCCGAGGTCGCGGGCCCCGCCGAGGCGTTGGCGCTGGTGGAGGCGCTCGACCTGGACCGCTACCACCTGTACCACTCCGTCCGCGGCAACCTGCTCACCCGCCTGGGCCGCACCGAGGAGGCGACCGACGCCTACGAGAAGGCCCTGGCCAGGGCCACGAGCGAGGCCGAACGCGGCCTGCTGCGCCGGCTACTCGGCTGAGCCGAGCAGGCCCGCCAGCGCCTGGCGGAGCTCGGCGGCGTCCGTGCCGACCCAGGCCACGTACCCGTCCGGGCGGACGAGCACCAGCGGCCCGCCGGCCCGAGCCGGGGTCACGACCTGGACCCGGTCCGCCCAGCCGGTGACGTCGGCGTCGCCGACGAGCACGAAGCGCCGGTCCCGCAGCTCCTCGTACAGGCGCCCGCCGCCCGCGAGCGCGACGTCGACGGCCCGGGTGCCGACCAGGTCGTGCGCGCCGGCGGGCGCGGGGTAGCGGTACCCGACGCCGCTGAGCTGCCCGGCGACCTTCGCGCGGAGCCTGGGCACGGACAGCGCGTTCGCGGCGACGAACCCGCGGAGCGCGCGGCCCGCGGCCGACCTGATCATGGCGGCCCGGATGATCGCGCCGCTGCTGCGCAGCACCGAGCGGCCGACCGGGTGGCGCTCGGCCTCGTAGGTGTCGAGCAGCGTGTCCGGCGCGCCACGCAGCACCGCGGCGAGCTTCCAGCTCAGGTTGGCCGCGTCCTGCAGCCCGGTGTTCATGCCCTGCCCGCCGGCCGGCGAGTGGACGTGGGCCGCGTCGCCGGCCAGGAAGACCCGGCCGACCCGGTAGTGCGGCGCCTGCCGCTCGTCGCTGTGGAAGCGGGACAGCCAGCGGGCGTCGTGCATGCCGAAGTCGGTGCCCAGCGCGCGCTTCGTGACCTCGCGAACCTCGTCGAGGGTCAGCGGGGCGCTGTCCGGCACGGCCACGCGACGGTCCCAGGCGAAGATCCGGTAGTAGCCGTCCCCGAAGGGGGCGATGAACGCGAACGCGTCGCCGACGCCGTTGGCGGTCAGTACCTCCGCCGGCTCCTCGGTGACCCGCACGTCCGCGAGCATGATCGACTTCAGTACCGACCTGCCGGGGAACGGCAGACCGACGGCCGTCCGCACGGCACTGCGCAGCCCGTCGGTGCCCACCACGTACGCCGCGCGGTAGGTCGTGCCCCCGGCGGTGACCGTGACCCCGTCGCCGTCCTGGTCGACCCCGGTGACCTCGGCGTCGCGGACGATCCGGACGCCGGCCTTCTCGGCACGCGCCAGCAGCAGGTTCTCGACGTTGAACTGCGGGGTGATCAGCAGGTACGGGAACCGGCTCGGCAGCGTGCTCAGGTCGATCTCCGCGCGTTCGTACAGCCGCAGCGAGCCGAGCGTGGCGCCGGTGGCCACCAGCTGGTCGGCCAGACCGCGCGCGTCGAGCTGTTCCAGGGTGCGGGCGTGCACGGCGAACGCCCGCGAGAGGTTCGAGATCGCGCCGTCCCGGCGCTCCAGCAGCGTGACGTCGACCCCGGCCTCGGCCAGGTCCCCGGCGAGCAGGAGTCCGACAGGTCCGGCACCGACGACGATCACCTGGGTCATCACGTTCTCCTTTTCCAACTAGTGTTGAATTAAGAGAACCACGGCGTCTCAGCTCATGTCAACGGTTGTTGGCCAACGCTTGTTGGCTTGGTGACGCGTATTACTCGTGCGTGCAGGCCCGGACGAGCGCGGGGACCAGCTCCTGGAGCAGTTCCTCGTCGCGGCGCCCTCGACCAGCTGGGGAGCCGTGGGAGACGTCGACCCCTGCCACTGGGGGACCTCGATGATCGTCAGCATGCCCGCAGTGTCAGGGGGCGGGGTTCGGTGCGTCCACCTGTTTGAGGTCCAGGACGTCGCCGACCAGGTCGACCGCGCTGCGGGACGGGTCGCGGGCGGCGTTGTTGTAGACCTGCTCGGTGGTGTCGATGCTGGTGTGGCCGACGTCGGCCTGCACGTGGACGAGTTGGGCGCCCGCCTCGACGGCGGGGGGGACGTAGGAGTGGCGCAGGGG
>Ga0081539_10002539_pt1 | contig 25392 bp, 26 predicted proteins | sample TabmetS4T2R2_FD_71023 | JGI IMG/M metagenome (GOLD analysis project Ga0081539, IMG submission 71023) | Tabebuia heterophylla rhizosphere microbial communities from the University of Puerto Rico - S4T2R2 | ecosystem: Host-associated > Plants > Roots > Rhizosphere ...
CACGCCCATGAGCACGAGCAGCGCGAACGAGAAGTAGTCGCGCGCGCGGATCTGGACGTTGTAGAGCGTGTCGTCGTAGTGGGTCAGGAAGCCGAGCGCCGACGGCAGCACGAGCCAGTAGGCGAAGGCGACGCCGGCAACGAGGAGGACGGTCGCGAAGAGGACGAAGACGGCCACGGTCCGCTGCGAGTTCTCCTCGAAGGCGGGCGCCAGGAAGCTCCAGAGCTCCCAGAGCAGGATCGGCAGCGCAAGCCCGATCCCGGCCATCAGGCTGATCTTGAACGACGTCAGGAAAGGCTCGGCGACGCCGAAGGTGATCAGGTGCCGGCGCTCTGCCGGGAGCGGCGACTCGAGCCAGCGCACGAGGTGCGAGTGGAAGGTGAACGCGACCGCCGTGGTCGCGGAGAGCGCGACGAGCGAGAGGATCAGCCGCTGGCGAAGCTCGTCGAGGTGCTCGACCAACGTGGCCTCTTCGCCATGGCGAAGACGGCGCGGGAGGCGCATGGGCTAGACCGTGTCGTGCTCGCGCGGAGCGACCGGCGCGGTCGTGTCCTGGGTCCCGATCGGCGGCTCGAGCTGCGGGTGCTCGTCGTCCTTGCCGCTGACCGAGTCCTTGAACTCGCGCATGCCCTTCCCGAGCGATCGTCCGATCTCCGGAAGGCGCTTCGCACCGAACAGGAGAAGCGCCAGCAGGAGCAAGAGGACGATCTCTCCGGGGCCGATGTTCGGCATGGCCCCAAGATAGCGCGTTTGCGCGTGCTTCGACTCGGTGACGCACTACCCGTGCCGAAGAAGCCGATCTCCGAGCAGGTGGTGGTCGTGACGGGCGCCTCGAGCGGCCTCGGACGGGCGATCGCGCGCGCCGCCGGGGAGCGTGGAGCCAGCGTGGTCGTGACCGGCCGGAACACCGAGGCGCTCGACAACTGCGTCGCCGAGATCGAGGCTGCGGGCTCGCAGGCGCTCTCGGTTCCTGCCGACTGCGCCGTCCAGGACGAGGTCGCGCAGGTCGTCGAGCAGGCGATCGACCGGTTCGGGCGGATCGACACGTACATCGCGAACGCGATCGTCACCGTCTATGCCGAGACGTACCGGTACGAGCCGGACGAGCTCCGGCGGGTCATGGACGTGAACTTCTTCGGCCAGGTCTACGGCTATTGGGCGGCGCTGCCGCATCTGCGTTCCTCGCGGGGCACGTTCCTGTCGATCAACTCCGCGCTCGCGTACCGCGGGATTCCGCTCCAGGGCGCCTACTGCGCGTCGAAGGCGGCTTTGCGCGCGTTCTTCGAGTCGGCGCGCGTGGAGATCCGGAAGGAGCGGTGGGACGTGGCCGTCTCGGTCATCCTCCCGGGGGCGATCAACACGCCGCAGTTCGACCGCGACCGCCAGAAGATCGGCTACCAGCCGCAGCCGGTCCCGCCGATCTACCAGCCCGAGCCCTACGCGGAGGCGGCACTCTTCTGCATGGAGCACCCGATCCGCGAGCTGCCCGTCAGCTGGGGCGCGCAGAAGCTCCTCTGGGGGCAGAAGCTCTCGCCGCGCGCGGGCGACCTGATGCTCCGGCGGATGGGCTGGAAGAGCCAGCACACCGACGAGCCGAAGCCGATCGACTCGCCCGACAACCTGTTCGAGACCCTGCCCGGCGATCCGGGTGCGCACGGCCGCTTCGACGACCAGTCGCGCCCGCGGACGCTCTGGACGGACCTGAGGCTCGCCGTCCCGCGCGCGCTCGCGCTGGCCCGGGAGGCGAGCGGGCGACGCCCCTCGGGCGCTACCATGGGCGTCACGAGGCGGGCTTCCGGCCCGCGATCCTCAACAGGTCGGGGTGTTACATAGCTTGGCGCTGCTCGAACTGAAGAACCTGCACGTCGCGCTCGAGGATGGGACGGAGATCGTGAAGGGCGTCGATCTCGCCGTCGACACGAACGAGGTGCACGCGGTCATGGGCCCGAACGGCTCGGGCAAGTCGACGCTCGCCTACGCCCTGATGGGGCACCCGTCCTACGAGATCACCGAGGGGCAGATCCTCTTCGACGGCGAGGACGTGACCGAGCTCGGGGCCGACGAGCGCGCGCAGCGCGGCCTCTTCCTCGCGTTCCAGTACCCGCACGCGATCCCGGGCGTGACCGTGACGAACTTCCTGCGGAGCGCGATCAACGCGATCCGGAAGGCGCGCGCCGGCGGTGTCGACGACCCGATTCGGGTCAAGGAGTTCCAGAAGGAGCTGTTTGCCGCGATGGACGGCCTCAAGGTCTCGCGCGAGCTCGCGCGCCGGTACCTCAACGACGGCTTCTCGGGCGGCGAGAAGAAGCGCGTCGAGATCCTGCAGATGGCGATGCTGAAGCCGCGTATCGCCGTCCTCGACGAGACGGACTCAGGCCTCGACATCGACGCGCTGAAGATCGTCGCTCAGGGCGTGAAGAAGCTCGTCGGCCCGGAGATGGGCGCGCTCGTGATCACGCACTACCAGCGGATCCTGAACTACATCACTCCGGATTACGTGCACGTCTTCGTCGACGGGCGTATCGTGGAGGAAGGCGGTCCCGAGCTGGCGCACAAGCTCGAGGCCGAGGGCTACCAGGCGTTTGGAGTGCCGGCATGACGACGACCGAGACCGATGTCGTCCGCGAGATCGGAAGCGACTACAAGTACGGCTTCCACGTCCCGGAGGACTACTTCTACAAGTCCGGCAAGGGGTTGTCGCACGAGCTGGTGGCGGCGATCTCCGAGCACAAGAACGAGCCTGAGTGGATGCGCAAGTTTCGACTCAAGTCGCTCGACTACTTCCTCGCGCGGCCGATGCCGCAGTGGGGCGGCGACCTGAACCGCATCGACTTCGACGACATCTACTACTACATCCGCCCCACTGAGAAGCAGGCCTCGTCGTGGGAGGAGCTCCCAGCCGACATCAAGGACACCTGGGACCGGCTGGGGATCCCCGAGGCCGAGAAGAAGTACCTGGCGGGTGTCGGCGCGCAGTACGAGTCCGAGGTCGTCTACCACAAGCTCCAGGCCGACCTCGAGGCGCAGGGCGTGATCTTCCTCGACATGGACTCCGGCCTGCGCGAGCACGAGGACCTGGTGAAGAAGTACTTCGGGACGGTGATCCCGCAGAACGACAACAAGTTCGCGGCGCTGAACTCCGCTGTCTGGTCGGGCGGGTCGTTCATCTACGTGCCGCCGGGCGTGAAGGTGGAGATGCCGCTCCAGGCCTACTTCCGCATCAACGCGGAGAACATGGGTCAGTTCGAGCGCACGCTGATCGTGGTCGACGAGGGCGCGTACGTGCACTACGTGGAGGGCTGCACAGCGCCGATCTACACGACCGACTCGCTGCACTCGGCGGTCGTCGAGATCCTCGTCCACAAGGACGCGCGCTGTCGGTACACGACGATCCAGAACTGGTCGACCAACGTCTACAACCTGGTCACGAAGCGCGCGGTCGCCTACGAGGGCGCGACGATGGAGTGGGTCGACGGCAACCTCGGGTCGCAGCTGACGATGAAGTACCCGGCGATCTGGCTGATGGGCGAGCGCGCGCACGGCGAGGTCTTGTCGATCGCGTTCGCCGGGAAGGGGCAGCACCAGGACGCGGGCGGGAAGGTGCACCACATCGCGCCGCGCACCAGCTCGGTGATCACGTCGAAGTCGATCTCGAAGAACGGCGGGCGCGCCGGCTACCGCGGCCTGCTCGAAGTTGCGAAGGGCGCCGAGGGGGCGAGGTCGAAGGTCGTGTGCGACGCGCTGATCCTCGACGAGGAGTCGCGCTCCGACACCTACCCGTACATCCAGATCGACGAGTCGAACGTCGACATCGGCCACGAGGCGACGGTCTCGAAGATCGGCGAGGAGCAGCTCTTCTACCTGATGTCGCGCGGCCTCTCCGAGGCGGAGGCCTCGGCGATGGTCGTGTCCGGCTTTGTCGAGCCGATCACCAAGGAGCTCCCGCTCGAGTACGCCGTCGAGATGAACCGACTCATCCAACTGCAGATGGAGGGCTCGGTCGGTTGATCGCCGAGGCACCGCTTGCGGTGCCGCTACCAGGACGGCGGGCTTTGCTCGGCGTTCGTCTGAAATGACCGGTCGACACGTGAGGATTTGACGCGATGCGCGTGGAAAGAACGGACTTCATCTCCGTGCCTGTGACCGATATGGAGCGCTCGACGGGCTTCTACCGGGACACACTCGGCCTCGAGCAGGTGAGCGAGGGCGGGTGGCCCGAGTTCCAGCTCGGCGAGAACGTGAGCCTCTACCTGATCGACCCGACCAACATCGGCCAGGAGTTCACCGGCCCGCATTCGACGCACATCGCGCTGCGGGTGCCGGACGTCGCCGAGACGCGCCGCGAGCTCGAGGAGCGCGGGGTCGCGTTCGACGGCGACGTCCTCGACACCGGCGTCTGCCACATGGCGTTCTTCCGCGATCCCGACGGGAACGCGCTGATGCTGCACCGGCGCTACGCGCCGACCGACTGATGCAGGTCGAGCAGGTGGACTTCGTGTCGATCGCGACGCGGGACGTCGCACGGGCTGTCTCGTTCTACCGCGACGTGCTCGGGCTCCCCGAGAGCGAGTGCCTCGAGGGCGAGGTCGAGGCGCCGAACGTCACGCTCGCGTTCTGGAACCCGGAGCGCGACGGCGAGCCGTTCACCGCGAATGCGGCCGGGATCGCGTTTCGCGTCGGGGACGTCGCCGCGGCGTGTGAGGAGCTCCGAGCAGCCGGCGGCGAGGTGGTCGGAATCGACGACACGGGCGTCTGCCACATGGGGTTCTGCAAGGACCTCGACGGCAACACCGTGATCCTGCACCGGCGGTACGCGCCGAGGATGCCGCGTGGCGAGGCCTGAGCTGCTCGAGCGCTACCGCGCGCTGCCGATGCCGACGACGAAGGACGAGTCGTGGCGCTTCACCGACTTGAAAGGCTTCGATCCCGACGCGCTCGTCTCGAACGGCAAGGTCGAGCGGTCGGACCCCAGGACGATGCTGGCGCTGGACGTGTCCGGGCGGGCCACCGCCACGCCGGCCGGCGTCGAGGTCGAGCACGCTCCCGAGGGGATTCGATTCGAGGCGCTCTCCGACGCCCACGAGCGACTCGGCCGGCTCGTCGGCACCGACGAGAAGTTCGCGGCGCACAACGCGGCGCTGTGGGAGCACGGATTGCTCGTGCACGTGCCGCGCGGCGTCGAGCTCGCCGAGCCGCTGTACGTCCGCGTCTCGCTCCCCTTCTGGCGGCTGCTCGTGATCGCGGACGAGGGCGCGCGCTTCTCGCTCGTCGAGGAGTACGCGTCGGCGGGGGAGGGCGAGGCGTACTCGAACGCGGTCGTCGAGCTTTTCGTCGAGGAGGGCGCGAAGCTCGAGTACGTGTCGCTTCAGAACCTGTCCCGCGAGACGTGGCACTTCGCGTCGCACCACGCACGGGTCGAGCGCGACGCCGAGCTCGACTGGGTCGCCGGCGGCTTCGGCTCGAAGAAGGGCAAGACGCGGATCCAGAACGACCTCGCCGGCCCCGGCGCGACCTCGCGCGTGACCGGCGCGTACTTCGCCGACGGCACGCAGCACCTCGACTACGACACCTTCCAGGAGCACATCGCGCCGTCGACGACCAGCGACTTCGCCTTCAAGGGCGGCTTGCGCGACAAGGCGACCGCGGTCTGGCGCGGAATGATCCGCGTCGAGAAGGACGCACAGAAGACGAACGCGTACCAGGAGAACCGGAACCTGATGCTCTCCGAGACCGCGCATGCGGACTCGATCCCGGGCCTAGAGATCCTGGCGAACGACGTGCGTTGCACGCACGGTGCGACGCTGGGCCAGGTCGACCGCGAGCAGCTTTTCTACCTGATGGCCCGAGGCCTGTCCCGCGCGGACGCCGAGCGGCTGATCGTGCGCGGCTTCTTCCAGGACGTGCTCGACCGTATCGAGCTCCCGCCGGTGCGCGAGGCGCTCGGCGCGGCGCTCGAGGCTCGAATCCCCCAGGGCTAGCGGCTCAGCAAGAGCGGCGCCCGATCGCGACGACGCGCCTGAACGGCATGCCGCGTCCGTCGACCCAGACCTCCAGCGGCACGCACGCCGACTTGCGCGTGAGGCCGATCGCGAACGGGAAGCCGGTCAGCTTCCCAACCGTGCCGTCGTATGCGAAGGCGGGCTCGCTCTCGCGGCACGCTTCGAAGCGGACGGCCCGGACGTAACCGCGGCGGTTGCTCTGGAACGCAGCACGCGACGCGGCCGCCGGCGCGACGGCGAGGATCAGCTTCGTCCGAGCGGGTAGGACGACCGGCGCCTTCGCGACGTAGCGCCAGCGCGGGTCGATCGTCGGCCCCGCGGTGTCGAGCGACGGCCAGAGCATCAGCGGGCCGATCCTGATTCCCCCACCCGGCGGCGGCTTCTGCGGCGACCGCCCCTCGCCGCGCGTGTTGCAGCCGCGGAGCTCGTAGGCGGTCGGCCGACCTCCGATCGCCGCGACCACCGGCGTGGCGGCTGCGGCCGAGACGGCGACGATCGTCAGGAGCATGCGCACTTCGGGGCTCGATCCTAGCGCCGGCGGGCGTCCCCGATCCGCTGCGCCGCGTCCTCCGCACGAAGGTGGGGAAGCCGATCTACAACGCGTTCCCGATCCGTTACTTCGATCCGGGGGACGGGCCAGGTCTCGCATCCCGACGCGAGTCCGTCGGTGCGAATTCCGCGGATCGTCACGCCGCCGCTCATGCGCCGCTGAGCTTGCGCCTATCGTGCGTTTGTTGCACGACATCGTGCGTCTTAAGCACGATGCATTCGATCGACTGTCGGTGAACGGCGGGAGGTCAGCAAATCAGCGGCGATTCTCCAGCGCTTCGCGGAGCTCGGCGACCTCCTCCTCGAGCCGCCGGACGCGTTCCTCGAGGCTGTCCGGCGCCGGGACCGCGAGCGCCTCGGCGTCCTCGCCGCCAAGCGCCTGCGCGAACCGCCGGCGCGGCAGCTCGCGCGCGAGGCTGCGATCGATCAGCGCGCGCAGCGTCCGGTCGACGTCGTCGAGCGTCCGGAACGCGTAGAGCCGCTCGGTCCGCTGGCGCAGCTCGCCGAGCGTCTGCGGGCCCCGAAGCATCAGCACCGCGAGCAACGCGACCTCCGGGTCCGGCAGCCCGAGCGCCTCGTCGAAGAGCTGCCGGTACTTGACCGCGCGGCTGCCGGGCCCGCTCGCGAGCCGGACCCAGCCCTTGCGCGAGAGCCGCTCGAGCGCAGTGCGGATCGTCGGCTCGTCGTAGTCGACGACCGGGTCGCGGCTCGACGTCTGGTTGCAGGCGAGCCGGAGCGCGTTCAGCGAGAGCGGATAGACGTCCGGCGTCGTCCGCTGCTTCTCGATCAGCGAGCCGAGGACGCGGAGCTCGACCGCGTCGGTGGTCTCCACCGGCCTCGGGATTGCGTGCGGCTCTGCCATGGCTCTAGCGGGGGATGTTGCCAGTCGGCGGCCGAGTCGAAACGAACGGTGCCGCCATGCCTCGCCTCGCCATCCTCGCAGCCCTCACGATCCTCGTCGCAGGAGCCGCACAGCCGGCGCACGGCTCGTTCGCGCCGTCGGCGAACGGCCACATTCTCGTCAGCGCGGGCCAGCGGCACCAGTACAGCCTGCTCTCGCTCGACCCGGTCGGGAAGACGTCGTTCCCGGTGATCGCGTTCGGCGCCGACATCATCGGCCACTACTCGCCCGACGGGACGAAGATCGCGTTCTCGAGCAACGCCGACGGCAACCCCGAGATCTACGTCATGAACGCCGACGGCAGCGGGATCAAGCAGCTCACGGACAACTCGGCGATCGACTGGAACCCCTCGTGGTCGCCGGATGGGAAGCAGCTCGCGTTCACGAGCAGCCGCGACGGCGACTTCGACGTCTACGTGATGGACGCCGACGGGACGGACCCGATCAACGTGACGAACGGCTGGGCGACCGCGGACGAGGACAACGCGCACTGGTCGCCGGACGGCCGCTACATCGCGTTCGACTCGACGATCTTCGGCAACTGGACCGTCTTCGTCACCGACCCGCTCGGCAAGGAGCGCTGGCAGCTGACGGTCGGCGGCGACGACGAGTGGTTCGACTCGTGGGCTCCCGACGGGCGTGCGTTTCTCATCGACAGCAACATCCGTGGCGACGACGACATCTACCGCTACTCGTTCGACCCGAACGACCCGCTGATGACCGCCTGGGACGCCCATACGGCCGGCCCGACGATCCTCGGCGACGACCCCTACTCTCAGGGCGCCGCCGTCTACTCGCCGGACGGGACGAAGATCGCGTTCTCCGACAACAAGGACGGCCACGACCAGGTCTTCGTGATGAACGCAGACGGAACCGGCACCGAGCAGGTCACGCAAGGGAAGATCGACCGGCTGGTCGACGACTGGCAGAGGACGTACGACGTCAAGCCGCCGACGGTTCGCGTCTTCGCCGTCCGGGCGAAGCGCGGCTCGATCGTGACGCTTCGGTACCGCGTCTCCGACGACAGCGGCCGCGCCGCGGTGCTCGGCCGCGTCTACTACAAGGAGTACGGGGTCTGGGAGAAGCGCTCGCCCGCCGCCAACCGCCTGGGCAAGACGACGTACACGTTCACGTGGCACGCGCCGCGCGTCGCAGCGAAGCTCAGGTTCTGCGCGCAGGCGATCGACGCCTACGGGAACACGAGCCCCGAGCGCTGCGCGAAGCTCCAGCTGGTTCGCTAGCTCCGGACGAGCGGCTTGTACCTGATCCGGTGCGGCTCGAGCGCCTCCGGGCCGCGCCACTCGGCGTACTCGGCCCAGGTGCCCTCGAACCACGTCACCTGGCTGTCGCCCTCGAACGCCAGGATGTGCGTCGCGACGCGGTCGAGGAACCAGCGGTCGTGCGAGATGACGACCGCGCAGCCGGCGAAGTCGTTGAGCGCCTCCTCGAGCGCGCGCAGCGTGTCGACGTCGAGGTCGTTCGTCGGCTCGTCGAGGAGAAGCACGTTGCCGCCGCTCCGGAGCAGCTTCGCGAGGTGGACGCGGTTCCGCTCGCCGCCAGAGAGGTCGCCGACGCGCTTCTGCTGATCCGGTCCGCGAAAGTTGAACCACGAGACGTACTGGCGCGAGTTGACCTCCCGTCGGCCAAGGGCGATCGTGTCCTGGCCCCCGGAGATCTCCTTCCAGACCGTGCTCGACGGCTCGAGCGCCTCGCGCGACTGGTCGACGTAGGCGAGCTCGACCGTGTCGCCGATCCGTAGCGTCCCTTCGTCGGGCGTCTCCTCGCCGACGATCATCCGAAACAGCGTCGTCTTTCCGGCGCCGTTCGGGCCGACCACGCCGACGATCCCGCCCGGCGGCAGCGAGAAGCTCAGGCCCTCGAAGAGCAGCCGGTCGCCGTAGCCCTTCGCGACGTCCTCGGCCTGGACGACGACGTCGCCGAGCCGCTCGCCTGCCGGGATGTGGATCTCGACGCGGTCGAGGTGGACGTCCTGCTCCTCGGCGAGGAGCCGCTCGTACGCCGCGAGCCGCGCCTTCGACTTCGCGTGCCGCGCGCGCGGGCTCATCCGCACCCACTCGAGCTCGCGGGCGAGCGTCCGCCGCCGCGCCGAGGCCTGCTTCTCCTCGACCGCGAGTCGCGCCTCCTTCTGCTCCAGCCACGACGAGTAGTTGCCCTCGAATGGGATGCCCTTACCGCGGTCGAGCTCGAGGATCCAGCCGGCGACGTTGTCGAGGAAGTAGCGGTCGTGCGTGACCGCGACGACCGTGCCCTTGTACTCCGCGAGGAAGCGCTCGAGCCACGCGACCGACTCCGCGTCCAGGTGGTTCGTCGGCTCGTCGAGGAGGAGCAGGTCCGGAGCGGACAGGAGGAGCCGGCAGAGGGCGACTCGGCGCCGCTCGCCGCCGGAGAGGGTCGTCACGTCGCGATCGCCGTCCGGCACGCGGAGCGCGTCCATCGCGCGGTCGAGCGTCGCGTCGAGGCTCCACGCGTCGTGGCGGTCGATCTGCTCCTGCACCGCCGCCTGCTCGGCCATGAGCGCGTCGAAGTCGGCATCGGACTCGACGAAGCCGGCCGAGATCGCGTTGAACCGGTCGAGGAGGTCGCGGAGCGGCCGGACGCCGTCCTCGATGTTGCCGCGGACGTCCTTGATCGGATCGAGCTGCGGCTCCTGCTCCAGCAATCCGACCGACGCGCCCGCCGCGAGCTGCGCGCGGCCGCTCGAGGGCTCGTCGCGGCCGGCCATGATCCGGAGCAGCGTCGACTTCCCGGCGCCGTTCGGGCCCAGCACGCCGATCTTCGCCCCGGGCAGGAACGCGAGGGTGATGTTGTCCAGCACCTTGCGCTCCGGGCCGTAGAACTTCTCGACTCGGATCATCGTGAAGACGTAGTCGCTCATCGGCTCACGACGATACCGTGGGCGTGTGCTCGCGCTCCTGCTCGCGGCGTTCCTCTACCCGACGAGCCCGGCCTCGCAGGACGCGTATCCCGTCTGGTCGCCGGACGCGCGTTACGTCGGCTTCCGGCGCGAGGCCGAGCCGGGCGCGGGCGGCTCAGGCGCCTACGTTGTCGGCGCGGGGACCGGCCCCGTCGTGACGCGCGGGCCGGGCGGTGTCGTCGCGTGGCGTCCGGACGGCCGCGAACTCGCCACCGTCGCGGGCGACTCGACGCGACTCGCCTCGTTTCCGGTCGACGAGCAGGTGCTCGAGTTCCCTGGTGTCGCGTTCGGCTACTCAAGCACCGGCGCCCTCGGCTACGTCCTCGACGGGCGGATCGTCGTCCATCCGCCTGACGTGACCCCGGACCGCGCGATCGCGTCGGTCCGGCCGGGCGCGACCTGGGATCAAGGGCCCGTCTGGTCGCCGGACGGGACGAAGATCGCGTTCACGACGGTCGATCCGGGCGACCTCACGACGTCGCTGGAGGTCGTGAACGCCGACGGCACCGGCCTCCACACGGTCTTCTCGGGGCCGAACCAGAACGTCAACCCGTCGTGGTCGCCCGACGGCCGGACGATCGCGTTCGAGTCCGTTGCGACGTACTTCTTCCGGCTCTGGCTCGTCGGCGAGGACGGGACGAACCTGCGGTCTCTGCTTCCGCTGGACCCGTCAGCGGACGATCGGCTCCCGCAGTGGTCGCCGAGCGGCACGCGGATCGCCTTCATCAGCGACCGGGAGCATCGGCCCGGCGGCGCGGCGCCGTACCAGTACGCGCTCTACACGGTGTCGCCCGACGGCTTGACGTTGCAGAAGCTGGCGGACGACGTCCATCCGTACAGCCACGCACGCTGGTCGCCGACCGGTGCGCAGATCGCGTTCGCCGCCGGCCGCGAGTGCGAGCGCTGGGGCATCTACGTGATGCGGCCGGAGCGCGGAAGCCGCCAGCGGCGCCGGACGAACGACTGTCACATCGTCGGGACGCCGCGGGCCGACGTGATCCGGGGCACGCCGTATCTCGACCTGATCCGCGGCCTCGCGGGTAACGACCGGATCGACGGCGGCGACGGCCACGACGAGATCGACGGCGGGCTGGGGAACGACACGATCTCCGGTGGCGCCTACGGCGACGTGCTGGTCGGCGGCCCGGGTCGCGACCGGATCGACGGCGGCCTCGGCCCCGACCTTATCCGCGTCCGGGACGGCGAGCGCGACGTCGTTCGCTGCGGGCGCGGGCTCGACCACGTCGTCGCCGATGGCCGCGACGTGGTCGCGCGCGACTGCGAGGAGGTCGTCCGCTAGAGCGGCAGCTCGGCGAGCTCGACGAAGCGAGAGCTGCGCGCGCCCGCCGGGGGGAATCAAACGGGCGCGCGCCTTCCGAGGAGCTGGGGCTAGGCCAGGCCGGAGCAGACGGCCGGGAACGGCGTCGGATCCTGCCGTCCGGTCGACTGGAGCACCTGCAGCGGCGTGAACGGGTCATCCGGGTTGGCGATGTAGACGAGCCGGCCGACGTCGCCGAAGACGATGCCCTGTCCGGGGATCGTGAAGAGGCCGTCGTTGCCGTTGATCGTGACCGTTACCGTTCCGTCCGCGTTCGGCTCGACCTCGAACGGGCCCGCGAGCACGGTGCGGACGCTGCGACCGTTCACGGGATTCGTGTACGTGACGGTGAAGTCGTGCAGGATCGTGGCCACGCGGCCGTTTTCGAAGGTTGTGTCGCGGCGCACGCCCTGCGTGTGCACGACGAAGTCGAACGGGCAGAAGTCCGGGCTCGCCGCGATGACGCGCGTGCGGTCGACCTGCGTCTCGACGACCGTCGGCGCGGCAGCGCTAGCCGCTCCGACGCCCGCCGCAAGCGCCAGGATGCTCATCGAGACCAGCGTGCGAACCTTCCTCATGGCTCCCTCCCTCGTCGTACAAGGCTCCTCTGTCAGCATCATTAGACGCTTATGCCACTGACAAAGTTAGGACGAGGCGGCGGGATCGCCCTGGCCGTCGACCTGCTGAACTCCTGGGACGAGCTCGAGCCCGAGCCTGATCTCCTCAGCCCGCGCTGGCTTCGGTACTACCTCGACTTCCACGGCGTGCCGGCCGAGGCCGAGGTCGGCGAGGATGAAGTCGTTGCCGCGCGCGAGCTCCGGGAACGGCTGCGGGCCGGCTTCGACGCCGCGAGCGAGGCGGAAGGCGTCGCCGCGCTGAACGCGATCCTGCGCGACTTCGGCGAGCCGCCGCAGCTCGAGCGCGACGGCCGCAGCTGGCGCTTCCGCTACGGTCCGAGCGAAGGGCGGCCGATCGAGGTCGTCGCGCCCGCCGCCGCCCTCGGGCTGCTCGAGGCGATTCGCGAGCACGGCCTCGAGCGCTTCGGCCGCTGCCGCGCCCACCCGTGCCGATGCGTCTTCGTCGACCGCTCGCGGAACCGCAGCCGCCGCTACTGCTGCGAGCTTTGCGCCGATCGCGCGAATCAGGCGGCGTCACGACGACGCCGTCGGAGAGACGCCGGTCCGGGCGAACCTGCCTCGGTACGATAGGTCTCGTGGCGGTGACACAGAAGACGAAGCTCGACGCGCGGAAGATCCGCGCCGACTTTCCGATCTTCGAGCAGCCGATCCACGGGAAGCCGCTCGCCTACCTCGACTCGGCCGTCACAGCGCACAAGCCGCGCCAGGTGCTCGACAAGCTGCGCACCTTCTACGAGACCTCCTACGCGAACGTCCATCGCGGCGTCTACACGCTCTCGGAGCGGTCCACGGCGGAGTACGAGGGAGCGCGGGACAAGGTCGCGCGGTTCGTCAGCGCGCGCTCCTCGCGGGAGATCGTCTTCGTCCGCGGCGCGACCGAGGGGCTGAATCTCGTCGCATATGCATGGGGTCTCGACAACCTCGGGCCTGGCGACGTCGTCCTCGTGACCGAGCTCGAGCACCACTCGAACTTCGTCCCGTGGCAGTACATCGCGCAGCGCACCGGCGCCGCCTTCCGCGCGATCCCGCTCGACGATCAGGGCGAGCTCCGGCTCGACGCACTCGACGAGACCGCGGGGTCCGACCGCGTCAAGGTCGTCGCCGTCAACCTCGTCTCGAACGCGCTCGGGACGATCAACCCCGTCGAGGCGCTCGCGCCGTGGGCGCACGAGCGTGGCGCGATCCTCGTCGTCGACGCAGCGCAGGCGGCGCCGCATCACCCGGTGGACGTCCAGGCGCTCGACTGCGACTTCCTCGCGTTCTCGGCGCACAAGATGTGCGGGCCGACGAGCGTCGGCGCGCTGTGGGGCCGCCTCGAGCTGCTCGAGGAGATGGCGCCGTTCAACCTCGGCGGCCACATGATCCGGTCGGTGAAGCTCGACACGACCACGTGGGGCCAGGTGCCGGCGAAGTTCGAGGCGGGGACGCAGCCGATCGCCGAGGCCGTCGGGTTCGGCGCCGCCGTCGACTACCTGACGGCGATCGGGCTCGACGCGATCGAGGAGCACGAGCGCGCGCTCGCGGCGCAGGCGCTCGAGCGCCTCGCCGAGATCCCGGGGATCCATCTCTACGGTCCGCCGCCCGACCGGCGCGCGGGGATCGTCTCGTTCAACCTCGACGGCGTCCACCCGCACGACGTCGCGCAGGTGCTGGACATGGACGGCGTCGCGATCCGCGCCGGCCACCACTGCTGCCAGCCGCTGATGTCGAAGCTCGGCGTCGCCGCGACGAACCGCGCCAGCTTCTACCTCTACAGCCTCCCGGAAGAGGTCGAGCGGCTTGCGGAAGGCGTCGAGCGGGCACGTACCCTGTTCGCATGAGCGAGTTCGACCAGCTGTACCGCGAGGTGATCCTGGATCACTACAAGAACCCGCGCGGGCACGGGGTGATCGACGACGCCGACGTCGCCGCCGAGGGCCAGAACCCGCTCTGCGGCGACGAGGTCTCGATCTACGTCAGCTTCGAGCCGGACGGAGACACGATCGAGGAGGTCAAGTTCTCGGGCCGCGGCTGCGCGATCAGCCAGGCGGCGACCTCGATGCTGATGGAGATGGTCGAGGGCCGGAGCGCCCGCGAGGTCGCGACCATGTCCAAGGAGGACCTGCTCGAGGAGATCGGGATCCCGCTGACGCCGATCCGGCTCAAGTGCGCGCTGCTCGGGCTGTGGACGCTCAAGGTCGCTCTGCACAAGGGGAAGGGGACGCCGCTGCCCGAAGAGGCCGCGGGGTTGGATGATCTGACGCTTGGCTGAGCTCGACGTCTGCCCCGTCGAGGAGCTGCCGCCGGGCGAGGTCAAGATCGTGCACGCCGGCGAGATCTCGGTCGGCGTCTACAACCTGAACGGCGAGCTCTTCGCGATCGAGGACAGGTGCTCGCACGACGACGGGCCGCTCTGCGAGGGTGACTTCGACATCGAGGAGGGCTACGCGGTGTGCCCGCGGCACGGGGCGCACATCGACATCCGCACCGGCGAGCCCCTGACGCTTCCGGCTGTGTTCCCGGTGGAGACGTTTCCCGTGCGTGTCGACGACGGGATCGTCAAGGTCAGCATCACGTAGGGTCGGCGTCGTGATGGCTCCCGGGACTGCGCAGGAGCATGGCGAGCTCTGGAGCGGCGGCTCCCTCGACTGGGCCGAGGTCCAGGAGCCGACCGCGCGGCCGCTGTACGACGCCGTCCTCGAGCGGCTCGACCTCGGGCCGGGCGCGAAGCTGCTCGATCTCGGCTGCGGCGCTGGGCTGTTCCTCTCGCTCGCCGCGGCGCGCGGAGCCGAGGTCTACGGACTCGACGCTGCGCCCGGCATGCTCGCCGTCGCGCGCGAGCGCGTGCCGAACGGGTCGTTCGCGCCCGGCGAGATCGAGGAGCTCCCGTACGGCGACGGCACGTTCGACGCCGTGACGGCGTTCAACTCGCTCCAGTTCGCGAACGATCCGGCTGTCGCAGCCGGCGAGGCCGCTCGCGTGGTGCGCGAGGACGGTTCTGTGGTGGTCGCGGTCTGGGGCGAGGCGGAGAGGTGCGACGCCGCCGGCTACTTCGCCGCGCTCGCCTCGGTGCTGCCGCCACGGCCGCCCGGGTCGCCGGGGCCGTTCGCGCTCTCGGGGCCGGGCGCGCTCGAGGGGCTCCTGGGCCAGGCGGCGCTCGACGTACAGCTCGTGGAGGACGTCGTCTGCGTCTGGGACTACCCCGACCTCGGCGTCGCGCTGCGCGGCCTCCTCGCCGGCGGTTCGGCGGCGCGCGCGGTGCGGGACTCGGGCGAGCCGGCGGTGCGCGAGGCGGCGACCATCGCTCTCGAGCCGTACCGGGTCGCGGGCGGCGGCTACCGGCTCGAGAACGTCTTCCGCTTCGCCGTGGCGACGAAGTGACGGCGCTCGACGATCGCGTCCGCGCGGTGCTCGAACGGCTCGAGCGGGAGGACGCCGACGAGCGGGCACGCGAGGTGCCCGCGGCCGAGCGCGCTCGGCAGGTCGCCAGGACGACCGGCGAGCTCCTCTTCGCGCTTGCGGCGCCGCACCGGGGCGTCACTGTGCTCGAGATCGGCGGCTCGCGTGGGTACTCGACGATCTGGCTCGCGGCCGGCGCGCGCGTCGGCGGCGGGCGGGTGGTCTCGCTCGAGAACGACCCGCGGAAGCTTCGTGTACGGCGGCGGAACGTCGAGGAGGCCGGGCTTGCGGAGGTGGCGGAGCTCGTCGACGCCGACGCGGTCGAGGCGATCCCGGAGCTCGACGGCCCGTTCGACCTCTGCTTCCTCGACGCCGAGAAGGACGACTACGAGCGATTGTTCTCGCTGGCGCGCGCGAAGCTCCGGCCGGGTTCGGTGGTGGTCGCGGACAACGTGCTGTCGCACGTCGAGACGCTCGGTGCGTACTCAGCTGCGCGGCAGGCCGAGGCTTCGCTCGTCTCGGTGACCGTGCCGCTCGACCGCGGTCTGGAGCTGACGGTTGTGCTGTAGAAGCCGTCCGCTACGATGCGCCTACCGCGGAAAGGAGGTGGTCCGGCAGTGGAAGATTCCAGTACGGGCAGTGGAGGTACCAGCGGGTAGAGGCGCGTCCCCGGGACCTACGGGGAATCGCCTAGCCAGCGTGGGGGACGACGCGTGACGCGCCGCCCGGCCTGAGGCCGGCGCAGGAAGCGCCTCTACCGAATCCACCGCTGGTCACCGGAACGGGGGCCGCTTCGCGCGGCCCCTTCTTTTTGGGCGGTGCCCGAACGGCAACGGCCGGCGGTACGGAATGTCCCTGAATCGGCACAGCGTCCGCGCGAGGACGCGCTACGGTCTCGAGCATGAGCCCCCGCGGACCGCTGATCGTCATCGACTTCAGGAAGGGCGGTCGCGCCGAGGTGATCCCGCCTGAGGACGTCGAGAAACAGGATCGGCTTCTCCGCGAGGCGTCGGAGTTCGTCCGGCGTCTCAACCCGACGGCGAGCGGGTCTGCGCCACCGCCGCCTGACTACGACGAGTAGAACCGTGCGAGTCGAGTGGGCGTTCGTGTGCCGAACGCTAGGGGTACGCGGCGAAGAGGCCGCAGCCGAGGGGATCGGCGCCGACCGATTCGTCCGACCCCTGCCAACGAAGCTCGCGCTCGTCGTTCTGGCGCGCCTTGCCGCGCTGGAGATCGAGTGCGGCCGCCCACATCGTGTCGAGTCCTTCCTCACAGGCCCCGAATTCGAGGCGATCGAGTCGCGAAGTCTCAGTGTCACGTTGGATACGGGCGGACCTGAACATCCCGAAGGATGGGAGGTCAAGAGCTTCCTGCCGATCATCGTGTGGTTCGGCGCCGAACGCGCTGGCACATACGCGCTGGACACGTGGATCGACGGTCGCTTCCGATGGCAGGTGCCGTTCCGGGTGCTCGCGGCTTGAACTACTGCGCGAGCTGCGCAGCCGCACGCACTGCGTCCTCGTAAGCCGGATCCCGAGAGAGCTTCTCGAGCTCCTCGGAGAGGACGTCGGGCGCGAGAGGCGGATCGCCGGGCGGGAAGGGAGCCGGCTCGCCGTCGAGGTCGACGCCCTCCAGCCGCTCCGCCTCCACGTGGTCGAGGTCGATCTCGCGGCCGAGCCGCGAGCGCAGCCACCCGACGAGCAGGTACGCCTGCGCCGCTGTGCCACGGACGCGCACGGCGCCAACATCCCCGATCCCCGGCCAAAGAGAAGCGAGCAGCCGCCGCCAGCGCTCCGTCCGCGCCCAGGCGATGTCCGAGACCGCCGTCCGCTCGAAGAGACCGGCGAGCTTGCCGTAGACGTACGGCAGGTCGTCCCATTCCGTCGAGTCGACGATCAGGCGGTCGGCGACCTCCACGAGCTGATCCAGCTCGACCGCACCGAACGGCGGCTGGCCGCGCCAGCGGCAGAAGACCGGCAGGTCCGAGATGAGAAGCGGCGCGACCACGCTTGCGGGAGCCTTCGCGGTGCTGCCGCGGAGCCGGAGCTGGACGACCTCCGAGCAGACCTGGCGATTCATGCCCTCGACCGAGTAGCACTCGAGCGAGACCGTCGCGTCGATCGCCGGTTCGCTCGCGTCGGCGTCGGGCACGAGGAAGATCGTCCGCGACGGGTGGCGCTCGGCCATTCCGGCGAGCGTCTCGCGCGCGCGGTCGAGCCACTCCTCCGGCGCCCAGACGAGGTGCGTCATCACGCTGGTGCGCAGGTTCGGCGGAGCGCCCTCCTGCGCGGCCGACTCCCGGAGCTGGGCGAGCGCCGACTCGACGTCGCCGAGCGAACAGTCCTCGCCGGTCCAGTCCTCGGTCAGTGCCGTCGCCACGATCTCCCGTCCCGATGGATCAGGTCGTCGGCCGACGGCGGCCCCCACGTGCCCGCGGCGTAGTTCGGGAAGCCGGGCCGGTCGCGGCGCCACGCCGCCACGATCGCGTCCACGAGCGACCACTGCTCCTCGACCTCGTCCGCCCGCGTGAAGAGCGTCGCGTCGCCGAGCAGCGTGTCGAGGATCAGCCGCTCGTACGCCTCGGGAAGGCCGGTCCGGAACGCGCCGCCGTACAGAAAGTCCATGTGCACCGTACGGATCGACATGCCCTGCCCCGGCACCTTCGCGCCGATCGCGAGCGAGACTCCCTCGTCGGGCTGGACGTGGACGAGCAGGACGTTCGGCCGGAGGCCTTCCGCCGCGGTCTCCTCGAAGGGCGGGTGCGGGGCGCGCTTGAACTGGATCGCGATTGTCGTCTCGCGGCGCACGAGGCGTTTCCCCATCCGCACGTAGAACGGTGTGTCGGCCCAGCGCCAGTTGTCGACGTAGAGCTTCGCCGCCACGTAGGTGTCTGTGGTCGAGTCCGGTGCGACGCCGGGCTCCTCGCGGTAGCCGGGCACCTCCTTGCCCTCGACGAACCCGCGCCCGTACTGGCCGCGGACGACACTCTTCGGGCCGGGGGTGTGGATCGAGCGAAGGACCTTGACCTTCTCGGCACGCACCGAGTCGGCCGTGAAGTCGATTGGCGGCTCCATGCCCGTCAGTGCCACAAGCTGGAGGAGGTGGTTCTGGAAGATGTCGCGGATCGCCCCGGCAGACTCGTAGTACCCGGCCCGATTCTCGATCCCGATCGACTCGGCGACGGTGATCTGCACGTGGTCGATGAACTGGCGGTTCCAGATCGGCTCGAAGATGCCGTTCGCGAACCGGAGCGCCAGCATGTTCTGGACCGTCTCCTTGCCGAGGTAGTGGTCGATCCGGAAGATCTCGGACTCGTCGAAGTGCTCGCCGAGCTTCGCGTTCAGCTCCCGCGCGGACGCGAGGTCGTGGCCGAACGGCTTCTCGATGATCAGCCGGGTCCAGCCCTCAGCTCCGCGCCGGCGCCCGAGCGCGTCGACGAGCGTGCCGATCGCCGCCGGCGGCACGGCGAAGTAGTAGACGCGGTTCCCCTGCGTCCCCCGCTCTTCATCGAGCTCCGTCAGCGTCTTCGCCAGCTTGTCCTCGCGGTCCTCGTCCGCGAAGTCCATCGGGAGGTAGCGCATCCCGCTCGCGAGAAAGTCCCAGACGTCGTCGCGAAGCTCGTCCCGCCCGTGCTTCGAGACCGCCTCCTTCATCGTGGCGACCCAGCCTTCGGTCGTCTCCTCGCTCCGCGCAACGCCTACGACCGCGAAGTGCTCGGGCAGCAGGTGTCGATACGCGAGCGCGTAGAGCGCCGGGAAGAGCTTCCGCTGCGTGAGGTCGCCGGAGGCGCCGAAGATCGTGAGCACGCACGGCTCCGGGCTCCGCTGCAGGCGCAGGCCTTCGAGGAGCGGATTCTCCTGCGGCGGCGCGTCCTGCTCGGCGACGGCCATCAGCGCGGGTCCGGGCTCGCCTGCGCGGCCTCGACCGCGCGCACGGCGTGCCCGCCGAACTGGTTCCGGAGCGCCGCGTTCACCTTGGCCGCGAACGACTCGTCCTGCCGCGACGCGAACCGGGCGTAGAGCGCGGCGCTGATCACCGGGACGGGCACGTCCTCCGCGATCGCCTCGGCGATCGTCCAGCGGCCCTCGCCCGAGTCCTCGACGTAGCCCCGGATCTTCTCGAGCTGCGAGCCCTCCTTCTCGAAGGCGGCGTGGAGGAGCTCGAGCAGCCACGAGCGGACGACCGACCCGTAGCGCCAGATCCCGGCGATCTCGTGCAGGTCGAGGTCGTACTCGGGCGACGCGTGCATGACCTCGAAGCCCTCGGCGTACGCCTGCATCAGGCCGTACTCGATCCCGTTGTGGATCATCTTCACGAAGTGGCCGCCTCCGGGGCCGCCGACGTGGGCGTAGCCGTCCTCCGGCGCAAGCGTCTCGAGGATCGGTTCGATGTGCGACACCGGCTCGTCCTCGCCGCCGGCCATCAGGCAGAAGCCGATCTCGAGGCCCCAGACCCCGCCGGAGACGCCGACGTCGACGAAATGGACGCCCTTCTTCTTCGCGACGGTGTGCCGCCGGAGCGAGTCGCGGAAGTTCGAGTTCCCGCCGTCGACGACGATGTCGCCCGACTCCACGTGCTCCAGGAGCTCGTCGAACGTCTGCTCGGTGATCTCGCCGGCCGGGATCATCATCCACAGGACCCGCGGAGGCTCGAGCTGCGAGACGAGCTCATCGAGCGAGCTCGCGGTCGACTCGACATGGGGGTCGAAGGTGCACACCTCGTGGCCGCCGTCGCGGAGCCGCTCCGTCATGCCGCTGCCCATGCGGCCCAGGCCGATCATCCCTAGCTTCATCTCAGAGGTCCTCCAGTCTGACGCGCGCGACCCGCCGGCCGCGCTCCTTCAGCGACGCGTAGTCGCCTGCCGCCTGCGCCCGGATCAGCCGGCCGAACCCGAACGGCTGCCCCGGGATCGGCAGCTCGTCCCCCGTGTCGTCGGCGATCTGGAGGAAGAGGCCCGTCGGCGGGCCGCCCTTGTGCAGCTGCCCGGTCGAGTGCAGGTAGCGGGGCCCGTACCCGGTCGTGACCACGCAGCCGGTCTCCGAGCGCGCGCGACGAGCCAGGTCGAAGAGGGCCGCGTCCGCGGCGGCCGTCTCGTGGACGAACGCCTGCAAGCAGACGTAGTCGCCCGGCTCGGCCTGCGCGAACAGGACGTCCGGCGTCGACTCGGGCTCGAGCGCCGGGTCCTCGCCCGAGTCGAGCACCTGCTTCGTGCGGTCCTTCGCCTCCTGCACGTTCGGCTGGTCGAACGGGTTGATCTCCAGGTAGTGCCCGGCAACGGCAGTCGCGAACTCCCAGCGGAAGAGCTCGCCGCCGATGTCGAGCGGCTCCTCGATCAGCGGCGCCGCCGGCTGGCGGTCGGCCGCGCGCGGGTCCTCGCCGGGTGCCGGGATTAGCCCCTTGCCGTCCTTGCCCGTCGACTCGGCGAGCAGCTGCTCGGCCCAGAGCCCGAACTTCCCCGGCGTCTCCCTGATGCAGACCTTGTCGCGCCCGTGCAGCCACCCGTGCCCGAACGCGAGGCCGAGCTCGAGCGCCGGGTTGCCGTCGTCCTCCGCGCGGCACTGCTCGGCCATGTCCTCCGCACGGGCGAGCAGCTCGTCGATCTCGATCCCCATCAGCGCCGCAGGGACGATCCCGAACGGCGAGAGCGCCGAGTAGCGCCCGCCGATCGAGGGCTCGCCGTGGAAGATCGCCCGGAAGCCGCGCTCCTGCGCGAGCGCCTCGAGCGACGAGCCCGGATCGGTGATCGCGACGAACTGCGTCCCGCGGCCGGTCTTCTCCCAGAAGTAGTCGGTGTGCGAGCGCGTCTCGAGCGTCGAGCCGGACTTCGAGGCCGAGAGGAACAGCGTCCGCTCGAGGTCGAGCTGCGACTCGAGCTCCCGGATCGTCCTCGGGTGCGTCGTGTCGAGGACGTGGAGGTTCGTCGCGTCGAACGTCCGCCGCAGCACCTCGGGCGCGAGGCTGGAGCCGCCCATGCCGAGGAGCACGACGTCGTCGAACTCCTCGACGGCTGCGTCCGCGAGCTCGCTCAGCTCGCGCGCCAGCGCGCGCATCCGCGCCGGCTCGTCGAGCCAGCCGAGCCACTGCTCCTCGCCGGAGTCGGTCCAGAGCGTCGCGTCTCGGGCCCAGATCCTGCGGACGAGCTGGCCCGGTTCCACCTACGTGGAGACCAGCTCGCCGCGTTTGGCGCTGACGCCGTCGAGGAGCTCCGCGAACGAGTCGGAGAACTTCTGGACGCCCTCACGCTCGAGCGTCTTCACGACGTCGTCGTAGTCGATCCCCGCCGCCGCGAGGTCTTCGAAGAGCTGCCGCGCCTCGTCGAGGCCCGTCTCGAGGGTGTCGGCGACGCGACCGTGGTCCTGGAACGCCTCGATCGTCTCCTGCGGCATCGTGTTCACCGTGTCGCGCCCGATCAGCTCCTCGACGTAGAGCACGTCCGAGTAGGCCGGGTTCTTCGTGGACGTCGAGGCCCACAGGCACCGCTGCTTCGTCGCGCCCTTCGCCGCGAGCGCCTCCCAGCGCGGCCCGGAGAAGACCCGCTCGTAGTTCTGGTACGCGAGCTTCGCGTTCGCGATTGCGAGCTTGCCCTTCAGGTGGTCGTGGCCGCCGATCGCGTCGAGCCGCTTGTCGGTCTCGGTGTCGACGCGGGAGACGAAGAAGCTCGCCACGGACGCGACCTTCGTCGGATCGCGGCCCGACTCCACCAGCCGCTCGAGCCCGTGCACGTAAGCCTCCATCACCTCTTCGTGCCGCCCGAGCGAGAAGATCAGCGTGACGTTGATGTTCTTGCCGAGCGCGATCATGTCCTCGATCGCGCCGAGGCACGGCTCCGTACCCGGGATCTTCACGTGGAGGTTCGGCCGGTCGACGAGCTCGTGGAGCCGCTTCGCCTCCTCGAAGGTGGCGTCGCGGTCGTACGCGAGGTTCGGGTCGACCTCCCAGGAGACGTAGCCGTCTTGGCCGTGTCCCTCGTCCCAGACCGAGCGGAGCAGGTCGCAGGCCTCGGTCACGTCCTGCCGGGTCAGCTCGAGGTAGATCTCCTTCGAATCGTCGAGCCGCTCGAGGCACGCGCGGAGCTGCTCGTCGTAGTCCGACCCCTCGGAGATCGCCTTCTGGAAGATCGTCGGGTTCGAGGTCACGCCGACGACCGCGTCCTCCCGCATCATCCGCGCGAGCTCGCCGGAGTCGAGCAGGTGCCGCGACAGGTAGTCGATCCAGACGCTCTGCCCGTGGTCGGCGAGCTGCTGGAGCGGGGTCTTCTCAGCCATGGGTCATCGCCCTTTCCATGTGCATCGCTTCACACGACGGACCGTACCCGAGACGCCCCAGACTACGCCTCGGCCGTAGACTGGGAGCGAGTTTGCCGACCCTGCGAATGGAGACTCCATGGACGTGAACGAAGTCGAGCTGTGGCGCGAGCTCGGTCAGCAGCTTCGGGTCGATTCGGTCCGCTGCGCCGCTTTCGCCAAGTCCGGTCACCCCACCTCGGGCATGTCCGCCGCCGACCTGATGGCGGTACTGCTCGCGAAGTACCTCCGCTACGACTTCGACCGGCCGAAGGACCCGCACAACGACCGGCTCGTCTTCTCGAAGGGCCACGCCTCGACGCTGCTGTACGGGATGTTCCGCGCGGCTGGGGTCGTGTCCGTCGAAGACTTGGCCACGTACCGCCAGTTCGGGAGCATGCTCGAGGGCCATCCGACGCCGCGGATCCCGTGGGTCGACGTCGCTACCGGCTCGCTCGGCCAGGGTCTGCCGTACGGGGTCGGCATGGCGATCGCCGGCAAGAAGCTCGACCGGCTGCCGTTCCGCGTCTGGGTGCTCTGCGGCGACAGCGAGATCGCCGAGGGCTCGCAGTGGGAGGCGTTCGAGCACGCGGCGTTCTACGGGCTCGACAACCTGACCGCGGTCCTGGACGTCAACCGGCTCGGCCAGCGCGGCGAGACGATGCACGGCTGGGATCTCGACTCGTACGCCCGTCGTGCCGAGGCGTTCGGCTGGCGCGCGATCGAGATCGACGGCCACGACGTCGAGGCGATCGACCGCGCCTACGCCGAGGCGGCCGAGACGACCGGCGTGCCTACCGTGATCGTCGCGCGCACGATCAAGGGCAAGGGCGTCAAGGCGGTCGAGGACAAGAACGGCTTCCACGGCAAGGCGCTCGACGACCCCGACGCGGCGATCGCGGAGCTTGGCGGCGACCGGAAAATCACGGTCGACGTCCCGAAGCCCGACACCGGCACAGCGCCACACACCTTCGAGACGGGGCCGCTCGAGCTGCCGCGCTACGAGGTCGGCGAAGAGGTCGCGACCCGCAAGGCGTACGGCGACGCGCTGGCCGCGGTGGGCGCGGCCCGCGGGGACGTCGTCGCGCTCGACGGCGAGGTCTCGAACTCGACGTTCGCCGACATCTTCGGCAAGGCGCACCCGGATCGGTTCTTCGAGATGTACATCGCCGAGCAGCAGCTCGTCGCGGCCGCGGTCGGCATGCAGGTGCTCGGCTGGCGGCCGTTCGCGTCGACCTTCGCGGCGTTCTGGTCGCGTGCCTACGACTTCATCCGCATGTCCGCGATCAGCCGGGCGAGCTACTGCCTCTCGGGCTCGCACGCAGGCGTGTCGATCGGCGAGGACGGGCCGTCGCAGATGGGCCTCGAGGACATCGCCGCGCTCCGAGCCGTCCACGGCTCGACCGTCCTGCACCCGTGCGACGCGAACCAGACCGCGAAGCTCGTCGAGAAGATGGCCGACCTCGAGGGGATCTCGTACCTCCGCACGCTCCGTCCCGCGACGCGCGTGCTCTACGACGCCGACGAGGAGTTCGAGATCGGCGGCAGCCGCACCGTCCGCGACGGCGACGACGTCGCGATCGTGGCGGCCGGGATCACCGTCCACGAGGCGCTCGAGGCGGCCGACACCCTCGCCGACGAGGGGATCTCCGCTCGCGTGATCGACCTCTACTCGATCAAGCCGATCGACGCGGAGACGCTGTCCTCGCTCGCGACGCCGATCGTGACCGTGGAGGATCACTGGGCCGAGGGCGGGCTCGGCGAGGCCGTCCTCTCCGCGCTCGCGGCGGCCGACGACCGCCCGCCGGTCGTCCAGCTCGCGGTGCGCGAGCTGCCGCGCTCGGGGAAGCCCGACGAGCTGCTACACGCGGCCGGGATCGACGCCGAGGCGATCGCTGCGGCGGCGCGGCGGTTGGTCGAGGCCCGCGTCGCGGCGTCCTAGAAGCCCAGCGCCTCGGCCGCTTCGGAGGCGGGCGCCTGCTCGGCGATCAGCTCCTTGAGCCGGTCCTCCTCGTCGCTCTCGAGCCCGAAGACGAGCGCCGCCCTCAGCGTCCCCGCGTCGTCGGCGTAGAGCGAGGCCGCCTTGCCGTCAGCGAACGAGCCGCGCGTGGCCACGACGTCGTAGCCGACGCTGTCGCCGAGGATGCGGAAGCTCGCGCCGAAGACCTCGGAGAAGAAGTTCGCCACGGGCAGTGGGCCGGGATCGCCGCCGGCGAGGAACGTGCCGAGCCGCGAGCCGCTCGTGTTCGCGTTCGACCAGTGCTCGATCCGCCGCCGCCGGCCCGCGATCGGGTCGGGGTAGTTCGCGATGTCGCCGACGGCGAAGATCCCGGGGACGGAGGTCTCGTAGCGCTCGCTAACGATCACGCCGTCGCCGATCTCGATCCCCGT
>Ga0081539_10002540_pt1 | contig 25380 bp, 25 predicted proteins | sample TabmetS4T2R2_FD_71023 | JGI IMG/M metagenome (GOLD analysis project Ga0081539, IMG submission 71023) | Tabebuia heterophylla rhizosphere microbial communities from the University of Puerto Rico - S4T2R2 | ecosystem: Host-associated > Plants > Roots > Rhizosphere ...
TCCGGTTTTAGTGAAACGGATATTTTACTGGTGTATGCCGGTCGAATTGCTCCTGAAAAGAATCTGGAATTCCTGCTTCAAGCGTTCCGCGGAGTGTCGCATGTCATCCCTAATGTTTACCTGCTTATTATTGGCGGTGGACAAAAAGAACACGAGGATGCAATTGCCCCGCTCCCAGAAAAACTGGAAATTCAAGATCGAGTCCGATTATTTGGAATGATTCCTTATGATGACCTGCCGTCTTATCTTGCCATGTGTGATGCATTTGTCACAGCGTCCGTCACAGAAGTTCATCCGCTTTCCGTGATCGAGAGCATGGCAACCGGACTCCCCGTTGTAGGAATCGACTCCCCGGGAGTCGGTGATTCGGTCACAGACGGGGGAACCGGCCTGCTCGCAAAGGAGGATATTGCGTCGTTTACAGCAAAACTCACGCAGCTATGTCTGAATAAAACGTTGCGAAAGAAAATGGGAGTCGCCGCGCGGGAAGCTTCCTCACAATATGATATTAATCGCACAACAAAGATCATGCTCAAACACTATGGACGTCTCACGCAAAACACTCGCCCAGTCAAACCCAGCCTCGACGAACGCCTGATGTCAATTTTGCGAGATGCTCTCAAGTGAAACATAATCAGCACGTTGGCAAGTGGGGCGAAGCCGCAGCTACCGAATATCTTATCCAGCACGGACTTGAAATCCTCGCACGCAACGCGCGGACGCCTTATGGGGAGATTGATATTGTGGCGAAACAAGGGGATATGACAGTTTTTGTTGAGGTGAAGACCCTCCGGTCAAGCCAGAACTTCTTCCCAGAACACAATGTCACTGCGCGGAAACGCGAACATATGCTTGCGGCTGCAGAGTATTACGCAGCAGAACACGAAATTGATCACTGGCAGATCGACGTGATTTCGATTGAGGGGAAACCAACCTTATTGCCAAAGATCACGCATTTTGAGAATGCGATCTCCTAATCCAAAAGACCTGACAGGTTTCTTAAGACCTGTCAGGTCTACACTCATCCTTATCGTTGGGCCTACAGCCGTTGGCAAAACCGAGATCGCCATTCAACTCGCCGAGCGGCTAAACGGCGAGATTGTGTCTGCGGATTCGCGTCTCTTTTATCGCGGCATGGACATTGGCACAGCCAAACCGACGCCTGAGGAACAAGCGCGTGTGCCCCATCATTTGATCGATATTGCAAACCCGGATGAGATTTTGAGTCTGGCAGTCTTTCAACAAAAAGCGCATGAAGCAATTGTTAGCATTCACATGCGCAATAAATTACCATTCATCGTTGGGGGCACCGGGCAATACATTCGTGCTGTGACAGAGGGATGGAGTCCGCCAGAAGTGAGGCCTGATGAGCGTATCAGAAGCGAATTGGAAAATGAAAAAGCCGAGCATGGCATTTATTGGCTACACGACAAACTGAGAAACTTTGATCCAATAGCAGCAGAAAAGATAGACGCACGTAATTATCGAAGAACGATCCGTGCACTCGAAGTGATTATGATGACAGGTAGAAAATTTTCTGAACAACGTGGGCAAATTGAGTCTCCTTACCATCTCATCACGATTGGTTTGACGCGTCCACGCGCAGGGTTGTATGAGCGTGTCGATCAACGCATTGATGCGATGTTTGCCAACGGATTTGTAGGTGAGGTGAGACATTTGTTAGCGCAAGGCTACTCCCCCGCCTTACCGACCATGTCCGCGATTGGGTACCGGGAATGCATCCGGGTAATCAATGGTGAATTAAGCGAGGAGCAGGCAAAAGCTGAGATCAGACGCGCCACCCGAGTCTTTGTCCGCAGGCAGGCAAATTGGTTCAAAGAATCGGATCCAAATATCAAATGGTTTAGCGTTGAGGATGGGGTTGTTGAGAAAATTCAATCTTATATCCGCAGCGCCGCCCAGTACCGCTGAGCGGTATCTCACCTGGACTGCATCGACCACAGTGCGGTGCAAGTGTCGAGACGGCGGTTGAGCATGTATCGGGAAACATAGAGTAACATTCGCTTAGTTGACTTTTGATTCTCCATTGAATATACTTCAACAAATCAATGCAGAGGAGACGTCATGAACGAAAAACCGTGGCTTGCTCACTACGATAAAGGAGTTCCTCAAACCGTTGAAATACCAGAGGCGCCGTTGTTCCATTTCCTTGAACAATCCGCGCGTACATATCCTGACCGCGCCTGCACGATCTTCAAAGGCGCGGTTATTACTTATAAAGAGATGAATGAACTCACCGATCGTGTGGCTGCCGCGCTTGTAGACATGGGTGTCAAGAAGGGCAACCGTGTGGGAATCTTTATGCCAAATACTCCACAGTTCGTGATGGCCTATTATGGAATTCTCAAAGCAGGTGGTTCAGTGGTAGCAACCAATCCACTTTACACGCCTCCCGAAATCGAACATCAGGCAAGTGATGCGGGCATCGAAGTGATGTTTGTGATGACAAATTTTTATAACACGATCAAAAAAGCGCAGCCTAAGACGAAAATCAAAAAACTGATCGTAACCAACTTGAAAGAGACATTACCGCCGTTGATGCGTTTGCTGTTTACTCTGGCGCGCGAAAAGAAAGGTGGTTTTCGAATTGAAGGCGGATTGAAGGAAGGCGAAGTCTGGTTACAAGATCTGCTCACAAAATATAAAGGCGCATCTCGTCCCAATGTGGAGGTTACCCCTGACGATACAGCCTTGTTCCAATATTCTGGCGGGACCACGGGTATCTCGAAAGGCGCGATCGCCACGCATAGAAACGTGGTTGCAAACACGCTACAAATGCGCGGCTGGTTTGTCAACGTGGTGGATGGCAAGGAAACCTTCCTGATGGGTATTCCCCTCTTCCACGTTTATGGGATGGTAGCAGGGATGAGCTTAGCGATGGCAACCGGCTCGACCATGGTGATGGTCCCGAACGTGCGAGACCTGAAAGATGTGATGGAGAACATCTCTAAATTCCGCTGCACGATCTTCCCCGGTGTGCCTGCCTTGTATAACGGCATCAATAATCACCCCGATGTGAAGGCGCACAAGTACGATCTCTCCTCGATCAAAGCCTGTATCTCTGGCTCCGCGCCGTTGCTGCGAGAGACAAAAGAACAGTTCGAGCAGTTGACTGGCGGAAAGGTTTTTGAGGGCTACGGTCTTTCTGAAGCACCCACTGCGACACACTGCAATCCACTTCTTGGAACAAATAAGACCGGTTCGATCGGTCTGCCACTGCCGAATATGGAAATTAGAGTTGTCAGTCTTGACGATGGCGAGACTGACCTGCCCCAAGGTGAAATTGGAGAACTTCTCCTGCATGGGCCGCAGGTCATGAAGGGCTATCACAATATGCCGACCGAAACCGCAAATTCCCTTCGTAAGGACAAGGATGGAAAAGTCTGGTTATATACTGGCGATATCGTCCGCATGGATGAAGATGGATATTTCTATATTGTGGATCGAAAGAAAGAACTGATCAAGCCAGGTGGCTTCCAGGTCTGGCCCCGTGAAGTGGAGGAAGCCATTGCATCCCATCCAAAAGTGTTGGAAGTTGGCGTGGGTGGTATCCCAGACCCAAATCGAGGTGAAACAGTCAAAGCCTGGGTGGTGCTTAAACCCGAAGAGACGTTAACGGTTGAAGAACTCAGGGCATACTGTAAGGAACGCCTTGCACCCTATAAAGTCCCCACGCATATTGAGTTTAGAAGTGAACTGCCGAAGACGACGGTTGGTAAGATCTTACGGCGTGAACTGATTCGCCAACATAAGGAAGCAGTAAAATAAAGATGGAATAAAAAGAGCCTTCCGACGTCCGAATGACTCTTTTCCTATCTTAAAAAGTTCGCCCGACAGTTGAACTGTCGGGCGAATGAATTTTTACATGGCAATCACTTGCGGCGTGCCACTCTTCTTGGGGAACGGCGGCGGGAATATGCCTTCGAACTCTTCACGCGTCAGCGTTTCCACTTCCAAAAGCTTTTGTGCAACTGCATCGAGTCGATCTCGATATTTCGTCAACAATTTCTTCGTCAACTTATACGAATCATCGACTAGCTTGCGAACTTCCGCATCGATTTTCTCAGCAATAGCTTCCGAATAATCGCGCTGCTCCGAAATCTCACGACCCAGGAAAATCAATTCTTCTTTTTGGCCGTAGGTCATTAGACCCATATCATTGGACATACCAAGCCGGGTGACCATCATGCGCGCCATTTGAGTGACACGCTCGATATCGCTTGAGGCGCCCGATGTGACATCGTCAAAGACAAGCTCTTCAGCGACGCGTCCGCCGAGCAAACCCGCCAACGCGGCAACCATCTTCTTTCGTGAAGTCAGGATGCGATCGTCTTCAGGGCGATACCAGGTGAGTCCACCGGCCTGACCACGACCGACGATCGTGATCTTTTGGACAGGATCCGCTTCAGGAATGGCATTCATTACGACGGCATGACCAGCCTCATGATAGGCAATGATGCGTTTTTCCTCGTCTGAGATCAGGCGGGACTTTCGCTCAGGTCCCATGACAACGCGTTCAATCGCTTCTTCGAGATCAATCTGACCGATCGATTTCTTATTGCGACGAGCTGCCAGGATGGCGCCCTCATTGACCAGATTTTCCAAATCTGCCCCTACGAAACCAGGTGTTCCTCGAGCCAGCGACCCAAGATCGACCGATGGCTCCAATGGCTTACCTTTCACATGAACCTTTAAGATTGCCTCGCGGCCTTTCATATCCGGGCGATCCAGAGTCACGCGGCGGTCAAAGCGACCGGGGCGCAAAAGGGCCGGGTCAAGGATATCGGGACGGTTGGTCGCGGCAATGATAATGATGTTCGTATCCGTATCGAAGCCATCCATCTCAACGAGCATTTGGTTAAGCGTTTGCTCACGTTCATCATGTGAGCCGCCCAGGCCTGCTCCACGCTGACGACCGACCGCATCGATCTCATCAACAAAGACAATACAGGGAGAGTGCCGTTTGGCCTGATCGAACAAGTCGCGGACGCGGCTCGCGCCTACACCGACGAACATTTCTACAAATTCGGATCCGGAGATCGAGAAGAACGGAACACCCGCTTCGCCTGAAACGGCTTTTGCCAGCAAGGTTTTTCCTGTTCCAGGGGGGCCGACAAGCAGAACACCCTTGGGTATACGTGCGCCCAACTGGATGAACTTCTGAGGTTCCTTGAGAAACTCAACGACTTCAGCTAGTTCCTGCTTGGATTCCTCGACGCCGGCGACATCTTGAAAGGTAACTGTAGGATGTTCACCGCTGAACATACGGGCTCGGGACTTGCCGAACGACATGGCTGCATTGTTCGATCCCTGCGCCTGGCGGAAGATGAACCACAACACACCCGCCATAAAGATCACAGGCAGAATGTACAGCGCGCCACTGACAATACCGGCCCACTGTGATGGGGGCCGTACTTCGATGGTCACGTTCTCTGGGGAAAGCTGATCTGCCGTCACACCAAGAGCCAGCAACTGGTCTACGAGGGTTGAATTTGATTCCTTGTAGGATTCCACTCCTGTTCTTGTTTGCGCTTCCCCACCAGCTTTATAGATCACTCGCAGATTGTCACCATCTTCAATTACCACACGGGCCACCCTACCCGCCATAATATCCCCTGCAACTTCATTGATCGTTAGAGATTCTTGTGTCGTTGACTCTCGATTGACAGCCATGACTACCATGGCCACAGCCGCAACGATCAATAAAAAGGTTACGACAAATGACTGATTTCTAGGATTCACTGTGCCTCCAAATGATAATTCCAGCGTAGATTATACCAATAGGCATAACGAAGGAATAGTCCGCCAGAAAACTTAATATATTTTTCTAATACAAAATATGAGGCGAGTCTATACAGCCTGGATGAGGAAAATTGCCCCACTCTTACTTGATGACCAACTCTACAGGACAGTGATCTGAGCCTGTCACTGCCTCATGGATAATCACATCTTTCACTCGGGAGATCAGGGCTTCTGAAACCAGGAAGTAATCCAGTCTCCAGCCTACGCCGCGATCCCGTGCAGAGAGGCGATACGTCCACCACGTATATTGGACGCGGTCCGGGTAAAGATGTCGGTAGGCATCCACGAAGCCATGGTCGAGGAACTTCTGCACCCACGCCCGCTCCTCGGGCATAAAGCCAGACGTTCTAACGTTTTGCTTCGGATTTTTCAAATCAATAGGCATGTGCGCGGTATTGAAATCGCCAGCAATGATTAGGCCTTCCCCATTGGCATGCAATCTGTCACACAGGCCCAACAGATGAGCATAGAAATCCAGTTTGTAGTTCACGCGCGCTCGGCCGCGCTGGCCGCTTGGGAAGTAGACGTTGAATAAACGGAATTCAGAATGAAGCGTGGAAATGATTCGCCCCTCCACATCGAAAAGGGGCGCATCCATGCCGAGTTGAGTCTCAAAGGCGGCAGAACGTAAAAATGTTGCAACGCCGCTATATCCGGCTTTTACGGCCGGATTCCAAATAACCTCGTATCCGGGAAAGTCCCGATGTTCTTCCTTGAGCTGATCAGGGCGGGCTTTGACCTCCTGCAAACAAAGCACATCCGGTTTTTGTGCCCATGCCCAATCTAAAGCATTCCTGCCTAATACAGCGCGCAGCCCATTGACGTTCCATGTGATTATCTTCATTGCTCGGACTTTATACACAATGCTGCTGTGCGGTGCGCTCCGCTTGTGGTAAACTTTGAACAGGTAACATTCATGAACGCAAAACTAAAAAGTATTTTGTGTGTTGAAGATGAACCTGAAATGATCGATCTCATGCGGCTCATATTGGGACGCCGAGGCTTTGAGGTGCGTGGTGCCTCCGGTGGTATAGAGGGATTAAGAATGATCCGTGAAGACATCCCTGACCTTGTTTTGCTTGATCTGATGATGCCCGATATGGATGGCTGGGAAGTATACCAACAAATGAAAGCAGATGAAAAAACCAAGCACATCCCAGTGATCGTGGTCACAGCAAAGGCACAAAGTATCGATAAAGTCCTTGGCCTGCACATTGCGAAAGTGGATGATTACCTTGCCAAACCATTCAGCCCGCAAGATTTGTTAAGCAGCGTCGAAAGGGTCCTCAAAACCAAACCGTAGAACGAGCGCCACAGTCGGCGCGTTGATTTTTACTATCAACGTGGCAGTCCAGGGTGGACTCCCTCGAATTCTCCCTATGACGAAGTTTATTTCAATTGAAAATAAGAACAGAAAAATCGACGGGGCCTTAAGGGTAAAATTCTGTGACACCTTCCTAACCCAGCTGCGCGGCTTGACGTTACGCGCGCCGATCGCGCGGGATGAAGGCCTGCTTCTGGTTGGGACACGTGATTCACGCCTCGACTCTTCGATCCACATGCTGTTCGTCTCATTCGACCTTACCATTGTGTGGATCAACTCTGAGATGAAAGTCGTGGATAAGATCCTAGCAAAATCATGGAGACCTGCATACTTCTCAAAAGAGGCGGCAAAATATGTGTTGGAAATTCATCCGTCCCGTTGGGAAGATTTTCAGATTGGTGATGTGGTTCAATTTTTAGATGTGTAGACGCGTTTCCCTTTTCTTTTTGTTCATTTTAATATCTGCATTTATCTTCCAGCCGGTCTCCGCTCAGGAAAGTGGACCTATATACATTGTGCAAGCCGGTGACACTCTCTCACTGATTGCATCACGATTTAATGTGACCCTCAACGATTTGATCGCGGCAAACCCCTCTATTGATCCAAACTTTCTATCGCAGGATCAGCAAATCGTTATACCGGGTTTGGAGGGAGTGACGGGTATTCTTGAAACTGAAATCATTTCCTTGGGCGATACCTTGCGTAGCTTGAGCAGGCGCACGCAAGTTTCAGATATTCAAATGAAGAAGCTCAATCGTCTTATCAGTCCAACAGAACTATATGTTGGTGTTAGTTTAATTGTTCCTACGCGGGAAGGGCAAACTGCACTGACCACAAGAATTACTCCAGCAGCGGGCGAATCATTGTTTGAACTTGCAATTAAACAAAACAGTGATCCATGGACACTTACGTCAGTGAATAAGATCGGTGGCACATGGGACGCCATACCTGGAGATATCCTTTATTCTCTTGGCACCAGCAATGAAGGCAGTGCTACCGGCTTGCCATCCGCTTTTGTTAGCGCGAGTGTTGAACCACTACCCACGGTGCAGGGCAGTACCGAAATCATTCGAGTACAACTACAGGAGAGTACATCACTTTCTGGAACTCTTGTAGATAAGCCGCTTCACTTTTTTCAAGTAAATGCAGATCAGATTGCATTACAAGGTGTATATGCATTGTTAGAGCCAGGCGTGTATCCTTTGAGATTAGAAGCAACGCTGGCAGATGGAAGCAAGCAATCGTTCGAGCAGATGGTAGTAGTGAAATCAGGAGATTATTACAGTGAAGAACTTTCCGTTCCACCCGAAACACTAGACCCTGCGGTTTCCGAACGGGAGAATGAGCAAATCCTATCAATCATAACGCCCTCAACGCCTGCACAATTTTGGAATGGTATATTTTCATCCCCTGCTGTGTACCCAGATCAATTGAGTTCGCGCTTTGGCACGCGGCGCATCTATCATGGCATAGGAACAGATTTAGTCGTTGAGGGTTTTCATGCTGGCATAGATTATTCAGGTGGTGAAGGCTTGCAAATCTTTGCTCCTGCACCGGGCAGAGTTGTATTCGCTGCACCTCTAACTGTACGCGGCAACGCGACAGTTATCGATCATGGCTGGGGAGTCTACAGTGGATTTTGGCATCAGTCCGAAATATCAGTCAATGTGGGTGATGTGGTTGAGCAAGGTCAGGTAATTGGTTTAGTTGGCGGGACAGGTCGAGTCACGGGAGCACATCTTCACTGGGAGATTTGGGTCAATGGCGTGCAGGTGAATCCGCTGGATTGGTTGAATCAGGCTTACCCATAGATAAATCGTTGCACTCCATCCTTCTTTATGCTACACTACCGCTTGTCTCATAAGTAAGTAAACTTGTTAAACGGATTTGCATGCTAAAAATCAGATTTCAAGTTTACCGAATTATGCGGCACTCTGTAACATAACCTGGAGGTCGCCGTGTCCACTGCATCGATTGTCAACTTCCTCAAACAAAGCGATATTTTTTTTCAGTTCACCCCCACACAATTAGAACTTGTAGCAAATCTTTGTCAGGAAGCTGTTTATCAAAAGGATGATTTGATCTTCAAAGAAAACAGTGGCAGTAAGGAACTGTACGTAATCGTTCAGGGTGAAGTGGATATCTTTGTGGACCCCTCACTGGTGGGTACACTCGAGGCAGGAAGTGAAAATAAAACAATTGCCACGCTTCGCCGCGGCCAGTCCTTTGGTGAAGTGGCGCTCGTCGATGAAGGGCTACGTTCAGCGTCGGCGTGTGCCACACAAAAGGATACACGCCTGTTAATCATCCCCCGGGATAAATTGATTATGTTGTGTGATACCTATCCACAGCTTGGGTATAGATTAATGTATAACCTTGCAGCAGATTTGGCTATGAAAATCAGAAATACAGACCTGAGAATCCGTGAACAACTACTATATAAACCTCAGGATAAGAGTCGGTAGGGCGGGTTTTTAACCCGCCAATCCTCTTGTTGCAAGAGAACGTCAGGCTAAACGCCTGACCTACTCTTTCAAGCCCACTCTTGACCCCTTAAGATATTTGCCTTACCATTAACTCTTATGTAGATGGCTGAAACCGATGAGAGCAATTTGTTTTTACCGCCATCCCATCTAAAGGAGGTGATGCCGACAGCCTAGAGCATTGTCCGCCTGATCATTGTCGTATCCGTTCCAAAGATACAATACCAACCAACAAATTTTCGGAGGAGAAAGAAAATGAAACGCTTGTATACACTCGTTTCAGTGCTGATGCTTGCAAGCCTCGCGCTTGCCGCATGCGGTGGTGGAGCAACAACGGAAGCCCCTGCCACTGAGATGCCTGCCACTGAAATGCCCGCCACGGAGATGCCGGCCACGGAAATGCCAGCGACCGAGGCACCCGCAGCATTTACATGTGATGATGCAATTGGCTGTGTGGATATCGCCCCTGGTGAACCAATTCACATTGCCTGGATTCAGTCCGTATCCGGTGCAACCGCTGCTTTGGGTCAGACCAACGTCAATGGTGGTCAGCTTGCGATCGATGATAAAGGTGGTGAATTACTTGGTCACCCGATCCAATATGATGGTGAGGACTCCCTTTGTAACGCGGAAGGTGGCCAGGCAGCCGGAACCAAGATTGCTGCTGATCCAACTGTTGTTGCTATTCTTGGCACAACCTGCTCCAGCGAAGCACGATCCGCAATGCCGCTGGTTGATGATGCCGGAATGGTCATGATGTCACCTTCCAACACCAACCCAGACTTAACCAACCCTGATCATCCAGACCATCACCCAGGTTACTTCCGGACAGCGCATAATGACCTCTTCCAGGGTCGTATTGCAGCCGAGTATGCCTTCAACGAACTTGGCTTGACCAAGGCCGCAACACTGCATGATGGTTCTCCGTATGCCCAATCACTGCAACAAGTCTTCGCGGATGTCTTCACCGAGCTTGGCGGCACCATCACGGCTCAGGAAGCCGTGAACGTGGGTGATACTGACTTCAAACCCGTGCTGACCACAATCGCTTCCGGTGCCCCAGAGATCATTTACTTCCCAATCTTCGAACCCGAAGGTGACCTGTTTGCATCGCAAAAATGCGACGTTTCCGGTCTTGAGGATGTTGTCTTGATGGGCGCTGATGGATTGTTCACATCCGGATTCCCAACTACAGCTGGCTCATGCGCTGTCGGCATGTACCTTTCCAGTCCCTATGTCTCTGGAGATGCGATGGCTGAATTCCTCGACAAGTACAACGCTGCCTTTGGTGAAGGACCTGCATCCGGCTTTGCTCCGCATGCCTATGATGCGATCAATATGTTCTTCGCCGCTATTGAGCAGGTTGCCGTTGTGGATGCGGATGGCACGGTGCACATCCCTCGCCAGGCGCTGCGCGATGCTTTGTATGGAACATCAGGCTTTGCAGGTTTGACTGGCAATCTGGCTTGTGATGAGAATGGTGACTGCGCAACAGGTGAAGCATTGGCGGTCTATCAGATCTCACAAGCTATGGTCGATGGCTCAGAGGATCTTGTAGCATCTACACCCGTCTGGCAGCCGTAGGTCACAGTTGAAGATTCTGAATTACGAATAGTATGATGAACGGGTCGGGCAGAAATTCTTTGCCCGACCCATTTTTATTTTCAATCTGAAAGATGCCCAAGCATAAAGAATTCATTTTTATTTTATTATTAGTCATTGCAAGCTGTGCGCCCACGCAATCAACAGATAAAACCCGCAAATCAGAAATAGATGGCATGGTTCAAGTTTTCGTACCAGAGGGATTTTTCACGATGGGGAGTGCAAGCGATGATCCGCAGGCAGATGAAGATGAAAAACCATCGCATAAAGTTTTTCTCGATTCGTTTTGGATCGATCGCACCGAGGTAAAAAATAGGATGTATCTTCATTGTATAGAAACCAAGATCTGTACTCCTCCTGCCAGATCCATCTATTACACAAAGCCTGAATATGCAGATCATCCAGTTATAGGCATCAGTTGGGCGCAGGCACAGGAATACTGTGGATGGGCTAAGAGACGGTTGCCAACAGAAGCGGAATGGGAAAAAGCGGCACGCGGCACAGATGAAAGAGTTTACCCTTGGGGCAATACAGATCCCACCGCAGAACTTGCAAACTTTAATCATCAGTTCAACGAAACAGTTCAAGTGGGGATGTATGAAAACGGAGCAAGTCCTTATGGTGTATTAGATATGGCAGGCAATGTATGGGAATGGGTGGCGGATGGTTATCAATCGGATTTTTATTCGCGCTCCCCAAAGGAAAACCCAATCAGCAATTCGCCTGTTAATCGCCGTGTGCTGCGAGGCGGAAACTGGGATAGCAATGCAGACGGGATAAGAGTCACCAATCGCTTTTGGGCATTTCCCGGGCGTAATGATATAGATGGTTTCCGGTGTGCTGCCAGTTCCTAATTTTCATCAGTGATACATCTGCACTGGCATGTGATTTGTTTGGCAAATCATGCAAGTGTCCGTGGTGAAGAAATGCTCGATCCAATCCTGTTAGTCTCTTTCAAGGAACTTGGTTTCTCAGGAATTGCCGTGAACCACCCCTAGATCTGGCGGCAGTTGCACTGCCGCCCGCCAGCAGTGCAACTGCTGGCGTAACTTTCCCGTCAAAAACCAGAGAGCCAGGAACTTCTGTGTGTCAAATCCGACTAGAATGGAATATAATAGCGCATTAACAAATTTGTAAGGCAATCTATATTCCAGGCAAGATGGGAGCCCAACATGAGACAAAGATTTTTGAATCGAATTAATTTCACAGATATTGCTCTTGGGATTATTGGTGTATCGCTGGTCGGCTTAATCGTTGTCGGCTCCATTAAGACCTTAATTGCCGGAAATTACACAACCAGACAATGGCTTGACTTTGTGATTTTTGGGATTGCACAGGGAAGTATTTATGCGCTGATCGCATTGGGCTATACACTCGTTTATGGAATCTTAAGAATGATCAACTTTGCCCATAGTGAGGTTTTTATGGGCGGCGCATTTACAGCATACTTTGCAGCCGATGCAATGGCAAAAGCTGGTTTTATCAGATCTAATCCATTTATCGCAATTCTCATACTCTTTGGAATCTCCATGCTCACCTCGGTCACTCTAGGTGTTCTCGTTGAGCGAATTGCCTATCGTCCCTTGCGACGTGCACCTCGGTTGGTTCCTCTCATTACGGCAATTGGTGCATCCTTTTTCCTTCAATACACGTTCAAGGGGTTGTATGGCTCACAGTTTAAAGCGTATCCTGAAGTCGCTGCTCTAAAAGGAAGTTACACCTGGGGTGATCTTAATATTACAAAAATCCAAGTGGTCGTTATTATTTCGGCTGCACTGCTCATGCTTGGTCTATATCTTTATGTTCAATATACAAAGACAGGTAAGGCAATGCGTGCGGTATCTGAAGATAAGGATGTAGCTGCCCTGATGGGCATCGATGTAGACGCGATCATCGTCCGGACCTTTATCCTGGGCGCGGCGTTGGCGGGAGCGGCGGGTATCCTTTATGCGTTGACGTTTCGACAGGTAAACTTTTTCATGGGATTCATTCCTGGGATTAAAGCTTTTACAGCCGCAGTGCTGGGAGGAATTGGCAATATTCCTGGAGCGATGCTTGGGGGTATCTTCCTCGGGCTTTTTGAGTCCGTTGGACCGATATTATTCCTTGATGGTCTAAATGTCCCAGCACCTTATCAGCTCAAGGATGTGATCGCGTTTACGATGCTTGTTTTAGTGTTGCTCTTCCGTCCGAGTGGCATACTGGGTGAAAGACTCTCACGGAGTAAAGCGTAAAAACGTAGTAACGACTTCAGTCGTTCAGACTGGATGCGACTAAAGTTGCCACTACGAATCAGTGAAGGCAGGCTTACCATGGAATATGAATCAAAAACAACTTGGTGGTTACAGGCTTTACGAAGCGGTCTAATTGGTGGAGTAGTCGCCGTTCTGGTGAGCCTGGTAGGCATGGTTGGAACCTTCCATGAAAGGGATATCATCGCTGGACAGATCACCATGGGGCAAACTGTACTTCTCCTGATCGTAATTGCATTTACTTACTATTCATCCCGAGGGGATGAGTCCACCACTCCCTCAACCCGCCTGACCAGCGGAGCTCTGACCGGTCTGGTTACGGCAAGTTTCATCGTTGGCCTTATCCTCCTGGGGAAAGCGGTTAATTTGCGTGAGGTTTTCGTAAACGCCTCTCCAGCGTTATACAAAATACTGACGTTTGATATGGAAAACTTAACCGCAGCATATCTTTATTTATTGCTGGGTGGAACAGTCGTCGGTTTGTTGACCGCCATGGTTCATCTTATTCCTTCTGCATGGAGAAGTGCTGTTATTAATGGATTGGGGTTGGTTTTCTTGATCGCCCTCCTTCAAGATTTGATTCGCGTGACCCTAACTCCCTTTCCGGCTGTCACAAAGGCACTTGCCTGGATGTTTGGCTCGAGAGGTCAAGAGGGTTTGTCTGTCGTCGGGGCAATTATTGTTTTCCTCGTGGTTACACTTGTTAACTATTTCTTTACCAAACGAGGAAACGACATGCGGAAACGAATACAATCACTGCCAAAAGCGACACAACAGAGTTTGCGTTGGATAACATGGATCATCCTTATTGCCTTTTTGCTGATCTGGCCTCGCGTGGCAGGAACCTACTTGAGTGAGGTTACGAACACTGTGGGACTATTCATACTCATGGGGCTTGGCTTGAATATCGTGGTGGGATACGCAGGATTGCTGGACTTAGGATATGTGGCATTCTTTGCTCTAGGTGCCTATACAATGGCCGTTCTAACCACCACTGGGGGAGAGATTACATCCAATTTTCAATGGACGTTTTGGGAGGCGTTGCCAGTAGCAATATTTATTGCCGTGCTTGCAGGCGTTGTTCTGGGCATTCCAGTGCTCAAGATACGCGGAGATTATCTTGCAATCATCACCCTCGGATTTGGCGAAATCATTCGCATTCTGTTCCTCTCGGATTTTCTCAAACCGCATTTCGGCGGATCATTTGGAATTGTAGAGATTGCCGCACCAACGGTCGGAAGTTTGACCCTGAACACGCCTCAGAAGCTCTATTACGTGATCCTGGCAGGCTGTATGCTGGTACTCTTCGTTGCCTACCGTTTACGCGATTCGCGCATCGGGCGCGCTTGGAAGGCAATCCGTGAAGATGAGGATGTGGCGCAGGCCATGGGCATCAATCTCACGTCGACAAAATTGCTGGCGTTCGCAACAGGTGCAGCATTTGGAGGATTGAGTGGCGCGATTTTTGCAGCCAAATTATCCACGGTGTATCCGCACAGTTTCGTCTTATTGGTTTCCATCAATGTCCTTGCCCTCATCATCGTCGGTGGGATGGGAAGTCTTCCCGGAGTGATTGTAGGTGCGCTTTTGCTGGTGGGCCTGCCGGAGCTTTTGCGAGAGTTTTCCGAGTTTCGCCTGATGATCTATGGTGCCATCCTGATCGCTATGATGCTCAACAAACCTGAGGGATTTATTCCTGAGGCTGTTCACAGACGTGAATTGCATGAGGTAGAAGAAGAAGATAATGTAACACAGACTGCTACCGCGTAGGCAGAATTCCACACAAGGATATCACTTATGTCCAACATACTCACCGCAGAAAATGTCACAAAACGATTTGGCGGCCTCACCGCTGTGGGCAGACTAAGTATTGAAATCCCGGAAAAATCGATTTACAGCGTAATTGGCCCGAACGGAGCTGGGAAAACGACCTTCTTCAACTGCATCACTGGCTTTTATCACCCTGAGGAAGGCGATATTATCTTCGATGGTCGCTCGATTCTGGGACTCTTATCCGATCAGATCAGCCAGCGAGGCATTTCGAGAACTTATCAAAATATCCGTCTTTTTTCAAACCTGACAGCGCTGGAAAACATTCTCGTGGGCCAACATGCGCTGCTTAAATCAACTCTATTAGGTCCGATCTTCGGTATGGCTGGCACAAAACGTGAAGAAGCAGAGGCCCTTAAGGAAGCAAAACGCCTTTTGGCTTTTGTATCCCTTGCGCGCAAGGGAGATCTATTGGCCAAGAATCTGCCATATGGTGATCAGCGACGCCTTGAGATCGCGCGCGCGTTAGCCAGCAAGCCAAAGCTATTGTTACTCGATGAACCAACGGCAGGCATGAATCCGAATGAGACCGAGGACATGACTAAATTCATTCGTCGCCTGCGCGATGAACTGGGAATTACCATCCTGCTTATCGAGCATGACATGCGAGTGGTTATGGGAATCTCCGAAAAGATCACAGTGCTGGATTACGGCGAAAAGATCGCCGAGGGCACACCCAAAGATATTCAGGGCAATGAGCGCGTCATTGAAGCGTATCTGGGCCGCGGCAGTGCTGCACAGATCACCGCCTAAACTCAGAGGAGACATCAACCATGCCCATGCTTGAGCTCGAAAACATCCATACATACTACGGAAATATTCACGCGCTAAAAGGCATTTCGCTTACTGTTGACAAAGGTGAAATCGTCACATTGATCGGTGCGAATGGCGCGGGAAAATCCACCACATTGCGTACCATCACTGGATTACTAAAACCCCGTGTCGGAGCAGTGAAGCTTGAGGGTGAAGACCTAGACAAATACAAAGCACATGACATTGTATATAAAGGGATTGCCATGGTGCCTGAAGGTCGCGGGATATTTGCGCGTCTAACCGTAACTGAAAACCTGGATATGGGCGCTTACAGTCGAACATCGAAAGCCGAGTACGAGAAGGATGTTGAACGGGTCTTTGCATTGTTTCCGCGTCTTAAAGAACGTCGCAATCAGGTTGCAGGAACTCTCTCTGGTGGTGAGCAGCAAATGCTCGCAACTGGTCGCGCCCTGATGGCACACCCAACGATTCTCCTCATGGATGAACCCTCAATGGGACTCGCGCCTGTGCTGGTAGAACTCATATTTTCTACAATCGAACAGATCAACAAGGAAGGCGTGACCGTTCTACTTGTGGAACAGAATGCCTTGATGGCTCTTTCAGTTGCAAACCGCGGTTATGTATTGCAGTCAGGAACAATTGTGCTCCACGATTCAGCCTCAAATTTGAAAAAGGACCCAACAGTTCAAAAGGCTTATCTTGGAATGGAATGAATGAGAACAAATCAAAACAAGGGAAGCGCAGAGGAGAAATCATGCCTCTGCGCTTTTTTATAATTGTTACCGTCATTGCGAGCGAAGCGAAGCAATCTCCTCGTACAAATAAGGAATTAACCTAACCATGCTCATCCTCAATGCAGATGAAGTCCGGCAGGCCCTGCCGATGAAGCAAGTTATCGAGGCGATGAAAGGTGCCTATGCTTCTCTTTCTAACGGAACGGCCGTTGTCCCGCTTCGGACGCGTTTACAAATCCCGAGTCACAATGCGCTCAGCCTCTTCATGCCTGCGTACATGAAATCGGATAAAGGCGAGGCATTAGCGATCAAAGTCGTATCACTTTTTCCAAGAAATCCAGCTCGTGGACTTGCTTATATCCAGGCTGCTGTGTTAGTCCTCGAATCGAATACAGGCCGGGCGATTGCCTTACTGGAAGGAAGCACGCTCACTGCCATCCGCACAGGCGCGGGAAGCGGTGCTGCTATTGACCTGTTAGCGCGCAAAGATAGCAGGGTTGTAGCCATTTTTGGCGCCGGCGCACAGGGACGGACTCAACTTGAAGCCGCATGCAACGTCCGAAATACAGAAAGAGTTTATTTATTCAACCCCAGTGTGGATAAAGCCGAAGCATTTGCAAAAGAAATGGCCGGTAGTAATTCCATCCCCAAAGATATTCGTGTTGCGAAGACTCCCAAAGAAGCAATCGAGAACGCAGATATTATTTGTACAGCCACCACATCATCAAAACCTGTATTCGAGGATAAGGATGTAAAAACAGGCACACATATCTCCGCTATCGGCGCGTACACACCAGAGATGCAGGAGCTGCCTGTTGAAACGGTCGCCCGCGCTCGTATTGTCGTTGATTCGTATGCTACAGTAATGGATGAGGCGGGCGACATTGTGCAAGCCATTCGAGCAGGAGTTATAAATGAATCTGGTATCCATGCAGAACTTGGAGAAATTGTTCTAGGGGAAAAACCTGGTAGAGAGTCTGATAATGAAATCACGTTCTTCAAATCAGTCGGTAATGCAGTACAGGATGCAGTGGCTGCCCAACTCGCGCTTCAAAACGCACGAAACATGAACCTCGGCACAGAAGTGAATTTTTAGAATATACTCGCGCTGAGCGGAGGCTGAGCGACAGCGAAGCCATAGTCGAAGCGCGAATAATATACTTATGCCCTCAGCAGAAATCATAACTATCGGAACCGAGATCTTGCTCGGTGAAATTGTTGACACGAATACCCGTCATATCGCTCGGACATTGCGCGGCATGGGTGTGGATTTGTTTCGCACGATTACCATTGGGGATAACACGGCCAGAATTGCCGAAGCCATACATAATTCAATGAACCGCGCGGAGATCGTCATTACCACCGGCGGGCTCGGACCCACCGTCGATGACCCGACGCGCGAGGCAGTGGCCCGCGCGGCCGGTGTCGAACTTGAGTTTCGTGAAGACCTGTGGGAAGAGGTAGTTGCGATCATTTCACGGTATGGAAGAAAACCCTCCGAGAATCAGAAACGACAGGCTTATATCCCGAAGGGCGCGATTGGAATTTCAAATCCTGTAGGCACAGCGCCATGTTTTATCCTCGAGAGTCCCCTTCTCCCTGTGGGAGAGGGGCCAGGGGCGAGGGAAAGTGTCGTCATCTCCCTCCCTGGTGTGCCGAATGAAATGGAATATATTTTGCACGAATCGATCGTCCCATATCTTCAAAAGCGATTCAACCTGGACCAGGTCATCAAGATTCGCGTGCTGCATTGTGCCGGACTTGGGGAGGGGCTGATTGATGAAAAAATTGCAGATCTTGAAACCCTTAGTAACCCAACCGTTGGTCTTGCAGCGCATACCGGTGTGGTCGATATTCGTATTGCGGCAAAGGCCAAAAATGAAACTGAAGCAGATGAGATGATCGCCAGCATCGAATCAGAAATTCGGGAACGACTTGGCGATGTCGTATTTGGAGCGGATGAGGATAGACTTGAAGCAATTACGCTGAATGAAATTGCCAAGCGCGGTTGGACTCTGACTGCCCTCGAATCAGGGCTGGATGGATTACTCGCGCGCAAGATCCCTCACGCGGTAGCAATCACAGACCTCTCTCCCATCTCTCTTATGGATTCCTTACGGGCCGCCCGCGCGGACACAAATGCAGATGTTGCATTGGGTGTGGTCCTGATTCCTGATGAACGAGCAGCGGAAATCGCGCTCATCACTCCTAAAGGCGAAAAGTCTCACCACATCACGTACGGCGGCCCCCCGCGTAGTCTGCCGCGTTGGTCTGTGAATCTCGCGCTTGATTGGCTACGGCGACGCGCGATGGAGACCGACTGAATGGCACGTCGAAAAAAGAAATCACATACCTGGGTATATTTTCTTTGGGGAATCAATGGAATCGTTATCGTTGGTTTGCTGAGTGCGTTTGCTTTCTTTGTAACGAACCAGCGCTCATCTGGCTCAAATGAATCGGTTGAAACGCCTCTTCTTAATCCAACTCGGAAATTGCCGCCAACCAGTTATTTCCTGCCGACGCTCACGCCAAACCCACTTTACACACCACCTGTATTTGAAACATCTACACCGTTCATTCTCGAAAACGGACCGCGCCCCACAGTCATAGGCTTTTCACTGGCCGGTCGTCCGATTGATGTTTATACATTTGGAGCTGGAGAAAGAGAATATCTTATTGTGGCAGGTATCCATGGTGGATATGAATGGAACACGATCGCGCTGGCTAATGAATTAATCATACACATAAATGAACATCCAGAAGTGATTGCAACGGATGCAACGCTATATATCATTCGCAATATGAATCCGGATGGTGAAGCGCGCGCACATGATGTAGATGGCAGAGTCAATAACAACGGCGTGGACTTGAATCGCAATTTTCCGTCCGAAAATTGGAAAACCGAATGGGATCGCAATGGATGCTGGATTTATCGTCCCACCACAGCTGGTCTGTATGCAGGTTCAGAGTCTGAAACACGTACTGTCATGAGTTTTGTGAAGGCTCATAAGATCAAAGCCCTGATCAGCTATCACAGCGCGGCGCTTGGGATTTTCCCTGGTGGCGTGCCGTGGGGGGAATCATCCAAACAACTCGCCAAGGCGCTCTCGAAAGTTACCAGATACCCCTATCCCCCCGTAGATACAGGCTGTGAATATACAGGTACTCTCGCAGATTGGGCCGCGGAAAATGGCGTCGGCGCTGCGGTTGATATGGAATTAAGCAATCACCGCGATACCGATTTTGACGAGAACTTAAAGGCCCTAAAAGTGTTGATGGGTTATGTTCCGTAACGGGTGCTATAATTTGTATGGCAGATTTAATGAAACCCATTCGCATCTCCAATCATGCACGCAAACGAATGGCTGGACGTGGCGCGACAGAATCAGAAGTCATTGACGCAGTTCGATCTGAAAAATGGAATCCTGCGCTGGAAAATAAAATGCAGGTGCGCAAAATCTTCCAGTACGGAAAGGCTTCACCAGTAAACCAAAAGATTTATGCCTTCAAAACGATTCATGCAATCTTTGCCGACGAAGAAAATGAAATTATCGTAGTTACTGTCATGGTCTATTATGGAGACAAGGAGAAATCCTCATGAAAATAACTTATGATCCCAAAGTAGATGCTCTCTATCTTGAGTTTCAGCCTGTTGAAGATGGCATGGTTGAAACACGTCAATTGACCGAAGAGATCTTTGCAGACTATGCTCCCGATGGTAGTTTGGCTGGCTTGGAGATCCTGGATGCCCGTCGTGTTCTAGCACAAACTGCCGGTCGTGTTACCTTTGAAATCGAACCTGCGCTGGCGATAAGTTCTGCAAATAAATAAAAACCATGGAAATTAATCTTCTAATGAAGAAACTTTATCCTCTCTTTAAGAAACATCAATTTCAAAAAGCAATCCTCTTTGGTTCGTTGGCGCGGGGCGAGGCATCTAGCCATAGTGACATCGATCTCATCCTCGTCAAAAATACCAATCTCAGATTTTTAGATCGATACGATGGGGTTCTCCAAGAATTTAGCCAGGCACTTCCTCATTGGGACGTGGATCTTCTCATTTACACACCTAAAGAATTAGGTGCAATTTCTCATCGAAAGTTTATTCAGCGGGTATTGAAGGAGGGAATCATTCTATATGAGGCAAAATCTATCAAAAAAGAATAAAACAGGCGGCCTGATAAGCCGCCTGTTTCAAAACAAGGAGCATCAATGACCCAGGCGGATACTCTTTTTATAAACGGCCACATCCTCACGATGGATGAACAGCTTACTCAATTTTCTCCCGGCGCGGTCGCGGTGAGTGGCGACAGCATTATTGCTGTTGGACTCGAAGATGAGATTAAGAAAGAATATTTAGCGGATGAAACATTTGATTGCAAGGGCAAAGTCCTCATGCCTGGATTGATCAACGCGCACACCCACGTTCCAATGACACTCTTGCGCGGCCTTGCAGATGACCTGCGCCTCGATGTATGGCTGATGGGTTATGTCATGCCGGTCGAACGGGAATATGTTTCGCCCGAATTCGTTCAGTTGGGAACATCCCTCGCTTGCGCGGAACAAATTCGCAGCGGTGTCACTACATTCAACGACATGTATTATTTTGAAGAAGATGTCGCCAAAGCAACTGCACAGGCAGGTATGCGCGCGGTCTGCGGGCAGACCGTGATGAAATTCCCGGCGCCAGACGCCGCGTCTTATGAAGATTCCCTGGGGATGGCACGTGACTTTATTGAACGATGGAAGGATCATCCTTTGATTGTTCCAGCCGTTGCGCCGCACGCGCCTTATACCTGCACTGCGGAAATCCTGCGCGCCACCGCTGAACTTGCAAAAGAATTCGACGTACCATTGCATACACATCTGGCGGAAACCGCCTTTGAGGTCGAAAACATGCGTAACGAAAACGGGATCCCAGTCGTTCCCTACGTGAAGAAGCAGGGTCTTCTTGAGGCAAAGGTTATCGCAGCCCATTGTGTTCATATCGATGCGGGCGAAATCCGTACACTCATGCATGCGGGCGCGGGTGTTTCACATAACCCATCTTCGAACCTCAAACTCGCTTCGGGTTTCGCGCCGGTGATGAAGATGCTCGAAACTGGCCTCAATGTTGGCATCGGTACTGACGGGCCGGCATCGAACAACGACCTGGACATGCTCGAAGAGGTTCGCCTCGCCGCGTTCGTTGCCAAAGCTGTGACCAACGACCCGACCTCATTACCCGCCTCGCAAGCCCTTCTGATGGCCACCCGTCTCGGCGCGCAGGCGCTTCATATCGGACATCTAACTGGTTCCATTGAAGCAGGCAAACGCGCTGACCTGATCCTTGTAGATGTGTCACCTTTACATAACTCCCCCTCTTTTAAACGCGCCGCAGATAATATGTATGCACAGATCGTATACGCAAGCAAATCAACAGACGTGAGTGATGTGATGGTCAACGGGAGGTGGCTGATGCGAGATCGTCAATTGCTTACAGTCCAGGAAGATGAACTCCTCACACAAGCAACCGACCTTGCAAAGAAAGTTGACTCATTCTTGATCGAACGTGAGCAATCGGTATTGTCGAAGCTGATTGCGCTTGGTGGTTCGATGGAGCAGGAGTCGTTTGAGGTGCAGGTCAAGGTCAAAATAACGGAACCTGGCCCCATCATCGAGGCAATGAAGCGGCCTGAAATCGAGGTCATACGCCAGCGTCACTACAGCGAGCACGATATCTATTTCTTCTTTGATGATCCATCACAGGGACGATTACGTTATCGTGAAGATGATTTTATCGACGATGTTAAAGGAATTGTCACCAACGTCCGCGCCCGCCTGACGTTGATCGGTCAGAAGCGCGAAGGTCAGTTTGCACATGAGGTTCTGCTCTCCCGCAGCCGATTTATTGCTCCGGCCGCGCAATCACCGAGGTTTTATCGCGAATACTTCAAGCCAAAATTCGAAGTGCAAATTGATAAGGATCGCTTACGATGGCAGATCAAATATGAGGATACAGAGTTCTTTGTGAATTTGGATCGAGTAATCGAACCGGAACTGGGTTATTTCCTTGAGGTCAAAAGCCGCACATGGAGCCGCACAGACGCGGATAACAAAGCACATCTTGTGAACGAACTGCTTTCATTGCTTGCAGCATCCGGCGGCGAGAAGGTGACAAAAGATTATATTGATATTATTCAAGAGGCCTGATTTTGCAAACCATGGGTAGATTTATCGCGGGGATATGTGCTTTTCTTTTTATCGTCACCGGCATAATCGCTATGCTTTTTTTCAACATTGAAAGAAAAGCCTTTTCCTCTACAACGTATAAGCAAGCCTTCGAGAAACAGAATTTATATCAACGAATGCCTGCAATCCTGGCAAATACGGTAACAACAGTTGTAACCCAGAACCCTAGCTTGCCGACATTCGTAAAAACCCTTAACGTGGCAAATTGGGAGATGACTATTGGATCTGTTTTGCCGCCTCAAGAACTGAAAGGTATCACGGACGAGACACTGGATTCCATTTTCGATTACATCAATCGCAGGTCGAATTCGGTTGTGATTTCGGTGATCCCATTAAAAAGTCATCTGGCTGGTCCCTTGGGCGTGGAGGTGGTAAAGCAAATCCTCCGCGCTCAGCCCTCCTGTACCGCCGAACAACTACAAGCAATTGCGCTAGGATTTTTATCCGGTGGAGATATTCTCCTCTGCAGTCCGCCTGAAGATGTAATGGCATTGCTAACACCAGTGATTGAGTCGCAAATACCTTTCCTGTCGGTTGCCATCCCCGACCAGATTACGTTAGTCTCAGAAGCTCTCAGCGGCACACCCGCTGATCCTCGCCCGAGACTCAACAGCCTCCGTTTGATCCTATTGCTTTTTCCTCTTCTTCCTGTTACGTTGCTGATAGCAATTGCAATCTTTGCTGTGCGCGATTTGAAGGGCTGGCTGAATTGGTGGGGCTGGCCGCTTATGCTAACGGGAATGGGAAGTTTGCTCCTCGCCTGGTTGGGGTCCCCCATCGTGGGGTTGATCGTCCGAAGTTTCATACAGGTACAGGGCGCCCGTTTTATCCCGCCTATTTTGCTCTCTACATTAGAGGAAACGGCAAGCTCGGTTACGAGTGAAATACTCTATCCGGTTGCAATCGGAGGGCTGATCCTTGCAGTTCTCGGTTTTACTATGGCAGTTGCTGCCCTGTTTATAGTAAGAAGGCAAGACGTTGTTTAATAAACAAGCTTCGTTTGAAAATCTCCTTGGGCTCAACGTAGTAGCGTGTCAATGATCAATTGATGGGTAAAGACGTTTGAGCTTAATACGTGCATCATCCGAAGAGAAATGCCAGTTGACTGTAGCTTGTTTATTGTTCCGTTGCATCGCCCAAGCCTCCGTTTCACGGTTCAGGATGGTCTGGTTTGGAATACAACGATTGAGACATTGCCTGCCCAGAATACTGAGCTCGATTTCAGCCATATTGAGCCAACTACCATGTTTCGGTGTCGAATGAAATTCCAACCGATCCAGGATGCGCTTGGCTTCAGCAGGTGCAAAGACTTCGTAGAGACAAGCCGGTGAATGGGTATTGAGTTGATCTTGAACGATCACAATCTTTTCGGCGTGCGGAAAGTGAACCTCCACCAAATCACGCATACAGTACGCCCAATCCACTTTCGTGCGTCGTTCTGTGACTTTGACACAGCGCCAGTTTTGAAGTGGCGCAAAGAACATGAACAAGTTAGACACACCTTCCCGCCGATATTCATAGTCATATTTCTCCACCTGCCCGGGCCTGATCGGCAAGGCTTGGCGAGTTTCGCTCACCAGCTGTTCCGGGCTTTCATCAAAGCACACCAAAGGACGTTTCGGGTCAATGGGCCGTTTGTAGGCATCCAACACGTCTTCCATGTGAAAGACAAATTCTGCATTCGCAATTGCAATACACCATTCTTCTCTGCGCCAAGGTTTCAGTTCATTTTCGTCTAATACTTGACGCACAGTTTCATGAGAGATGCTATCGATGATCTTCATTTGTACGATCCGATCGGCCAACAGACGTAAACTCCACCGAGCATACCCCTCCGGTGGTGCGCTACAGGCTACTGCCACCAGATGGGCTTCCTGCTCACCATCTACTTTGCGACGGTACACGCGTCTCGAACGGCGCCGTTTCAAGGAAGCTTCAAAACCTTCAAAGACAAACTGCTTCCGAACTCGCTCAACGCTTGGAACACTGAGGTTCAGTGCTTTGCAAATATCACGGTCGCACCAGCCTTCGTCAGCTTTCAAGAGAATCCTGGCATGGCTCATTGTTCGGGCTTTTGCCTCTCCAGAACCAATCAAGGCTAGCAGTCGCTCGCGTTCTTCCGCTTTCAGTGTAACAACATATTTCTTTGCCATAGCTACCCTTTTTCAGAGTAGCATACCGTCTCTTTCTTCACCCATCAATTCATGCCTGACAGACTAGTAGTTTCTAACTGAATAATTTCAACGCCAGCAAAACAAGAAACCCGGCACATAGCAAAGAACAATTCAATCCCTAGCGCGACTGTTAAAAGTGTTCTCAGTTGCTGTT
>Ga0081539_10000190_pt2 | contig 25376 bp, 18 predicted proteins | sample TabmetS4T2R2_FD_71023 | JGI IMG/M metagenome (GOLD analysis project Ga0081539, IMG submission 71023) | Tabebuia heterophylla rhizosphere microbial communities from the University of Puerto Rico - S4T2R2 | ecosystem: Host-associated > Plants > Roots > Rhizosphere ...
ACCTGGGACCCGAGGTGCCGAAGGAGCCGCAGTTGTGGCAGGACCCGGTGCCCGCGGTGAATCACGAACTGATCGATGCCGCAGACGTTGCTGCACTCAAGAGCACGATCCTCTCGTCGGGTCTGTCCGTTTCGCAGCTCGTCTCGACTGCCTGGGCGTCCGCCTCCTCGTTCCGCGGCACCGATAAACGCGGCGGCGCCAACGGCGCGCGCGTCCGCCTTGCGCCGCAGAAGGATTGGGCGGTCAACAATCCGCCTCAGCTCGCCAAGGTGCTGAAAACGCTGGAGGGAGTTCAGGAGGAGTTCAACGACGCGCAGACGGGTCAAGCGAAAAAGGTCTCGCTCGCCGACGTGATCGTTCTGGGTGGATGCGCGGCTGTCGAGAAGGCGGCGAAGGATGCCGGGCACAACGTGCAGGTGCCCTTCACCCCGGGACGTACCGACGCGTCGCAGGAGCAGACCGACGTCGAGTCGTTCGCGGTGCTCGAGCCGGACGCGGACGGATTCCGCAACTATGTGGGAGAGGGACACCCAATCCCGGCCGAGCACCTGCTGATCGAACGCGCGTTCAGACTGACGTTGAGCGCGCCGGAAATGACCGCGCTCATCGGCGGTTTGCGTGCCTTGAACGCGAACACAGATCAGTCGAACGTCGGCGTGTTCACCAAGCGTCCCGGGACGCTGACCAACGACTTCTTCGTGAACCTGCTCGACATGGACACCGAGTGGAAAGCGACCTCCGACGCCGCGGATCGATTCGAGGGCCGCAGCCGCGGGAAGGGTGCGCCCAAGTGGACGGCCAGTCGCGTCGACCTCGTGTTTGGCTCGAACTCCGAGCTCCGCGCCCTCGCGGAGGTTTACGCGACCAACGACGCGCAGGCCAAGTTCGTCAGCGACTTCGTGGCCGCGTGGAACAAGGTCATGAATCTCGATCGGTTCGATGTTGCCGCCGCGCGACGGTCAGGTCGATCGGTGCCCGCCGAGATGAGCGTCTCCGCCTGACGTTCCCGCCTTACATCCGTCGCTCGCCTTCGGCGAACGACGGATGGTTCGACAATTGATGACAATTGAAGCTTTGCTTCGCGGTCCGCGCGGTTCTCATAATCCGCGCGGCCGTGCCGAGGGTGCTGTTCCCGGCGCGCGCCTCCTTCACATCAGCAAAGGAGGGACCTCGTGGTCTTGGCACCATTCGGTCGTCGCGCATGCCTCGTCGTCGTTCTGAGCATGATTCCCGCCTCCGTGTTCGCGCAAGGCGCCAGCACGGCGACCATCGCCGGCGTCGTTCGTGACCCTTCAGGCGGCGTGCTGCCCGGCGTCACCGTCGAAGCCGCGAGTCCGGCGCTCATCGAGAAAGTGCGATCGACGGTCACCGACGAACGCGGGCAGTACCGGCTGCCTGAACTGCGGCCCGGCATGTACACGGTGACCTTCTCGCTGGCAGGGTTCTCGACGCTCAAACGAGAAGGGATCGAGCTGCGAACCAACTTCACCGCGCAGATCGACGTCGAGCTGACCGTCAGCGCGCTGCAGGAGACGATCACGGTCTCGGGAGCCACGCCGCTGGTCGACACGCAGAGCGCGACGCAGCAGCGCACGGTCACGCGCGAAGTGCTCGACACGGTGCCGACCGCGAAGAGCGTGCTCGGCATCGCGGCGCTCATCCCCGCCGTCGTCGAGCCGCCGAACGCGCAGGACGTCGGCGGCAGCAAGGGTGAGCGGTCGGTCCGCATCTCGGTTCACGGTGGCAAGACGTACGACTCGCGGCTGCTGCAGGACGGCATGCGTTACAACGCGCTGACGCCCGGCATCGGTCCGCCGAACGCGACGACACCGTCGACGCCTGTGAACCCGGCACCGGTCTTCGCTGCATCGCTCGAGGGCACGGGCCGCGGCTACTACATCAATCCGCTGGCCGTCGACGAGGTGGTGGTCGATCTGGGGACGATGGGTTCGGCCGAGTATTCGCTGGGCGGCGCTCAGGTCAACAGCATCCCCAAGAGCGGTGCCAATCGTCTCAACGGTTCCCTGTTCCTCGCCGGTACGGGCTCGGGACTTCAGAGCAATAACCTCGACGACAACCTGCGGAACCAGGGCCTCACTTCGGTCAACAGCGTCAAGAAGGTGTACGACGTCAACGGTGCTGTTGGCGGACCGATCGTGAAGGATCGGTTGTGGTTCTTTGCGTCCGGCCGGCGCTGGGGAACCACCACGCACGTAGCGAACCTGTACGCCGATTCGAATACCCGCGACTTCGTCTACACGCCGGACCTCGCGCGTCCCATCGAGCCGGAGGAGAAGGACAAGGGCGCCGGTGGGCGCGTCACGTTCCAGGCCTCGTCCAGGGACAAGTTCACGTTCTCCTGGGACAAGCAGCGCAACTTTCAGGACCAGCTCACCGGACAACTCGAGACCGGAACGATTAAGAACGAAGCCAACCAGGGTTATTGCCAGCGGCACGAAGTCCTGCAGGGCACGTGGAGCCGGCCCCAGTCGATGCGCATGCTGTTCGATGCGGGTGTGACGGTGAGCAAGTTCAACTTCCAGAGCTACGGGAAGGATCTGTTTCTCAGCGACTACCAGGGGTGTGGCGGGCAACTGGTCGACAACGTATCGATCAACGACGTGGGTCTCGGCTATACGTATAACGGGGTCGCCGTCGGCCGGGGCCTCAGCCTGTCGCACCAGTCGAACGGACGCTTCAATGTGTCGTTCGTCACCAGCGACCACAGCATCAAGACCGGAGTGTTCTGGATGTACGGCCTCGGCGGCGGGCAGCGTGCCTACAACGTCCGTGGGCCGGCGCAGGTCAATGGACTGCCGGTGACGTATACGTTCCTGAGCGGCAGGCCGACCAGTCTCACCGAGTACGTCTCACCCAGTCTGCAGGTCGATCAACTCAGTCCCGACCTCGCGGTCTTCGTGCAGGATCAATGGCGGTTGAACCATTTCACGATCAGTGCAGGCCTGCGGTTGGAATGGCTTCGCGAATCCGTGGCCGCATCGTCGGTGCCCGCCGGTGCGCTGGTGTCCGCACAATCGTTCCCGGCGATCAAGAACGTGCCGAACTGGAAGGACCTCAACCCGCGGTTCGGCATCGTCTGGGATCCCTCGGGCGACGCGAAGACCGCGATCAAGTTCGGTCTCAACCGCTATGTCGCCTCGAACACCACCGGCCTCGCGAACCTGTTCGATCCATTCGGTCCGGGAAACTCGCTCGGCAGCACAGGGCGCACGTGGAACGACGCCAATGGCAACTTCCTGCCGGACTGCGATCTGACCCTCAAGACGGCGAACGGGGAGTGCGGCGCGATGCTGAACGCCAATTTCGGTACGAACGTTCCCAGTTACCGGCCCGATCCCAACTGGATCACCGGCTGGGGACACCGGCCTTACAACTGGCAGACCTCGGTCGCGATCGATCGCGAACTTCTGCCATCGCTCGTAGTGAACGCCGGGTACTACCGCACGTGGTACGGCAACTTCATGGTGATCGACAATCAGCGCGTGACCCCGGCTGACTTCAGCCCGTATTGCGTCACCGTGCCGACTGACTCGCGCCTCGCCCTGAGCGGGCAGCAGCTCTGTGGCCTCTACGATCTCAATCCGGACAAGGTCGGGCAGATCGACAACCTCGTGACGCGGAGCAGCAACTACGGCGATCAGAGAGAGGTCTACAACGGTGTCGACGTGAACTTCTCGCTGCGATTGCGCGACAGGGCCACGATGGGCGGCGGCTGGAACATCGGGAACGCCGTGCAGCTGGGCACCACGGCGGGAGGTACGGCGTCGGCGAGCACGAACAGCTGTTACGTGATCGACTCGCCGCAGCAGGAGTTCAACTGCGACGTCAAGGTGCCGTATCAAAGCCGCATCAGGGTCAACGGCTCGTACACCTTCCGCTGGGGCGTCCAGGTGGCGGCGGTCGCACAGAGCAACCCGGGCGCAAACTATTCGGCCAATCTGGCCTACACGTCGGCACAGATCCAGCCGTCGCTCGGTCGTCCGCTCTCGGCGGGCGCAACGGCGTCGGTGACCGTGCCACTGGTGAAGCCGTACTCGCAGTATGGCCCGCGCATCAACCAGCTCGATCTGCGTGGCACGAAGATCCTGCGGTTCGGTTCGCGGCGCATCCAGGCGAACGTCGACGCGTATAACATTTTCAACGTCAACACGCCGGTGACGCTGTTCGGAACCTACAACGCGCGGTGGGGGCAGCCGACGCAAGTGCTCGATGGCCGGCTCGTGAAATTCAGCGCGCAAATTGATTTCTAGCGAGGCCTTGGCGAGTGTTTCGTAGGGGCCGCCTTCAGGCGGCCCAGGGCCGGCTGAAGCCGGCCCCCACATCAACGGATAAAGCTGCGGGATGAAGGGAACAACGATGAAGAGAGCTATATCAGCCGCGATCCCACGGATGACCGCGTGCGCATCCACGATCGGTCTGGCTCTAGCCATCGGCATGAGTCAAAACGGGGTGGCGCAGCAGCGAGGAGAGGGCCCGCGCGGACAGGGCGGTGGTCCGGAAGGGCGCGGACGGGCGAGCTATTCGTTGACCGATCCTGTGCCGAACGAGCCGGCCCTGAAGGGCGCGATCGACATGCACGCACACCAGGATCCCGACAGCTTCGGACCGAGTTACGGACAGGCTGCGCGCTCGATCGACGCACTCGATCTCTACATGCGCGCCAAGGCCGCGGGCATGCGCGGCTTCGTGATCAAGGAACATCTCGATCAGAGCGCCGGCCTCGCGTATTACATGCGCAAGCTCCATCCCGACTTCGAATTCTTTGGTGGCATGGGCTCCAACCTGACGACCGGCACGAAGGTGAACCCGTGGGCGATCACGCACATGGCGGAGATGAAGGGAGGATGGGGCCGCATCGTCTGGATGCCGAGCTGGGACTCGGAGAACAGCATCCACAAGCTGCCGCGCAAGCCGCCAGGCTACGTGGCGGTCGCGGAATGCAAGGGGCTGCCGTTCTGGATCAACTATCCGAAGCCGTGTGAGGGCGGCGAGCTGCTGCCGGAAGTCAAAGAGGCACTACAGATCATCGCCAAGACGAAGACGCGCGACAGCAACGGCGACTTGATCCTCGCGACCGGCCACAACTCCGGACCCGAGGTGAAACTACTCGTCAAGGAAGCGGTTCGCGTGGGCGTGAAGCACGTCATCATCACGCACCCGCTGCTCGATATCGTCGACATGACGCCGGCGGAGATCAAAGAAACGGTCGCGATGGGGCCTGAGATCTACGCGGAGTTCACCTCGCAGTTCGGCAATCCCGGCGCGCGTCCCGAAGTGGTGAAGCAGTACGTCGAAGGCATTCGCGCGGCTGGCGTCGAGCACGCGTTCGTGTCGAGCGACACGGGTCAGCTCAATTCGAACTGGCAGCCTGACGCGCTTGCCAATTGCGCGAAGGTTCTGCGCGCGAACGGATTCAACGAACACGAGCTCGATCTGCTGCTGAAGATCAACCCGGCGAAGATTCTCGGGATCTCGCCGCCAGCCGGGACGCGCTGAGAGAGGGGGACGGCGCTCCGTCCCTCACCGTTACGTCATCTTCGATCGCGGGCGGGCGACCAGTGCGCTCACACCCAATGCGAAGAGCGCCAATGAACCTGGTTTCTTCGCGAGAGAGACTTCAGTCGATCTCGACCGTTTCCACAACGCGTCAATCCGCACGGAACATCAACACGGGATCGACACGCGTCGCGCGCCACGCTGGTGCCGCCGATGCAGCGATAGCAGTGAGCACGACGAGGAGTCCGACGCTCGCAAAAGTCACGGGATCGACAGGCGGTACACCGAACAGGAACGCGGCGATCGAACGACTGAACGCGAATGCGAGCGCGAGTCCGACGGCTCCGCCGATCGCGATCAGTCTGCCGGCACTCCCGAACACCAGCCATAGAATGCTGGGAGCGCTCGCGCCCAGCGCGACGCGCACGCCGAACTCGCGCTGGCGCTGTTGGACCGTGTAGGCGAGGACGCCGAAGACACCGATCATCGCCAGGACCAGAGCAAGGGTAGCGATGGTACCGACGATGGCGGCGCGGAACCGGTAACTGGCTGTTGACTGCGCCGACAGGAACTCCAGCGTGCGATCGCGGCGCACGGGAGTGTTCGGATCGTGGCGAGCGACGATCGATCGAATGAGTGGAGTCAATGTCTCCGCCGGTCCATTGGCTGCGCGAGCGACCATGTACACGTCGCCCCACGGGAGTTGCGCCAAGGGCAGGTAGACCTGCGTGAACTCCTCGCGATCCGTCGTTCCGCCGCTGGTCTGACGCGCCACGCCGACGATCTCTTTGACGAGAGGCTGTTCCTGTGGCGTCCGCTGAAGCCGAATCCGTACGCCCAGCGGGTTGCGTCCCCGCAGCACCCGTCGGACGAACGCTTCGTTCACGATGCAGACGCTGGGACTCTTGCTCGAATCACGATCGGTGAAATGGCGTCCGGCCACGATCGGAAGGTCGAGCGTGCGGAAATACCCATCGTCCGCCACTGCGACGTCGGCTCGCGGCCGCCGATCGGGAGGAACCGGTACATCGCCGACCACCTCGATCGAAAACGGACCGAACTCGCTCGTGCCGTATGGCAGACTGCTGGACCAGCCGATGCTCTCCACTTCCGGCCGCTCTTGCAGTTCCCGTGCGACGTCCGCGTAAAACTGAATCAGCGATTCGGGTGTGGGGCGAGGGGTGTTCGGCCGGCCGAAATCGAGGCTGAAGTCGAGCGTGAGTACGCGCGAGCTGTCCACGCGATAACCGGTATCGACGTTCACGAGTACGAGCACGGTGCGCAGAAGCAGTCCGGCTCCACACAGCAGGAGAACCGCCGCCGCCACTTCTCCCGAGACGACCGCGCTGCGGAAGCGGCTCCCTCCGGTCGACGTGCGGCTCTCGGCCGCGAGCGCCGGCAGAAGTGATCGGCTGGTGGCGTGCCACGCCGGCGCGAGTCCGAACAGGACGCCAACGAGAATCGCCGCCGCAAAACCGAATGCCGCCACCCGGGCGTTGAATTCGACCATGACCGCCGGCGCGAGGACTCCCGGGGGGATCACTGCTGGCGCCACTCGAAGAATGGCCGCCCCAACGGCGACACCGAGCACGCCGCCGACGAGCGCGAGGACGACGCTTTCGGTCAGCATCTGGGCGACGACTCGCGATCGGCCCGCGCCAAGCGCCGTTCTGATCGCCAGTTCGCGGGCGCGAGCACTCGTGCGTGCGAGCAGCAGATTGGCCACGTTCGCGCAACACATCAGCAGAACGAAGCCGACGACAGCCAGGAGGAGGAGAGAAGTGCGCTGCAGGTCAGGACCCATGAGCCAGTCACCCAGCGGTTCGGCACCGAGCGCGAACCCCTTGCCTGCATCCGAGTTGTCACGAGCGATCCGAACACCGATCGCGGCGAGGTCGGCGCGGGCGCTGTCGAGCGTCACCCCAGGCTTCAAACGCCCGACGACCTCGATGACTTTGAAGGGACGGCTCCGCACGAACGCCGGGACGTCCTGCATCCGCATCAGCGTCCACATGCGAGCGGGACGCGCGAGCTGGGCATTGTCGGGAACGACGCCGACGAGTGTGAATGGGACGCCATTCAGCTTCACCGTGCGCCCGATGAGCGATTCGTCGGCGTTGAAGCGTCCTCGCCAGAGGCTTTCGCTGAAGATCACGGTCGACGGCGTGTCCGATGCACGGAACGTGCGGCCCGCCACTGGCGTGATCCCGAGCACGTCGAAAAAGCGTGCGGTGACGGTCTGTCGCTCGACCGTGTCGACGGATCCATCTGGTGCGGTGACCAGCGGGCCTCCACCCATTCCCGTCTGAATGGCCTCCAGACCATCGAAGCTCCGGCTTTGATTCCTGATGTCCTCGAACGTCGGCGTGGACACTGGACTTCGCGGCGCCGTTGCGCTGCGCTCGACGACCGCCACCAGGCGATCGGGTTCGTGGAATGGGAGTGGGCGCAGCAGCGTGGCGTCGGCCAGCGCGAAGATGGCGCTGTTGGCGCCAATACCGAGCGCCAGCGTGACTGTCGCCACGAGGGCGAATCCCGGCGATGATCGCATCTGCCGGAAAGCCAGCCGCACATCCTGATTCACGTCACTCAACCACTGCGTCACCCGCATTTCTCGCTCTCTCTTTCTGGCGATAGCCAGGCACGCGCGACGCGCTCGGTCGATGTCGTTATCGTTCGGCGCCTTGCCGTCGCGTCGCCGCATCTCGATATGGAACGCGAGCTCCTCGTCGACCTCCTGCTCGATCGGCACACGCCACAGCCATGAACGAAGCGAGCGTTTCATCGCGCCAGGAGCACCTTGGACACGCCGGCGGCGAAGAGCCGCCAGGCCTCGGTTTCCGCCGCCAGCTGCGCGCGACCCTGGCGCGTGAGGCGGTACAACTTCGCCCGGCGACCGAGCTCAGATTCGCCCCATTCGGCTTCCAGCCAGCCGCGCCGCTCCATCCGGTACAGCGCCGGGTACAGCGAGCCCTCCTCGACGACGACGGCGTTGTCCGAGGCGTCCTCGATGAACGTGGCGATGGCGTACCCGTGGAGAGGCCCGCCGGTCAGCGTCTTGAGGATCAGGGCATCGAGCGTGCCGTGCAGCAGGGCGTTGGGCGTCTTCGCAGCCAGAGCCGTCTCCGTTCGTATTACCAAGATTGTCTTGGTAACGGGAGCTTAGACGGAGGCCGGCCCGGATCCGTTGGCTTATCGAGCGAGGACGCGGTCGACCTCAACTCTGGAAAGGCGTCTACTGAAACTTCCGCGCTATCCTGGTGGCGATCGATGGCCGCCGCAACTCGACCGGTGCCGGTATGGATAGCCGTCGCCCTCCTGGCATTGCTGGTGGTTCGCGAAACGCCTGCGCAGTCACGCGAGGACGACACACTGCCGCGGCTGACGGCGCCGGTGAACGATTTTGCTCACGCCGTCGACGCAGAGACTTCCCGGAAGATCGCGGCGATCTGCCGCGAACTCCGGGCAGCCACAGGTGATGTTCTCGTGGTCGCGACAGTGCTTACCTACAAGCCATATGAGGATATCCGCTGGTACGCCGCCAAGCTGTTCGAGAATCACGGTCGCGGGATAGGGCAGGCCGGCAAGAGCAACGGGTTGCTTGGTCTTCGTGACGATGGTTGAGCGCCAGGTGAAGATCGAAGTGGGCTACGGTCTCGAGAAAATCGTGACCGACGAATTCGCTCGCGCGACGATCACCGAGATGACGCCATATTTTCGACGCAAGGAATATGGTCCCGGGCTGCTCACCGGCGCGGTCAAGCTGGCCAACAAAGTGGCGGAAAGCCGGGGCGCTCCGCGCCGGTGGTGATCGCAGCTCGACGCCAACGCCTGTGGATCCGGCTCGACATTCCCGACGCGGCATATGAAGAAAGGAACACGAGGTCGACCACCAGGTTCGGTGTCCCACCAGCCACCAGGTTCTCGTCCGCCGATGGCCGATGCCACCGATGATTAGGCTACTCTTTAGGCTATGAGAGCGAACGTCACAATCGAAGTCGACGAGAAGACGGCCGACGTGCTTCAGACGCGCGCGGCGGAACTCGGCGTGACAGTTTCGGAACTGGTCGCCGCGCTGGCGACGCTCGATAGCGATCCGGTCACAGTGGAATCTGACGAGATTTCCGAACTCGATCGCCGCTGGAAGAGAGTTGAGGCCGGCGCACCGACGATCCCCGACGAGCGCGTCGTCCGGTGGCTTCGTACGTGGGGCACGCCCGGCTTCAGCCCGTGGCGACGTCAGTAGATCTCGAGTGGTCGGATGATGCCCTCGCCGACCTCGATCGTTTCGCGGCGTTCCTCCACAACCAATCTCCCGAACTTGCGGCGATCGTCGCTCAAGAGATCATCGCGAGGGCGCAGGTGCTGTCTCGACATCCGAAGCTTGGCCGGCCGCTCTCGACTCGAGAGGAGTACCGCCAGATGGTCTTGGACGTGCTGGGCGCCACGTACATCTTCCAGTATCGGTACGACGGCCAGCGGCTCGTGATGCTCCGTGTCTTCCACGGCCGCGAGTCGAGGTGACACAGAATTTTTGACCTGACTCTGCCTCGCGTTGTTGGTAGACCCACGAGGCGACCTATTCCGTGATCAGCCGGTAACCGTCGCCGTAGGCCTTGCGAATGTAGGTGGGGTGGCGCGGGTCGGGTTCCAGCTTGTGGCGAAGGCGGAAGATGAAGTTGTCCACGGTGCGCGTGAGCGGCGCGTCGGCGTAGCCCCAGACCAGGTGAAGCAGTTCGTCCCGGGTCACCACCTGACCGGCCCGCTCGGCCAGGCAGCGCAGGATCTCGAACTCCCGGTCGGTCAACTCCACCTTCTTCGTGCCGCTATGCGCCTTCAGTCGTTTGAAGTCGATGACCGTGTTGCCGAGCCGCAAATGCTCGATGCGCGGTTTGGTCCGGCGCAGGACTGCATGCACGCGCGCCAGCAGTTCGTCGAGGGCGAACGGCTTGGTGACGTAGTCGTCGGCACCCAGCGTCAAGCCGCGGATGCGGTCCTCCTTCTGTGCGCGCGCCGAGAGGATGATCACCGGAACGCGCGTCGGGCTCTCGCTGAGCGACCGGCAGATGTCGAAGCCGTCGGCTCCATGCGGAAACATCAGGTCCAGCAGCAGCAGATCCGGTGTGAATCGCTTGACCGACGCGAGCGCCTGATGGCCGTCGTCACACGTCTCGACCACGAACCCTTCGTACTCCAGGTTGTCGCGGAGCAGGCGGGCGATCGCCTTGTCGTCTTCGACGATCAGGACGCGCTTGGCCGTCTGCACATTTCGTTCGGACATGGTCATGCGCTTCGACGACGGCCGATCGGCAGCGTCACGTCGACCTCGGTTCCCGATCCCACGGCGCTGCGCACGTCGATCCGGCCTCCATGGCTTTCGACGATCCGTTTCGCGATCGGCAGACCGAGCCCGCTCCCACTCACGGTCACGTTGCCGCCGCGATAGAAGCGTTCGAACACGCGCGAGAGATCCTTGCGCGCGATTCCGGTCCCGCGATCGCGGACCGTCAGCGTCACGCTTTTCGCGGTGGCCGTACCTTTCACCGCCAGGTGCTTCTCGGTCGTGGAGTACTTGATCGCGTTGTCGACGATGTTGTCGAGCGCCTGAATCATCGCCGGCCGATCGACGCAGACCTGCGGCAGATCGGGTGGCACATCGACGACCAGATCGAACTCCAGATTCGCGAGGACCGGCCGTAGCCCCTGCAGCGTGTCCTCGACGAGATCGGCCGGCTCGACATCGGCGAGTTCGGTCGCCGATCCAGCAGTCGAACTGCTGTAGCGTGCATAAGTCAGAAGGTTGTCGATCGAGCTGCCGAGACGAGACGCTTCCACGGACAGCAAACCGGCGTACTCCTGAACGGTCTGGGGCGAGGTGTAGCGACCGTTGGAAAGCGTGTCGCCGACGAGTCGGATCGATGCGACTGGCGTCTTCAGCTCGTGCGTCACCGCGGCAACGAAGTCGGATTTCATCGACGCCAGCGCCGCGCTCGCGCGATCGGCGCGCACGGTCAGGACCAGCGCCACCAGGCTCGCACCAGCCGCAATCGAAATCAGGAAGAACATCCGTCGCGCGCCCTGGAGCGTTGCGACGAGCGCCTGATCCGGCAGCGATCGGACGTGGACGGTCCACTCGCGGACGTGTATCGGCCTCGAGGATATCGACGTGACGAGCGCGCGATCGATGAAGAGCAGCGGAAACCGCGTGTGGAGATCACCGGTGCCGTCGGGCTCGACGGGCGTGGCCTTTGTCACCACGCGGCCCTCATCGTCAGAGACCGTAATAGAGAGGCTGCCCCGGCCGCCGCCAATCTTCGCCACCTGTTCCACCAGCGGATCGAAATAGTCCGTCTGCAGCCACCGCTCATTGACGGTGAAGGCCATGAATCCAAGCAGCGTATGGGGCGGGCCCGAGGCGAAGAGCGCATGCGCGACGATCTGATACGGCGTTCCCTCGATCGGCCGCTCCAGCATGATGAATGGCGATGCGGCGGTGGCATGCTTGCGGACGGCTGCGACGAGTCCGGTCAGCGCCGCGGGATCGCGGACCAAGACCACCGGGAACGGATCGTCGGACGAGGGGCGCGTCTCCCACGGTGGTGGGCGATCAGCACGGTTGAATACGTACGTGGTTCCGTCATCACGCCCGCTTTGTTTCCAGAGCACGAACGACTCAGGATAGGGGAATCGCGCAAACGTCCGCGCAGCGACCTGGAACATGCTGTACGGCGGCTCTTCGTCCAGGTCGGTCGTGTTGAACGGGACGATGGCGGTGCTCCAGGCGCCCTTCATGTCGGCGCTGAGCGCCGCGCGCACCAGTGCCAGCGCTTCGTTGGCGCGCCGCTCGAGAAGCAGGTTCGTGCCGCTCCGCCACTCACGCGTGGCCACATAGCCGAACCACACCAGCGCCACGGTCGCCGCGAACATCGCGACGACGAACGTCATCACGATTGGCAGGCGGACGGCGCCATCGGTGACGCGCCGCCCGCCGAGCCGCAGACGCCGGGTCTCGATCATCGCAAGATCTCGCGCTCGCGATAGTAGCGGGCCGCACCCGCATGCAACGGGATCGGCGTCGCGGGAGCCTGCTCGGGATCGATGAGCGCGGCTTCCCCGTGGTCGCGCGCCAGCGCCGGCAGCTGGTCGAAGAACGTGCGCGTCAACTGGTAGACGAGATCCTCTGACAGATCGCTGCGACAGACGAGGAGCCACTCCGCGCCGAGCGTCTCGACCGGGTGGCTCTGGCCGGAAAGCTGGTGTGCCGCGACGGTGACCGGCCTGAGGAATGGATAGCTGCCGCGCAACTGGTTGATCACCCCCCGGCCGATCGGCACGAGGCGAAGCGGAACCGTCTGGCTGAGTGCCTGGGCCGCGACCAGCATGAGCGGATTCGCGCTGAACACCGCGTCGATCTCACCCGACCCAAGCTTCGGCACGAGACTGTCGGTGGGCTCGAAGATCGGCTTCACGTCCGCGTAACTCATACCGTGCGCGCTCAGCACGATGCGCGTCGAGAATTCGCCCGAGGTTCCGGGAACGATGACGCCGACACGCCGGCCCTTCAGATCCTCGATTGACCTGAAGGGGCTGTCGCTTCGGACCAGCACGTAGAGCGTGTTGACCCAGAGCACCGCGATCGCGCGCAGGTTCTTGTGCGGATATTGATTGCGCTCGATGCCGCGGCGATACGCGAGATACACCACATCGGACTGAGCGAGCCCGAGTTGCCCCTTGCCCTCGTCCACCGCCGACACGACGACAACGCCACCCGGCGTCGTCTGCAGATTGATATGCGTCTGCGGGAGCGCGCTGTTGAAGCGCGTGATCAGATCGTTGGTGAACCCGGCCGCGATGCCGGACCACAGCGTCAGTTGTTGCGGCTGCGGAGCCGCTGCTCCCGACGCGCAGGCGGCAGCGCACAGCCAGACCAGCAACGCCGCTGCAATAGCGAACTTTCGGGATGACGTCCTGGTCACGAGGGCCCTCTTGCCGGGAACGTGAATTATACGGGAACGATTCGGGCACGTGCCTGCGGTGATGACAATTGATGACAAATGCGGAGGCTGCAGCCCGGTGAGCCGCCATCCATAATGCGCCCCACCGCGGACCTGACAAGGTCCGCGCCACTGATCGGCGCGCACTCAAGGGAGCTTCCATGCAGAAGACGGCGATCTGGGCGGCATTCATCGTGGTGTGCGGGGGAATCGCGTTCGCCCAGGGCGGCGGCCAGGCGCCCGCCGGCGGGGGGCGCGGACAGGGCGCGGAGCGGACGGTCATTCTGGAACAGGCGCCCAAGGATCATTCGATCGCCATTCCGAAGGAGAAGCTTGCGCAGTACTTGAAGGACATGGACGCGAAGAAGCTGCAGACGCTTCGCATGATCGAGGGCGGCAAGTACAACGTGAACATCCGTCGCATCACCGCAGCGGAGACCGGCCTCGTACATCCGATCACTGCAGACTTGTGGGTCGTGCTCGAGGGCGGTGGCACGCTGACCACGGGAGGCGTGCTCGAGAACGGCAAGATCAACGGCGGTCAGAGCCGCCACATCAAAGTCGGCGACGTCGTCTACATTCCCTCAGGACTGCCACACGGCGTGAGCGGCGTCGACAACAACATCACCTGGCTCAACGTGCGGTGGGACACGGACTGGCCGCCCGATTCTCCGATGGGCGCAGGGACGCTGACCGGCCTTGTCGGACGGACGGGCGGCGCGCGCGCAGGTGGTGCCCCGCGTGAAGGAGCCGCCGAAGCGCGCGCGGCTCGAGCGGGAGGTGGCGGTGCAGCGACTCCGCCGGCCGCCCGTGGACCTTCGCTTCCACCCGGAAGCCAGCAACTGCTGCCATACAGCTACGGCGGCAGCGGTGAGCTGTTCTTCTCGAAGGAGCAACTCGATCAGATCATGGCCGGGATGCGCCTGAAGAAGTCGGCCAACACACGGCTGATCGAGGGCGGACGCTACAACGTGAACCTGCGATGGAACGGCACGCCGTCAGTGGAGCTGCACGAACAGACCATCGACACGTGGTACGTGCTCGCAGGTGGCGCGACGGTGAACACGGGATATCAGGTGAAGGATGGCGAGCGCGTGCCGAACACCGGCGTTGCGGTCGCGACCAGGCCGGGTGACGTGTTCTTTCACCCGTCGAACTTCTATCACGGCTTCAGCGAGGTCACGCCAGACATCTTCTGGCTGAACATCCGCTGGGACGACAATTATGCGAAGTGAATGTAGGGGCCGCCTTCAGGCGGCCCAGGGCCGGCTGAAGCCGGCCCCCACGCCCATCCTCCTCGCGATCTGCGTCGTCGTCGCACTAGGCACGACGCTTTCCAACCTTTTGGCGCACGCACAGTCCTCCCCGACAGCGAAACGCGTTCCCGTCTTCGAAGTCGACCCGACGTGGCCGAAGCTGCCGAACAACTGGGTCGTAGGCCACGTGGCATCGGTGGCGGTGGATCGCCGCGATCACGTGTGGATGCTGCACCGACCGAACACGATTCCCGAGGATCGGCGGAGTCATGCGGCGCCGCCGGTGCTGGAGTTCGACGCGGCAGGGAAGTTCGTGAACGCGTGGGGTGGACCCGCATCGGTCTATGACTGGCCGGACAGCGAGCATGGCATCGCCGTCGACTACAAGGACCACGTGTGGATCGGCGGAAGTGCCCCTGTCGCGCCGTCACTTCGAAATCTCGACGACGACATGATCCTCAAGTTCGACAACAAGGGAAGATTCCTGCTGCAGATCGGCGGCCGAAGCGCCAGCCACGGCAACGCGGACACGAAGAGCGTGCACCAGTCGGCGGATGTCTTCGTGTGGCCCAAGACCAACGAAGCCTTCGTTGCGGACGGATATGGGAACCGTCGTGTCATCGTGTTCGATGCCGATACCGGCGCGTTCAAGCGGATGTGGGGCGCGTTCGGGAACGCGCCCATCGATGTGCCTCCCGCACCACGTGGAGGAGGCGCAGCAGGCGGCGGTGGTGCGAACCCGGCGGGAGGTCGCGGTAACGCGCCGGCACTCGACACCGAGGGCCGCGGATCGCCGCAGTTCGGCGGGCCCGTGCACGCCGTCAAGGTGTCGAACGACGGGCTCGTCTACGTTGCCGACCGTCCCAATCGCAGAGTGCAGGTCTTCACGCCGGACGGGACGTTCGTGACGCAGACGTTCATCAATCGCGCCGGTCCGTCGCCGCAGTCGGCGGCCGGCCTGGCATTCTCGCCCGACGCGGAGCAGCAATTCCTCTACGTCGCCGATTACGGCAACTCGCATATCGCGGTGCTCGATCGCAAGAGCCTGCAGCTCCTGTATCAGTTCGGGCAACGCAGCGAGAAGCCGGGCGACTTCCAGGGTCTGCATCACCTGGCGATCGATTCGAAAGGGAATCTCTATACCGGCGAAGTCGCGCCGGGGGCGCGCGCGCAGCGTTTCGTGTTCAAAGGACTCTCAGCGACGCTGCCACCGAACGCGATCACACCCGAACCGGCCGCTCAGTCCATCACTCAGTCCACGCAGGCAACGCCGCCACCGGCAGCCGGTCGCGGTAGCGCGCCGCGAGACCCGCCGCTGCTCACCAGCACGATGACGAATCCCTATCGCATGCTGATGAACTGGCCACACCTCGGCGCAATCAAACCGGGCGCCGCGATCGGGATCGTGCCCGATGGGAAGGGAGGCGTGTGGTTGCAGCACCGATCGGTGCCGGCGATGCTGCACATCGACGCCGCCGGTGAGATCGCGAAACGGTTCGACATCACGTTCTCCTCGTCACACGGCCTGTGCCAGGATCGCGACGGCAACTTCTGGGCGGCCGACAGCGGGCCGTTCAACGATTCGCCCGACGCAGGAGTGAAAGGCAACCAGATTTTCAAGTTCAGTCCCGAGGGAAAGCTACTGTTGACGCTGGGCAAAGCCGGTGTCGGCAAGGCGGGCACGGATACGTTCCTGCAACCGGCGACTTGCCGCGAAACACCCGATGGAAACATCCTGATCGCAGACGGTCACTGGCCGCGGCCGACGACGATGCAGCAGGATGGCGATCGGCTGGTCTGGTTCACGCGCGATGGGAAGTTCATCAAGGAATTCGGCCGCCACGGATCGAAACCGGGCGAGTTCATGGGTCCGCACGGCCTCGCATTCGATTCGCAAGGTCGCCTCTTCGTCGCCGATCGATCGAACAACCGCATCCAGATCTTCGACAAGGACATGAAGTTCGTCGACGAGTGGCGGCACTTCGGGCGGCCGAGCGGGATCTGGATCCTGAAGGACGATACGTTGATCGTGTCCGACTCCGAGTCCAGCTGGCCGATCGGCGGCGCGGCGGATGCGCCGGAGGGCGGGGGCAACGCGGTTCGCAATCCCGGCTGGCAGAATGGGATTCGCATCGGCAGTGCCAAAGACGGTTCGCTCCGTCAGTTCATTCCCGGTACTCGGCCCGAGGGACTGGCAGCGGACGAAGCGGGCAACATCTTCGGTGGTCTGACGGCTGGCTGCGATGCGAGCCCGTCAGGCGGCTGTCTGCAGAAATTTGTGAAGAAGTGACGTAAGGATCTCTCATGACTCGAATGATGCTCGTGATCGTCGGAGTTGTGTTCACCCTGTCGCAGGCCAGCACGTTGACGCAAAGCGGACAGCCGCCAACGATCGCGACCGACATCACTGCCGCGGAAGTGCAGGCTGTGCTGAACGCACCGACCGGAGGCGGCGATCGGCAGATGAAGGTCGTCGATATGGGCAAGTACAACGTCAGCGTCGGCGTGCTGCATCGCGGCAAGACGATGCCGGGCGCGCCGGTGGGCGCGATCAATCACGAGCAGGTGACCGAGGTGTACTACGTCATCTCGGGATCCGGGACGCTGCTGACGGGCGGCACGGTGGACAACGCGAAGCCGCTCCCGGCCGACGGGGAGATCGTGAAGATCGCGGTGGGTCCCAGCAACCAGGGGACGTTCCGTCAGGCGGCGCAGTCACGCAAGGTCGGTCCTGGCGACATCGTGATCATTCCGGCCGGCGTGTATCACGGGTTCAGCGACGTCGCGGATCACGTCGACTACGTGTCCGTCCGACCGGATCCCGATCACGTGCTGCCGGCTGGATATGTGCACCCGCTCTTGAAGAAGTAGCGGATGTCTCGATCCCGATCGAGCGGACGATCCGCTCGATCGGGCACGCATCCTTTCAGCTGTTATCGGCTCAGAAATCCACCTGCACGTTGAGTCGCATGAATCGCGGCAACAGCACGGCCGTCGGCTGCAGCCAGCGTGCGCCGTTCGTCGCGGGATCGTAAACCGTCTCATACGTCGTCGCCGTGTTGACGTTGAACAGGTTGTACAGGTCCAGGCCCACGTTGGTTTTCGTCCTGCCGAACCGCACGATCTTCGCGAAGCGCATGTCGACCACGTTGAGGCGATCACCGTAGACCGCGCCCGGCAGCACGAGGTTCACGTCCTGCGTCGCCACGCCCGGCGCCAGCGGCCGCCCGGTCGCCGCCAGGAACTGAGCGGCGTTCATCCGATACAGCGCCGTCCGCGACGCGCCATTTGTGCCCACGTCGTTCGTGCCCGGCTGCGCGTTGGCCTGCGACCGGACGATGGCGCTGACCAGCACGTCCACCTTCGGTACGGTGTAGGCGGCCAGTCCTCGCGCGCTGGTCAGGAATGGCTCCGCCGTATCGCAGGCCTTCTGACCGTCGATGATCCCCAGGTTGGCGATTGGGACGGCAATCGTCCCGAGCGTCGGCGCTAACGGCTGTCCGAACCGCGATGTGTACATGTCGCAGGTCTTGCTCACGCCGCGGCCGGTGCTGGTGCCGCCCTGAAGGCTCAGACCGTTGTGCATACGAGCGTTGACCGAGACGTCGACGCCGTGCCAGTAGTGCGTCTCACCACCGAAGTCATCGGACGTCGTGTAGTACGAGTCGGTGGCACCAAGGGCGCTTCGCGTGTTGCGCGTGAGGAAGCTGATGGGATAGCCGCCGCCATTCGGAAGCCTGTCGTCTTTCGGCGCCGTCATCGTGACGACATCGTAGTCCGCCGCCGTGAGCGCCCGATTGTGGGTGACGAAGAAGTTGCTCCAGTTCCGGCGGTTGTAGGTGACTTCCACTGCGACCTGTGGAGCGACCTGCTGCTGCACGCCCACCCCGTACTGCCAATCCCGGTTGCGCGTGCCCCATCCCTTGAGAACGGCCGGATTGACGGTCGTGGCCTGGTTGAACGAGCCCCAGTTCAGCGCCGACCATGCGCCGCACTCGCCGTTGGCCACCGGGTTCAGGAAGTCGCATTGCGCCACCCGATCGCCATTCGGATCGGACCACGAGCGGTTGATCGTCGTCACGAGTGTCGACCCGGCGTTGCTGATCGTGTACGCATCTCCGGTCCACGCGCCCTGCAGGTATTGCCCGACGTTCACTTTCAGCGCCGTCTTGCCGCTGCCGAACACGTCGTAGGCCGCACCGAACCGCGGCGTGATGTCGCGGTAACCCTGCACGCCATCGGTGCGCGGAAGCAGGTAGGCGCCACCGAATTCGTTTTGGCCGAGGATGCCGTTCTCTCCCTCGGGCGCCCAGCTGGAGGCGGTTTCGAAACGCAGGGCGCCTTGGAGAGTCAGCCGCTTACGCGTCCATTGGTCCTGGATGTACGCGGCGTTATAGAGCAGGCTGTTGCTGGTCTCGTTGGTGCCCACACGCTGCGATAGCTGAATTGGCACGCCGGCGTTGAATCGATAGCTGATTTGCCGGCCGACGTACGTCGTGTTCTTGTTCGACATGTATCCCGCCTGGTAGCCCCACTTCATGTTGTGGCTACCTGTGACGTAGGACATGGCGCCACGCCACGTGGCGTGCTTCTGATTGCTCGACGGCGCCGGATTGAACCCGCGATAAATGAAATTGGCGGAGGGGACTTGGGTGCGGCGACCGGTGCTCGGGTCTACGAACGCGGCGGTGGACTGTTCGGTCACCGGAATGAAATCCGTCAACACACCGTAGGGTCGAGGGTCGCCGTTGTCGGTATAGAACGCCGAGTAGCCGCTCTCGAGGAGCAAGTGGTTCGAGAAGGGCGAGGTCCACGATCCCTGGATGATCTTGGCTGGCGCGTCCCAGATGCTGCCCGATTCGGGCGACACCGTCGCGGTGCCCGGCGTGACACCAGGTCCTGACGCTACCGAGTCTTTGCCCGGACCGCGGCACTGATCCCCTCCCTCCTTGTACGCGCCTCCGCTGCAGTTCTTCGTGTAGTCGATGTAGAACCCGAATTTGTTCTTCTGCGTAGCCTGCCAGGTCAGGCGCACGGCGTTCAACGTCTTGGACACCGAGTTGATCACCTTCGGGCTGGTGCCTTTTTCCCAGATCCACGAGTTCGGGTCGCCCGCGTTCTTGTTGACGAAGAGGTTCTGCTGCTCCTGGTAGGTGCCGATCGCGCGCGTGTTGCCGAAGAACCAGAGCCGGTCGCGCAGGATCGGTCCGCCGACGGCGAGATTGGCGTCGTAGCTCTTTTTGAGCGCCGGCTGCTCGCCGAATCCTAGAGAGCGCAGATGATCGTCGATGTTGCTCGACTGTCCCCACTTGCCCGCATAGCTGGTGAAGCCGGTCCCGCTGAACGTATTGCCGCCGGTCTTCGGGATGATGTTGAAGGCTGGTCCGCCGCGGTCGGCCTCGCCGAGGCCGCCGGAAATGGCCACCTGCACTTCCGAGGAGTTCGACATGTCGTACAGGTAACCGGACACGCCCCCGCCGTTGCCAGGCGCGCCCACGTTCATCCCGTCGAGTTGAATGAGTCCTTCCGTGCTGCGCCCGCCGCGCGCGGAGAAGAAGTTGTTGATGGTCGACGCGCCGCTGCCGGCGAGTGTGGCCTGAATCGCCGGAATGGCCGCGATGTAGTTGCCATAGCTTCGCGAGGCAGGAATCGCGCGGATGACGTCTCCGTCGATGACCATCTGCTGTCGCGCCGTCTGCACGTCCACCACCGGCGACTCGCCGGTCACCGTGATGGACTCCTCGAGCGACCCCACTCTCAGGTCAGCGTTGATCGTCATGACGCCGCCGCCCGTGAGCTCGAGCCCTTCGCGTACGACCGTGGCAAAGCCGGCCAGCGTGAAGGTGACCTTGTACGTGCCGGGCGGCAGATCGGGAATCCGGTATTGCCCGGCGTCGTCGGTGACGCCGCTGCGCACTTTCGTGATGAGCGCCGGGCTCGAGGCTTCGACCGTGACGCCGGGGAGCACGGCACCGGATGTGTCGCGCACGGTTCCGGCGAGGCTTTGTGCTGTTGCCAGGGCAGGTGCGGCGGCGAGGACGGCCAGCACCAGGAACAAACGGGTCAGCATGCGATTCATGAGGGACGCACCTCCACTACCGACCTCGTTGCCGAAGGAGTTTTCAGTCTCTGGACGATGGCCGGGGTTGCGCGCGACTATGGCCGCTTCGGCGACGAGTGTCAAGGAAGGCGACGGGGACTCCGAGGACGGAATAGACCGTGGAGCTGGCGTCCCCACCGGGATTCGAACCCGGGTTTTAGCCTTGAAAGGGCCACGTCCTAGGCCTCTGGACGATGGGGACGTTTACTAGCCGCAGCTCACGCGCTGTGCGCAGCGTGAGCGAAGGTTGGTGGGCCCCCCGGGGATCGAACCCGGGACACCCTGATTAAAAGTCAGGTGCTCTACCACTGAGCTAGGGGCCCGCTCGGTGGCGACCCCTCAGGGCGCTGAGCCGCTGACCGAGAAAACAGTCAATTTTACGACGCCGAGCGTTTTCGAGGCAATCTGTGGGACACCTCGTCGCGCCAACGGCACACATGATCGATTATGTTCTCTTTTCACAAAGGGAGCACGGAATGCGCGTCGGCCTGCTGGCACCCATTGCTCTCACACTCGTCGCGTGCGATGAACCCGGCACGCCGACCTCTCCGTCCCAGTCGTCCGTCAGCTTCTTCGTGACCAGTGCCACCAGCGTGACCGGCAACCTCGGGGGCCTCGCCGGCGCCGACGCCACGTGCGCACGCCTGGCCTCGGCCGCGGGCTTCGGTGCGCGAACGTGGCGCGCGTATCTCAGCGTCGAGCGTGACCCTGCGAACGGCAATCAACCGACACATGCACGAGATCGCATCGGCAACGGTCCTTGGTACAACGCGACGATGGGGCTCGTGGCCAACAACCTCGCCGAACTTCACTCCCGGACCGGAGACCCCGCGGTATTCGTGGATGAGCGCGGTCAGCGGATCAACGGCCAGTGGACCGGGTCGCCATCGCCCGTCCAGCACGACATGCTGACTGGATCGAACGCCGACGGCACGCTCGCTCCCGGACTCACGTGCGAAGACTGGACGTCGGCGTCCGCGACGGTTGCCGCGCAGGTGGGCCACTCCGACGGAATGGGTCCGAATCAGAGCACCGCCGGCGCCCTGTCGTCGTGGAACTCGGCCCACGCCAATCAGAACTGCTCGGACACCGCCCCGCGCGGCGGTGCCGGACGCTTCTACTGTTTCGCGAGATGAAACCGTCTCGCCCGAGCGGGCATATGCGGATCGCGAGTGTCGTCGCCGCGCTACAGCAGCATGTCGGCGTATTACGACGAATTCGCCGCGCTGAGCCGCTGACGGAGAGACAGTCAGGGGCCGTTGCGCAGGAGCTGTCGCAGCTGGTCGTCCGTGAGCGCCACGTGGTAGAAGTCGCTGAAGAACGCCCGCACGTCAGCGTTGAACTGGTCGTCGAACGCGCGACCTCTCAGGACGTACGACAGCCAGATCACACCAGGCAGCCGGTTCACCGATGGTGGCCGTGCTCCCCAGTTGTAGGGCAGTGCCGGCCACTGATACACGCGACCCGATGCAACAGCCTCGATACCCTGCCAGACCGGATTGGCCCGGAGTCGTGCGGCAGCGCCCGGCCCGCCGCTCACGACGATCGCCTGAGGCGCAAAAGCCTTGATCTCGTCGATCGTCAGCGGACGACGCGGAGCCGTCGCGCGCGTGCCGGCGACGTTCACTCCGCCGATCCACTTCATTTGTTCACCGCTGCTGTCGTCCTCGAGGCACGGCGCGAATCCGTCCGCTGAACACGCGAGGTACACTCGCGACGCTGTCGACGACAGCGTGTTGCGATACTTCGTGAGGATGCGAGCGGCCGACGCCGCGAGCGTCTCTCCACGATCGCGAACGCCGAGCGCGGCACCGAGGCGACGATACGTCTCCGGGATGCGCGGCAGCGCACCGTCGAGAATCAGTCCAGGCACCCGCGTGCGCCGCTGAACGGCGTCGACCGCCGCGATGTAGTCGTCCTGCACGGTCCCGTAGTCCACGTACACGTCGGGCTTCAACGCGACCAATTCAGCATCCGCCGCAGGGTTGTCGACTTCCGGCAGTTGTCTGATCAGCACCGGATTGCGATACGCGGGCGGGAAGAACTCGAGCGCGTCACCCTCTGGCACGCGATTCCGTCCGACGAGCATCTCGGGAACGAGAGTGTAGAGCAGAACTTCCGCAGGCGCACCCGCCGCGAACACACGACCGACCCGTTCCGGCAACGTGACCGTGCGTCGCGCATCGTCGGTGAATTGCGCACGTGGACGCGCTGACGATGCCGCGATGAACAGGACCGCGAAGCAGAGCACCGCAGCCATCCGGCGTCGATCTATGCGAAGTGGATTGCGCACGAACCGAGAGTACTCCGCCGCTCGAGAGGAACGCACGTCAGCGAGCGCCTATCCAGCGTTCGCCTCAGTCAAGACCACGGAGATCGATCACACGGAGGTCACGGAGCAAATTCATTGGGCTTCCTCCGTGTTCTCCGTGTTGGAACCTCCGTGGTTTGCTCAACCCAAGTGAACCTCGGTTTAGTTTCGCCAGCAATACACGCCGCCGTGCGCCGAGCACACGCCCCCATCGCTGGAACAGGAATAGCGACCGTCCTGACAGATCGCCTGCGGAGTGCCCGTCACGTCGTTCAGACACACGGCCGTCGCCGGCAGCGCCACCTGACACACAGGACGGGTGCCAGTCGTCCGGTTGGGAAGCGAGCCAGTCCAGGAGTTCGATGTCGAGCCGATCGCTGTGGGCGACGCCGGAGGGCTCGCGTCGCCACACCCAGCCGCGATGACGCCCAGCAACAACACCGCGAGCGTGCGGCAGGTTCGTACTCGCTTTTTGTGCTTCATCGTCGCTTCCACTCCACCAGCGCCGCGTCCATACGCGCACGGCTTTCCCTCGTCTCGATCGGATCGCCACCAACGCCAATTTCGAAGGTGCTGCGCAGCTCGAAGAATCGGCCGGGAACGATGGCGGTCTCGAAACGATCCCGCAGCACTGCGCAGAACGACCACCGTCAGCCCGACGGGTGGCGATTATGGCACTATGTCGCGCGGAGGCGCGGTCATGCCCGCTGACGTGCAGTTGAACCTCAATGGAGAGATGCGAACGGTGTCGTCGGCGCCGGATACGCCACTGCTCTACGTCCTGACCGACGAGCTCGCGTTGCAGGGGCCGCGGTTTGGTTGTGGTCTGGGGCAGTGCGGCTCGTGCTCGGTGCTGGTGAACGGCGTGGAGACACGATCGTGCCAGACCCGCCTGGATGCCGTCGCCGGAAAGCACGTGACAACGCTCGAAGGGCTGCCGGCCTGGTATGCGGCGCAACGGAAGCTTGCCGCCGCGCCGGCGCTACACCCGGTGCAACAGGCCATCATCGACGAGCAGGCGCTGCAGTGCGGCTATTGCTTCAACGGCATGATCATCAAACTTCAACGGCATGATCATCAAAGCGGCGGAACTGCTGTCTCGCAACCCGCGGCCCACCGACCGGCAGATCATCACCGCGATGAACGGGCATCTGTGTCGATGCGGCTCATATCCTCGCGTCCTCAAGGCGATCACGCGCGCGGCAGCCGCGATGCAGGTGCGGGCTTGAGCACGCGACGCGACTTCATCAAGACCGGTGGAGCGCTCGTCGTCGGCTTCTCGCTCGGCGACACGCTGCTCGGACAAACAGTGGCGCCCGCATCGAGCGCTGCGGCTGCGCGGTCGCTGGATCTGAAGCGGCTCGACACGTGGCTGGCCATCCATGGCGACAACACCGCCACGGTCTACATCGGGTTCGCCGAACTGGGGCAGGGTGCATCGACGGCGTTGCTCCAGGTGGCGGGCGAAGAGCTCGATCTCGACATGGCGCAACTCACGTCGGTGCCGCTCGACACCAACGTGACTCCGAACCAGGGCGGCACCTATTCGAGCGCGTCGATCAATCGCGGTTCGCCCCAGATCCGCAATGCCGCCGCCGAGGCACGTCGTGCGCTGCTGCGCCTCGCGTCAGAGCGCCTGGGGGCGCCCGCCGATCAATTGACGGTTGCGCGCGGTGTGGTCTCCGTGGTCGGCAATCCGCAGCGCGCCGTCACCTATGGTGATCTCATCGGTGGCAGGCGCTTCGATTTGGAAGTCAGCGGATCGGCGCCGGTGAAGGCGACGCGCGACTATCGTCTCGTTGGGACATCGCCGAAACGCAACGACATCCCCGACAAAGTCAGCGGTCGATACACATACATCCAATACGTGCGGATTCCCGGGATGCTTCACGGACGGGTCGTGCGTCCGCGTGGACAGACCGCACACGGCGTGACGCCAAGGGTGGTCAGCATCGACGAGGCGTCTATTCGCGGCATTCCCGCGCGCATCGTTCGTCGCAGTGACTTCGTCGGCGTGGTGGCCGACCGTGAGTGGGATGCCGTGCGCGCCGCGCGCGACCTGAAAGTGACATGGCACGTCGCGCCGTCGCTCCCCGGTAACAACCAGCTGCACGCCCGCATGCGCGCCGAGAAGACGCAGGATCGCGTCGTCCTCGAGAAGGGCGATGTCGCGGGCGCGATCGCGTCGGCGCCTCACG
>Ga0081539_10002541_pt1 | contig 25355 bp, 25 predicted proteins | sample TabmetS4T2R2_FD_71023 | JGI IMG/M metagenome (GOLD analysis project Ga0081539, IMG submission 71023) | Tabebuia heterophylla rhizosphere microbial communities from the University of Puerto Rico - S4T2R2 | ecosystem: Host-associated > Plants > Roots > Rhizosphere ...
CGACTCCCGGGAGGTACGCGTGCCAGTTGAACGCCGTGCGCTCGCTCAGCGGCACGCGCGTCTCGCGGTCGTCGCCGTCGAAGAGGCAGAGCTCGACCCGCTCCGCGTGCTCGGAGAAGAGCGAGAAGTTCGTCCCCTCGCCGTCCCAGGTCGGGCCGAGCGGGAACGGGTGGCCGGGCCAGGTCTCGGTCATCGCCGGAGCTCCACGGTCTTCGCGTCGAAGTCGGCGACGAGCTCGACTGCGCCTCGTCGGAGGGTGACTCGGCGGCCTTCGGCGGTCGCGTCCAGCTCCCGCGGCAGCTCGCGGCGACGCGCCAGCAGCTCGCGGTAGAACGGGTCGGCCGGCCTCGGCCGGAGCTTCGAGCGCTCGAACGTCGCCGAATCCTGCGGGTCGGGGACGTCGTCGGCCGAGAAGCTCTCGAAGCGCGCGAACTCCTCGCGACGGCCCCGGCGCGTCGCCTCGGCGATCTCCGGGTCGGGATGGTCGGTGAAGAACACGAACGGCCGCTCCTCGTCGTACTCCTCGCCCATGAAGACGAGCGGCGTGGTCGTCGCGAAGAGGACGACCGCGAGCGCGACGCGATGCGCGTCGGGCGGCAGGCGATCGCCGAAGGCTCTGTTTCCGACCTGGTCGTGGTTCTGCGCGCAGGCGACGAGCCGCTCCGGCTCGGGCCGGCGGAGCTCGCGGAGCAGGCCGTCGATCGAGCCGAAGTCGGCGTAATAGCCGTCGCACTCGCCGGTCAAGAGCACGTGCAGCTCGTGGTGGAGGCTGTCGAGCCACATCGCGTCGTGACCCCACTCTTCGAGTGGGCGGAAGTCCTCCAGACCCATCTCGGAGATGACGAGCTTGTCGGGATGGACGCGATCGGCGAGCTCGCGCAGGACGTGCGGCTCCGAGTCGTCGAAGACCGAGTGCACCGCGTCGAGCCTGAGACCGTCGACGTTGTAGTCGCGCGTCCAGTGCTCCGCGTTCTGGATCGCCCACTCGCGAACGCCGCGCTGCGAGTAGTCGAGCGCGTTGCCCCAGTCCGTCTCGTAGCGGTCGGTGAAGTACGGGCCGAAGGCCGCGATCGCGTCCCCGCCCGGGCCGATGTGGTTGTAGACGACGTCGAGGAGCACGCCGAGGCCCTCGCGGTGCGCCGCGTCGACGAGCCGCGCCAGGCCCTCCGGCCCGCCGTAGGCCGAGTGCGGCGCGTAGGTGTAGACGCCGTCGTAGCCCCAGCCTCGGTTCCCCGGAAAGGTCGCGACCGGCATCAGCTCGATCGCCGTGACGCCGAGCTCGCGCAGCTCCGCGAGCCGCGGCACGACGCCGTCGAACGTGCCTTCGTCGGAGAACGTGCCAACGTGGAGCTCGTAGATCACAAGGTCCTCGAGCCGGAGCCTCGGACCGTCGGCGACCTCGGGGATCTCGACGACGCGCGAAGGCCCGATTATGCCCTCGGGCTGAAAGCGTGAGCAGGGGTCCGGCAACGCATTGCCGCCGTCGAGGACGAACCGGTAGTCGTCACTCGGAGCCGCGCGAGCCTCCACGCTCCAGGTGCCGTCGTCGGCCCGGTCGAGCTCGACGTCGCCGGCTGCCAGGCGCACGGCGACGGAGCGCGCCTCCGGCGCCCACACGCGAAACTCCGTCGTCCCCGCGTCGAGCGGGATGGCGCCGAGTGCCTGCACGTCCGCCGGACGCTACCCGTCCGATCCTGCGGCGACACTCGGCTCGTGCGACCGGTAGCGAAGGAAGCGCAGATGCTGATCACGTGGAGCGAGCGGCACCGGCGTCTGCTGGGCCGCGTGCAGTTGGTGCTCGTCGCGACGATCGTCGTCGATCTCCTCGGCGCGATTGCGATGTACCTCGTCGAGCACGGCTCGCGCTCGCCGCAGAACCAGATCCACAGCTTCGGCAACGCGTTCTTCTTCTCGACGGTTCAAATTCTCACGGTCTCGTCGCAGATGCCGAACCCGGTCACGGCGTGGGGTCGCGTCGTCGACGTGTTGCTCGAGATCTGGGCGGTGCTCGTGGTCGCGGGCTCGGCAGGCGCGATCGCGTCGTTCTTCCAGGACGATCCGCGAAGCGGCAGCCCGTCCTAGCGCCTGCGGCGCGCGACCTGGAACGTCCGCGTGACGCTCCTCGCAGCGAGGTAGTTCGCGTCGCCTCGCTGCGAGGCGATGATGCGGCACGTGCCCGCGCGCGTCAGGTGGGCGATGCGGCCGCGTACGCGACAACTCCCGCGTGCCGTGTAGGTGACGGCGAGACCTGACGACGCTCGGGCCCGCAGCCGGAAGTCTGGATCGCCGACGCGCTTGCGCCGAAGCGGCAGGAACGAGATCGTCTGCGCCGCCTTCGCGATCGCGAACGTCTGCGAGACGCCGGGCGCCGCTGCATAGGTCGGATCGCCCGGTTGCGACGCCGCGATCGTGCACGACCCGGCGCCGGTCAGGTGCACCGTCGCGCCGCTCACCGAGCAGCGTCCGGTCGCTGAGAAGGCGACCGGGAGGCCCGAGCTCGCCGTCGCCGAGACCGCAAAGTCGGGATCGCCGAACGTCCGCGGCGGTAGCGGGGCGAAGTCGATCGTCTGGCTCGCCTTGAGCGTCGCGAGCGTGTGGACGCCGCCGGCCGAGATCGACTTCACGCCGGTGACGCCGTCCGGGGTCCGGCACTGGCCGTAGTCGGCGGGCCCGCAGCCCCAGGCGACGAGCGTGCCGTCGCGGCGCAGAGCGACGCTGTGCGCGAAGCCGGCGGCGATCGCGGTCACGTCCGAGAGCCCGCTCGGGACGGCGCACTGGCCGAAGTCGATGCCGCAACCCCAGGCGACGACGGTGCCGTCGCTCTTCAGCGCCAGGCTGTCCCACGTACTGGCTGCGATCGCGACGACACCCGAGAGGCCGGCGGGCACGCTGCACTGGCCGCGATCCGGGGAGTAGCCGTCCTCGCTGCCGCAGCCCCAGGCGACGACCGTTCCGTCGCTTCGCAGCGCTAGGCTGTGGAAGTCGCCAGCGGCGATCGCCGTCGCCCCGGAGAGGCCGGGCGGCACCGTGCACTGGCCGTAGTTCTGGATCACCTCGCAGCCCCACGCGACCACGGTGCCGTCGCTTCGCAGCGCGAGGCTGGAGTCGAAGCCGGCGGCGATCGCGCGCACGCCCGAGAGGCCGCCCGGCACGCGGCACTCCCCGCGGTCGGGGTTGACGTCGCAGCCCCAGGCGACGACGGTGCCGTCGCTCTTCAAGGCGAGGCTGTGGAACGTGGCGGCCGCGACGGCCGTCACGCCGCTGAGGTCGGGCGGCACGTTGCACTGGCCGAAGCGCTCGCCCGGGTCGCGGCACCCCCAGGCGACGACCCTGCCGTCGGCGGTGACGGCGAGGCTGTGCCTGTCTCCCGCCGCGATCGCGGTCACCCCCGTGAGGCCGGGCGGGACGTCGCACTGGCCGCCGTTGATGGCGGGATTGCCGCAGCCCCACGCGACGACGGTGCCGAAGGCGGTCGAGCGCGAGGCGCCTGCGCTCGTCGCGAGCACGAGAGCCACCGCCGTCAGGGCGCCGAGCCTCGCGAGGTGCGTCACCAGCCGATTCTGCGCGCCCGTGCCGCGATTGCCAAGAGGCCTCAGCCGGAGCCGAGCCTGAAGGACGCACGCGGCCGCCAGACGCCGTCGGCGCCTTCTTCGATCAGCGCGGCCTCGCGGACCACGGCGTGGAGGGGCAGCTGCGGCGTGACCGCGCGTTCGGCCTCGTCGAGGAGCTCGGGCGGCGCGCGGTTCACGATCGTCAGGTGCGGGACGATCTCGGCGAACTCGTCGCCGTACGGCAGGTAGCCGTACCTCGCGACGAGCCCGAGCGTCAGCTCGACGAACCGCGCGGCCGGCTCGGGCGCAAGGTACACGACCTCCTCGAAGCGGCCGACGCGGCGGAACTCGACCTCGAAGGGCTCAATCGACGCGAAGAACTCGTGGAGCTCTTCGAGGAGCGCGTTGTCGATCTCGGGGGCAGGCCGGAACGGAAACAGCAGCGTCACGTGTGCAGGAATCCCGGGCGCAGGATCCCAGCGGTGCCGCCAGGCGTCGTACAGCGCCTGCGCCTCCGGCACGACGACGATGAGCGCGGAGCGGCTCAGGCCTCTTCCGGGACGAGCCAGACGACGCCGAGCGGCGGCAGCGTCACCGGCGCGGAGAACGGTTGATCGTGCCACGGGACGGCCTCCGACTCGACCCCGCCGAGGTTCCCCACGTCCGAGCCGCCGTAGTACGTCGAGTCCGTGTTGAGCAGCTCGCGCCACCGCCCCGCAGCCGGCAGGCCGAGCCGATAGCCCTCGCGAGGCATCGGAGCGAGATTGCAGACGCACACGAGCACGCGCGAGCCGTCCGCCGAGTAGCGCGCGAAGGCGAGCACGTTCGCCGGTGCGTCGTTCGGCTCGAGCCAGCGGAAACCCGCCGGGTCGTGGTCGCACTCCCAGAGCGCCGGCTCCTCGCGGTAGACGCGGTTCAGCTCGCGGACGAGCGCCTGCACGCCCGCGTTGTCGCGCTGCTCGAGCAGGTGCCAGTCGAGCGAGCGGTCGTGGCTCCACTCCTGCTCCTGCGCGAGCTCGCCGCCCATGAAGAGGAGCTTCTTGCCCGGGTGCGCCCACATGTAGGCGAAGAGCGCGCGCAGGTTCGCGAGCTTCCGCCAGCGGTCGCCCGGCATCTTCGAGTAGAGCGAGCCCTTCCCGTGGACGACCTCGTCATGCGAGAGCGGGAGGGTGAAGTTCTCGGAGAACGCGTACATGAGCGAGAACGTCAGCTGGTGGTGGTGGAACTGCCGGTAGACCGGGTCGCGCTGGAAGTAGTCGAGCGTGTCGTGCATCCAGCCCATGTTCCACTTGAAGCCGAAGCCGAGCCCGCCGAGGTAGGTCGGCCGCGACACGCCCGGCCAAGCCGTCGACTCCTCGGCCGCCGAGACGACGCCCGGCTCCCGCGCGTAGACGACCTCGTTCAGCTCCTTCAGGAACGCGACCGCGTCGAGGTCCTCGCGCCCGCCGAAGGCGTTCGGCACCCACTCGCCCTCGCGCCGCGAGTAGTCGAGGTAGAGCATCGAGGCGACGGCGTCGACGCGGATCCCGTCGGCGTGGAACTCGCGCAGCCAGAAGAGCGCGTTCGCGAGGAGGAAGTTCCGGACCTCGTGGCGGCCGAGGTTGAAGACGAGCGTGCCCCAGTCGGGATGCGCGCCCCGGCGCGGGTCGGCGTGCTCGTAGAGCGATGTGCCGTCGAAGCGCGCGAGAGCGAACTCGTCGCGCGGGAAGTGCGCCGGCACCCAGTCGAGGATCACGCCGAGGCCGTGACCGTGCAGGCAGTCGACGAACGCGCGGAAGTCGTCGGGCGTCCCGAACCGCGCCGTCGGGGCGAAGTAGCCCGTCACCTGGTAGCCCCAGGAGCCGGAGAACGGGTGCTCCATCACGGGCATGAGCTCGACGTGCGTGAAGCCGAGGTCGTTCGCGTAGGCCGCCAGCTCGTCGCCGAGCTCGCGGTACGAGAGCGGCCGGTTTCCCTCGAGCGGGTTCAGCCGCCACGACCCGAGGTGCACCTCGTAGATCGACATCGGCCCCGCGTGCGGACGCGACGCGTGCCGCCGGTCGAGCCACTCGGCGTCGTTCCATTCGTAGCGCGACTCGTAGATCACCGACGCCGTCGCCGGCGGCGGCTCGGTCGCGAACGCGTATGGGTCGGCTTTCTCGAGCAGCTCGCCCGTCCGCGAGCGGATCGAGTACTTGTAGCGCTGGCCCTCGCGCGCGTCGGCGACGACCCCCTCCCAGATCCCGGAGTCGCCGGCCGGCCGGAGCGGGTCCGAGCCCGGGCTCCAGGAGTTCCAGTCGCCGACCACGCTGACCTCCTCCGCGTTCGGCGCCCAGACGGCGAACGCGACGCCGCCCTCCTCGAGGACGTGCGCGCCGAGCTTCGCGTAGAGCTCCTCGTGGCGGCCCGCGCCGACGAGGTAGAGGTCCAGCTCTCCCAGGCGCGAGCTGCTCAAGACGCCGCCTCCAGCAACCGCACGATCCCGGCAACCGGAATGGGCACCCAGTCAGGCCGGTTGTCGAGCTCGTAGCGAAGCTCGTAGACCGCCTTCTCGAGCTCGAAGATCGCGAGCAAGCGCTCGAAGTTCTCGCCGACGGGGACGAGCGCCGGGTCGATCGTGCCCCGGTAGCCGGCGAGGAATTCGGCCCGCGCGCTCTCCTCCCAGCCTTCGGGCGGCGGCGCGTCCCCCGCGATCTGCGCCGCCGAGGCGACGTACGCGAACGACCGAAGCATCCCGGCCACGTCGCGCAAAGGCGACCGCTTCCGCCGCCGCTCGGGCAGCGACCGGGCCGGCTCGCCCTCGAAGTCGATCACGATCCAGCCCTCGCGCGTCCAGAGCACCTGCCCGAGGTGGTAGTCGCCGTGGTGGCGGACGACGCGGCCGACCCCGCCGATCTGCGAGCGCGCGCGGAGGTGCTCGCGGACGTCCTCGCCGCGGCCCGCGATCGGCGCGAGCTCGGGCAGGTCGGGCAGGTTCGCGAAGACCTGCTCGATCTCCTCGTCGATCGTCGCGGTCAGCAAGCCGAGCGACTCGGCGCTCGGCTCCTCCGGAGAGAAGCTCGTGTCGTGCGACTCCGAGCCGAGGACGGTGTGCATCCGGCCCGTGACCTCGCCGAGCGCGCGCATCCGGGAGAGGAACTCCGCCGTGTCGCCGGAGCGGATCGACTCCATCGCGAGAGTCCAGCCGTCGCCCTGGCCGGGGATGAAGCTCTGCAGGATCGCGAGCGTCGCGTCCATCAGCCGGCCGGCGTGGGCGGCCCAGCCCTCGAGCGGCGCGATCCCCTCGAAGCCGCGCTCGGTGAGGAACCTGAGCAGCTCGAGCTCCGGGTTGATCCCGGCCTCGAGCCGCCGGTAGAGCTTAAGGACGACCTGCTCGTCGAAGACGATCGAGGTGTTCGACTGCTCGACGCCCATCGCGCGCGCCTCCGCGAGCGGCGTGTCCGGAACCGCGCCGTCGACGGTGCGGAACTCGAGCGTCGCGTCGTCGGTCGCGACCGTCTGCCCCGAGCCGATCAGCCGGACGAGCTCGCGCGCCAGCTCGAGGTCCTCCATCGCGTCGTACGCCGTGTAGCCGTCGACCTCGCCGACGACGCCCCGCTCCCAGCCCTCGTCCCGCGGGCGCAGGCCGAACGGCACCTGGTAGATCTCGTGCGTCCCGGGGGCGAAGCGGATCTCGACCAGCGCGAGCACGAGCCCCGGCGACCCGGCGCGCGCCGCAGCCGCCTCGAGCACGCGTGCGCCGGCGACCTCGCGCGACTTCGAGCCGTACCAGCGCCGGCCGGTCACGTACGCCGCGAGCCCTTCTCCGTCGATCTGCTCGACGAGCCGTACGAGCTCGCTCACTGCGCCCCCCTCAGCTGGAACCAGAAGTATCCCCGAGGCGCCAGGGTCAGGAGGTACGGAAGCTCCCCGATCCGCGGAAACTCGGAGTTGCCGAACATCTCGACCGGCACCCGCCCCTCGAACTCGCTCAGGTCGAGCTCGACCGCCTGCGCCGAGCGCGCGACGTTGTGGACGCAGAGGACGAGGTCGTCCTCCCAGCGCCTGACGTGGGCGAAGATGCGCGGGTTCTCGGGCGTCAGCGCCTCGTACGACCCGAGCCCGAAGACCGGGTGCTCCTTCCGCAGCGCGATGAACCGGTGCAGCCAGCGCAGGAACGACGTCGGCGTCCTCAGCTGCGCCTCGACGTTCGTCGCCTGGTAGCCCCACACGGGATCCATCAGCGGCGGCAGGTAGAGCCGCGCGAAGTCGGCGCGCGAGAAGCCGCCGTTCCGGTCGCCGGTCCATTGCATCGGCGTGCGCACGCCGTCGCGGTCGCCGAGGTAGACGTTGTCGCCCATCATGATCTCGTCGCCGTAGTAGAGGACGGGCGAGCCCGGCAGCGAGAAGAGGATGGCGTGCAGGAGCTCGATCTCCTGGCGCCCGTTGTCCATCAGCGGCGCGAGCCGTCGCCGGATCCCGAGGTTGAGCTTCATCCGCGGGTCCTTCGCGTACTCCGCGTACATGTAGTCCCGCTCCTCGTCGGTGACCATCTCGAGCGTCAGCTCGTCGTGGTTCCGCAAGAACAGGCCCCATTGCGCCGCCTCGGGGATCTGCGGCGTGTTCCCGAGGATCTCGATGATCGGCTTCGCCTCCTCGCGCCGGAGAGCCATGAACATCCGGGGCATGACCGGGAAGTGAAAGGCCATGTGGCATTCGTCCCCGTCCCCGAAGTACTGGACGACGTCCGCCGGCCACTGGTTCGCCTCGGCGAGGAGCACGCGGTCGGGGTAGTGCTCGTCGATCTCGGCGCGGACGCGCTTCAGGTAGTCGTGCGTCTCCGCGAGGTTCTCGCAGTTCGTCCCCTCGCGCTCGTAGAGGTACGGCACCGCGTCGAGCCGGAAGCCGTCGATCCCGAGGTCGAGCCAGAAGCGCAGCACGTCGAGCATCGCGTCCCGCACCTCCGGGTTGTCGTAGTTGAGATCCGGCTGGTGGTGGAAGAAGCGGTGCCAGTAGTAGGCCCCGGCCTCCGAGTCCCAGGTCCAGTTCGAGCTCTCCGTGTCGACGAAGATGATCCGCGCGTCCTCGTACCGAAGGGCCGTGTCCGACCAGACGTACCAGTCGCGCTTCGGGGAGTCCGGGCTCGAGCGCGCCTCCTGGAACCACGGGTGGTCGGACGACGTGTGGTTCATCACGAGGTCGGCGATCACACGGATGCCGCGCTGGTGCGCCGCCTCGACCAGCGACCGGAAGTCCTCGGCGGTGCCGTAGTCGGGGTGGACGTTGTTGAAGTCGGCGATGTCGTAGCCGCCGTCGCGGAGCGGCGAGGGGTAGATCGGGAGCAGCCAGATGCAGTCGATCCCGAGCCACTGGAGGTAGTCGAGCTTGTCCTGGAGCCCGCGCAGGTCGCCCGAGCCGTCGTCGTTCGCGTCGAAGAAGCCGCGCACGTGGATCTCGTAGAAGACCGCGCGCTTGAACCACAGCGGGTCGGACTCGAACCAGTGGCCGGGCTGGCTGGTGTCGGCGGCGGTCGCCGCGTCCGTGGTCGTCACGCCTCCACCCGCAGGACGTGGCTTCCCCCGGGAGGCAGCGCGACGTAGTTCCGTCCGATCCGCCAGCCGTAGACCTCGTCACGGAGGAGGTCGCGGGCGCCGTACGCGGGCGGGAGCCCGAGCGAGGCCGGCACGATCGCGACGCCCTCCTGCCACGAGAACGGGTCGAGGTTCACGCAGACGATCACCGCGCTCCCGCGCTCGACCTTCGCGTAGGCGACGAGCGCGTCGCTCTCGGTCTCGAGGAAGGTGAGGTTCGTGAGCCGCTGCAGCGCCGGGTTCTCCCGCCGGATCAGGTTCAGCCGCTGGACGAGCGGGAGCAGCGGCCCGTCGAGCCGGCGCTCCTTGACCTCGTACTTCTCCGAGTCGAGGTACTCCTCGCTCGTCTCGCGGACCGGCACGTTCTCGAAGTGCTCGAAGCCGGAGTAGATCCCGTAGGTCGGGGACAGCGTCGCCGCGAGGACGAGCCGCGCCTCGAACGCGGGCGGGCCGCCGCGGGCGAGATACTCCGTGAGGATGTCCGGCGTGTTCGCGAAGAAGTTCGGCCGGTAGCACTCGGCCCACCCGAGGATCTGGCCCATCAGCTCGAAGAGCTCCCACTTCGTGTTCTTCCAGGTGAAGTAGGTGTAGCTCTGCGCGAACCCGACCTTCGCGAGCGTCGTCATCATCGCCGGCCGCGTGAACGCCTCCGAGAGGAAGATCGCCTCCGGCGTGCGGCTCCGGATGTCGGCGATCAGCCACTCCCAGAACGCGACCGGCTTCGTGTGCGGGTTGTCGACGCGGAAGGCGCGCACGCCGTGGTCGACCCAGTGCTGGACGACGTCGCGGAGCGCGTCCCAGAGGTCGCGCCAGTCCTCGCAGTCGAAGTTGACGTTGTAGATGTCCTGGTAGCGCTTGGGCGGGTTCTCGGCGAACTTGAGCGTCCCGTCCGGGCGGCGGTGGAACCACTCCGGGTGCTCCTTCAGCCACGGGTGGTCGGGCGAGCACTGGATCGCGAAGTCGAGCGCGATCTCGACGCCGACCTCGCGGCCGCGCTCGACCAGTCGGTCAAAGTCGTCGATCGTGCCGAGCGCCGGGTCGATCGCGTCGTGGCCGCCGAGCTCCGAGCCGATCGCCCACGGGCTGCCGGGGTCCCCCTTCTTCGCGCGAAGAGCGTTGTTCCGCCCCTTCCGGTTCGTCGTCCCGATCGGGTGGATCGGCGGCAGGTAGACGACGTCGAAGCCGAGCTCCGCGAGCTGCGGCAGGATCTCGGCGACGCCCTCGAACCCGCCCCAGGAGCGCGGAAAGAGCTCGTACCAGGAACCGAAGAGCGCCCGCTCGCGGTCGACGTCGAGCTCGAGCGGCTTCGGGAGCGAGGTGACGTCCGAGCGGTCGCCGCCCTCGAGCTCGAGCGCCTCCTCGATCGTCAGGTTCTCGACCCCGAAGAGGACGGCGCCCTCGGAGAGCTCGCCGGAAAGCTCTTCCTGGCCAGCCTGCACCTTGCGACCGATCTCGCCGACCCACGTCGCCTTGCGATCGACCCACGCCTCGATCGTGTACTGCCACCGTCCGGGGCGGTCGACCTCGAACGAGCCCGCCCAGCGGTCGTTCCCGAGCGGACGCATCGGCGTGTCGCGCCAGCGCCGCTCGCGTGCCGGCCGGTAGCGAATCGACGCGGCGAGGACGTCGTGGCCGTCGCGGAAGACGTTCGCCCAGACCTCGACCGTGTCACCGACGGTGCGCTTCGTCGGGTAGCGCCCGCAGTCGACGATCGGCCAGACCTCTTGGATCTGGATCCTCGGCGGCGGGGTCTTGGCGGTCGGGGCCATCTGGCTCGTGTTTCAGTCTTGTCCGGCTCGTAAACGGACGACCGTGCAGCTTCCCCGATCCGCCGGAATCCTGCTCCACCCAACGTCGCTCCCGGGCGGAAGGCTCGGCGAGGAGGCCTACCGGTTCGTCGACTGGCTCGCCGCCGCCGGGCAGTCGTGGTGGCAGATCCTCCCGCTCGGGCCGCCGGACGAGACGGGCTCGCCGTACGCCGCGTCGTCGGCCTTCGCCGCGTGGCCGGGCCTGCTCGCTGAGCCGCGAGCGGACGTGACCGAGGCCGAGGCGGAGGACTTCGTCGCGCGCCATCCGTACTGGATCGCCGACTGGGCGGCGTTCGCCGGCGGTCGCGGCGCGATCGCCGACCAGGTGCGGTTCGAGCGCGAGTGGGGCTCGCTTCGGCAGTACGCGGCGGCGCGTGGCGTCCGGATGATCGGCGACCTGCCGATCTACGTCGCGCCGGACGGCGCCGACCACCGCGCGCGACCGGGGCTCTTCCGCACGGGCGAGGTGGCCGGCGCGCCGCCCGACGCGCTCTCCGCGAGCGGCCAGCACTGGGGCAACCCGCTCTACGACTGGCACGCGCACAGCGTCGAGGGCTACCGCTGGTGGACCGAGCGCTTCCGCCGGACCTTCGAGCTGGTCGACGCAACACGGATCGACCACTTCCGCGGCTTCGTCTCGTACTGGGCGATTCCGGAGCAGCACAAGACCGCACGGCGCGGACGCTGGCGCCGCGGGCCCGGGGCGGAGCCGTTCCGCGCGGCCGCAACCGAGCTGGGCGAGCTGCCGCTGATCGCCGAGGATCTCGGCCACATCACACCGCCGGTCGTGCAGCTCCGCGACGAGCTCGGCCTGCCCGGGATGATCGTGCTCGAGTTCGGCTTCGACGGCCGGCGCGGCAACCCGTACCACCCGGCGAACCACCGCGAGCACGCGGTCGTCTACACGAGCACCCACGACCAGGACACGGTGCTCGGCTGGTGGCGCTCCGTCGACGAGGCGACGCGCCGCCGGACCGGCGTCGACCCGAGCGACCCGAGCTGGGGCATGGTCGAGCTGGCGTGGTCGTCGCGCGCGTCGGTCGCGATCGCGCAGCTCCAGGACGTCCTCGGCCTCGGCAGCGAGGCGCGGATGAACACCCCCGGCCGCGAGGACGGAAACTGGGGCTGGCGCTACCGGCGCGGCGCGCTCACCGACGAGCTGGCGGCGCGGCTCCGGCAGCTGACGGAGCGAACCGGGCGGCGCGCGACGTGATCCGCGCGCTCCTATTCGACTTCGACGGCGTGGTCGTGGACACCGAGGTCGCGACCTACCAGGCATGGGCGGACGTCTACGCCGAGCACGGCGCCGACTTGTCGCTCGAGGACTACCTCCCGGCGGTCGGCACGGGCAGCTCGGTCTCGGGCGCCTTCGACGCGGTCGCGCACCTCGAGCGGCTGATCGGCTCGCCGGTCGACCGCGAGGAGCTGATCGCACGGCGGACGCGGCGCAAGGCGGAGCTCTACGAGCGCGCACCGCTCCTCCCCGGCGTTCGCGAGCGGCTGGCCGAGGCGCAAAGCCTCGGCTTGAAGACAGCGATCGTGACGAGGAACCGCGAGGAGCGCGTGGCGGCGCAGTGCGCGACCGTCGGCCTCGACCACGCCTGGGACGTGCTCGTCTGCGCGAACGAGGAGCCGACGCGCGACAAGGCCGAGCTCTACCGGCACGCGCTCGCGCTCCTCGGCGTCGCGCCGGAAGAGGCGCTCGCCTTCGAGGACTCGCCGGCCGGGCTCGAGGCCGCGCGTCGCGCCGGTGTCGCCTGCGTCGCGGTGCCGAACGAGATCACGCGCGGCGCGGCGTTCGCGGACGCAGCTCTCGTCCTCCCGTCGCTCGCCGACGCGACGCTCGACGAGATCCTGGCGCGCCTCCCGACGAGCCTATGATCGGGAGGTGGCGGACGCTGGGCCGGCAAACGTCCTGTTCCAGAGCTATCTGAACGGCCAGCTCCTGCGGACGCTCATGGAGCGGACGTTCGAGGCGCACGGCGCGGACGTCGAGGACTTCGGTCTCTACAGCGCGCTCGGCGTCTGGGGGCCTATCACCCCGACCGAGCTCGCCGCCCGGATCGGCCTCCGGCCGACGACGCTCTCGAGCGCGCTCCGCCGCCTCGAGCGGCGCGGCCACGTCAAGCGGGAGCGGAACCCGAACGACGGCCGTTCCTACCTCGTCGAGCTGACGGACGAGGGCGACCGCCGCTGGAAGGCCGGTTGGCCGGCGCTCCGCGAGTCGATCGAGCAGGTCGTGGGGCAGCTCGGAGAAGCGCACGAGGACGTGGTCGAGCAGCTGCGGCGGTTCGAGTCGGCGCTCCGCAGCGCGCTTGACGCTCCTGCGATCTCGCAGTAATTTACTGCGACATCGCAGTTTCTTCGGGAGGTGGGGTCGTGAAGCTCGTCGTGCCCGCGCTCGTGTCCGCGGCCCTCGCGGCCGCCGCGCCCTCGACCACGATCGTCGCCAAGGTCCGGACGGGCACGCAACCCTGCGCGACCGTCGGCTATCGCGGCTTCCTCTACGTCGCCAACTACCGCTCGAACACGATCGCGAAGGTCGACCCGGCGACGAACCGAGTCGTCCGGCGGCTGAGCGTCGGCCTGGAGCCGTGCGGATTGGTGGCAGGCGGCGGCGCTCTGTGGGTCGACGGGTTCGGCACGAACACGATCGAGAAGATCGACCCGAGACGCTTCCGCCGTGTGCGCCGCATCCGGGTCGGGAACCAGCCGTACGACGTCGCCTACGGCTTCGGCTCGGTTTGGGCGTCGAACAACCTCGACGGGACGGTCTCACGCATCGACCCGCGCCGTGGGGTCGTCGTCAAGACGATCAAGACTGGCGGCTCGCCGTCCGGTCTGCGGATCGCGGCCGGCTCGGTCTGGCTCGGATCGAGCGGCGACAGCCGGCTCAGGCGGATCGACCCGAAGACGAACCGGGTGACGGAGATCGAGCTCAAGGGTGCCCTCTCGCCCGGCTGGCTCGAGGCGACCGGCGACGCCGTCTGGGTCGCTGACGCGCAGGCGAACACGGTCACGCGGGTCGATCCGGCGACGAACCGGGTCGTCGCGACGATCCCGGTCGGACGGGCGCCCGCCGACGGCGTGGTCGGGCCCGACGGCCTCGTGTGGATCCCGATTCAGGGCGACGGCACGGTGGCCCGCATCGATCCTGCGACGAACACCGTGGCGGGCACGATCAAGGTGGGCAAGATCCCGTTCGTCGCGCGCCGCGCCTTCGGCGACATGTGGATCTCGAACTTCGGCGGGACGCAGGTCTGGCGCGTCCGCGTCGGTTAACTCTGCCGGGCGCGGGACGTCCCGAGCACACGACCGGCCGCGTCCAGCGCCTGGACCGCGACGTACTTTGCGTCCCCCTTGACGGTCAGCGCCGTCTCGAACCCCGTGCGCGCGGCCGTCCGCACCGGCCGTAGCTGCGACGGTTCCGGCCCCGCGAGCACGCGCCACCGCCGAACCTCCGTCGCTCCGTTCCAGCTCGCGTAGACGGTCAAGTCGTCGCCGTCGCGGCGAACGGCGAGCGCCGGGCGATCCGTCGGCCGGCCGACCCACGGGAAGCGAAAGACGCGGTACGAGTCGGCGCCCTTGTTGAAGTGCGCCTCGAACACGACGCTGCCCGCGCGCGTGAACTCCGTGAGGTGGGGCTCCGCTCCCCAACCGACGACGACGTCCCCGTCGGGCAGGAACTGCGCGTCGCCCTGGCTGCTCGCGAGCAGCGGCTTCGGGTGGACGTAGCTTCGGACGAGGCTCGCCGTCATCTTCTTCGTGTCGAGCCGGAGCACGAGCACGCGGGACTGCTTCGCGAGCGGCGGCGCGGCCTCGTTGTCGAACAGCGTCAGCGTCCCGTCGGGATGAAGGCGCGCGTCGTGCTGCCAGCCGAACCGGGTTCCGGGGCCCATCCGGAAGTCGCTGTGCTTGCCGCCCAGCTGCCACACGATCTTGCCGGTCTGCTCGTCGATCTCGTAGATCGTGTGCGTGTTGCGGGCGGACACGACGACCGTCCCATGCGGCCCCGGCTCGATCGAGTTGACGTGGAAGTAGTCGTAGGGCACGTTCGCCTTCTTCGGCACCGGCTTCGCATACGACGCGCGCAGGCCGACGTGGTCGAGGCTCCGCCACTGGAAGAGCACCTTCCCGCTGCTCAGGTCGACCTCCTGGACGATGTTGTCGTAGACCGTGCCGTTCCTCGTGCCGCCGATCACCCTGAGGTTGCGACGCACGCGCGTGTAGACAGGGATCAGCGCCGTCCCGCGCGGCGTGATCAGGAACTCGTGCAGGTCGCCGCTGAAGCCGTTCCCGGCGCGCACCTCCGCGATGCGCCGGTACGACGTGTCGTAGATCTCGTACCGGCCCTGGCCGACGCCCTTCTGGGACACGCCCTGCCACCACGTGAGCACCGGCCTCCCGCGGTAGCGCTGCACCCGAAAGTTCAAGACGCCGAGCTTCGTCGGGTGGAACCAGACGACCTCGCCGCGGTTGTCGACGATCAGCGGACCCATCTGGACGACGTTCTTCTTCGGCGCGAGGAACAGGTAGCCGGGAGCCGTCGATCCCGAGCGGCGGGTGACGGTGATCGGCGCGGGCCGCAGGTCAGGTCGGCTGTGGAAGGTCCGCGCGGGGGGCTTCACCGAATGCTTCGTGCTCGATCCGCAGCCGGCTAGGGCGACTGCGAAGAGAGGAACCGCAGTGAGGCAGGCGCGGCGGCTCAGTGCGCGCGCTCGAGCTCGAGCACTGCCGCCACGCCGCGCAGCGCGACGCGCGTCTCCTCGAGCGCGGGCTCGCGCGTCGTCAACCGCTGCAGCGCCAGCCCGGGCACGAGGAAGACCTTCGCGACGCGTCGCTTCGAGCCCTGGACGAGCTGCCAGAGCTCCATCGTCAGCGCGAGCGAGACGAGCGTGACCGCGACCGGCGTGAAGACGGCCGTCGGCAGCACCCAGAGGCGCTCGAACGCGAAGGTGACCGGAAGGACGAGCGCAGCGAAGTTGGTCCCACAGCGAGGCGAGAACCGGGAGGGGCGGGCGTCGCCCCGCCAGGTCGATCCGAGCGTGCGCGCCTCGGCAGCCGCGATCGCACGGTGCTCGGCGCCGTGGAGGTTGAGCGTCCGGCCGCGCAGCATCCACGCGACGAGCCCGGCGCTGACCGCGAGTCCCCCGAAGAGGCTCAGCCGGTCGGGCAGGAAGACGAACAGAAGCGGCGCGAAGACGGCGGCAGCGAGCAGCCACCGCTCGCGCGGCCGCGCGACGCCCGTGCGGCGAAAGAGCGGGGAGACCGACGCACCGAGCCGGACCAGGCCCCGAACGAGCGGCACGTGGCGAAGCGCGCGGGGCGGCGCGGGCATCTCGCCGGTCCTGAGCGAGCCGTCGGTCCCGGCGAACGCCCAGAAGCGCTCGCTGACGATGACGACGCCGTCGGGCCTGGCCATGCCGCCGAGGCGTGGCAGCGAGGCCGTCGCGTCGGCGCGTTCGAGGGAGAGAGGAGCTGAGGGGCGGGAGGGGCTTTGCACCCCTCCATGATCGTCTTCCGCTAGGCCGCCCGGCAAGTGCCGGACGGCCTACGCGGTCGAGTCTTCGGTCCTACCAGCGGCCCCGCGAGAAGAAGCCGAGGAGCGCGAGGACGACGATCACGATGAGGATGATCCAGAGGATGCTCACGTTCGCCTACCCCTTTCGTCTCTTTAACGCGGAGCCTTCCGGGTCCGCACGAGTGAAACGGGCGACCGGCCGAATCGGTTGCGGCCCCTTCCGGCAGGGCCCCTCTCTACACTGCCCCGCGTGACGAAGCGCCGTGAGCTGATCGTCCCGGCGGTGATCGTCGGCCTCCTGCTGGTCGCGCTCGCCGTCCTCTACTGGGCCGAGCCGGCGAAGTCGCTGCCGTCGTTCATTCCGGGCCACCAGTCCGGCTCGGGGCACCACCACGTGAAGCACGGGATCGCCGCGTTCCTGCTCGGCCTCGCGTGCCTCGTCTTCGCGTGGTTCCAGACGGGCGGCCCGCGCGCCCGGACCACGGCGTAGGCCGCGGCCCGTGCCGATTTCGTATGGACAGGCGATCGTCCTCGGGCTGCTCCAGGGCTTCTCGGAGTTGTTCCCGATCTCGAGCCTCGGGCACAGCGTCGTCCTGCCGAAGCTCCTCGGCTGGCACATCCGCCAGAACGACTCGTTCTTCATCACGTTCCTCGTCGCCACCCATCTCGCGACGGCGATCGTGCTGCTCGGGTTCTTCTGGCGCGATTGGGTACGGATCCTGCGCGGAATCGGCCGCTCACTGCGCGACCGCGGGATCGCCGAGGACGACGCGGACGCAAAGCTCGGGTGGCTGCTCGTCGTCGGGACGATCCCGGCCGGAATCCTCGGACTGCTGCTCGAGCACGCGCTGCGGGACGTCTTCGCCTCGGCGCGCTCGGCGGCCTTCTTCCTGATCCTGAACGGGCTGATGCTCTACGGCGCGGAGCGGATTCGCCGGCGCGCGCCGCAGCCGGAGAAGGGCGATCCCGACCGGCGCATCGCCCGCCGCGTCTCGTTCCGCGAGGCGTTCTTCGTCGGCGCGGCGCAGGCGATCGCGTTGATCCCGGGCTTTTCGCGCTCAGGCGCGACGATGGGCGGCGGGTTGCTCGTGGGCTTGTCCAACGAGGACGCGGCGCGGTTCGCGTTCCTCCTCGCGACGCCGATCATCGGCGCGGCGGCAGCGCTGAAGCTGCCGGAGCTGCTCGGACCGTCGGGAAACGGCGTGCGCGGGCCTGCTTTGGTCGGCGCCTTGTGTGCCGCGGTGACGGCGTACCTCTCGGTGCGGTTCCTGATGCGCTTCTTCGAGACGAACCGCTTGACGCCGTTCGCGGTCTACTGCTTCCTCGCAGGGCTCGCGCTGACGGTCTACTTCGCCGTCTCGTAAACGTTCCACTCTTGTTCCATCGGCGGCACGATTGGCCGCTCGCTGCCGCGTAGCCTCGAGGGGATCGAGAGCCGATCGCCTTCCTCTTCCGTTCGATGCCCGACGATGGCGAAGGCCGGCCGCTGTGCGGACGGACGGCGCGGGCGCTCGGCGTCCGACCCGCAGGCGACATCGTGGTTCGCGCTGACGGCACGGTGGAACCGGGCACGGGTGGGATGTCCGTCGCCATCGACGGCACCGAGCACCTGCCGGCCCACCGTCGACCGCAGTCGCACGGCGGTTGGGGTCCGGACCCGGTCGGGCGAATCGAGGAAGAGGATCTTCCGGAGTCGCTCGTGATGAGACGCGACCCGAAGGATCCTTCGAGCCACGGGTTCGTCGAGCCGGTACACGCGATGACGCTTCAGGAGTACGAGGAGGCGGTGGCAACCTCGCGGGGAATGTGGGTTCGGGCGTAGTCTGAGACTGCTATGACGGTGAGCGAGCGTGTCGAGGAGGCGGTAAGCAAGGCGGAAGACGCCCGCAGCCTGCGCGCGTACCTGCAAGGGCATCTCGACAGCGGCCAGGCTCCCGATCTCCTCGCCGAGGCACTGCAACGGGCATATACGCGGCTGCGCGAGGAACGCAAGGACGAGGCTGCCGACCTCGTCCTGGACGGGCTCGACTTCCTCACCGGTTGGTGCGGGCCTGGAATGAGCCTGCGCGTTCCCGAGCGCGCGTAACCGGCTCTAGACCGGTCGCCCCTCAGGGTGGGACGCGTCCGTGAATTCGCGGAACTCGCCCGTCACCAGGTAGGCGGTCTGCTCGCCGATGTCGACCGCGTGGTCGCCGATCCGCTCTAGACACCGCGACACGAGCAGAATCCGCAGCCCCCACTCGAGCTTCGACTCGTCACTGCCGAGCCGCAGGAGGCGGTCGACGACGCGGCGGTTCGCACGGTCGATCAGCTCGTCGAGCTCGACTAGACGCTCGGCGCCGGCGAGATCGCGATCGGCGAACGAGTCGAGGGCGACGCGGATCATCTCCTCCGCGCGCTCGGCCATCTCGTCGAGGCCCTCGTAGAGGGACTCTTCGCGAGGCAGCCCTTCGATCAGCTTCGTTAGCTTCGCGATCGTCACGCAGTAGTCGGCCATTCGCTCGAGGTGCAGGTTGTTGTGCAGCATCGCCAGCACGAGCCGAAGGTCCCGCGCGACGGGGGTCTGGCGGGCCAGCAGCTCGTGCACGCCCTGCTGGATTCCGAGGAAGATCGAGTCGACGTCGTCGTCGAAGGCGATCACCTCCTCGGCGAGTTCGACGTCCTGCTGCCTGAGGGCGTTCATGCAGGCGCGGAGCGACCGGAGCACGAGCTCGCCCTCCTCGAGCAGCGACGCCTGGAGCCGGTCGAGCTCCTCCTGGAAGCTCAGTCTCACGAGGCTGAAGCCTACGCCGCGTCGCCGGCCGACACGTCGCGGTAGCGCGCGTCGACCAGGCAAAAGAGCGCGTAGAAGACGAGCCCGGCCGCCGTCAACCCGAGGAGATAAGGCCCGTAGCTCGCGTGTGCGAGCTTCTGCAAGGCTCCGTCGAGGCCGATCGCCTTCTTCGGGTCGTAGTCGATCGCGGCGCGCACGACGAAGACGCCGATCAGGCCGAAGACGACGCCGCGCGCTACGTGGCCGACGGTGCCGGCGCGCGCGCCCCACTTCCTCGCGCGGTCGCCCATCTCGCCCGTGCGCCACCGCTCCTCGAACTTTCGCGCGAGCCCGCGGTAGAGATTCCAAAGGCCGACGCCCACTATGACCGCGCCGGCGGCGCCGACAAGCCAGGTCCCCGCCGCAGGCCACGAGAGCGCCGTAGCCGTCGTGTGCTGCGCCTTCGCGTTCTGCGAGCCGCCGCCGCCCGCGCCGACGAGGATCTTCGCCGTCGAGAACGTCAGTCCGGCATAGATCGCGCCGCGGCCGAGATAGCCCGCGCGCTTCGCCCACGTCTTCGTGCTCTCCCCGTCGTCGCGCTCCGCGTAAGCCTGGACGAAGCGCCACAGCGCGTACGCCGCAAAGCCAATCGCGAGCAGGATCAGCACCACCTTCCCGAAGCCGTGCTGCGCGAGCGTCTCGAGCGCGCCCTGGCGGCTCGTCGTCTTGCCGCCGTGGCCGGCGGCGACGCCGACGGCCAGCACGCCGACGAGCCCGTACGAGAGCCCCTTCGCGACGAGCCCGGCCCGCGCGAGCACGGCGTACCAGCCGGTGCCCGCGCGAGCGTCTGCTCGCGCGTGAACGGGTACGCGCCGCGCCTCCACGACGACCGAACGCCGCTCGGCGGCGGGCGGTTACGCGGCACCCCGCCTTCACCGGACCGACACCACTCCGACACGAGGCCGTAGCCCACCCTGCCGCACCTCGTCCGTACCGTCGGCGACGAACCCACGTGGGAAGGGAGAACATGCGCAAGCTGACGACACTCGCCGCGATGATCGCGGCCGTCGCCGCGCTGGGAGCGGCGACCTCGACCGCCTCGACCGGCCGCTCGAGCGGCACGCTCAAGGGGGCCGGGAGCTCGTTCGTCGCCCCGCTCGTCGCGCAGTGGCAGGCGAACTACAAGAGCTCGGACATCCAGTACAACCCGATCGGATCGGGCGGCGGCATCGCGGCGATCACGAACCGCACCGTCGACTTCGGCGCCAGCGACGCGCCGCTCTCGTCCGACCAGTTCAAGGCGTGCAAGGGCTGCGTCCAGATCCCGTGGGCCCTCTCGGCCACGGCCATCCCGTACAACATCCCCGGCCTGAACGGCCGCCTGCACCTGAACGCGGGCGTCCTGGCCGACATCTACCTCGGCAAGATCACGAACTGGAACTCGGGGCGGATCAAGGCGCTGAACCGCGGCTTGAGCCTGCCCGACCTGAAGATCACGCCGGTCTACCGGAGCGACAACAGCGGCACCTCGTACAACTTCACCGACTACCTCGCGAACGCGAGCGCTGCCTGGAAGAGCAAGGTCGGCGTCGGCGTGAACGCGAACTGGCCGTCGGGGATCGGCGCGCCGAAGTCGAACGGCGTCGCCGCGGCCGTCGGCCAGACGAAGGGCGCAGTCGGCTACGTCGACGTCGCCTACACGCTCAAGAACCACCTGTCCTTTGCGGCGATCCAGAACAAGTCGGGCAAGTGGGCGCTCCCCGGCCTGCGCGGGATCAAGTCGGCCGCGGCTCTGATCACGAAGGTGCCCGCGAGCGGCGAGCTCTCGATCGTGAACCCGCCGAAGGCGGCGAAGTACAAGAACGCCTACCCGATCTCGACCTTCACGTACGTGATCCTGCCGACGAAGACGTCGAGCGCGACCGAGCTTCGCCACTTCGTCTTCTGGGCGCTGACGAACGGCCAGCAGTACGGCCCGAGGCTCCTGTTCGTGCCGATCCCGAAGGTCGTGCTCTCGTACTCCGAGAAGACGCTGAACAAGGTCAAGTCGTAGCTTGAGCTCGATCGCTACGCCGCAGGCCGCCGCCCGCGCCGCCGAGCTTCGGCGGCGCGGGCGCTTCCGGCCGGGAGACGCGGTCCTCCACGGCCTCACGCTCGCCGCCGCGCTCGCGGCGGTCGCCTTGCTCGGGCTGATCGCGTGGAAGGTGACCGACCAGGCGCGTCCGGCGATCCACGACTTCGGCCTCGGCTTCCTGACGACGAAGACGTGGGACCCCGGGACGCGCCAGATCTTCGGCGCCGCGGCGTTCCTGTTCGGGACGGCGGTGACGTCGCTCGGCGCGCTCCTGATCGCCGGCCCGTTGTCGATCGCGATCGCGCTCTTCCTGACCGAGCTCGCCCCGCGCTGGCTGCGCGGGCCGATCGGCGCGCTGGTCGAGATGCTCGCCGCGGTGCCGAGCGTCGTCGTCGGCCTCTGGGGGATCCTCGTGATGGGGCCTTTCGTGGCCGACCACTTCGAGCCGTTCCTGAAGCGGACCCTCGGCTTCATTCCGCTCTTCCGCGGCGACCCGTCGATCTTCGGGCTGCTGCCCGCGATCCTCGTCCTGACGATCATGATCACGCCGATCGTCTCCAGCGTCAGCCGGGAGCTCTTCCTCGGCGTGCCGCGCGACCTGAAGGAGGGGGCGCTCGCCCTGGGGACGACGCGCTGGGAGATGATCCGCGGCGTCGTCTTCCCCTACGCGCGCTCCGGGATCGCCGCGGCGCTGATCCTCGGCCTCGGCCGCGCGGTCGGCGAGGCGATCGCAGTGACGCAAGTGATCGGGGGGAACGTCGCAATCCACTGGTCGCTCTTCCAGCCCGGCGACACGCTCGCGAGCCGGATCGCGAGCCAGTACCAGGGCGCGTCGAGCGCGAAGCAGGTCTCGGCGATCGCGTACCTCGCGGTCATCCTGCTCTGCTTCTCGCTCGTCGCGAACATCGGCGCGCAGGTGATCGTCCGCCGCTTCGCGGGCCGGCACCCGGTGGCGCGATGACGCTCAAGACGCCCTTCCGCCGCCGCCTGGTCAACCTCGCGATGCAGGCCGTGGCCGTCGTCGCCGCGTTCGCCGCGGTCGCGGTTCTCGCCGTGATGGTCATCTCCGTCGCGAAGCGCGGCGCCGGCGCGATCAACCTCGACTTCTTCACGAAGCTCCCGCACCCGTTCGCGTTCACGCCGGTGCCGACCGGGCTCGCGAACGCCTTCGTCGGCACCGCGGTGATCGTCGGCGTTGCGACGCTGATGGCGCTGCCGATCGGCGTCCTGACTGCGATCTACCTGAACGAGTTCGCACCGCGCCGGGTTGCGTTCCTGATCGCGCTCGCGCTCGACGTGCTGAACGGCGTGCCCGCGATCGTCGTCGGCATCTTCGTCTTCGCGCTCGTCGTCGTCGGCCACGGCCAGAGCGGCCTCGCCGGCTCCTTCGCGCTTGCGATCCTGATGATCCCGCTGATCGCGCGCGCGACGCAGGAGACGCTCGCGCTGGTGCCGGAGTCGACGCGCGAGGCGAGCCTGGCGCTCGGGGTGAGCCGCTGGCGGACGACGCTCTCGATCGTCCTGCCCCAGACGATCGGCGGGATCGTGACCGGCACGACGCTCGCCGTCGCGCGGGTCGCCGGCGAGACGGCGCCGCTTCTCTTCACCTCGTCGCTCGTCGGCGACCAGCTGCACGCCGACCCGCGGCAGGCGCTCGCGTCGGTGCCGCTCAAGATCTTCGAGTACTCGGAATCACCGGACCCGGCCGACCATCGCCAGGCCTGGGCCGCGGCGCTCGTCCTGATCGCGTTCATTCTGCTCGCGAGCACCGTCGCGCGGCTGCTCGCGGCCCGTAGCCGCCGGAAGCTCGGCATCACGCGCTAGGAGAGTCTGTGACGGTGGATTACGCTACGCGCCCCGTGGAGCCGCTCGGAGCAATCGCCCCCGCGCTGCCCGAGCCGGAGCGGCGCGAGACTGTCTTCGACGTCCGCGACCTGACCGCTCGGTACGGGTCGAACACGGCCGTGCGCGGCGTCTCGATGGAGATCTACAAGAACCTCGTCACGGCGGTGATCGGCCCGTCGGGCTGCGGCAAGAGCACCTTCATCCGCTGCCTGAACCGGATGAACGACCTCATCCCCGGCTTCGCCGCCGAGGGCGAGATCCTCTACCACGACGTCGACCTGCTCGGCCGCGACGTCGATCCGGTCGCCGTGCGCCGCCGGATCGGGATGGTCTTCCAGCGGCCGAACCCGTTCCCGAAGTCGATCTACGACAACGTCGCGTTCGGCCTGCGCGTGCTCGGGATGAAGGACTCGCTCGACGACCGCGTTCGGCACGCGCTCGAGCAAGCCGCGCTCTGGGACGAAGTGAAGAACCGGCTCCGCTCGAGCGCGCTGTCGCTCTCGGGCGGCCAGCAGCAGCGGCTCTGCATCGCGCGCGCGATCGCCGTCGAGCCCGACGTCGTCCTGTTGGACGAGCCCGCCTCCGCTTTGGACCCGATCGCGACCTCCTCGATCGAGGACCTGATGCACGAGCTCAAGCGCGACTACTCGTTCGTGATCGTCACGCACAACATGCAACAGGCCGCCCGCGTCGCCGACATGACCGCCTTCTTCAGCCTCTCGCAGCCCGACGAGAGCGGCGACCGCAGCGGCATCCTGGTCGAATACGAGGCAACCCAGAAGATGTTCACCGCGCCCTCCGACAAGCGCACGGAGGACTACGTCACCGGGCGCTTCGGCTGACCCGGCCGGCCGGCTCGTCCCTTCACCGCTTCGAGCAGGAAGCCGGGGAGCGCCACGGTGATCGGCCCCTTCGCGCGGATCTCCTCGTCGAGCCGGCGTAGGCGGTCCCGATATCGGTCGATCGAGAAGTCCCGAACGGTCCAGGGCGTCATCCTCAGGTACCACGCGAGAGCGCCGACGTCGGCGAACGTCACGTCCTGCTCCCCCTCGGCCGACCGCGTGACGGTCAGGCCTGCGCGTTCGACCTGATCGACCGCGAGAGCCAGATGCCAGCGCTGCTGCCGGGGCACCTCCGCGCCGAGGAGCTCGTTGACCTCGCGGAAGACCCCGTCGCCGAGCTGCTGCGTCATGAAGACGCCTGCCGGCCGCAGCACTCGAGCGATCTCGGTCGCCACGAATGACTCGTGGCGGCTCGTGACCAGATCGAATGACCCGTCCTCGAACGGCAGGTCGCCGCCCCGTTCGCCGTAGCGCTGCTTCGCGTTGTCGGGGGCGCCCTCGACTCGAACGACGTCGATCCCGAGCGGGCCGAGCCTCGCTCTCGCCACCGACAGGTTCGGCTCCCAGGCCTCGGTGGCGACGGTGTGCGGCGCGCGGGCGGGAAGGCCAGCCAGCCACTCGCCGCCACCGGTACCCAGATCCAACATGTCCCGGGCCGAGCGAGCGCGCTCCGCAACGAGCTCGGCGAGGTCCCACGGGAGAGGGCTCGTCGTCATTCGCTCGCCGAGCCACGAGAAGTCCCACCCGCTCGTCGGACGGCGCTCCGCTTCGGCGATGAGCGCCTCGAAGGCCGTCGCGAGGTGCCCCTCGGTCACGGCGCCGACGATACGCACTAGGGTTCCGCCCCGTGCTGATCGCGCAGCTCTCCGACGTGCACGTCGGCGCCGACCGGCACCGCCGCGAGCTCCTGCACGCCGCGATCGCGGAGGTGAACGAGGCGCGGCCCGACCTCGTCGTCGTCGCGGGCGACCTCACCGACGACGGCTTCCCGGAGCAGTACGAGGAGGCGCGCGAGGAGCTCGGCCGGATCGAGTGCGAGCACGTCGTCCTCGTCCCTGGCAACCACGACGCGCGGAACGTCGGCTACGTGCTCTACGAGGAGACGTTCGGGACGCGCGACCACCGGCTCCGGGTCGAGCTCGACGGGATGGACGTGGCGCTCGTCGCCGTCGACGCGTCGAAGCCCGACATCGACGAGGGCGAGGTCGGGCGCGAGCACTACGGCTGGATCGAGGACGGCTTCGACCCCGACGCGGACCTCCGCATCTTCGTCTGCCACCACCACCTCGTCCCGATCCCGGGAACGGGCCGCGAGCGGAACCAGGTGCTCGACGCGGGCGACGCTCTTTCCGTCCTCCACGGCGCGAAGGTCGACCTCGTCCTCGGCGGCCACCGGCACGTGCCCTACGTCTG
>Ga0081539_10002542_pt1 | contig 25354 bp, 24 predicted proteins | sample TabmetS4T2R2_FD_71023 | JGI IMG/M metagenome (GOLD analysis project Ga0081539, IMG submission 71023) | Tabebuia heterophylla rhizosphere microbial communities from the University of Puerto Rico - S4T2R2 | ecosystem: Host-associated > Plants > Roots > Rhizosphere ...
CGCCATGCGGCACCTACTCGCCTATCCCCGCGCGATGGCTCGACTCCTCATTCTGGTCGGCACCGAATCGGGCAATGCCCAGATGGTGGCCGACGCGCTGAGGCCGGTGCTCGAAGCGGCAGGTCATGCCATCGACATCAGCGACAAGGCTGCTTCGTGCGCCGATCTCCTGGCCCACGAGGTGCTGCTGACCGTTTGCGCCACGCACGGCTCGGGCGACATCCCGACCAACATCCTGCCCCTCGCCGAAACGCTGGAACGCGAGCGCCCCGATCTGTCCGGGCACCGCTATGGTATCATCGCGCTCGGCGACATGACCTACCAGGACACCTTCTGCGGCGGCGGCAAGAAGATGGAAAAGGTCCTCGAACTTTGCGGCGCAAGGCGCATCGGCGATCGATTGGAGCTCGACGCTTCCAGCCAGCCGCTACCTGACGAGGAGGCGCTGACCTGGGTGAAAGGCTGGAAGGCTCTGGTCTGAGTCTAATCCGGCAACGTGAACACCTCGACAGGGTCGGCAATGCCACGCAAGAGGTGCCTGCCCAGCGACTTCATCGGCACCTCGCAAACCTGATTGAACTCCGCCGACGCCAGCACCGGCACGCCGAGCTCCTTGGTCAAGCCCTCCAGACGCGCCGCGCGGTTGACCGCCGGACCAATCACGGTGAAGTCCAGCCGGTCCTCCGTCCCGACATTGCCGAAGGTGACCGGTCCGACATGCAGGCCGATGCCGAAGCGGACCGGGTCATGTCCGCCTGCGGCGCGCGCTTCATTCGCCGCCTCGATATCGGTCGTCAGTCGGCGAGCCGCGCCGATCGCGGCGCCGGTCACGATCGGCAGGAACAGCGCATCCTCGGCCGGGAAATAGGCCATGACGCCGTCCCCGATGAACTTGAGGATTTCGCCGCCGTGCGCCCTCAACGCGTCGCCCACCAGCTGGAGATAATTGTTGAGCAGCTCCAACAGCTCGACCGCTGCCATGCGCTCGTTCATGCCGGTGAAGTCGCGCAGATCAGAGAACCATAGCACCGCGTTTATCTCTTCGCCCTCGCCGCGGCGAATGGCGCCATGCAGCACGCGCTCGCCGACCACCGGGCCGAGATACGTCTTGGCCACAATGTCGGCCACGCTGCGCTCGATGTGCATCTCGATCACAGCGCCCATCAGATCGACCAGGCGGTCGAGGTCGCCGATGTCCTCGTCGGAAAAGCCGGTTGGTCGGTCGGTCGCAAAGGTAACCACCGGCAGCGGACCTGTTCGCCGGATGCGCATGGGCACCACGTAGTAGTCGACGCCGCCCGCTTCCTTCAGCTCGTTTAACACGTGGTGATGGCTGTCGGTGATCTCCTTCAGCCGATATCGGACCTTGCGCCCTTGCTCGCGCGCCTCCTGCATCGGGCTGCCGATGTAGGCCGGCGTGAATTGGATTCCGAAGCGGCGCGCGATCTCCTCGACCTTCGCGCCGCGCCGCCACATGTACCCCATGGCCTGCAGCTCGGGATGAATGAGCTGCAGGCCGATGTACATGCGCCACAGCGGAATACCCGCCTTGAGCACGCGGTTCATCAATTGCTCGATGAACTCGCGCGGCGTCGGCACGAGCCTGCCGTCGTGCACCAGCCAGTCGGCGACCGGCGCCAGGCGATCGCTCCCTGTCAGGCCGGCGTTCAGGAGCCCACCACGGCCGCCACCTCCTCGCCGGAGGTGCGGAAGACGTTGTTGGTCGAGAGATCGGCGATCTGGTCGATGTTGTCGGCGACGTCCTCGATCGTCGGTGGGCGGTCCTTGATGCGCACACCGGGCGCTTCGCGATATTCGATGCGCGCGAAGTTGCCGGCGCCGGCGCTCCAGATCTCGCCGGTGCGCTGGCATTGCTCGCTGCAGAGATAGGCGACCATCGGCGAGACGAACTCCGGCCGGAGCTTGGCCAGCATCTGCGGCGTCATCAGGCTTTCGGTCATGCGCGTTGCGGCGACCGGCGCAAGCGCATTGATGAAGATGTTGTACTTCTGCCCCTCGAGCCGCAGCGCATTCACCAACCCGACCACAGCGAGCTTGGCACCGGCATAGTTGGCCTGGCCGAAGTTGCCGTAGATGCCCGAATTCGACGACGTGACGACGACGCGGCCGTAGGTCTTGGCGCGCATGATCGGCCAGGCGGCATGGGTGACATAGGCGGTGCCCAGGAAGTGGACCTTCATGACGAAGTCGAAATCCTCGATCGTCATGTTGTGGAAGGTCTTGTCGCGCAGCACGCCGGCGTTGTTCACCACGATGTCGACGGTGCCGAAGGCGTCGACGGCGGTCTTGACGATGTTCGCCGCGGCCTTTGGATCGGCGACCGAATCGTAGTTCGCCACCGCGTGGCCGCCGGCGGCCTTGATCTCGGCCACCACCTGATCGGCCGCCGCATGCGCGCCGCCACGACCGTCGACGGCGCCGCCCGGATCGTTCACCACCACCTTCGCCCCACGACTCGCAAGCAGCAGGGCATGGCTGCGTCCCAGCCCGTTGCCGGCCCCGGTGACGATGGCGACGCGGTTGTCGAAACGGATTGTCATCTACTTCTCTCCCCCATCGCGCGCGGCCGCTTCATGGCACTCCATGTTTGGTCTCGGCCGTCCGCTTTCAACCTCTTGACTTCGCCGCCGTGCCCCCGGTTTTTGAGCACCCTCGGTTGGCTTCGTCGCCATTTGAGCGTATCCAACGCCTCTACGCTAGGAGATCGCACATGGCCGCCCAGGCCCGTCCACCCGAAGTCGACGCGACCATCGCCGAGCTGAAGAAGCTCTACGGCGAGCGCGTCAGCACCGCTCATGCCGTTCGCGAGCAGCACGGCAAGGACATTTCGTATCACGAAGCGCACCTGCCGGACGCCGTGGTGTTTGCCGAATCGGCCGAGGAGGTGCAGCAGATCGTGCAGCTCTGCGCGCGTCGCAAGACGCCGATCATCGCCTTCGGCACCGGCACCTCGCTCGAGGGCCACATCAGCGCGCCCAATGGCGGCATCTCGCTCGACGTCAGCCGCATGAACCGCGTGCTGCAGGTCAACGAGGCCGACCTCGATGTCGTCGTGCAGCCCGGGGTGACGCGCAAGCAGCTGAACGAATATATCCGCGCCACCGGTCTTTTCTTCCCCATCGATCCCGGCGCCGACGCGTCGCTGGGCGGCATGACCAGCACGCGCGCCTCCGGCACCAATGCGGTGCGCTATGGCACGATGCGCGAGAACGTGCTGGCGCTTGAGGTCGTGACCGCAGACGGCCGTCTGATGCGGCTCGGTCGCCGCGCGCGCAAGTCGAGCGCAGGCTACGACCTCGTGAAGCTGTTCGTCGGTTCCGAAGGCACGCTCGGCATCATCACCGAGATCACGCTCAGGCTCTATGGCATTCCCGAATCGATGGCCTCGGCGACCTGCGCCTTCGAGACGCTCGAGGGCGCGGTCAACACGGTCATTCAGACCATCCAGTCGGGCATTCCGGTGGCGCGCATCGAACTTATGGATACCGAGACCGTCGACACCGTGAACAAGTACTCCAAGCTCGGTCTGCCATTGAAAAGCACGCTGTTGCTGGAGTTCCACGGTACCGAGGCCAGCACCAAGGAGCAGGCCGAGATGGTTCAAGCCCTCGCCGCCGAGAACGGTGGCGGCGACTTCGCCTGGACCAGCCAAGCCGAGGAGCGCACGAAGATGTGGCAGGCACGGCACGATGCGGCGTGGGCCGCGAAGGCGGCCAAACCGGGCTGGGGCATGTGGGCGACCGACGTCTGCGTGCCGATCTCGCGGCTTGCCGAGTGCATTCTCGAGACACAGAAGGACATCGTCGCCACCGGACTCTACGCGCCGATCGTCGGCCATGTCGGCGACGGCAACTTCCATCTCACCATGATGATCAATCCGGATGAGCCGACCTACCTCAAGCGCGCCGAGGCGCTGAACGACCGGCTCGTCGCACGCGCCCTGTCGCTCGGCGGCACCTGCACCGGCGAGCACGGCGTGGGCCTGGGCAAGATCAAGTTCCTGTACGAGGAGCACGGCGAGGCGATGTCGCTGATGCGCGCCATCAAGAAGGCGCTCGATCCCGACAACATCATGAACCCGGGCAAGATCATCGGCCCGATCAACTGATTGTCGGCGACTGATGGCGGAGCTGTCATCCCGAGCGAAGCGAGGGGTCCTTCGTGTGGCTGTAAGGATCCCTCGCTTCGCTCGGGATGACAGTGCGTGCTACTCGGCGGCCATGCCCTTTTCCGCCAGTTCCTTCCTGGCGCTCTCGTTCTTGGCGAGACGCGTCAAACCCATGCCGCGTAGCACGTTGGGCGCCTTGGTGAACTGGATGTTGTCGTAGCCGACGATCTCGATGCGATTGCCCCACGGGTCAAGGAAGTCGAGGAACGGGCCGGGCAGCGTGGCCACACCCGCCTCCTTGAGCGCCTTGCGTGCCGCTTCCTTGTCGTCGACGACCAGCCCGAAGTGACGTCCGTCGTCGGGCGGCTGCTTGCGCCCCTTCTGAAGGGCGATGAACTGGTCGCCAAGATCGATGAAGGCCATGGTAGCGCTCTTGCCGCGCAGCTCGAACTCGAAGAGCCGGCCGTAGAAGGCAAGCGCCTCTTCGATGTCGCCGACTTCGAGCGCCACATGATTGAAGCCCACGACGCGCGGACGTTTGGACCCTGCCATTCAAGCCTCCGTTCCGATCAGGAGAAGCAGGTGGGAAGAGCGTCCCCGCCGCGCAACCCTTGAGTGAGCTGCGCTGCACCAGGTGGGGGAATAACCAAGCACCGGTAGCGGAATTTTCAATCGATTCATACTATATATGGTATAAACCAGGAATATTTCAATACCAAATACAGTAGCAGCCAGAACACACCACCCGAAAAATAGCCACCTGGGCGACCGGCAGATCGACCCGGAAGGCGATAAGAAAAGCCGCCCGAGAAGGGCGGCTTTGCTCAACGTGCGTGCGCGACGCTAGATCGCCGCCTGCACCATGATCTCGACCTTGAGCGCCGGATTGGCGAGCTTGGCCTCGACGGTTGCGCGCGCCGGCGTGCTGCCCGCCGCGACCCATTTGTCCCACACCTCGTTCATCTGACTCCAGGTGCCGATATCGGTCAGCCAGATGTTGGCCGACAGGAGCTTCGACTTGTCGGTGCCCGCGTCGGCGAGGAACTTGTCGATCTTGGCCAGGATCTGCGCGGTCTGGCCTTTGACGTCGGCGTTGGTGTCGTCGGCAGTAAGGCCCGCGAGATAGACCGTGTTGCCGTGCACCACGGCGCTGCTCATGCGGGGGCCGGCATTGATGCGCTTGACGCTCATGTTCTCTCTCCTCCTCCTGTGCTCTTGGCGAGCGGCGGCGACCTTAGCAGAGCCTGGCCGAATACCTCAAAGGCGGAGGCGGACCTCGTGCTCCATCAGTCGAGAACCTTGGGCCGCTGGGAGAGCGGGAAGGCATCGAACGGCTTGGCGCGATCGTGCTCGGGCACCTCGTAGAAGCTCGACTTGCCCATGTTGTGCAGCCCGCCATCGACGCGCAGCGCAATGCCGGTCACATAGGCCGCCGCGTCGCTCAAGAGATAGACGATCGCGGCCGAGATTTCCGACTCGGTGCCGTGACGCTTCATCGGAATGCGCGCGCGCACGCCGCGCAGCACATGGTGCGCGCGCTCGGGATAGCGGTCGAGGCCGGAAGAAGCGATGAAGCCCGGCAGGACCGAGTTCACGCGCACGCCGGAATGCGCCCATTCGACCGACGCCGAGTAGGTGAAGTTGGTCTGGCCGGCGCGCGCCGCGCCGTTGTGAGCCATTCCGGGCATGCCGAGCTCGAAGTCGGCGCCGACATTGACGATGGCGCCGCCATGCTGCTCCATCGAGCGTCGATAGACTTCCTTGGACATCAGGAAGGTCGCCGTCATGTTGTTGGCGACCACGGCGTTCCAGCCGTTAAGAGAGATGTCCTTCAGCGGCGCCGGGAACTGGCCGCCGGCGTTGTTCACAAGCCCGTCGATGCGATCGCTCCAGGCCAGCACGCCGTCGACCGCGGCCTTCACCTGGCGTTCGTCGCGCAGGTCGGCGGCAAAAGTGAACGTGTCGGGATCCTCGAGTTCGGCCTTCACCTTCGCGAGCTTCTCCGCCGTGCGGCCGATCAGGGCCACGCGGGCGCCCAGCGCCTTCAGCTCGTGCGCCGTGCAGCGGCCGAGACCTGAACCGCCGCCAGTCACGACGATGGTCTTTCCGGCGAACAGGCCGGCGCGAAAAATCGAATGATATCGCACGTTTTTGCTACCGGTCCTCGACCTAGGCGGCCTTCGCCGGCTCCGCCGGCCGACTTATCCGGTTCAACCGTCGCTGGACATAGCTGACGAGGGCGAAGCCAAGCTGGAGAGGGATGCCGAACATGACGATGCCGAAGGCAAACAGCAGCAGCCGCTCGTCGAGCGAGGGAAGGTGCTCGGCGCGCCGCAGGATGACCGAGATTGCCTCGGTGACGCCAATTGCGGCACCGGCGCTGGAGGACATCACCAGCACGAAGAATGCGCGGGTGACGTTGGGCAGGAACAGCAGTGCACCGAGACGCGATCCGTCATGCCAGTGCCGCATCGCATCCAATCCCGCATCGGAAATGTAGGACGCCGAATAAGGCACCAGCGACAGGGCCACCGCCATGATGCCCGACAGCGCCAGCGGCATCCCGAACAACGTCATGTCGCGCGGAATGGCGTTCAGCAGAAAGAACATGACGACGAAGGTCGGTGCTGCGCGCATCAGCGCGACCGCCGACGCTGCCGTCCCTCGCGCGAGACCGCCACGATAACGCCCGAGGGCCAGCAACAGCCCGAGCGCCAGCCCGATCACCAGCGCGATGATCGCAATCTCGAAGTTGACGGCCATGCCGCGCAGGAAGCGCGGCAGGAAGTCCGAGAGGAAGAGCGAAAGCTGCCCGCTCATGCGTGCGCCGCCGTCCGCAGCTGCCGGCCTTCGAGATAGCCGCGCAGCTTTCCGCAGAGCCAGACCACCACCATGACCACCACGGTGTAGAAGATCAGCAGCAGCGTGTATGTCGTCGCGCGCGCGCTGGAAAACGAGGTGATGTCGGTGAGCGCGCTCAACAGCTCCGGCGCGCCGATGAAGCTGGCGATCGGTGTTCCCTTCGCGGCGTTGATCAGAAACGCGACAATCTGGGTGGCCGACCGAGCAAGCGCACGGCTGAAGAGGTCCGCACCATGTGATGGTGCCTTTTCGGCGCGCAGAGTCCCGATCGCTTCCGACAGGGCTTGGCCCGCATTGCTGCCATTGGCGAGGCCCAGAGCAGCGATCGAGGCGGCCAGCGCGACGGCGTCCGAATAGTCGAAGAAGGCATGCACGATGGTAGCGGCGATGACAAGGGTGAGAACGATCGGCGACGACTGCAGGGTCACCGTGACGAGCCGCGCCAGCCAGCGCACGGGGGCCAATCGCGAGGCCATGGCGGCACCGAACAGCACGGCGAATATCACCGTAGCGGTCAGGGCGCCGGCGATCAGTATCAGGGAGTTCGTCACCCCTTCCTTGAACACCGTCCAGGCGGGCGCCGTCTTCAGCATAGGCAGCGCCAGCTCGATATGGGCGTTGGCCTCCAGCCATCCCTCGAACGCCGAAACGCTGGCCGCAAACGGCGTTGGCTGCAGTTGCGCATTGAGAGGCGCCAGCACGCAGGCGGGATTGGTGCTGCCGCTATCGGTGTTGCATTCGGTCCCGCGCCAGATCTTCTGCTGTTCCTCGAGAAAGCCGGTGCCGATGCGATTGACGCGGGCGATGTCCAGGAGCACCCCGTCGCGATGGAAGATCTGGCTGATCAGGTCGAGCGCGCGCCCCAGCTCGTCGCTGCCGTGCCGCGCCACCGCCATGCCCCACGGCACCTGCGAAAAGCCGAACTTGGAGGCATATGCCGCCGCGAAGTCCGGATCGATGAAGTAGTAGGCAAAGAAGCTGTCGTCCTGAGCGGCCAGCGAGCAGGTGTGGTCCTTCAGCCGCTCGGGCAGCACACCCGCCTCGTCGAACAGCATGAGGCGCGCGCCTTGCGATACCAATTCGGCATTCGACAGGTTGCCGATCGTGACGCAAAGCGTGCGCCCGGTCAGGTCAGCCATCTTCGTCACGCGCGCTTCCTTGGGGCCGACGACAATCGTCTCGGAACGATAGTAGTGCGGCCGGATGAAGCGCGCCTGGCTGTCGCGCTGCGTGTTGTGACCCATGGTGGCGATCACGAGGTCTACCCGGTCCTCCGCCAGCAGCGGGATGCGCGTCGCGGCGTTGACGCGCACGAACTCGACCTCGACGCCCAGCATGCGGCCGATCGCGCGGCCGACGTCAGGCTCGTAGCCCTCGCGCTTGTCGCCGTCGCGCGTACCGAACAGGGGATAGAAGTCGCGCACGCCGATGCGAATGGTCTTGGCGCACAGGATCTTGACCAGGCGGTCGGCGTTGGCTTGCGAGCAGGCGGCCGGCATACGGGCGCGCGCCTCTTCCAACAACCGTTTGAGCGCGAGATCTGGCGAATTGGTCGGCTGGGCTTGCAGGGGCGCAGCCAACCCCCATAGCGATGCAGAAAGTAGCCATGCGGTGAGCGCAGCAAGCACGCGCCGCATCAGATTGAAGTCCCCTGCCTGGCCATTTCAACGATATGCACCTCGGCGAAGGCGTAAGGCCCGTAGCAGTGGATGGAGTGCCCTTGTGCGGCGGCAAGAACGCTGCGTGTCATGTGGGCGAGTTTGTCGCTCGGCACATTTACCAAGGCAGTGTACACGATCTGGAATGTCAAGCCTGCGGCTGCTGTCAAGCTCCGCGACCGCTCGACTCCGACGAAGGCATTGTGGGTGATGAAGGCGCGTCCCGCAGGTGCCAGATGGTGGATGAGTCCTTGGAGAAAACGGTCAAGCAGGCGCCGACCATCAGGCCCTCCCGCGCTCCAAGTCGTCAGGCGGCCAGGCACCTCGGCATCGGTCATGGGATAGTGAGGCAAGTTCGCGACGACCAGGTCGAAGCGGCGTTCTCCCACCGGTTGCCACATGTCGCCCTGGTGGAACTCCGCCAGTTCGCCGTGACCAAGCCCGTCGAGCAGCAGTATGCCGCAGCTGACGGCGTCCTCCTCGATGTCGATCCCGCACAGCGATGACGCACCGAGCTCACCCAGCGCCGCCAGCACGACGCCGCTGCCGGAGCCGATTTCCAGCACGTTCGCACCTTTCACCAGGTCGGCTCTGCAGCGCAGGACCTGAATTAGCGCAGCGGTATATTCGCTCGGCCGAAGAGCCGCGCGCGCCAGTCCCGACCCGGCGTCCGCCACCAGTCTGGGCTTCGAGAACATCACACCCCCAAGACACCGCGGTTTCTCCTTCTCCCCAAGGATTACCGCAGTCGAACTCCCTATGCCCGCACGAGCCGCCCCGCCATCGCTGACGCGACAGGGTCGTCCGGGAACTCCCCTAATATGTCGCGATAGCGGCGCGACGCCAAGTCAAACTCTTCATGAATCATGGCCTCGTAGGCAAGCCGCGTCATGCGGGCGAGCCGTATTCTGGTCGCGTCGGGCTCGAGGCCGGGATCATCGGCTCCGTAGACACCGAGAACCTCGTAGATCGGGATCTTGGACCGTCGTCCCTTGACGGTGACGTCGTCGATCGGCCGCACGCACAATCGCTCTCCCGCCTCCTTGAACACGGCGTGACTGACGCAGACGCGGGTCCCGAACTCCTTGTTGATGCCCTCGAGGCGGGCGGCGACGTTCACGCCGTCACCCATTACGGTGTAGCTCATGCGCTCCCTGGAGCCGATGTTGCCAACCAAAACCGCGTCGCTGTGGATCCCGATACGGACATTGAGCGGCTTCAGGCCATCGGCGATCCAGCGCTCGTTCAGCGCGTCCATGCCGCGCTGGATACGCAGCGCCGCCACGCAGGCCCGCCAGGCATGATCATCGAGCAACGCCGGCGCGCCCCAGAAGGCCATCACGCCGTCGCCGATGAACTTGTCTATGGTGCCGTGTTCCTGATTCACCGTCTTGGTGACCAGCTCGAGGTAAGCCGAGACCCGGAGCAGCAATTCCTGCGTCGGCACCTCCTCGGACAGCGTCGAGAACGCTTCGAGATCCGAGAAGAAGATCGTGAGGAAGCGGCTGTGGCCTCCCAGCTCCAGCTTTTGCTCCGAATGAAGCAGCTGGCTGACCAGGCCCACCGGAACGAACGCGGCGAAGGACTTGACGGCCGCGTCGAGCGTGTCGATCGCCTTGGACAAAGTCCAGATCTCCCGGATCGGCGAATCGACCGAAGGCAGCTGCTCGGCGCCCAGCTCCTGAATCTTCTCGACCTTGAAAGCCAGTCGCTCCAGCGGGGCTGAGACCACGCCCGTGAGAAAATAGATGACCAGGACCTGCAGCGCCGTCGCCAGCAGGCCGAACAGCACGAGAAAATCGTTGTTGCGCTGGAAGTCGGCGGTGAAGTCCGACAGTGGGCTGATCGTGAAGAGCTGCCACTTCTTGCCGAACTCCGGCGCGAGCGTCGACAGGGTCGCAAGATATTCCTTGCCGTGAAAGCCTAGCGAGTAGGTCTCGGCGCCGCCGCGCGGTCGCGATGCGTAAGCGACAGCGGCAAGTTCGTTGTCGAGCGAGCTGACGTGGAGAAGCTCAAGCTTGCCGTCGTTGTTGGCATAGGTCTTGGAACGGTCCGAAGCGGCGATCACGCGGCCCTGGCTGTCCAGGATGTAGGACAGGCTCGAAGGACTGACCTTGCGGTCAGACAGGTAGGCCCCGAGACCGTCGAGGGTGATGTCGATTGCCGCGACCCCAATCAGCTTGTCGTCGACATAGAAGGGCGTGGCGACGGTGAAGCCGATCAGGCCGAGCGCCGCGAAGACGTCGGGATCCGAGATGGTCGTGGTCCGGGCCCGCTTAGCGCTGCGATACCAAAGCCGAACGCGCGGATCGTACGTGGTGGCCTCCTCCGTGCTGCCGAGCTCCTTGAGGTCGGCATCGAGGAAAAGGTAGCGGTCGATCGGGCTCGCCCCCGGCTTGGGCAGCACCCAGCGGTAGGCGTACTTGGCGCCGTCCGGCGGTTGCTTGTCCTGGATTTCGACATTGGGATCAATCCGCCGTGTCTGACGAAATGAGCCGTCCTCCAGGCCGACATAGACACTGACGATTCGCTTGCTGTGCAGCAGGATGCTGTAGAAGTACTTGAAGCAGCGATCGGATGCGTAGAAGCCCGGGTCCTGCTCTCCCAGCGCCGCAGCCGACCGGGTCAGCGATTTCAAGGGATTGAAATCGTCCTCCATGTTCTCCAGCGCATCGGTGCGAAAGCGCTGCAGGAGCTCGACGGCATTGCGGCGGGCGATCTCGTCATTCGAGAAGTAGGTGACGGCAATGACGGTGAAAAGCACCGGAACCGTAAGCAGCAGGAACGATGTCAGGATGCTGGGCTTGAGCCTGAGATGTTTCCTGAACGCTTTGGTCATGCCGTCCGTCTAATGGGAAGACATGATGGTACCCGATGGTTGAATAAGCGTCCATGCAGCGCCTCTAGACCGGCGGGCGCTTCAGGTGCCAATCGGTGACCTGCTGAAAAGCATGTCCGGCCGCGAGAACCGATGCCTCATCGAATTGTCGGCCGACGATCTGAAAGCCGACAGGAATCCCGGTAGTCGTCATGCCGCCGGGCAGGGTGAGGGTCGGATGGCCGCTCATGTCGAACGGCGCCGTATAGCGAAGACGCGCGAGGGCAGTCTGTGGCGTCCGTCCCGCAGCAGCAAGACCGGCAAGCGTCGGTGTTGCCTGCCCCATCACCGGCATCAGCAGCACGTCGATGCCGGACAGCAGCCGCTCGATTTCGCCTTTGACGCGGGCGCGCAGCAGCTGCTTCCTGCCGAGTTCGAGGCCGCTCAAGCTGCGACCGAGGTCGAGCAACGCCCCGAGGTCTGGTCCGTATTCGGCGCGGCGCGACGGGAACGTCGCCTCATGGGCCAGCGCCGCTTCCAGCCCGCACATGGGAATCCAGGCCAGCGTCGCCTCATCGAGCTCGGGCAACGCGACATCGACCAGGTCGGCGCCCAGGCTCTTGAACGCCGCGACCGCATCCTCGAACGCGCGCTGCGAATCGGCGTTCATGCCGACGAGATTGTTGGGCACTCCCACATGCTTGCCTTTGACGCCGTCGCCGATGGCGGCAGCGTAGTCTGGCACGGGCTGTGGGGCGGCCGTCGGATCGTCGGAATCTGTACCGGCAATTGCACCGAGCATCAGCGCCGCATCCAGGGCGCTGCGGCACATCGGGCCGACATGGTCCAGCGACTCGGCGAGCGGAAAGACGCCGGCACGGCTGACGCGCCCCCAAGTGGGTTTCAGACCCGACAAGCCGTTCATGCTCGAGGGAAAGCGGATCGACCCCCCGGTGTCGGAGCCGAGCGACCCGAAGCACAGACCCGCCGCCGTCGCGACGCCCGAGCCCGAGGACGACACACCGGTCCAGTAGGCCGCGTTCCAGGGATTCTTGGGCGGCTCGATGGTCGGATGATGCACGCCGTAGGCACCCTCCGTCATTTGCAGCTTGCCGAGGATCACTGCTCCCGCCGCCTTGAGCCGCGCGACCACCGTGGCATCCTTGTCGGGCACATGACGGACGTGGATCGCCATGCCGGCGGCGGTGACGATGCCGGCGGTGTTGCAGAGATCCTTGACGGCAAGCGGCACGCCATGCAGCGGACCACGCAGCTGGCCGGCGGCTTTCTCGGCATCGAGCTGTGTTGCGTCGCGCAAGGCCTGATGCGCGGCAACTGTGGCGTAGCTTTTCAGCCGTCCGTCGAGCTGTTCGATTCTATCGAGAAGGCTGCGGGTGACTTCGAGCGACGACAATTGGCCCGACCTGATGCGGAGCGCCACGTCATGAAGCGGCAGATAATGCAGGTCGGCCGGCATCGACTCTCTCTCCTCGAACAAGGAGAGCAGGTTAGCGAAAGAGACGCACCTCAAATAGGGACGACGCTGGCCGACCCGCAGCCAGCGTCGTCTGGCAACATCGCAGGAGCTATTCGGCCGCCTTCAGATTGACGGCCGCCGAGCGACCGCGCTCTGTCGCGATCTCGTAGCTGACCTTTTGTCCTTCGTTCAGTCCGTTGAGTCCGGCTCGCTCGACTGCGCTTATGTGCACGAAGACATCCTTCCCGCCGCTCTCTGGCTGGATGAAGCCGTATCCCTTGGTGGAGTTGAACCACTTAACCGTACCTGTCGCCATCTCTCTCGCTCCTGGCAGTTTGACGAGCCTCATAGACGAACAAACGCTCGGCCGGCGCGCTTGCTGCAGCGGCCTGCGACAACTCGAAGAAATTGGGGTTCAACGCGAGGGCTAAGTCCGGAGCCGGCAAAGGCTGGGCCGCCAAGGCAAGGCCAAGTTCGATAGTCGGAGGGCCGCATACGCGCAGCTAACGCCTAGCCGGCCAAGTTTGTTGCCAGAAAGTCACATAGTTGCGCCGATTTTCCAAGGCTCGAATTCGTCGTCGCCGATGCCGAGCAGCTCCGACTTTGTCTTCTGCCCCGAAGCCGTCCGCAGGATCAACTCGAAGATCTTCCGCCCGCTCTCCTCTATCGTCTCCTCGCCGTCGACGATGGTCCCGCAATTGATGTCCATATCGTCGGTCATGCGCCGATAGAGCGCGCTGTTCGTCGCGAGCTTGAGTGACGGCGTGGGCTTGCAGCCGAACACGCTGCCGCGGCCGGTCGTGAAGCACAGCACATTGGCGCCGCCTGCCACCTGGCCCGTCGCCGACACCGGATCGTAGCCTGGTGAGTCCATGTAGACGAAGCCCTTCGCCATGATCGGCTCGGCGTACTTGTAGACGTCCACCAGGTTCGTGGTACCGCCCTTCGCAACCGCACCCAAGGATTTCTCGAGGATGGTGGTGAGACCGCCGGCTTTGTTGCCGGGCGACGGATTGTTGTTCATCTCGCCGCCCGTGCGGGCGCAGTGCTCCTCCCACCAGCGGATGCGCTCGACGATCTTCTCGCCGATCTCGCGCGATCCGGCGCGCCGCGTCAGCAGGTGTTCGGCACCATAGATTTCCGGCGTTTCCGACAGCACGGCGGACCCGCCGTGGCGCACGAGGAGATCGACAGCGGCGCCCAGGGCCGGATTGGCCGATATGCCGGAGTAGCCGTCCGAGCCGCCGCACTGCAAGGCGAGGATCAATTCGCTCGCAGGAATCGACTGGCGCTTCGCGTCGTTGGCCTCGGGCAGCAACTCTTTGAGGAAGGCCGCGGCCCGCGATACCGTCTTGGCAACGCCGCCTTCGTCCTGGATGGCCATGGGAATGAGCCGCGGTCCTTGCTTCAATCCCTCGGCCGCCATGAGGCCAGAAATCTGGTTGGCTTCGCAGCCCAGTCCCAGGATCACCACCGCCGCCATATTGGGATGGCGAACGTACCCCGCCAGCGTGCGGCGCAGCACGTCCATCTCGAGACCCGACGCCGCCATTCCGCAGCCACCGCCGTGCGTGAGCGGCACCACGCCGTCGATGTTGGGAAATTCTTCGATGAGCGGCTCGATCCGCTTGGCGATCATGCGGCTGGTGGCCGCCGAACAGTTCACGGTCGTCACGATGCCGATGTAGTTGCGCGTCGCTGCGCGACCGTCGGCGCGGCGGATGCCCTGAAAGGTTGCGCGCTCGACTTCGGGCACGAAGTCGGTCGGTCGTGCATCGGCACAGAAGGCATAGTCGCGCTCGAAGTCGCCCATGACGCAGTTGTGCGTGTGGATGTGCGCGCCGGGCTCCAGGTCGTCGGTGGCAAAGCCGATCACTTGATTGTACTTGCGCAGCGGCTCGCCCTTCTTGACCGGCTTGGTGAGGATCTTGTGCCCCGGCGGCACGCGCGTCGCCGACGCAACCTCACCGTCGACCTTGGTGCCCGGCAAGATGTCCATTCGCGCCACGACAACGTTGTCGTTGGGATGCAAGCGAATCGTGAGAGGAGCGGTCATCGTGTTCTCCAACGAAAGCTATGCGGCCTGCTGCATGCGGATGAGGTCGATGGCGGCGCCAAGCCTCTGCACGTCGGCCTATCCCAGAGAGGCGAGCGGGGCGCGCATGCAACTCCAGGCAATCGGATCGACGCGCCGCAGGCCGACCCCGGCGCCGAGTGCGCGCTGGCGCTCGTTGTGACCGAGGGACGCGCCTCCGCCCATCGTACCAAAAACGTGATTCCGCCGCAGCCATCGGCCAGCGATTGACGCGCGAACGGCGTCGCCAACGCGACTGACAGACCGAACTGGTCGCGGCGAAGCGACACTGGCTTCCTCCCGAGCTTGCTTGGCCGCACCTTAGCAAAAAAAGAGCGGGGCGCCGAAGCACCCCGCCCAACACCGAAACCGTGCGTCTACCAGTGGCGATAGTCGTAGCGGTTGTCGTGACGGTCGTAGGCATTCGGAATGCCGTCGCGGTCCTTGTCGCCCCACGGCGCGTAGGCACTGTGCCGCTCGTAGCGATCGGGCACACCGTCGCCGTCGCGGTCCCAACGGCTCGGCACATAGCGCCAATGCTCGCGGCCGCTCACCACGAGCCGTTCCCATCTGTCAGGGATGTAGCGATAGCCGGGGCGGGCGACAACGAACTCGCCTTTCCGCCATATGTACCGGTCGTCGGCGAACACATAGTGGCCCGGTGCCCAGACATATCCGGCGCGCGGCGCCGGCACGACCTCATAGACCGGCGGCGGCGGGGGCGTCCCGATGGTAATGCTCAGCTGCGCGGCGGCCGGGGTCAGCGCGCCGCTGCCGACCGCTACCGCCGAGAACGTCGCGGCCGCGGCCAGGGTGGTGATCGCAATCCGCTTCAACAACATGACTTTCCTCCTAGTGCGCTCCCAGAGGGATCAGCGCTCGAGAGGAGATACGTAAGGTCGAGGCGTACCGTTTCGCGCACTAGTAGGGAATTTGCGCACGGTTTCTGCCGCCTTCTTGCCCCAAGTCGGGTTCCAGCCGTCGGGATGGCCGATGGGTTCCGGCTCTGCTAGAAGCCCCGGCTTTCGGGGCGGGGGATAGGGTCGATGGACACGCTTACCTACTGGAACGACACGTGGCACGAGGGCAATCCAGCCATCCTCGGTCCGCGGGACCATGCTTTTTGGCTGGGCTCGATCGTCTTTGACGGTGGCCGTGCTTTCGGCGGCTGCGGCCCCGACCTCGACCTTCACGCCGAGCGTTGCGTGCGATCCGCGCATGCGCTGGGGTTGAAGCCCACGAAGACAGCTTCGGAGATCCTGGAGCTGATGCATGAGGCGATCCGGCGCTTCGGGCCCAAGGCCGAGCTCTACGTGCGGCCGATGTTCTGGGCACTGAAGGGCGGCCCAGGCCCGATTTCGATCGATGGCGAGTCCACGCAGTTCCTGCTGTGCGTCTACCACTCGCCGATGCGTGCCGGCACGCCGCTGACGCTGGGTCTTTGCCGCAGCATCCGCAGGCCGACGCCCGAGAGCGCGCCGACCGCGGCCAAGGCGAGCTGCCACTATCCCAACTCCTCGCGTGGGGTGGCCGAGATCCTGGCGCGCGGGTTCCAGAATGGCATCGTGCTCGACGCCTTGGGCAACGTGGCGGAGACCTGCAGCTCGAACATCTTCCTGGCCAAGGACGGCGTCGTCGCGACACCCGTGCCCAACGGCAGTTTCCTCGCCGGCATCACGCGCTATCGCACGATCAAGTTGTTGCGCAATGCCGGTGTCCCGGTCGAGGAGCGCACGGTAGCGCTGGCCGAGCTCGACGACGCGGACGAGATCTTCACCACCGGCAACGCAGGGAAGGTCCAGCCGGTCAGTCGCTACGAGAGCCGCGACCTGCAGCCCGGCCCAATCGCTCGCCAGGCACATGAACTCTACATGGCCTATTCCAGGACGCAGCGCGTGATCTGAGCAGCCGGCGCCGCGGAACAGGGCGCGTAGGCCCTGCGTTTCCGCCACCATGCTCATTCAGGTCGTCCACTGCCATCCGCTGACGGAGAGCTACGACCACGCCCTGTTCGGAGCAATCGTCGAGACCCTCGAGAAGGGCGGCCATCAGGTCATCGCGACCGATCTCTACCGCGAGGGCTTTGCGCCGGCGATGACCGAGCCGGAGAGGCGCACGTATATGGGCAACGACTACGACTTCAGCGCCGTCGCCTCCTATGTCGAGACCTTGAAGAAGGTCGAAGGTCTGATCCTTTGCTACCCGCACTGGTGGTTTTCCATGCCCGCAGTCTTGAAAGGCTGGGTGGACCGGGTGTGGGGTCCGGGCATTGCTTTCACCTACGCCAACGACGGGCACCTGCAGCCCAACCTGCACAATGTCCGACTGCTGGGCGTCGTGACCAGCTACGGTTCGCCCTGGTGGGTGGTGCGCCTGTTCGCCGGTGATCCAGGTCGCATGGTGGTGATGCGCGGCATGAAACCCTTATGTGCAAAAGGCGCCGAGTGGTTCTACCTGGCTCACTACGCGATGGACAAATCCACGCCAAGGACCCGCCAGGCCTTCCTTGAGCGGGTCCGTCGCCGAATAAGCCGCATTCGCTGACAGCACGACGACGTGGCCGGTAACCACTCCGCCGCAAACGGCGTTGCTTATGGTTACGGAGGGGCCATGCAGCGTGCGGCAATTCTGATCGGCATTGTGTTCATGGGCTTGGCGTCCTGCGAACCGGATCTCGTCGCGGGCAAGGACCGCGCCGGAAATGGTGACTATGAGGTCGTGGCCCTGATCGCCGAATAGGGCCTGCGCAGAAATTCCCCGCTTTGGTCACGGGTTGGCCACAGCGTCTGACACCGCTCTTTGCGTAGTTGTAGGACCGGTGACCAGAAACGAGGATCATCAATGACAAGACTTCTAATGGTGGTGGCCATTGGCTTGGCCGTGGCTGCCTGCGGCGAGACGTGGGGTCAGCGCGCCGTCACGGGCGGCGGCATCGGCGCTGGCTCCGGCGCGCTCATCGGCGCCCTCACGCCGATCGGCTTGCTGCCGGGCGCGTTGGTGGGTGGCGCGGTCGGCGCCGGTATTGGCGCCGGTACGGCTCCTCGATATTGATCATTCCGCGGCCTGCAGCGTGGTGCCCTCGCGCGGGGCGCCACGCCGCAGCTCGGCGGTCGTCAGACCGCCGCCATCAGGCCGCCACCCTGGAGCGCCGAACAGGTACATCCACACGTCGCGGATGGAGCGGGCGCTGGCCAAATCCTTGGCCAGGCCGATCCAGGGACCCAAATTGACCGTGACGGGACTGCGCGACGAGAGGCGTGGTGCCACCAGACCGTAGTCACAGGGCAAGTCGTCGCGCTCCGCCACGTAGGTTCCGAACAGCCGATCGAAGACGATCAGGACGCCGCCGAAGTTGGCATCGAGATAGTCGGCGTTGCGCGCGTGGTGCACGCGATGGCTCGAGGGCGTGTTCAGAACGAATTCCAGCCAACCCAATCGCGGTATCCATTCGGCGTGCAGCCAAAACTGGTAGAGCAGGTTCAAGAACAAGGCTGCCAGCACGATCATCGGCTCGAAGCCGATCCACACCAATGGCGCAAAGAAAAGCGACGTGCCGGTGAATCTGCCGAACCAACCCAGGCGATAGGCCGCGGCGAGGTTGAACTGGTTGGGCGAGTGGTGGACCGAGTGCGAGGCCCAGAACCAGCGCACCGTATGGCTGGCGCGATGAAACCAGTAGTAGAAAAATTCCAAACCGAAGAAGAGCAGTAACAAGGACCAGGGATTGCCCAGCGATTGCGTCGCCAGGCGATGCTCCCACACCCAGTCCAGCCACGGGGCAGCCAAGGCATAGGGAATGAATGCTAGCAGGCGTCGACCTGCCAGATCGGCGAGCGAGCAAGCCCACGACTTCCAATCGTAGTCCTGGCCACGCCACCGGGACAGCCACAGGCCTTCGGCCAGAGCCGCCAACAGGACGACGGGCAGGATGACGAAATAGAGTTTGGCAAGCTGCTCCATATCCGGGGATATTATGAGCTTTGCTCAGGTTTGATACTCGCGTTCGGGAAGCTGTCCCCGTCATGGCACGGTCACGCCAAACCATTGCGCCGAAACGTCGATTTCCTTCGCAGTCCCGCTCGTCGGAGACCGTCGCGCTGATCCTCGAGGCGGCGGCTCAGATTCTCGAGGCGGGCGGACTCGCAGCCTTCACGACCAACGCCGTCGCCGCGCGCGCCGGCGTCAGCATCGGCACGCTCTACCAGTACTTCGCGGACAAGAACGCCGTCCTCCTCGCATTGGCGCGCCAGCAGATGGAAACCGCCCTGCACGCGGTGCGCCGGGCGCTCGAACCGGCGCAGGGCCTCGATCCCGAGGCGCGCGTGCGGGCGATGGTACGCGTGCTCATCCACGCGTTCGGCGATCGAGCCCGGGCTCGCAAGGCGGTCATCCAGGCCATCTTGGCGCAGGGGCTGGGGATCGAGATGATGGCACCGGTCGCGGCGTTCCTGGCTTCCGGTGGCGGCGACATCGGACCGGGCGCCCTGCCGTTGACGCGCGAGCAGCTGTTTGTACTGTCGCGCTCGATTCTCGGCACGATCCGCGCCGCTGTCCTGGAGGAGCAACCGTTCCTGCGCAGCCCCGACTTCGAGAACGAGATCGTCCGCATGGTCCTCGCCTACGTCTCATCGATCATGAAGACGTAACCGCCAAGTCATCCGCGCATAACGCGCTCGGCTGAAGCGTGGCACATGCTCATGCTCACGCGACGCCATGCCCTGAGCCTCGCAACCGCCACCGCTCTGCCGCGTATCGCGCTGGCCCAAGGCGACAGCCGGCCTTCGATCACCATCGCCGTACAGAAGATCGCAACGTCGAACACGCTCGAGCCGATGCGCGAGCAATCGAACGTCGGCCAGCGGGTGTTCTACACCTTCGCCGAGACGCTGACCGATCACGCCTGGACCGGCGACCTCTCCTTGCAGCCGGCACTGGCCGAGAGTTGGCGGCGCGTCGACGCGCGCACGCTCGAACTCAAGCTGCGCGATGGTGTGCGCTTCCACAACGGCCACTCGATGACGGCCGAGGACGTGGCCTTCAGCTTCGGTCCAGAGCGCATGTGGACGGGCAGCACGGTCGACACGCGCGGCATGTGGGTCTCGACCACGCCGGGCGCCACTAGCAAGGTGCCGCCGCCCGAGGCGCCGAAGATCGCCATGGCAGCCTATCCCGGCTTCGAGCGCATCGAGATCGTCGACAAGTCCACCGTGCGCTTCGTCAACCGCGTGCCCGATGCCACGATCGAAGGCCGGCTGACGCGCAATTGCGGCGCCGTTTTCTCACAGCGCGCGTTCGCCGACGCCAGAACCTGGCTGGACTGGTCGCGCAAGCCGGTCGGCACCGGGCCCTATCGCATCGTCGAGTACAGGCCCGATGCCGAGCTGTTGCTGGAGGCTTTCGACGACTACTGGGGCGGTCGACCGCCGCTCAGGCGCATCCGCTTCGTCGAAGTTCCGGAAGTGGCCTCGCGCGTGGCAGGACTGCGCGCCGGCGACTTCGACTTCGCTTGCGACATGCCGCCGGACCAGATCGCCGACATTGAGGCGAATCCACGCCTCGAAGTCGTCGGCGGACCGATCATGAACATCCGGCTTACCATCTTCGACAAGCACCACCCGGTCCTCAAGGACCCGCGCATACGCCGCGCGATGACTCATGCGATCGACCGCCAAGCCATCGTTGACGCGCTTTGGAACGGCCGCACCAGGGTGCCGCGAGGCCTGCAATGGGACTTCTTCGGCCCGATGCTGCTCAGCGACTGGAGCGCACCAGCCTACGATCCGGCCGAGGCGCGACGTCTGTTGAAAGAGGCGGGCTATGACGGCGCGCCGGTTCCCTATCAGATGTTGAACAACTACTATACCAACCAGGTGCAGACCGCGCAGATCATGGTCGAGCAGTGGAAGGACGTCGGCCTCAACGTCGCGATCGAGATGAAGGAGAACTGGGGACAGATCCTCGGTCGCTTCCCGGGCCGCGGCATCTGCGAGAACTCCAACTCTTCCTGGTTCAACGATCCGGTGGCCTCGCTGGCCGCCTATGCTCCGGGCGGCCAGACCTGGGAAGCCGGGCAATGGGAGAACGAGGAGGTCGTGCCTCTGATGGCTTCGCTGCAGGCCGGGATGGACACCGCGCAGCGGCGGCACGATTTCCGGCGCATCCTCACCATTCTTGAACGGGAGGATCCCGTCTACAACGTACTGCACCAGAACGCGACGTTCACCGCCAAGCGGCGGGAGTACAAATGGCGGCCGGCGCAATCCTTCGTCGTCGATTTCCGCGCATCCAACTGGGGCTAAGCCTTCAAGCCGGCAGCGGCACGTTGAGCAGCACGCCGAACTCGCTGGCAAGGTCGCAGCTCACGCGCGCATGCACTTTACCCTGCTTGTCGAAGAAACGACCGGACTCCGTCACCGGAAACGGTCCCTCGTGCCAGATGCCGGGATGAATGTAGATGCCGAAGCTGCCGTCGGAGTAGAAGGCGGTGAAGCTCTCAGGCCTCAGATCGTCACCTGGCAGCGCGGCCGGAACGACGAAAGGCTGGCCGTCGACCGGCCAGAACAATTGGCCTCCGTCGGGATGGTAGTTGCAATGCCACAGCAGGACACGGCCCTCGCTCGGCCTGTGGTCCTGCTGCCGCGCATGCTCAGGCGGATCGCGAAAGCCCAGCACGTAGTGCCCGCCAACAGCCTCGTTGTGGCCCAGCAGCTGGTTGCCTTGCCATTCGCAAGAGAAGGTGCCCTCGGTCGTGCCGCCCTCGATGCCGGTGCCGGCATCGAGCCGGCGCCAGCCTGACAGCGGCCACGGCACTATTTCCACGCGATGACGTTGCGGGTTGCGCACGATCTCGCCGTAACCCCTGAGCGAAGGGGCCGTCGCCGGCACGAGCGGCACCTCGAGGAGCCTTAGACCGCGGGGGAGCTGAGGAGCGAGGTCGTCGAAAGGCGCCTCGTCCGTCACGCAGCCTTCCCCAGATCCTCGCCGGCAAGCGCTCGTTCAATGAGGCGCACGACGTTGTCGCGGCCATAGAGCTTGATGAAGGCGCCCATGCGCGGCCCCTGCTCGCTGCCCAGCAGCACCTCGTAGAGCGTCTTGAACCACTGCCGCAGCTCGGCCTGGGCGAAGTGGCGCTTGCCGGCCTCGTAGACCTCGTTCTGGATGAACTCAGCGCTCGAGTCCTCGGGCAGGCCACGCAAGGTGTCGGCGAGATCGCGCAGCGCCTCGCACTCCGTCGCCGTCGGCAAGCGGAACTTCTTCCCGGCCTTGACGAAGTCCTGGTAGTACGCGACCGCACCGGACAGAAGCCGATCGAGATAGGGGGCATTCTCCGGCGTCGCGCCGGGCACGTAGCGACGCAGGTACTGCCACAGCACGTCCTTGTTCTCGGTATGCGCCACGCTCGCGAGATTGAGCAGCATGCCGAACGTGACACCGGCGGCGTGATGGTCGACCGGCTTGCCGTCGTGGATGTGCCACGCCGGATTTTCCAAGGCCCTGGCCTCGGTCTCGGCCGGCAGTTTCTCGGCAGCAGCGAGATAGTCGTCGACCGCGCGCGGGATCACGTCGAAGTAGAGGCGTTTGGCGCGGCGCGGCTGTTGCTGCATGTAGAGTGCCAGCGATTCCCACGGGGCGTAACGCAGCCACTCTTCCACCGACAGGCCGTTGCCTTTCGACTTGGAGATCTTCTTGCCCTCCTCGTCGAGGAAGAGCTCGAAGTTGAAACCCTCGGGCGGCGTGCCGCCCAGGATGCGCACGATCCTCGCCGACAGCTCCGCCGAAGGGATGAGATCCTTGCCGTACATCTCGTAGTCGACGTCGAGGGCGCACCAGCGGCCGGCCCAATCGGCCTTCCACTGCAGCTTGACGTTGCCGCCCGTCACCGGCGTCTCGACCAGGGTGTCGTCCTCGTCGCGATAGACGATGGTGCCGGCCGACGCGTCGGCCTTGATGATCGGCACCTGCAGCACTCGGCCGGTCTTGGGCGAGATCGGCAGAAAGACCGAATAGGTGGCGCGCCGTTCCTCGCCGAGGGTGGGCAGCATGATCGCCTGCACCTCGTCGTAGTGCCGCAGCATCGCCAGCAGCATCTTGTCGAAGCGGCCGGACCTGTACCAATCGGTCGCCGACTGGAATTCGTACTCGAAGCCGAAGGAATCGAGGAAGGCGCGCAGGCGGGCATTGTTCGCCGCGCCGAAGCTCTCGTACTCGTTGCTGAACGGGTCGGGCACCGAGGTGAGCGGCTTGCCGAGATGCTGTGCCAGCATCTCCTTGTTCGGCACATTGTCCGGCACCTTGCGCAAGCCGTCCATGTCGTCGGAAAAGCAGAACAGCCGAGTCGGCACGTCGCTCAACCGCTGGAAGGCGCGGCGCACCATGGTCGTGCGCACGACCTCGCCGAAGGTGCCGATATGCGGCAATCCGGACGGTCCATAGCCTGTCTCGAACAGCACATAGCCTTTCGCCGGCGGCTTGCCGGCTATGCGCTTGACGAGCTTGCGCGCTTCTTCAAACGGCCAGGCGCGCGCCGCCTCGGCCAGGGAGCGATCGATCTGCGACATGAATTGCACGAAACTAGGTGCGACGTTGGTTTGCGTCAATGCAGCGCCGGAGCCAAAGTGCCGCCGCACAATGAAGAAATCCCCCCTCGCGCTCGCCGTTGGCGGGCTTTTGGCCATGGCGGCCGCCATCGGCATCGGCCGCTTCGTCTACACGCCGATCCTGCCGCCGATGGTGGAGGCATTACACCTCAGCAAGGCCGAGGCCGGCCTGATCGCCTCAGCCAACTTCGTGGGCTATCTCGCAGGCGCTCTGCTGGCCGCGGTGCGCCTGCCTGGCTCGCGGCGCACTTGGCTACTGGGCGCATTGGGGCTGAATGCACTCTGCCTGATGGCGATGGCGGGCACGACATCGCTGACGGCCTTCTTGTTGCTGCGCCTGTTGGCCGGCGTGGCCAGCGCCTTCGGCCTGATCTTCAGCTCGGCCCTGGTGCTCGACCGGCTGGCGAGGGCCGGTCGCAGCGGACTGTCGGCGGTCCACTTCGCCGGCGTGGGTATCGGGATCGCCGTGTCCGCCACCGTGGTTGCGATGCTCAGCGACTGGCGCAGCATGTGGCTGGCGAGCGGCCTGCTCGCCGTTGTCGCCGCCATCGCCGTTGCCGCGATGATACCCGCGGACGACGCGGCCGCGCCGACTGCGGGCGCGGCTGCACGGGGGCGGCTGTCAGCCGGTTTCCCCATCCTTGCCGCCGCTTACTTCCTGTTCGGCTTCGGCTACATCATCACCGCCACGTTCCTGATCGACATCGTGCGTGGCTCGCCGGCAATCCGTCATCTCGAGCCGTACGCCTGGGTGCTGGTCGGCCTGGGAGCCGCACCGTCGGTCCTGCTCTGGAGCGCACTCGGCCGGCGCATCGGCATCCTGCCGGCCTTCGCCGTCGCGAGCCTCGTCGAGGCCGCAGGCGTGGCTGCCAGCGTGTTGTGGCTGCAGACGCCGGGTGTGGTGATCGCAGCGCTGTTCCTCGGCGGGACCTTCATGGGTCTGACCGCGCTCGGTCTGATCGCCGCCCGTGAAGCAGGCGACGGCGATCCGCGCGGCCGCATTGCCTTGGTGACAGCCGCGTTCAGTGTCGGGCAGATCGTCGGGCCCACCGTTGCCGGCTTCGCCTACGACGCAACTGGCAGCTTCACCATGCCCTCGCTGGTCGCCGTTGCGGCGCTTTTTATGGCGGCGGTGCTGTCGGTATTGGCCGATGTTCGCCGGGGCCATGCCTGACGGAGTGTGCTATCGAAGGCCGATGGCGGGTCCCTTGCAGCCTTGGCCGGCCTTGGTTGCCACCTCGCGAGGCGCGCTGTGGCGCAGCGCGGACGGGGCGACCGAGCGCGTGGCGGCACCGGACGTCGCGGCCAGGGCGCCGCGCAGCCTCCCGCTGGTCTGCCATCGGCCGGCCGTGGCGACGCGCCTGGCGCTGGAAGATCTGCCTTCGCGCGACTTGCTCGAGCTCTTTGCCTTCGTGCGGCCGGCGCAATTCTGCCTGCCCACGGTGCGTGGCTTGTGTGAAGCGCTCGAGCTTGAGGTGCCAACGACGCCTGAAGAGGAAGTGGCGCGGCTCCCGGATGCGGCGCGCGCGCTGCTCGACGAGCTGGAAGATGTCGCAGCGCTTGCGTCGGCCGAGATGCGCAATGTGGCGGTGGCGATGGCGCGCGGTGGATGGCCCTGGGGCGATGCGGTGCTCAAGGCTCTCGCCGTCGAGAGCGACGCCAAGAAACCGCGGCCGGGCGCGGGGCTCGACATCTGGAGGAGCCTGCCCGCCTGGGAGGAACCGCCGCCGCAGCCACCG
>Ga0081539_10002543_pt1 | contig 25349 bp, 17 predicted proteins | sample TabmetS4T2R2_FD_71023 | JGI IMG/M metagenome (GOLD analysis project Ga0081539, IMG submission 71023) | Tabebuia heterophylla rhizosphere microbial communities from the University of Puerto Rico - S4T2R2 | ecosystem: Host-associated > Plants > Roots > Rhizosphere ...
CTCCTCGTTCATCGTCTCGAGCTCTTCGTTGGTCGACTGGAGCTCCTCGTTGGTCGTCTCCAGCTCCTCGACCGTGGACTGGAGCTCCTCGTTGGTCGTCTCCAGCTCCTCGTTGGTCGACTGCAGCTCGGCGTAGGCGTCCTCCAGCCCCTGGTTGGCGTGCTCCAGCTCCTCCTTGTAGCGTCGCGAGCGGGTCACGTCGGCGAAGCTGACGCTGGCCCCGAGCAGCACCTGCTGCTCGTCGACCAGCGTGGTGATCTGCACCTCCAGGTGGAGGACGTCGCCGGCCGCGGCCGGCCACTCGACCTCGTAGATCGGCGAGGGGCGGCGCTCGACGTACACCTGCTGGATCTTGGAGCGCAGCTCCAGCGGCCGGTAGGAGAGCTCCAGGTCCTGGAACGGCCGGCCGATGTCGTCGGGGCCGAGGTTGAACAAGGCCCGGGCCCGGCCGTTGGCCACGGCCAGGCGCCCGCCGGTGTCGACCACGATCTGGGCCTCGACGCTGGCCTCGAGGGCGGCGTTGCGGATCCGCTCCTCGCGTGGGCCGAGCGCGGGCGTCTGGCGCTCGCCGGGGTCGGCCAGGATCATCAGGCGGTCGCGCAGGGTCGCCCCCGGCACCTTGCGGAACATCCGGCGCTTGAGGTCGACCGAGGTGAACAGATTGGAGTGGGCGAGCAGCATCTCGGCCTTGCCGAGCAGCAGGTAGCCGCCCTCGCGGAGGGCGAAGCTGAACCGGGCGAGCACGTGCGACTGGGTCTCGGAGTTCAGGTACATGAGGGTGTTGCGGCACACCAGCAGGTCGATCCGGGAGATGGGGGCGTCCTGGATGAGGTTGTGGCGGCCGAAGATGACCGAGCGCCGCAGCTCCTTGGAGAAGACGTAGCCCTGGCCGTTGCCCTCGAAGTAGCGGGCCAGCAGCTCCGGGGACACCCCCTCGACCTGCCGGGCCGTGTAGCGGGCCTGCCGGGCCTGGTTGAGGGCTTCCTCGTCGACGTCGGTGGCGTAGATCTTGACCCGCTCGCGCACCGCCTCGGGCCCCATCACCTCGGCGGTCATCATGGCCAGGGAATAGGCCTCCTCGCCCGAGGCGCAGCCCGCGCTCCAGATCCGGACCGGCTCGTCGGCCGGCTTGGCCGCCAGCAGCTGGGGCAGGATCTCGGCGCTCAGGAGCTCCCAGGTCGGCGGGTCCCGGAAGAAGCTGGTCACGTTGATAAGGATGGTGTTGAACAGCTCGGTGAACTCCTCGGGGTCGACCTCGAGGTGGTCCAGGTAGCCCAGGTAGCTGTCGGCCCCCACGGCCTGCATGCGCTTGTCGATCCGCCGGGTCAGGCTGGTCCGCTTGTAGCCGGTGAAGTCGAAGCCGCGGCTGCGGCGCAGGTAGTCGAGCAGGACCTCGAGGTCCTGGCCGCCGGTCGGCTCAGGCACCGGTCCCCTCCGTGGCCGGCGGGAGGCCGCGGCGGTCGCCGATCAGCGGCCAGCCGGTGGCGAAGCTGTCCCGGTTCAGGAGCTGGTCGCGGACGACCCGGGCGGCGTTCTGGGCCTCTGCGGCCTGCTCCTCGAAGCGGGTGGCGGTGATGCGGTGCCCGCGGTCCCGGGCCGGCGCGGCCAGCCGCCGGGCCAGGGCGGCCCGCTCCTCCAGGCTCCGCAGGGCGATCCACAGGGCCGCCTCCAGCGACTCGCTCTGGCGTGTCAGCAGCGACTCGGGCGACCAGGCGTGGCCCACCCGGCAGCGGAACCGCTGCAGGCCGCCGTCCTGGATGCCCCACAGGACCCCGTTGCAGTCCGGGCAGGAGAACCCCGACGGCTCCCCGGGGTGCTTGCCCTCCATCGCCTCCAGGGAGAACCCCTCCACTTCGACCTCCACCCTCATGTCGGCCGGGGCGGGGCCGGGCTGCTCGGCGGCCGGCTCGGCGACGAGCCCGGCCAGCAGCGCGCCCAAGGCCCCGGCGGGAACGACATGGTCGACGTCCACCACCCCGAGGGCGTTGCTCGGCATGCCCGGATACAGCGCGTCCCCGGGATCCTGGACGACCGCGAGGCCGCCGCGGGCCTTGATGGCCACCAGGCCGGCGGCGCCGTCGTCCAGGGCGCCCGACAGGACCACCCCCACCACCCGGGTCGCGTACTCGCGGGCCGCGCTACGGAACAGCGGGTCGACGGCCGGCCGGTGGCCGTTCTCATGCGGCCCCCGTGACAGGTGGACGTGCCCGGGCCGCAGCAGCAGGTGGTGGTCGGGCGGGGCGACGTAGATGCGCCCGTGCTCGATCGGCTCCCCATCCTTGACGTGGCCGGCCGGGAGCGGGCCGTGGCGGCCCAGGATCTCGGGCAGGGCGCTGGTCCCGCTGGACGGTACGTGGAGGACCACGAACACGGCCGCCGGGAGGCCGGCGGGCAGGTCGGCCGCCAAGCCGGCGAGGGCCTCGACCCCGCCGGCCGAGGCGCCGACGACCACGATGTCGTGGTCCGGCATGGGTCCTCCTGAACGCGGGTCGGTAGGGTGCGGCTGCTGAGGCTGCCCGCCGACGCCCGATCCTCACGGTCCCGGAGGCCCGGCAGGCCCGCTGATGCGGTCATGATGCGCGCTTGGACGTGCTCGCGTCCACGGCCCCGCGCTCGACCGGCCGCCCGGCTAGTCCGGGACGTGGCGCTCGCCCGGGCCGATGTAGAGCTGGCGCGGCCGGGCGATCCGCTGCTCCGGGTCCTTGAGGTTCTCCTCCCACTGGGCAAGCCAGCCGGGCATCCGCCCGATGGCGAACAGCACCGGGAACATCTCCACCGGGAACCCCATGGCCTCGTAGATGATGCCGGAGTAGAAGTCGACGTTGGGGTAGAGCTTCTTGGAGATGAAGTAGTCGTCCTCGAGGGCGATCCGCTCCAGCTCGAGGGCGATCTCCAGCAGCGGGTTGAGCCCGGTGACCTTGAACACGTCGTCGGCGATCTGCTTGATGACCCGGGCCCGCGGGTCGTAGTTCTTGTAGACCCGGTGGCCGAAGCCCATCAGCTTCATCTCGCCCTGCTTGACCCGCTCGATGTAGGCGGGGACCTGGTCGGTCGCGCCGATCTCGTTCAGCATCCGCAGCACCTGCTCGTTGGCCCCGCCGTGCAGCGGCCCGTAGAGGGCGGCGGTGGCCGCCGCGGCCGCCGAGTAGGGGTCGACCCGGGATGAGCCCACGGCCCGCATGGCGCTGGTCGAGCAGTTCTGCTCATGGTCGGCGTGGAGGGTGAACAGCACGTCCAGGGCGTGCTCGAGCACCGGGTCGGGCTGGTACCGGGGCTCGCCCATCTTCCAGCAGAGGCTGAGGAAGTTGGCGGCATACGACAGCTCGTTGTCCGGGTACGGGTAGGGGTGGCCGCGGGCGTGGCGGTAGGCGTAGGCGGCCAGGGTGGGGATCTTGGCGATCAGGCGGACCATCTGGCGGCGGCGGACCTCGGCGTCGTCGATCCGGTTGGCGTCGGGGTAGAAGGTCGACAGCGCCGCGACCGTGCTGACCAGGATGCCCATGGGGTGGGCGTCGTGGTGGAAGCCGTCGATGAACTTCTTGATGTTCTCCTTGACGAAGGTGTGGTGGTTGATCTGGTCGGTCCACTCGGCCAGCTGGGCCTGGTCGGGCAGGTCGCCCTCGACCAGCAGCCAGGCCACCTCCAGGAAGCTGGCCCGCTCGGCCAGCTCCTGGATGGGGTAGCCGCGGTAGCGCAGGATCCCCTGCTCGCCGTCGATGAAGGTGATGGCGCTGCGGCATGAGGCCGTGTTCATGAACGCCGGGTCGTAGGACAGCAGCCCGAAGTCGTCCTCGTCGACCTTGATGTCGCGCAGGGCCATGGCGCCGATGGCCCCGTCCTTGATCGGGATGTCGTAGGTCCGCCCGGTCCGGTTGTCCGTGACCGTCAGTGAGTTCTCACCCTGGTGGCCCGTCATGGATTCTCCTTCGGCTGCGCAAACCTGCTCATTGAGCACGGTACCCTGCCCTGCTCGGGCTACGCGGCCGCGTCCCGGTCGAGCAGCCAGGTGACCGACCCGCCGGCCGCCCGGACGGCCGCCACCGCCCTGGTCAGGGGGAGGCGGTCGTCGCCGGCCCGGGCGCGGGCGACCGGCTCGGCCTTGGCGGTGCCGGCCGCCAGGACCAGCAGGCGCTCGGTCCCGGCCAGGGCGGCCACGGTGAGGCTGACCCGGTCGGGGGGCGGCTTGGGGCTGTCGTGGACCCCCACGACCAGCCGGTCGGTGACCTCGACCTCGGGGTGGCCGGGGAACAGCGACAGGCAGTGGCCGTCCTCCCCCACCCCCAACCAGACGACCTCCAGCCGGGGCGTCCCCTCGGGGGCCGGGGGCAGCTCGGCCAGGGCGGCCTGGTAGGCGTCGGCGGCCGCCTCGGCCCCGAGCTCTCCCTGGGGGCGCAGCAGGTGCGAGGCGGGGACGGGGACGTGGTCGAGCAGGGCGGCGGCGGCCTGGCCCCAGTTGGAGTCGGGGTCGGTCACCGGCACGCAGCGCTCGTCGCCCATGGCCACCCGGATCCGCTCCCACTCGACCCCGGCGCGCAGGTCGGAGGCGGCCAGGCGCCGGTAGGCGGCCACCGGGGTGCCGCCGCCGGTCAGCACCCAGGTGGCGGTGCCGTGGGCCTCGACGGCCGCCTCCAGGTCGGCCACGGCCGACCGGGCGGCGGCCTCGGCCAGCTCCCCGGGGTCGCCGACGACCTTGACCCGGTCGGTCAACTCGCCACCAGGGCGGCCGCCGCGGCCAGGGCGTCCTCGAACACCCGGTCGCGGCCGAACAGCTGGAGCTCCTGGCCGAGGCCGGCCGGGCCGGTGGCCGGGCCGGCGCCGCGGCCGACCTTGCGCCGCCCGGTGGGCTGGCCGGGGACCTCGACCGTGGCCACCAGGTGGCCGGGCGGGGCCTCGACCCGGACGCTGCCCGGCCCGTCGGCGGTGTCCAGCTCCAGGTGGACCCGGGTCAGGTTGGAGGAGCCGATGGCCGCCACCACCCGCACCTGGCAGGTGCCGACGGTGGTGCGGTACTCGGCCCCGAGCTCGTCGCCGTCCTGCGTCACCGACTGCAGCTCCCAGCCGAGCCGGGAGGCGAACCAGCCGACCAGTTGGTGGCCGGCGGTCGGCTCGACGGCGTCGACCCGGACCCAGCGGACCCGCTCCGGGCGCAGCTGGGGGCCGGAGAACGGGGCCGCCAGCAGCTCGCGCCAGGGGGTGAGGCGCCCCCAGGCGCAGTCGGTGGTGGCCGGGGCGATGATCCCGATGGTGCCGGCCAGGCGGCGCAGGTCGCCCACCGGGTCGGTGAAGGCGGCCGAGTCGACGATCAGCCGGTCGGTGACCGAGGTCAGCTCGGCGAACACCTCCTGGCCGAACGGGGGCGTCCCCTGCCACCAGGTGAACACCGGCAGCTCGGGAAGGAGCAGGGGCAGCACGACCGCGGTCAGGTGGCGGGGGTGGACGTTGGTCTGGACCACCACCTCCTCCCAGACCACCTCCGGGCCCTGGTCGGGCCGGCGGTTGACCACCCGGGCCCAGGAGCGCACCCCCTGGCGGCCCTCGGGCGGCTCGGCGATCAGGACCACGCAGCGCGATGGGGCCCGCGAGCCCAGCTCCTCGACCGCGGCCAGGGCCCGCTGGCCGGCGGCCCGGTTGGGGGTGACCACGACCAGGTTGGCCACACTGGCCCGGACCACCGACCCGCCGCCGTTGCCGCCCTGGGCCCGCTGGCGCTCCAGGGCCTGCTCGATGTCGCCGGGCGCGACCTCCTCGAACGCCTCGGCCGTCTGCGACTGATTCACCGGGGCACCCCCCTGGGGTTCCCCGGACCCCTCCGCGACGTCATGGGCGGCGCCAGCGGCGGCCGGGGCGGCCGCGGGCGATCAGCTCGTCGGTGGCCTTGGGGCCCCAGCTGCCGGCCTCGTAGCTGGGGAACTCGGGGGCCGGGGCCTCGGCCCACCGGTCCAGGATCGGCTGGACGGTCTCCCAGGCCTGCTCGACCTCGTCCCAGCGCGGGAACAGGGTCGGGTCGCCCAGCATCACGTCCAGCAGCAGCCGCTCGTAGGCGTCGGGCAGGTCGTCGGCGAACGAGGTGCCGTAGGAGAAGTCCATGCTGACCGAGCGGACCTCCATCGACGGCCCCGGGACCTTGGCCCCGATCCGCATGGTGATGCCCTCGTCGGGCTGGATCCGCAGGACCAGGGCGTTCGGCTCCAGGCCGTCCTGGGCCGCCTCCCCGAAGGGCAGGTGCGGGGCCGACTTGAACTGGACCACGACCTCGGTGGCCCGCTTGGGCAGCCGCTTGCCGGTGCGGACATAGAACGGCGTCCCCGCCCAGCGCCAGTTGTCGACCCGCAGCTCGGCGGCCACATAGGTCTCGACCGTCGAGTCGGGGTGGACGTCGGGCTCCTCGCGGTAGCCGGGCACCTCCTTGCCGTCGATCCACCCCGGCCCGTACTGGCCCCGGACGACGCTGGTGTCGACGGCCTCGCCCTGGAGGTGGCGCAGGGCCTTGAGGACCTTGGCCTTCTCGTTGCGGACGTCCTCGGGCTCGAAGGTCGCCGGCGGCTCCATGGCGATCAGGGCCAGCACCTGGAGCTCGTGGTTCTGGAAGATGTCGCGGATGGCCCCGGCGGTCTCGTAGAAGTTGCCCCGGTGCTCGATGCCCAGCGACTCCGACACCGTGACCTGGACGTGGTCGACGTAGTGGTGGTTCCAGACCGGCTCGAAGATCCCGTTGGCGAAGCGGAAGGCGATGATGTTCTGGACGCTCTCCTTGCCCAGGTAGTGGTCGATCCGGAACACGTCCCGCTCGGGGAAGACGGTGGTCACCAGCTCCTGGAGCTCGCGGGCCGAGGTCAGGTCGTGGCCGAAGGGCTTCTCCACCACCACCCGGGAGAACCCGCGGTCCCAGCCCCGGCCGCCGAGCCCGGCCTTGCCGATGCCGCGGATGGTGTCCTTGAACAGCCTGGGGATGAGCGACAGGTAGAACATCCGGTTGCCGTCGGTGCCACGCTCGCGGTCGAAGCGGTCGAGCAGGTCGCCGACCCGGGCGTAGGTGTCGGGGTCGGCGGAGGAGCCGGGGATGTAGTGCAGCCGGCTGGCGAACGACTCCCACACCTGGTGCTGGACGGGCTGGGTGCGGGAGAACTCCTCGACCGCCTTGCGCATGTCGGCCCGGTACTCCTCGTCGCTGAACTCGCTGCGGCTGGTCCCGACGAAGGCGAAGTTCTGCGGCAGCAGCCGGTGCAGCTCCAGGTTGTAGAGGGCGGGGACGATCTTGCGGTGGGCCAGGTCGCCAGAGCCGCCGAACACCACCATGGCCGTGGGCGGCGGGATCGCCCGGACCCGCTCCCCGGCCGCCAGTGGGTTCTCAGCCATCACCCGCTCAGCCTCTGCGCCTTGTCCGCGATGGTGTCGACGGCGCCGTTGTAGCTGTCGGCGAACTTCTCCACGCCCTCGCGCTCCAGCCGGTCGCCGATGTCGTCCTCGTCGATCCCCAGCTCGGCCAGGTCGCTCCAGAGGCGGTGCGCCCGGTCCAGGCCCTCGGTGGCCGTCTGGCCGCGGACCTCGCCATGGTCGGCGAAGGCCTCGATCGTCTCCAGGGGCATGGTGTTGACCGTGTCGCGGGCCACCAGCTCCTCGACGTACAGCACGTCGCGGTACTCGGGGTTCTTGGTCGAGGTCGACGCCCACAGGGGCCGCTGCACCCTGGCCCCCCTGGCCGCCAGGGCCTCCCAGCGCGACCCCGAGAAGGTCTGCTGGAAGATCTCGTAGGCGAGCTTGGCGTTGTCGATGGCGGCCGTGCCCAGCCGGGCCCGGGCCGCCCCGGCCTCGGGGCCGCCCTTGTCGGCGATCGCCTGGAGCTCGGGGTCGACCATGGTGTCGACCCGGCTGACGAAGAACGACGCGACGCTGGCCACCTCGGCGAGGTCGCCGCCCGAGTCGGCCAGCGTCTCCAGCCCCGAGAGGTAGGCCTCGATGACCTCGCGGTAGCGCTGGATGGAGAAGATGAGGGTGACGTTGACGTTGATCCCGCCGGCGATCGAGGCCTGGATGGCCGGCACCCCGGCGGCGGTGGCCGGGATCTTGATGAACACGTTGGGCCGGGCCAGCTGGTCGAACAGCCGCCGGGTCTCGCGGATGGTGGCCTCGGTGTCGTCGGCGATGTCGGGCGGCACCTCGAAGGAGACGCGGCCGTCGACCCCGCCGGTCCGTTCCCAGACCGGCTCCATGTCGGCGGCGGCGGCGCGGATGTCGTCAAGGGCCAGGGCCTCGAAGATCCGCCTGGGGTCGGTGCCCTCGGCGGCCAGGCGGCGGATGTCGTCGTCGTAGAACGACCCCTCCCCCATCGCCTTCTGGAAAATGGTCGGGTTGGAGGTGACCCCGGCCACCTGGAACTGGTCGCGCAGGCGGCGCAGCTCCCCCTTCTGGATCCAGTCGCGGGCGATCGAGTCGACCCAGACGGCCACGCCCTGGTCGGTGAGCTGCTGCAGACGGGACGTCATGGCTGTCCTCCTTCACGCCGTGCCAACAGCTTCCGGGCACGGTCGGCGACGTTCTCGGGGGTGAAGCCGAACTGCTCCAGCACCACCGAGCCAGGAGCCGAGGCGCCGAAGTCGTCGCGGGAGACGACCTCGCCGTGCTCGCCCACCCAGCGGCTCCAGCCGAAGCTGGAGGCGGCCTCCACGGCCAGGCGGGCCGTGACCCCCGGGGGCAGGACCTGGTCGCGGTAGGCCTGGTCCTGGTGCTCGAACAGCTCCCAGCAGGGCATGGACACCACCCGGGTGGGGACGCCCTCGGCCTGGAGCCGCTCGCGGGCGTCCAGGGCGACCCAGACCTCGGAGCCGGTGGCAATCAGCAGCAGGCGCGGCGGGCCGCCGTCGGCGTCGGCCAGGACGTAGGCGCCGCGGTGGAGGCCCTCGGCCGAGGCGTGGACCGCGCGGTCGATCGGGGGCAGGTCCTGGCGCGACAGGGCCAGGGCGGTCGGGCCGTCGGTGCGGGCGATGGCCGCCCGCCACGCCTCGGCCGTCTCCGGCCCGTCGGCGGGGCGCATCACCCGCAGCCGGGGCATGGCCCGCAGCGCCGCCAGGTGCTCGATCGGCTGGTGGGTGGGGCCGTCGCCGCCCAGCCCGATCGAGTCGTGGGTCCACACGTAGACCACCGGCAGGTCCATCAGGCAGGCCAGCCGCACGCTGGGCCGCATGTAGTCGGAGAAGACCAGGAAGGTGGCACAGAACGGCCGCAGCCCGCCGTGCAGGGTCAGGCCGTTGGTGATCGTCCCCATGCCGTGCTCGCGGATGCCGTAGTGCAGGTTGCGCCCGACCTCGTCCGGGCCCATGCTGCCGCCGTCGGAGATGTCGGTCTTGTTGGACTCGGCCAGGTCGGCCGAGCCGCCGAGCAAGGTCGGCAGCCGCCGGGCGACGGCGTTGATGCACTCCTGGCTGGCCGAGCGGGTGGCCTGCTTCTTGGGCTCGGCGAACAGCTTGTCCAGGTCGGCGTCCCAGCCGTCGGGGAGCTGGCCGGCGATCCCGGCCCGCAGCTCGGCGCCGAGCTCGGGCTCGGCCTGGGCGTAGGCGTCCAGGCGCCGCTCCCAGTCGGCCCGGGCCGACTGGTTGTCCGGCACCTTGACCCGCCAGCGGTCGTACACCCCGTCGGGCACGTCGAAGTGCTTGTCCGGGTCCCAGCCGTAGGCCTGCTTGGTCGCCCGGACCTCGTCCTCGCCGAGGGCCGAGCCGTGGGCCTTGGAGGTGTCCTGGGCGTTGGGAGCCCCCCAGGCGATGTGGCTGCGCAGCCGGATGAAGCTCGGCCGGTCGGGCTCGTCCACGGCCGCCTGGTAGGCGGCGGCGATCGCCTCGGTGTCGTTGGCGTCCTCCACATGCTGGGTGTGCCAGCCGTAGGCCCGGTAGCGGGCCTCGACGTCCTCGCCGAAGGTGATCTCGGTGCGGCCGTCGATGGTGATGTGGTTGTCGTCGTACAGCAGGGTCAGCTTGCCCAGGCCCAGGTAGCCGGCGTAGGAGGACGCCTCGGAGGCGACCCCCTCCATCATGTCCCCGTCCGAGCAGAAGGCCCAGGTGCGATGGTCCACGACCTCGTGGCCACCGCGGTTGTAGCGGGCGGCCAGGAACCGCTCGGCCAGGGCGAACCCGACCGCGTTGCCGACCCCCTGGCCCAGCGGGCCGGTGGTGACCTCGACCCCGGGGGTGAGGAAGTGCTCGGGGTGGCCGGGGGTGATCGAGCCCCACTGGCGCTGCTGCTTGAGATCGTCGATGCCGATGGCGTACCCGGTCAGGTGCAGAGCGATGTACTGCAGCACCGAGGCGTGGCCGTTGGAGAGCACGAACCGGTCGCGGTCGAACCAGTCCGGGTGCTCGGGATCGAAGGTGAGGAACCGCGTCCACAGCACGTAGGCGGCCGGCCCAAGGGCCATGGCCGTGCCCGGGTGCCCGTCGCCGGCCTTCTGGATGGCGTCCATGGCCAGGGTCCGGACGGTGTCGACGGCCAGCGTGTCCAGGTTGGTCCCTGGGGTGGTGTCGGTGGTCACGGGGCGGCTCCTCGGGGGTCAAACGTCTCCTGCCAGCCCCTAGGCTACCCGTCTCACCGGGGGGCTATCGCCTCCGGCTCCGTGCGCCCCCGGACCCCCCGCCGGTCTGGCGGCCGGCTCACCGCCGTGAGGCGCTCTGGCCGCGCTCGGCGCCCGAGCGGGCCTCGACCCCGCGGCGCAGGGCCAGTTCGCGCAGCCGCCGGTGGGTGGCGACCCGGCGCTCGTCCTCGGCCGGCCGGCGGCGCTGCCAGGATCCGTCCACCGACAGCTCCCAGGCCTGGACGTTGTCGGCCAGCATGACGTCCACGATCTCCTGGAGCCGGCCGGTCAGGTCGGGGTCGGTGACCGGGGTGACAACCTCGACCCGCAGGTCGAGGTTGCGGGGCATCAGGTCGGCCGAGCCGATGTAGTACTCGCGCCGGCGGCCGTTGGCGAAGCTCCAGATGCGGCTGTGCTCCAGGAACCGGCCGACGATCGAGCGGACCCGGATGTTGTCGCTGATCCCCGGCACCCCGGGCCGCAGCCGGCAGATGCCCCGCACGATCAGGTCGATCTCCACCCCGGCCTGGGAGGCGACGTACAGGGCGCGGATGCAGTCGGCGTCGACCAGGGCGTTCATCTGCAGGGTGATGCGGCCGGGACGGCGGCTGGAGTGGCGCTCGGCGGTCCGCTCGATCAGCTCGACGACCCGCTGGCGCAGGGCGCTGGGGGCGACCAGGATCTTGCGGTAGCGGGTGCCGCGGGCGTAGCCGGTGAGCGAGTTGAACAGGTCGGTGAGGTCGGCGCCGAGGTCCTCGTCGCAGGACAGCAGCCCCAGGTCGGTGTAGAGCCGTGCCGTCTTGGCGTTGTAGTTGCCGGTGCCGATGTGGACGTAACGGCGGATGCCACCGTGCTCGCGCCGCACCACCAGGGCGGTCTTGGAGTGGGTCTTGAGCCCGACCAGGCCGTAGGCGACGTGGCAGCCGGCCCGCTCCAGGGCCCGGGCCCAGCCGATGTTGGAGGCCTCGTCGCCGCGGGCCTTGACCTCGACCATGACCACCACCTGCTTGCCGGACTCGGCCGCCCGGATCAGGGCGTTGACGATCGGCGAGTCGCCGTCGGTCCGGTACAGGGTCTGCTTGATGGCCAGCACGTCGGCGTCGTCGGCGGCCTGCTCGATGAACCGCTGCACCGAGGTCGAGTAGGCGTCGTAGGGGTGGTGGACGAGCAGGTCGCCCTCGCGGATGGTGGCGAACAGGTTGACCGAGTCGCCCTCGGTGCCGAGCAGCCGCGGCTGGGTGGTCCCGACCCAGGGCTCGTCGGCCAGCTCGGGCCGGTCCAGGCTGGCCACCAGCCCCATGAGGTCGCCCAGGTTGAGTGGCCCCTCCACCGTGACCACGGCGTCGTCCTCGACCTCGAGCTCGCGCTGGATCCAGCGGACGATGTGGTCGGGCATGGTCGCCGCCACCTCCAGGCGCACCACCGCCCCGAAGCGCTGGCGGCGCAACTCCTGCTCGACGGCGACCAGCAGGTCGTCGGCCTCGTCCTCGGCCAGCTCGATGTCGGCGTCGCGGGTCACCCGGAACGGGTGGGCCTCGAGCACCGTCATGCCCGGGAAGAGCTTGTCGAGGTGGGTGGCGACCACCTGTTCCAGGGGCACGAAGGTGCTGCCGTCGCCCAGGGGCACGAACCGGGGCAGGATCCCCGGCACCTTGACCCGGGCGTAGCGGTCGCGGGCGGTGCCGGGGTCGCGGACGGTCACGGCCAGCGACAGCGACAGGTTGGAGATGTAGGGGAACGGGTGGCTGGGGTCGACGGCCAGGGGGGTCAGCACCGGGAAGACCTGGCGCTGGAAGTAGTCGCGGACGAAGTCGCGGTCGCGGTCGTCCAGCTCGGCCATGTCGGCGATGCGGATGCCGGCCTCGGCCATGGACGGGACGACCTCGTCCAGGAACACCCGCACCTGGTACTCGATGGCCGGGCCGACGTGCTTGGCGATCGCCTCCAGGGTCTCGGACGGGGTCCAGCCGTCCGACCCGCGGGTGACCATGCCCGCCTGGACCTGGTCGCGCAGGCCAGACACCCGGACCATGAAGAACTCGTCCAGGTTGGTGGAGAAGATGGCCAGGTACTTGAGCCGCTCCAGCAGCGGCACCTCGCGGTCGGCGGCCATGGCCAGGACCCGGTCGTTGAACTGGAGCCAGGAGATCTCACGGTTGATGAACAGGTAGGGGTCGTAGAGGTCGCGGTCGACCCCGTCCGCGGCGGAGGTCTCGCTCATGGCGGTTCGGCTCCCGGTCCGGATCCTGCGGAAACCAGCCTAGGATGTCTCGGCCGCGCAGGCTAGTCCTTGAGCTGCCCGGCGCGGTCGAGGGCGGCCGGCATCAGGCCGAGGGGGGGTGAGCCGAGCCCCAGCAGGGCGTCGTGGAACCGGGACAGGGAGAAGCCGCTCCCCCAGTGCGCCCGGGCCGCCTCGCGCAGGCGCAGGATCTCGAGCTTGCCCCAGGTGTATCTGCCGTAGGTGGGGTCGAAGGTGGCCCGGGCGGCCTCGGCGCGGGCGGCCGGACCGTAGCAGAAGGCGTCAGCCTCGAAGCGGGCCGCGCCGTCCTGCACGGTCATGGTGCCGGCGTGGGTGCCGATCGACACCGCCAGGCGGGTGACCCGCTGTAGGGCCTCCAGGGCGACGCCGGCGGCGAAGCGGGGGTCGCCGGCCCGGAAGCCCTCCTCCACGCAGACCTCCTCGCCGTAGTGGGCCCAGCCCTCCACGAACGACAGCGAGTGCAGGGTGCGGCGCACGTCGGAGCCCAGCCGGCGCAGCCGCCGGCCGTGCGCGAAGTGGCCGGGGGCGACCTCGTGGACGGTGATGGCGGGCAGGGTGGTGCGGCTGAACACCTTCAGCCAGTCGTCCTGCTCGACCGCGGGCCAGGCCGGGTCGGGCGGGGAGATGTAGTAGCGGGAGGGGGCGTCGGGCTCGTACGGGGCGGCCCAGGCCATCATGGCCAGGGCCCAGCGGCGCGAGGGGGGCGCCGGCGCGACCAGGCACTCGCCGTCCAGCCCGGGGACCAGGTCGTGATCCAGGGTGAAGGCGATCGATTCGGCCGTCATCTCCTGGGCCTGGGCCAGCACCCCGCCGGCGTCGGGGTGGTCGGTGAGCAGGCCGTCCACCACCTCGGCCGTGGGACGGCCCGGCGCCAGGCGCTCGCAGGCCTCGTCGAGCAGGGCCCGCAGCCGGTCCCGCTCGGCGTCGGCCCGCTCCTCCAGCCGACCCAGGTCGACCTCGAGGGCCTCGCCGGTGCCGAGCAGGCGCTCCAGCGGCCCCCGGCCGAGGGCGGCGTCCGAGGGGCCGGCGGCGGCGGCCGCCTCCAGGTGGGCGACCAGCCGCCCGTGGGCGGCCAGGGCCCGCTCGACCACGGGATCGCCATCACCGTTGTCGAGCTCGGCGGTGAGGCCCTTGGCCGCGCCCAGGAGGGCGTCGGCGACCGGGGCCGGGACCCGGTCCAGGGCCTCGACGGCGGCGTCGACCGCGTCCGGCCAGGCGGCCAGGTGGCGGTGGCGGGCATCGGCCCGCTCGGCCGCGGGAGCGTAGTCGCGGTCGTAGGAGGACACGTCCAGGGCGGCGATGTGGTACAGCGGGTTGGACCGGTGCAGCTCCAGCTCGCCCAGCTCCAGGCGGGCCAGCCGCTCGAAGGCGGCCAGATGGGCCTCGTCGTGCGGATCGTCCTCGGCCGCCCCGTCGCCGAGCCGGGCGAGGGCGGCCCGCACCCCGTCGGGCGAGAGGTCCTCGATGCGACCGTCGTATTCGTGGCGGCCCACATACTCGCGCGCCGACCCCATGGAGAGGTCGCACAGTGCCCGCACTCGCTGGTTCATCGCTGGGCGAGCCTAGGGGACGGCGCCCGGATCGTCCAGTTCCTACCGCTGACCGCTCCGAGATGATCGAGGGTTGTGAGAGACTCAGCTGCATCCGTGACCGGAGGCTTGGGGGGGCGAATGGCCGGACAGCTTCAATCCCGGCGGCGCGGCCTGGTGGCGCTGTCGACCGTTGCCGGGCTGCTGGTGGTCGGCTGGCTGGCGGGCATGCCGTGGCTGGCCGGGCACTGGCCGCGGATCCTGGCCGTCGGGCTGTTCCTGGTCGTGTTCGTGGCCCCGCGCTTCATCGTGCCCGCCCGGTCGGCGGCGTCGCTGGCCGGGGTGACCGACCCGGCCGCCAGGAGCCGGCTGGAGGACGAGCGGCTCAAGCTCCAGCACGACGTCCGCGTCGGCCTGCTCCAGGCGGTGGCCGGGGTGGCCGTGATCGCGGCCGTGGCCGCCACCTGGCAGCAGCTCGACACCGACCGCCGCCAGCTCCGCCAGCAGCTGGCGGTGGCCGGCCAGGAGCAGGCCGCCGCGCGGTTCGCCCAGGCCCTCGACCAGCTGGGCAGCGAGCAGCTGGACGTGCGCCTGGGTGGCATCTACGGGCTGGAGCGGATCGCCGCCCGGGGCGCGGGGGCTGCCACCGCCACCGCCGGGGCCTACCAGCCGCCGGGGTCGTCCGCCGCGGTCGACGACCCGCCCACCCCGGGCTGGTGGGCGGCCCAGGACCGGGTCCAGGTGTTCGAGATCCTGTCCGCCTACGTGCGGACGACCTCGCACCGGCCGCCGGTGGGGCCGGAAGGGGCCACCGGCCTCCAGGTCCGCCAGCCGGACGTGCACGCGGCCGCCGCCGCCCTGGCCAGGCGGACGGTGCTGGCCGGCGACCCGCCGCTGGACCTGACCGGGTCGCTGCTGCCCGAGGCCCGGCTCGGCTGGGCTCGGCTCGCCGGGGCCGACCTGCGCGGGGCCGACCTGCGCGGGACCAGCCTCCAGCACGCCACCCTGGCCGGGGCCCACCTGGAGCAGTCGCTGCTGTGCGGGACCCAGTTCCAGGAGGCCGACCTGTCCGGGGCCCACCTGGCCGGGGCCCGGGCGAGCACGGCCACCAGCTGGCCGGACGGCTTCGACTGGCGGGCCGCCGGCGCCCGCCTGGTCGAGGCCTGCTGAGGCACGGCCCGCCGTTCAACTTCCCCCCGGGACGACCGATCACTAGACCCGTATGCCGGCGCCAGCCGGTCGGCCGCGGTGTCCCGGACAGGAAGGGCGGAAGCATCCATGCCGCAGAGCCTCACCAGCGGGGCGGCGGCGGTCGGCGAGGCCGGCGGCCGCCAGCTCGTCGTCCTGCGGCTCGGCGACCGGGACTACGGGCTGGCCACCGAGGTCGTCGTCCAGGTCCTGCGGATGGTGGCGATCCGGCCGGTGCCGGAGTCCCCGCCCTGGATCGCCGGCGTCGTCAACCTGCGCGGCCGCACCACCCCGATGGTCGATCTCCGGATGCGGCTCGGCCTGCCCGCCCGGCCGCCGGAACCCGCCGACCACATCGTCGTCGTCCGCTCCGGGGACAGGACCCTCGGCCTGATCGTGGACGCGGTCCTCGAGGTCCTCGAGGTCGGGGACGGCGAGGTCGAGCCTCCGGGCGACGTGGCCGGGCCCGGCGGCGTCATCGCCGCCGTGGCCCGCGCCGGCGACCGGCTGATCCTGGTGCTGGACGTCGACCAGGTGGACCTCCGGGGGCGGGGGTGAGCGGGCCGCTCGACCCCGCCGACGTCGCCCGCTTCCGCGACCTGGTCCGCGACCAGGTCGGGCTGTCGTTCCCGACCTCGCGGCTGCCGGACGTCGAGGGGGCGGTCCGCCGGGCGGTGGCCGAGACCGGCCTGCCGGACACCGGCGCGCTCCACCAGGCGCTGGCCGACCGGACCGGCCGACCCAAGGCCCTGGACGCCCTCGTCTCCGCCCTCAACGTGAGCGAGACCCACTTCTTCCGCGACCGCCGCCAGGTCGAGGCGCTGGAGCGGCGGGTCCTGCCCGAGCTCGTCGTCCGCCGCCGCCGGCAGCGGCGGCTCCGGATCTGGAGCGCCGCCTGCTCGACCGGCGAGGAGGCCTACACCCTGGCCATCCTGGTCAGCCATCAGCTTCCCGACCTGGCCGCCTGGGACGTCCGCATCCTGGCCACCGACGTCAACGGCCGCTCCCTGGAGCAGGCCCGCCAGGGGTGCTACGGGCCGTGGTCCTTCCGCGGCGTGCCCCCGCGGGTCAAGCAGGCCTGGTTCGTGCCCGACGGCGAGCGGTTCCGGGTGACGCCCAGCATCCGCACCATGGTCACCTTCAAGCGGCTCAACCTGGTCGATCCCATCGCCGCCTGGTCGCCGGCCGACCCCTGGGACACCGACCTGCTGCTATGCCGCAACGTCCTGCTGTACTTCGACGGCGCGACCACGCGGGCAGTCGTCGGGCGCCTCGCCGCCTGCCTGGCCGACGACGGCCGGCTCCTGCTGAGCCAGGTGGAGGCGGCCCTCGGCAGCTTCGAGGGGCTGGAGCCGGACGCGGGCGGCAGCGGCGCGTTCCGCAAGACACCGCCCGCCCCGGCCCCGCCGTCCCCTTCCCCGGTGGACGCCCCGGTGGACGCCCCGGCGGTCCCCCGCCGGCACGACCCCGGCCGGCCGTCCCCGGACGTCGCCGTCCCCCCGCCGGTCCCGGCCCTCGGTGCCTACGAGGCGGCCCTGGAGCTGTGGCGCGACGACCGGCCCGAGGACGCCCTGCGCCGGCTGCGGCTGGAGGGATCCCACAGCCGGCTCAGGGCACCCCTCCACTACCTGGAGGGCCTCATCCTGCTCGACACGGGACGGGCCGACGAGGCCCTGGCCGCCTTCCGCCGCTGCACCTTCACCGACCCCGGCTTCGCCCTGGGGCACCTCGCCCAGGCCAACCTGTTCACCCGGGCCGGCAAGCACGGCCGGGCGCTGGCCGCCCTCGAGCGCACGGCCGGCCTGGTCGTCGGCCTGGACCCGGCGGCCCGCGTCTTCGCCGGCGACGAGCTGCGGGCGGGCACCCTGCTCGAGCTGGTCGACGCCCAGCGGCAGCTGCTCCGCCTCCCCGCCACCCCGGAGGCCGTCGATGGCTGAGCCCACCGGTCCCCCGGACGAGACCGGGCGGCGGGTCCTGGAAGAACGGGCCCGGGCGCTGGCGGCGGCGCTGGTCGCCGAGGAGCCGGTCGACACCGTGGAGCTGGTGGTGCTGACCGTCGGCTCGGAGCGGTACGGGGTCGATGCCGAGCGGGTCGGCGAGGTCCGCCCCCTGGCCGAGCTCACCCCGGTGCCGGGGACGCCGCCGTTCTGGGCCGGCATCGTGAACGTCCGCGGGACCCTCCATCCGGTGCTGGACCTGCGCCGCTACCTCGACCTGCCCGCCGCCGACGGCGGCGACCAGGCCAGCACGATCGTGCTGGTCTCGGGGGCCGGGCTGACCGTCGGACTGAAGGTCGAGGACGCGGCCGGGGTCCGGCCCGTCCCGGCCGGCGCCATCGGGCCGCCCCTGGGGGCGGCGTCGGAGGCGGTCAACGCCGCCGTCCGCGGGGTCACCGAAGACCTGCTCGCCATCCTGGACATCCAGGCCTTGCTGGCCGACCCACGACTGGTCGTGAGAGAGGTGCCGACATGAAGTTCCGACCCAAGATCCTGTTCGCCTTCGCCGTGCCGACCGTGGTCGCGCTGCTCACCGGCCTGACCATCTTCCAGGCCCTGAACCAGAGCCTCCACACCTCCGAGCGCGTCGCCCACACCCAGGAGGTGATCGGCAAGGCCGACGCCGTCATCCGCGACGCTGGCGACGTGGTGTCGGCCGTCCGCGGCTTCGCCGTCACCGGGGACGAGGCGTTCCTGGTCCCCTACACCCAGGCCATCTCGGACTCCAAGCGCAACCAGGCCGACCTCCGGCGGCTGGTCTCCGACAACCCGCCTCAGGTGACCCAGGTCGACCGGATGACCGAGCTGCTGGACCGTTACGTCGCCGAGGTCACCGAGCCGGTCATCTCGGCCACCCGCGACGGGAACCAAGCCCGCGCGGCGCGGCTGGTCAAGACGACCGGGAGGCCGCTGATCGGCGAGCTCACCAAGGTGGGCGACGACTTCATCGCGGTCGAGCAGCGCCTGCTGGACACCCGGACCGACGCCAACAACCGGGCGTCCCGGTCGGCCCGGAACGTCGTCGCGCTCGGGCTCGGGCTGGTGGTCGCCCTGACCGTGGCCATCGGGCTGGTCCTCTCCAGCCGGCTGGCGCGCAACGCCTGGGCGGTCATCGGCGCCGCCACCGGGCTGGCCGCCGGCGAGCTGTCCCGGCGGGCCGAGGTCCGCAGCAACGACGAGCTCGGCCAGCTCGCCCGGGCCTTCAACCAGATGGCGGAGCGGCTGCAGGCCACCATGGACTCGGAGCGGGAGACCAAGCAGGCGCTGGAGGCGGCGGTCGCCGAGTACTCGGAGTTCGCCACCCGGGTGGCCCGCGGCGACCTCACCGGCCGGGTCAGCGCCAACGGGGCTGCCGACCTCCGGACCCTTTCGGAGAACCTCAACAGCATGGTCACCGGCCTCTCGGAGCTGTCCAGCCGGGTCCGGGAGGGCGCCCAGAGCATGAGCTCCTCGACCTCTGAGATCCTGGCCGCGGTCAGCCAGCACACCGTCAGCGCCAGCCAGCAGTCGGCGGCGATCAACGAGACGTCCACCACCATGGAGGAGCTGCGGACCGCCGCCGAGCAAACCGCCCGCAAGGCCAAGGAAGTGGCCGAGCAGGCGCAGGCCTCGGCCACGGTCAGCGAGGAGGGCACCGAGGCGGTCGACGCCATCACCCGCTCCATGGAGGAGACTCGCGACCGGGTGGGGGCGATGGCCAAGGACATCCTGCTGCTCTCCGAGCAGAGCCAGCAGATCGGCGAGATCACCGCGACCGTCAACGACCTCGCCGACCAGTCCAACATCCTCGCCCTCAACGCCAGCATCGAGGCGGCCAAGGCGGGCGAGCACGGCAAGGGGTTCGCCGTGGTCGCGGCCGAGGTCCGCAACCTGGCCGAGCAGTCCAAGCAGGCGACCGACCAGGTCCGGGCCATCCTCGGCGACATCCAGAAGGCCACCACCTCGGCGGTGCTGGCCACCGAGCGGGGCACCAAGGTGGTGGAGGAGTCCCTGGGCCTGACCCACCGGGCGGGCGACGGCATCCGCAGCCTCGCCGGCACGATCCAGGACGCCGCCCTGGCCGCCCAGCAGATCTCGGCGTCGGTCCACGAGCAGAGTGTCGGCTTGGACCAGATCACCCAGGCGGTCAAGGACATGAGCGCCAGCACCACCCAGTTCGTGGCCGGGGCCCAGCAGTCCCAGGAGGCCGCCGAGGACCTCAACAACCTGTCCCGGCAGCTGGCCACGCTGACCGAGCGGTACCAGGTCTAGGAGGGCCACGCTGTCGACCGGCGACCACGACGACATGCAGGCTCAGCTCCTGGCGATCTTCGCCGTGGAGACGACCGAGCACGTCCAGGCCATGAACCGGCACCTGCTGGCGCTGGAGGGCGGCGCGACCGGCGAGGCCAGGGAGGTGCTGCTGCCGGAGCTGTTCCGGGAGGCCCACAACCTCAAGGGCGCCGCCCGGGCGGTCGGCCTGTCGGAGGCGGAGGCGCTCGCCCACGAGCTCGAGGACCTCTTCGCCCGGATGAAGGCCGGCCGGCTGGAGCCCGACCGGGAGCTGCTGGAGCGCACCTTCCGCCAGCTCGACTCGATCGAGGAGCTGGTCCGGGAGGCCACCGGCGGGGGCGCCGAGGCCGGGTCGCCCCCGGCCGGCCGTGCCGACCCCGAACCGGCCCCGGTCCCGGACCAGACCGCGGCCCCGGCCCCGGACCTGCGAGCCCCGGCCGGCGACGACTCGGTCCGGGTGGCCACGGCCAAGCTGGACGCGCTCATGGCCCAGGTCGGCGAGCTGCTGGTCATGGAGCTGGGCGCCGAGCAGCGGCTGGACGACGCCCGGTCCCTCGAGGCCGAGCTGGCCACCGCCGGACAGAGCAGCGAGCGCCTGCGGGCCGCCCGCAAGTCCCTCGGCGCCCTCCGCCAGAAGCTCCAGGCCGACGTCCGCACCCGGGGCCAGGTGACGGCCGAGCTCGGGGCCGACGTGCGCCGGGCCCGGATGCTGCCGGTGGCCACGCTGTTCCAGACGTTCCCGCGGATGGCCCGCGACCTGGCCCGGGACCGGGGCAAGGAGGTGACCGTGGCCGTCGACGACGGCGGCACCGAGGTCGACCGGTCCGTGCTGGAGCAGCTCAAGGACCCGCTCGTGCACCTGATCCGCAACGCCATCGACCACGGGTTGGAGCCACCGGACGGCCGGGCCACGGCCGGCAAGCCCGGGGCGGGAAGGATCTCGCTGCGGGCCCGCCAGCGGGGCGACACCCTGCTGGTCGAGGTCGCCGACGACGGCGCTGGGATCGACCCGGCGCGGGTGCGGGCGACCGCCGTGGCGCGGGGGCTGCTCACCGCCGATGCCGCCGCCGAGCTGCCCGACCGCGACGCCCTCGGGCTGATCTTCCGTTCCGGGCTCTCGACCAGCCCGGTCGTCACCGACCTGTCGGGGCGAGGGGTGGGGCTGGACGTGGTCCGGGAGCACGTGGACCGGCTCCACGGGTCGATCGACGTGGCCAGCGACGTCGGTGACGGGACCACGGTGTCGCTGTCGGTGCCGCTGTCGGTGTCGACCATGCACTGCCTGCTGCTGGAGGCGGGGGGCCAGACCTTCGCCCTCCCGGTGACCGGCGTGGAGCGGATCGTGCGGGTGGCGCCGGGCCAGGTCCAGCGGGCCGAGGGGCGCCAGGCGGTGCAGGTCGACGGCCGCCCGGTCGTGCTCGCCCCCCTGGCCGAGATGATGGGCCTTGGGCCGCCAGCCCCGGGTGAGGACCCGGACGCCAAGCGGCCGGTGATCATGGCCGCCGGGCACGGGCGGCGCGTCGGGCTCCTGGTCGACCGGCTGGAGCGGACCCAGGAGCTGGTCGTCAAGAGCCTGCCGGCGCCGCTGGTGCGTGTCCGGCACGTGGCCGGCGCGGCCATCCTCGGGTCGGGCCGGGCGGCGCTGATCCTGTCCTCGGCCGAGCTGATCGCCTCGGTCGAGCGGGCCGAGGGGGCCGGCCACGGGGCGGCCGGGACCACGCTCGCCCCGGCGCCGACCATCCTGGTCGCCGAGGACTCCATCACCACCCGCACGCTGGAGAAGTCCATCCTCGAGGGGGCGGGCTACCGGGTCAGGGTCGCCTCCGACGGCGCCGAGGCGTGGCGGCTGCTGCAGGAGAACGTGTGCGACCTCCTCCTCACCGACGTCGAGATGCCCGAGATGGACGGTTTCGAGCTGACCACCAGGGTCCGGGCCGACCAGCGGCTCCGGGACCTGCCGGTGGTGCTGGTGACCTCGCTCGACTCCGACGAGGACCGCGAGCGCGGGGTCAGCGCCGGCGCCGACGCCTACGTCGTCAAGGGCGCCTTCGACCAGGAGCGGCTCCTCGACACCCTGCGGCGGCTGCTGTGAACGGCCACCGTCCTCGGCTCCGCGTGCTGGTGGTCGAGGACTCGCCCGTGGCCCGGCGGCTCATGGTCCACATCCTCAACGAGGACCCCGACATGGAGGTGGTGGCCGAGGCGGCCGACGGGCGGGAGGCCGTGCACTGGACCGCCCGCTGCCGTCCCGACGTGATCGTGATGGACGTCGTCATGCCGGCCATGAACGGCCTGGAGGCGACGCGCACGATCATGTCGGAGACGCCGACCCCGATCGTGCTCGTGACCTCGAACCACGACCCCGCGGGAGGCATGTCCTTCGACGCCCTCCAGGCGGGGGCGCTGGTCCTCCTGCCCAAGCCGCCGGGGCCGCAGGCGACCACCTTCGGCCAGGAGGCGGCGAGCTTCCGCATGACGGTGAAGCTCATGGCCGAGGTCAAGCTGGTGCGGCGCCGCCCCGCCCGCCGGCCGGCGCCCGCCCCGGCGGCGCCGCCCGGGGCCCGGAAGGTCGAGGTCGTGGCGATGGCCGCGTCGACCGGCGGCCCGGCGGCACTGGCCGCGATCCTGGGGCGGCTTCCCCCCGCCGCGCCGGTGCCGATCCTGGTCGTGCAGCACATCACCGCCGGGTTCCACCAGGGCCTGGTGGACTGGATCGCCAGCGTGTCGCCGCTGGAGGTGCGGTTGGCCCGGGATGGCGAACCGCTCGGCGCCGGCCAGGTGCTGTTCGCCCCGGCTGAGGCGCACCTTGGGGTGGACGGCCGCGACCGGGTGGCGCTCAGCGCCGACCCGCCGATCGGCGGGCACCGGCCCTCGGCCACCCACCTGTTCCGGTCGGTCGCCGAGCACTACGGCGGCGGCGCCGTCGGGACGATCCTGACCGGGATGGGCGATGACGGCGTGGCCGGGCTGCGGGCACTCAAGGAGGCGGGCGGACTGGTGCTGGCACAGGACGAGTCGACGAGCGTGGTGTACGGCATGCCCCGGGAGGCGGCCGTGCTCGGGATGGTGGACCAGGTCCTCCCGGTCGGCCAGATCGCTCGCGAGCTGGTCGCAGCCTGGAACGGCGGGGGGTCGCGATGACCAAGCAGATCCTCATCGCCGACGACAGCCGGACCCAGCGGGAGCGGCTGCGGATGCTGCTGGCCCGGGCCGGCTACGAGGTCGAGACCGCCTCCGACGGCCAGGAGGCGATGGCCCGGGTCGAGCTGTCACCGCCCGACCTGATCGTCTCCGACGTGGTCATGCCGGGCATGGACGGCTTCGCCTTCTGCCAGGCCGTGCGGGCCAACCCGGCCACCCGCAGGGTGCCGTTCATCCTCGTCACCGAGTGGAGCGCCCCCAACGACGTGGTCAGGGGCCTGGAGGCGGGCGCCGACAACTTCCTCCCCAAGCCGTACGACGAGGACCAGCTGCTGGGACGGATCGAGCGGATCTTCCAGCAGCTGGAGCTGCGCAGCGGGGGCCGCCAGGACGTCGAGGTGACCATGCAGGTGGGCGGACGCACGCTCGCCGTCACCGCCGACAAGCAGCAGATCATCGAGCTGCTGTTCTCCACCTTCGAGGAGCTCGGCCGGGTCAACGCCGAGCTCCAGGAGGCCGCGGCCGAGGCCGACCGGGCCAACCGGGCCAAGAGCGAGTTCCTGTCGCGGATGAGCCACGAGCTGCGCACCCCCCTCAACGCCATCCTCGGCTTCGGCCAGCTCCTCGAGATCGACGAGCTCAGCCCCGAGCAGCTCGACGGCGTCCGCCAGATCCTCGGCGGCGGCCGGCACCTGCTCGACCTCATCAACGAGGTGCTGGACATCAGCCGCATCGAGGCAGGCCGGTTGTCGCTGTCGATCGAGCCGGTGCCGGTGGCCAAGGTCCTGCAGGAGGCCCTCGACCTGGTCCGCCCCCTGATCGACCAGCGGGGCATCCGGCTGGAGGTGCCGCCCGAGGGGCTGTGCGAGCGCCATGTCCGGGCCGACCGGCAGCGGCTCAAGCAGATCGTCATCAACCTGCTCTCCAATGCGGTCAAGTACAACCGCCGGGAGGGCACGGTGTCGATCTCCTGCCGGGAGACCTCCCGGCAGGGCCTGCGCATCGAGGTCCGCGACACCGGGCACGGCATCGCCCTGGACAAGCTGGAGCGGCTGTTCACCCCCTTCGACCGGCTGGGGGCCGAGGAGTCGACCGAGGAGGGCACCGGGCTGGGCCTGGCCCTGGCCAGGAAGCTGGCCGAGGTGATGGGGGGCACCATGGGGGTGGAGAGCACCGTCGAGGTGGGCAGCACCTTCTGGCTGGAGCTGGAGCTGGACGTCGCGGCGACGGCGACCGCCGAGCGGCCCGAGCGCGACGAGGAGGCCTCGACCGGGATTCCCGGCGGGCCGTACGCCGTGCTCTACGTCGAGGACAACGCCTCCAACGTCCGGCTGGTCGAGCAGATCCTGCGCCGGCAGCCGGCGGTGACCCTGACCGTCGCGACACGCGGACTGGAGGCGCTCGACATCGCCCGCAACGAACCGCCCGACCTCGTGCTCCTCGACCTCCACCTGCCTGACCTCCCCGGCGAGGAGGTCCTGCGCATGCTCCGCCGGGACCCCCGCACCCAGGCGATCCCGGTCGTGGTGGTCAGCGCCGACGCCACCCCCGGCCAGGCCGAGCGCCTGCGGGGCGAGGGCGCCCAGGAGTACCTGACCAAGCCGCTGGACCTCCGGCGCCTGCTCGAGGCCCTCCGGGCCAACCTCCCGGCCGCCCGGGCGGTCAGCCGAGCCGGGCCGTGACCTGGCCGGCGGCCCGGTGGGCCAGGGCCATCACCGACAGCATCGGGTTGACCCCGCTGGCCGTGGGGAACAGCGAGGCGTCGGCGACGTAGAGGCCGTCGACCTCGTGGCTGCGGTGGTCGGGGCCGACCGCCGAGGCGGCCGGGTCGGTCCCGATCCGGCACGAGCCCATCTGGTGGTAGGAGAACAGGGTGGCCCGGCCGGGCCCGAACCCGGCCCGGCGGGTCGCCTCGGCCCAGGCGGCGTGGCCGCCGGGGCCGGCCGGGCGGAACGACCGCCGGCGGCGCTGGAGGCTGAAGACCTCGGTGGCCCCGGCGGCGGCCAGGACCTCGCCGGCGGCGGCCACCCCGGCGGCCAGGCGGGCCTCGTCGGCGGCGGCGAGGCGCCAGCGGACGACCGGGTTGCCGTCGCCGTCGACCCGGACCCGGCCGGCGCCGCGGTCGCGGCCCAGCACCCCGACCAGCGACAGGGTGGCCGAGCGCTCCATCAGGGCCCGGTGCTCGGCGGCCGACCGCCACGGCAGGGCCACGGCGGCCGTGCCCGGGTGCACGGGCACGGTCTCGAAGATGGGGGCGTAGGGACCGAGGCGCTCGCGGAGCCGGGTCGAGTAGCGGGCCTGGAGAGTCCCCTCCCACCAGCGGACGGGCTCGTCGAAGACGCCGACGGCGGCCGTGCCCGGGGGCAGGGGGAGGTGGCGGCCGACCCGGCCGCCCAGCCCGGAGC
>Ga0081539_10002544_pt1 | contig 25336 bp, 27 predicted proteins | sample TabmetS4T2R2_FD_71023 | JGI IMG/M metagenome (GOLD analysis project Ga0081539, IMG submission 71023) | Tabebuia heterophylla rhizosphere microbial communities from the University of Puerto Rico - S4T2R2 | ecosystem: Host-associated > Plants > Roots > Rhizosphere ...
CGGCAAGGGGCTTGCAGCTGACCGGGCCGCCGCAGCCAAACGGCTTTTCGCCGCTTGCATGGCCGAGCCTTTCTACGTGTCGGGCGCCGGCAAAGCCGATTTGCGGCTGATGTCGGCCGCTCCCGGCCGGATCCTCGTCAAGACCGGCGCGGAAGGCGTCTATTGCGGCGCGGTGCCGGACCTCGGCCTCGGCATCGCCATCAAATGCGACGACGGGCAGGGCAGGGCGTCGGAAGTGGCGGTCGCAGCGGTTCTGTCGATGTTTTTCAAGCAGGACACGACTGCGCAGGCTGCGCTTGCCGAACTCGTCCGACCGACGCTGACGAATTGGAATGGAATGCTCGTAGGCGAACTGCGGCCTGCGCCGGCGCTTCGTTAGAGCAATTCCAGCAAAAGTGTGGAGCGGTTTTGCGTCCGGAATTGCGAGAAAACAAGGAGATAGAGCATATCCGTGATTCGAAGAAAAGCGGAAATGCTCTAGCGGAAAATCAACTCACCTTGTTCCGCTCGATGGTAAGATTGGCAAATGCCCCAGCCCCATCAAGCGCCAAATCGCCCGTCGCCGGTTTCGTCCAACGGTAGCCCACGATTGCGCCGTTCGCCGCGCCGTCGATCAGATTGTCGGAGATCACCGCCGCCCCCGTTCCCTCTGCAACCGAGACGGCAATGCCCGTACCGGCCTTGCGTATGACATTGCCGGTCGCCACCACGTTGCGCATGAATTCGCCCCAGCCTATATGCATGCCGTAGCGGGGCGCGTCCTCTATGACATTGCCGGTGACCGAGCAGTCGGCTTCGACCGTGATGCCAACGCCGAAGCCGGGCGGATCGGCCTCATAGGGTCCGGTGGTCGACAGGTTCCGCACGATGTTGCCCGAGCAGACGGCGAGACGTCCGCCTTCGTTGAAATTGACGATCGAGATGCCGTTCGCCGCGCCGTCCACCAGATTGCCGCTGATCAGCGCGCCCTCGAAGGCGAATTCCGAATAGATCGCCGTTTCTCCGCTGGCGATGCAGGTGTTTGCCGAGATCTGCATGTTGCTGGCGCTGTTGGCGCGGATGGCCGAGAAGGCGCAGTCGCTGACGATGTTGTTGGTGACGATCACGTTGTTGGCGCGGAAGAGATTGATGCCGTTGCCGAACTGGCCGGTCCCGCTATTGCGCGCCGTGATCCGCGACACGCGGTTCCCCGAGACGATGGTCGCGTCGTCCGCCGGCTGCCAACGATGCACGAGAATGCCGCCATTGGCGCAGTCCGAGACCGTGTTGCCGGTGATCTGCAGGCCGGAAGCTTCGACCGAATAGACGCCGGCTTCGGCCGCGCCGGAAATCTCCGTTCGCTCGATCCTACCGCCGGCCCGCTCAAGTGCGATCCCGTTCTTTCCGCTGCCGATCACCTGGCAATTGTCGATGGCGACGTGACGCGCGCGCCGGAAGTCGAGCAGCCCCTGCACGTCGTCGCGCAGCCAGCGGTTCGCTCCATCGAGCACGATCCCGGAAAGCTCGACGTGTTCGGCATCCTCGGCGACCATCAGATGACCGTCGCCGCCATAGATGATGCGGGAGGCGCCTGCCGCGCCCGAAAGACGGATGCGCGGCGGCAGCGTCAGGTTCGAGACGACATAAATGCCCGGCGGAATGAAGAGCGGTGTGTCGCGGTCCGCCGCCTGCTGCAGTATTTTTGCGAAGGCCTTGCTCTGATCGTCGAACGCGCCCGGCCGGATGCCGAGCTCGGTGGCGTCGATCGAGCCGCGCATCGATGCCGTCAGCACGCCGTCCATGCTGCGGGCCATTGCAGCAACGGGCGCGACCGCTGCGGCGGGAACGGAAAAGCTGGCTGCTGCGAGAAAACGGCGTCTGTTCAACATTGGCACAGTTCCGGGATCATCCTGTTTGAACAGCAAAGATCGTGCCGGTCGCGCCATTCGGCGCGGCAACTGCGGTTTCGCTTGAGAAGCCCCCGGGAAAGGCATAGCTTCGTTCGATGAGCAGAGCTTTCACCCGGCAGGACGATACTGACGGCGTGATCGCCGATATTGGCGAGCGCCCGGTCAGCAAGCATCGTAATCTCGTAACCGAGGAGGGGCTGCGGGCAATCGATGCCGAAGTTGCCTCGCTGCGCGCCGAACTCGCCAAGGCCGAGGCCGCCACCGACCGCGAGCGCATCGCGCTCATCTCCCGCGACCTTCGCTATTGGAACGCGCGGCGCGAGACCGCCGAACTGTCGGTGCCCGATCCCGACAGCGATGTGGCCCGCTTCGGCATGACCGTCACGATCGAAGACGAGGACGGCCACAGCAAGAGCTGGAAGATCGTCGGCGAGGATGAGGCGGACGCCGCCCATGGCAAGATCTCGCACTCTTCGCCGATGGCCGCCGCCCTGTTCGGCAAGAAGATCGGCGACACGGCCACGGTCAACAGCAAGGAGTGGGAGATCGTGGAGATGAAAGCTGGCGGCTGAGCTGCGTAATTATATCTCGATTGGTTCGATATGATCCCGGCAGAAGGCGGCGGCCCCCTCTTCGTCAATCTCCCCAGCGGCGACCATTAGTACGAACTGAATTAGATCCTCTTCTGCGGCTTCGAGGCTGAAGCCATTGAAATAGAGGAACAAATCCGCAGCCGCCAAACCCGTCCGCTTGTTGCCATCGACGAAAGGATGATTCTTGACGATTCCGAAGAGATAGGCTGCTGCGAGTTCGCTCGGGTCAGGATTGCCATACGCTTCTTTTTGCTGTGGACGATAGAGCGCCGATTCCAGCATTCCTTCGTCCCGTAGACCAGAAGCCCCGCCGTGGAGGCGCAACTGTTCGACATGTAGCGCCTCCACAAATTCGCGCGAGTGGAATTCGGTCATTTCGCGAGCGCACGATAGACTTTTTCGTACTTCTTCATCCGCTCGCGGGCGATCTTCATCTTCCGCTCGAACTCTTCGGGATCATCGGCAGAGCGACGGAGCTTCAACTCCTCCCCCTCCTCGATCAGGATCAAGGTGTCTCCGGCACGAAGATTATGCCGGTCGAGCACCTCCTTGGGCAGGATGACGCCTTCGGAATTGCCGATCTTGCGCAGGGTGACGTTCATTGTTGCTCTCCAGCGTTATAACCGTTGATATAACGCCTCAGTCGAAGAAATCAAACTGTTATTACGAGCGTTGTAACAGTCCTTCCACCAGCCGCTCCGCCGCTTCCGGAATGAGCGTGCCTGGCGGGAAAATCTCGGCCGCTCCGGCTTGGCGGAGAGTATCGAAATCGTCAGGCGGGATGACGCCGCCTGCCACGATCGCGATGTCCTCGCGGTGGAGCTTCTTCAGCGCATCCCTGAGCTCCGGCACCAGCGTCAGATGGCCGGCGGCGAGGGACGACGCGCCGACTATGTCGACGTCGTGGTCCACGGCGAGCTTGGCGATTTCGTCGGGCGTCTGGAACATCGCGCCGACAGTCACGTCGAAGCCTAGATCGGCAAAAGCAGTGGCGATCACCTTCTGGCCACGGTCGTGCCCATCCTGTCCCATTTTGGCGACGAGGATGCGCGGCTTGCGTCCCGACTTCTTCTCGAAGGCGGCGAGCTTTTCCTGGACCCGGTCGGCGACCGGATTATCCCCGATCGCCTTGCGGTAAACGCCTGAAATCGTGTGGATCTGGGCGACATGCCGGCCGAACTCCTTTTCGAGAGCATAGGACATCTCGCCGACCGTGGCGCCGGCGCGGGCCGCGCGGATGGCGAATTCCAGCAGGTTGGCATCGCCATGGGCGGCGCTGGTCAGAGCGTCGAGCGCGGTCTCGGCCGCCGCCACGTCGCGCGTGCCCTTGAGCTGCTGCAACTTCGAGAGCTGGCGGGCACGTACTTCGGCGTTGTCTATTCTGAGCACGTCGACCGCGACATCATTCTCGGGTCGATAGGAATTCACGCCGATCAGCGCCTGCTCGCCGGAATCGATGCGTGCCTGGGTCCTGGCGGCCGCCTCCTCGATGCGCATCTTGGGCAAGCCCTTCTCGATCGCCGCCGCCATGCCGCCCAATGTTTCGACCTCTTCAATATGGCTCAATGCCCGCACGGCCAGATCGTATGTCAATCGCTCGACGAAGGTCGAGCCGCCCCATGGATCGATGAAGCGCGTCTGGCCGGACTCCTTCTGAAGGAGGAGCTGCGTGTTGCGTGCGATCCGGGCAGAATGGTCGGTCGGCAGAGCCAGCGCCTCGTCGAAGGAATTGGTGTGCAGCGACTGCGTGCCGCCCTGCGTCGCGGCCATCGCCTCGACCATGGTGCGAATGATGTTGTTGTAGGGATCCTGCGCCGTCAGCGACCAGCCGGAGGTCTGGCAATGCGCGCGCAGCGACAGCGAACGCGTGTCCTTGGGCGCGAAGTTCTTCTGGATGAGTGCTGCCCACAGCAGGCGCCCTGCACGCAGCTTGGCGACCTCCATGAAGAAGTTCATGCCGGCATTCCAGAAGAAGGAGAGCCGCGGCGCGAACTTGTCGATGTCTAGCCCGGCGGCAATGCCTGCACGCGCATATTCGATGCCGTCGGCGATCGTATAGGCGAGTTCAAGATCGACCGTCGCTCCGGCCTCCTGGATGTGGTAGCCGGAGATCGAGATCGAATTGAACTTCGGCATGTGCCGGGCGGTGTAGCCGATGATGTCCGAAACGATCCGCATCGAGGGCTTCGGCGGATAGATATAGGTGTTTCGGACCATGAACTCCTTCAGGATGTCATTCTGGATCGTTCCGGCGAGGTCCTTCTCGGCAACGCCCTGTTCCTCTCCCGCCACGATGTAGAGCGCCATGATCGGCAGCACCGCGCCGTTCATGGTCATCGACACCGTCATCTCGCCAAGCGGGATGCCATCGAAGAGCTGGCGCATGTCGAGGATGGAATCGATCGCCACGCCTGCCATGCCGACATCGCCGGCGACGCGCGGATGGTCGCTGTCGTAGCCGCGATGCGTGGCGAGATCGAAGGCGATTGAGAGGCCCTTCTGGCCGGCCGCAAGATTGCGGCGGTAGAAGGCGTTGGACTCCTCCGCCGTCGAAAAGCCGGCATACTGCCGGATCGTCCAGGGCTGCTGGACGTGCATCGTGGGGTAGGGCCCGCGCAGGAATGGCGGCGCGCCGGGGAAAGTGTCGAGGAAGGGAATGCCGGCAAGGTCGTTTTCGCCATAGGTGCGCCTGACCGCGATTTCTTCGGGCGTTTGCCAGGGTTCGCCACTTACTTGGGTTGATGCGGTTTTCGGCCGCGACCAGGCGATGGTCTTGAAATCGGGAATCATTGGACCCGCTCGATGGTCTGCTCGATGCGTATTGGCTCGAGCCGTTCGCAGGAAATCGCCCCTTCCTCGGCGAGCGTCCGGCGCGCCGCGTCCAGCGTGGTGACCTGACGCTCGGAACGAGCCGGAAAAAGCGTCCTGCCGACCAGATGCCGCTTGCCGGCAAGATATTCGGCGGCGCGTTTCTCGCGGGCCTCGGCAATTCGCGTCTGGATTTTGCCGGCGGACAGGCTTTCGAGCGCGCCACCCTCCGATTCGATCTGGCGGAACTCGTCCCAGGCCGCCTCGCAGAGCGCGTCGGTGAGCGCCTCGACGCTACCCGAGCCGGCCGCTGGATCGGAGACGAAATCGATATGGCTTTCATGCGCGAGAATAAGCAGCGTATTGCGGGCAATGCGCCGTGCGAACGGGTTTGAAAGACCGTGGGTGACCGTGTGCGGCAGGACTGAAATGGAGTCGGCTCCGCCGGTCGCTGCCGCGAAAGCGGCGATCGTGTTGCGCAGGATGTTGGTTTCGAAATCCTTCTCGGTCATCATGCGGCAGGAAGTCTCAGCATGTATCGACACGGCAGCAGGCGGGATGGCGCACGCTTCCTTCACGCGCGCCCATAGCACGCGCAACGCACGCAGCTTCGCCATCGAGACGAACTGATCCTGGTCGACGGCGAGCGAAAAGCCGATATGCGGAGCGGCATAGACGAGCGGCTGACGCGCCTCTTCGAACATGCGCAGATGCGAGACTGCCGAGGCGATTGCGACGCCGAGTTCCTGGGCCTCGGTCGCGCCCGCGTTGTGGAAGACGCGGCCGTCGCCCTCGAGCAGGATGCCTGGCAGGCCGAGCGCAAAAAAATGCGCGAGCGACTGCGGCATCGAGGCCCTCAGCGCCTCGATCGACATCTTGAGATGTCCCGTCCCGCCGAAGATCGCTGCCGGATCGATGCCGAACGAGACATTGAGCCGCGACGGATCGACGCGCCGCTTGCCCAGAAACGCCACCAGCCAGTCGACGCTCGCCCGGCTTGCCGGATGCGCGTCGATGCGCAGATAGGTTCGGTTGAAGGGCACATTGTGCAGGGCGACAGCCATCGCCTCAGGCTTGGCGGGAAGTCCATAGCCGAAGGCATTCGGCGCGCCTTCGAAGACCAGGGCCAGTCCGGTTGCGCCCTGCTCGATGTCTTCCAAGGCCTGCCTGTTGGCCCGGCCCGGATCGGGGTCGTCGATCCGCTGCACCACGGACCAAGGTGCGAGCGGATTGGCCCGCGATCCTGCCGGTCGTGCATCGCTCGCCCGAAGCGCGAGCGGATCGATGCGGATACCGTCATCCGTGCGCGAGACCAGCGCATCCTCGAAAGTCGCATCGCCCAAAGCCTTTTCGGCGAGGGCGCGCCAGCGCTCCATGCCGAGTTCGGGAAAATGGGCCTCCTTCAGAAGGTCGCCGACCTTCATCGTTCCTCCATTCCGCCCCTGCCGTTCCGCCCTACGGACGATTGGTCTGAAAGACCGTTAGCATCAGTACGCCACTCTCCCGATGCCAGAGCCATGGCGCCGTTTCAAGACAAAGCATTTGCTGCGTTCCCGATTGTCGCTTTGTCGTCGCATCTTTATACCAGTCGAAGCGGGCGGCATTTCGAACACATGGCATGGTGGAGAGAGTTCATGGCTGACGGAGAGAGCATCTTCATCGGGGCCAGCCGCAAGCCCGACGACACCTATCAGCGGCCGGAGCAGCTCCTTCTCGAATATGGCAACAGGCACGGTCTCGTGACAGGCGCCACGGGCACCGGCAAGACGGTGACGCTGCAGATCCTTGCCGAAGGGTTTTCGAATGCCGGCGTGCCGGTCTTTGCTGCCGACATCAAGGGCGATCTTTCCGGCATTTCGATGATGGGCGATGCGAAGGATTTCCTGACCGCCCGCGCTCAGGCCGTGAAGCTCGATCCTTATGAATTCCAGCAGTTTCCCGTGATCTTCTGGGACCTGTTCGGCGAGCAGGGCCACCCGATCCGCGCCACCGTCTCCGAAATGGGTCCGCTCCTGCTCTCGCGCCTGATGAACCTTACCGAGGCGCAGGAAGGCGTGATCAACATCGCCTTCCGTATCGCCGACGAGGAGGGCCTGCTGCTCCTCGACATGAAGGACCTGCAGGCGCTGCTCGCCAACCTCGCCGAACGAGCCAACGAGATCAGCGCGCGCTACGGCAACGTCACGAAGCAGTCCGTCGGCGCCATCCAACGCACTCTGTTGATCCTGGAACAGCAGGGCGGCGCCCACTTCTTCGGCGAGCCGGCATTGCAGATTTCCGACTTGATGCGCACGACGCGCGACGGCCGTGGCGCGATCAGCGTGCTTGCCGCCGACAAGTTGATGATGAACCCGCGCCTCTACGCGACGTTCCTGCTCTGGCTGATGTCGGAGCTGTTCGAGCAGTTGCCGGAGGTCGGCGACCCGGAAAAGCCGAAGCTGGTGTTTTTCTTCGACGAGGCGCACCTCCTGTTCGAAGGAGCGCCTAAGATCCTGGTCGATCGAGTGGAGCAGGTGGTCCGGCTGATCCGCTCGAAGGGCGTCGGCGTCTATTTCGTCACGCAGAACCCGCTCGACATTCCCGAGACGGTTCTGGCGCAGCTCGGCAATCGTATCCAGCATGCCTTGCGCGCCTATACGCCGCGCGAGCAGAAGGCGGTTCGCACCGCGGCCGACACGTTCCGGCCGAATCCCGATTTCGACTGCGCCACAGCGATCACCAAGCTCGGCACGGGCGAGGCGCTGGTCTCGACGCTGGAGGAAAAGGGTATCCCCTCGATGGTGCAGCGTACGTTGATACGCCCGCCAGCGTCGCGGCTCGGCGCGATCACTCCAGGGGAGCGCCAGCAGGTGACGGCGCAAAGCCCGATTGCTGGTCAGTACGACAAGACCGTCGACCGGGAGTCTGCCTTCGAGATGCTGCAGAAGAAAGCGAAAGAGTCCGCGGGTGTCGCCGAGGCTCAGCGTCAGGCTCGGCAGAAACCTGCGCAGGATACGGAGAGCGGCGGCTCGACCTGGACGATACCCGGCTTCGGCACCGACAGCGGCGGCCGCCGCTCCAACCGGCAGTCCGTCGGCGAGGCGGCCATCAAGTCCGTGGTCCGTTCGGTGGGATCACAGCTTGGCCGCGCGCTGGTGCGCGGCATTCTGGGCAGCCTCAGCAGACGATAGGCGGACAGGTCCGGAAGGAGCACCCCCAACTAACCCGAAATGCCTGCCTCTTGGGGCAAGGGTTGGGAAATGACGCCCGTATCGGCGCCTACGGCGGCAGGCGCGCTCATGTCGGGGCTACCCAAGGTCGCGCCAGCGGAGGCAATGCCGCCAAGTCCCGAAGTCACGATCACCGGCGTCTGGTTCGGCACCCGGTCGTAGAGATCGATGATGTCCTGGTTGATCAGGCGAACGCAGCCCGACGAAACCGACTTGCCGATCGACCACCACTCCGGCGAACCGTGCAGGCGATAGAGCGTGTCCTTGCCTTCGTGGAAGAGATAGAGCGCGCGAGCGCCGAGCGGGTTGTCGAGGCCGCCCGGCATGCCGCCATTCGCGGCGCTGTATTGCGTAAGCTTCGGATCGCGGGCGACCATCTCGTCCGGCGGCGTCCATTTGGGCCAATGCTGCTTCCATTGGATCACGGCATCGCCCGCCCATTCGAAGCCGGCACGCCCGAGGCCGACACCGTAACGAACCGCCATACCGCCCTCGCGTACGAGATAAAGATGATGGCTTGCCGTATCGACGACGACGGTTCCCGGTCGAGCGCCCGTCGGATCGGGTACGATCTGGCGCAGGAATTGCTGATCGATTTTCTGATAAGGAATCGCCGGCAGGCTGAAGCCGTCGTCCACGATCGGGCCATACATCGTAGCGTAGTCGCTCAAAGGCTCGATCGGTGGCGCCGCCGGCGGCGTCGGTTCAGCCACATAGCCGATGGCGCGGCGTTCGGTGGTGCAGGCGGCGAGTGCTGACGACGCGGTCAACGCGGCCGCCGCCGAAAGAAATCGGCGCCGGGTGAACGGCCGAGGATTTGAAGTGTTTTCCTGCATCGAACTGTTGGTCCTGCAACGCCGGGAAGCGGTCCGTGGAAACCCTCCACGCTCCATAAGTCACGGACGATTAGGTGGTTCCGAATCTGACATGAGGTTGATGAAAGAAAGGCAAACGTGTGGCGCAGGTCACACTGTTGCGCAGATGCAACGTTATAATCGATAAACCCGTTGACCTGGCGCCGATCGTGCACAGCATTTGAGGGTTGACGCGGCGGGCCAAAATCTTTTTCGATACCGCCACCATCTTGAAGGCAGCTTTACCCATGACCCTGGCAACGAGTGCGCAGTCGAAGACATGGACCTATGTCGACGGCGATTGGTACGAGGGCAATGTCGCGATCCTCGGCCCGCGCTCGCATGCCATGTGGCTCGGCACCAGCGTCTTTGACGGAGCGCGCTGGTTCGAGGGCGTGGCGCCCGATCTCGATCTCCATGCGAAGCGTCTCAATGCTTCAGCGATCGCGCTCGGCCTCAGGCCGACCACGACGGTCGAGGAGATGGTCGGCCTGACCTGGGACGGGCTCAAGCGCTTCGACGGCAAGACAGCCGTCTACATTCGCCCCATGTATTGGGCCGAGCATGGCGGTTATATGGGCGTGCCGGCTGAACCGTCCTCGACCCGCTTCTGCCTTTGCCTCTATGAGTCGCCGATGATTGCGCCGAGCGGTTTTTCGGTGACCGTCTCCCCGTTCCGCCGGCCGACGCTGGAGACGATGCCGACCAACGCCAAGGCCGGCTGCCTCTACCCAAACAACGGCCGGGCGATCTTGGAGGCCCGCATGCGCGGCTTCGACAATGCGCTGGTCCTCGACATGCTGGGCAATGTCGCGGAGACCGCAAGTTCCAACGTGTTTCTCGTGCATGATGGCGAGATCGTAACGCCGGCAGCCAACGGCACCTTCCTGGCGGGTATCACGCGCGCCCGCGCGATCGAGCTTCTCAAGGGAGAGGGCATCGCGGTCGCGGAGAGATCGGTCTCCGTTCGTGAATTCCTGGAGGCCGACGAGATTTTCTCGACCGGGAACCACTCCAAGGTCGTTCCGGTGATCCGGATCGAGGATCGCCATTTGCAGCCCGGCGCGGTGGCTAAGAAGCTGCGCGAAATCTATTGGGACTTTGCCCATTCCTCGCCGACGGGATGAGCGCATGTCCGCGACGAAATTTGTCGTCGCGCGTTGCTAGAGACCTGCCCGGTCCTATCTTTGTCTGGTATGGAACGCGGCCTTTAGGAAGGAGTACTGCACATGGCTTTTGAACTGCCCCCTTTGCCTTACGACTACGAGGCGTTGCAGCCCTACATGTCGAAGGAAACGCTCGAATTCCACCACGATAAGCACCACAAGGCCTATGTCGACAACGGCAACAAGCTTGCAGCCGAAGCCGGTATGGAGAACCTGTCGCTGGAGGAGATCGTCAAGCAATCCTTTGGCAAGAATGCCGGCCTCTTCAACAATGCAGGCCAGCACTACAATCACATCCATTTCTGGAAATGGATGAAGAAGGGCGGCGGTGGCACCAAGCTTCCCGGCGCGCTGCAGAAGGCGGTCGACAGCGATCTCGGCGGCTACGACAAGTTCAAGGCCGACTTCATCGCCGCAGGGACGACCCAGTTCGGCTCGGGTTGGGCCTGGCTGTCCGTCAAGGATGGCAAGCTAGCCATTTCCAAGACACCGAATGGCGAGAACCCGCTGGTCCATGGCGCTGCGCCGATCCTCGGCGTCGACGTGTGGGAGCACTCCTATTACATCGACTATCGCAATGCGCGGCCGAAGTACCTGGAGGCTTTCGTCGACAGCCTGATCGACTGGGACTATGTGCTGGAGCGTTACGAAGCGGCTGCCTGATTCCACGCCTGTGCTGGATGGCCAGCAAAGCCCCGGCCGCGCCGGGGCTTTTTGTTTTCAAGACTTTGCGCCGGCCGATCACGGCCCTGTGATGAGCGGGCGAGGATTTTTCGGCCACCTTCCACGTTAGCTGTCGGGCGTTTTGCTCACACAACTGGAGGGTCATTCATGAGAAAGCTTATACTCGCCATCTCGACCGTCGCGCTCGCGGTATCCGCCGCCTATGCCGATCCGATTGCCGATCGCAAGGCAATCATGAAGGAGCGCGGCGGCCTCGTCGGCGGGCTCGCCAAAATGGCGGAGGGGAAAACTCCGTTCGACGCTGCAGCGGTGTTGACTGCGCTTCAGGGATTGCAGGTCAACGAAGACAAGCTGGACATCGACGCGCTTTTCACGCCGGGCAGCGACCAGGGCGATACGACCGCTTCCCCGAAGATCTGGGAAGACATGGCCGGCTTCAAGGCGGACAACGATAGGTACAAGGCTGCGCTCGCAGCCGCGGTGGCGGCCCCGGCCCAGAATGTTGCCGCGCTGGGAGCCCAGGTCGGCGCGCTCGGCAAGGAATGCGGGACCTGCCACGAGACCTTCCGCGTGAAGAAAAACTAGTCCTTCCTTTCAATGGCGTTTCTCAGAAAGCTCGCCGCCACGGCGGTCGCTCTTGCGGCCGTCGGAGCGGCTGCGTTCTGGGTCTTGACGATGCCGAAATGGCTGAGCGCCGAACAGAAGGCCGAACTCAGTGCGGGAGATGCGTCGCGGGGCGAACGCATCTTCATCGCCGGCGGCTGCTCGTCTTGCCATGCCCGGCCGAAGGCGGAAGGCGCCGCGCGCCTCGAGCTTGCGGGCGGGCTCGAGCTCAACACGCCGTTCGGCACGTTTGTCGCCCCGAATATTTCTTCCGATCCACAGGACGGCATCGGCTCCTGGTCGGTCGAGGACCTGGCGGAAGCCATGCTGAACGGCGTCTCGCCCGATGGGAGCCATCTCTACCCGGCCTTTCCATACCCGTCATACACGCGCATGAGACCGGCCGACATCGCCGACCTCCATGCTTACTTGAAGACCTTGCCGGCGGTCGCCGGCAGGGCGCCGCCGCATAAGCTCGGCTTTCCGTTCAACATCAGGCGCGGTCTCGGGCTTTGGAAGCTTCTCTATCTGAGCAACGAACCGGTGATCGCACTTGCCGCTGACGTGTCCGAGCAGGTCCGGCGAGGGCAATATCTGGTCGAGGCGCCGGGCCACTGCGGCGAATGCCATACCCCGCGCGATTTCGCTGGCGGCAGCAAGAAATCCGAATGGCTGGCAGGCGCAGTCGCGGCGGAGGGGCAGGGCACCGTGCCGAACATCACCGGCGGCGAAGGCGGCATCGGCTCGTGGTCGGAAGGCGACATCGCTTACTTCTTCGAGACGGGCTTCACGCCGGACTTCGATTCGGTCGGCGGCTCGATGGTAGACGTACAGCGGAACATGGCGCAGCTAGCTGCGGACGACCGGCAGGCGATCGCCGCCTATCTGAAGGCTGTGCCGCCGCATGCCAACGGCTATCCGGCCCGCACCACCGGCGCCCCAGCTAGCTGACGGGCGTCGCGTCCCCGAGCCTCGAGGCGGTGCGCATGAACCATCTGGTCGGACCAAATTTCCGCTGGCCCTCACAGCATATTACAGTATGATTCATGTCGGGACGGGAAGCCTGCCATTGAGCGTGGAGGATACGCTGATGCCCGCTTCACAAATTGCCGCATCTCTTGATCCTGACGCATATGACGCTGTTTTCACGGCGCTTCTGGAATATCACCCCAACGACACGATCTCGGTTCGGACTGTGCTTGGGGAGGTCCGGCGGCTGGTGCCCGGTTGCGCTTTCCCGGACGAGGAGATGGTGGCTCTGATCGTCACGATGGCAACTGGTACGACCATGGCCGTCAGCTTCGATCAGCGCGAAGCCGCTTAGCCGCAGTTCAGCGGTCGCCGAGGAACTCGAAGCCGTTCTCGAAGAAGACGCTGTAGTTGCAGGTCATCTCCTCGCCGGCTGCGATATCGTGCAGCGCATGCGCGACCTCCAGCTTCGAGAAGTCGCAATTCGGATCGTCCGAATGGTTCATGTAGCGGGCATCGTCTGCTTCGAAGACGATGTAGCGCGGGTCACGACGATGCGGATAGGCATACCGGTCGAGATAATCCTTCATGGGACCAGTGAGGCTTTCGTAGAGTGCCGTCTCGACGAGGCGGTCGAAGCGCAGATCCAGCGCCCAGACCAGCGCCCCTTTGAGGATCGGCTGCTTCGCGAACAGGCCAATGCCCTGGATGGGAGATTTGTCGAGATAGGCGTTGACGAGAAGCATTGCTGGCCTTGGTCGGTTGCGCGCCATCGCGAGTTCGCCGGCGTCATCAGGATTGTCGGGGAGGGAGGTGTGTGATCCCGGCTAAACGGAGCCTTCTGCGGCCGTGCCGAGCCCGACCACTTTCAAAGCGAAGGCATAGGAATAGGCGATCTCTTCGAGCCGAGAGAACCGGCCGGAGGCCCCGGCATGGCCCGCGTCCATGTTGATCTTGAAAAGAACCGGGTTGTCCCCTTTCTTTCGGTCGCGCAGCCGCGCCGCCCATTTCGCCGGCTCCCAATAGGTGACGCGCGGGTCTGTCAGTCCGGAGACGGCGAGGATCGGCGGGTAATCGAGCGGGCCGATATTGTCGTAGGGCGAATAGGCCGCGATGATCTTGTAGTCGGCTTCCGAGATAATTGGATTTCCCCATTCCGGCCATTCCGGCGGCGTGAGCGGCAGTGTCTCGTCAAGCATCGTAGACAGCACGTCGACGAACGGAACCTCTGCGATGATGGCGCCGAAATGGTCCGGCGCCATGTTCGCCACGGCCCCCATCAGCAACCCGCCGGCTGAGCCGCCCTGCGCGACGATACGGTCATGCGTCGTGTAGCTTTCGGCGACGAGGTGCTCGGCAGCGGCGATGAAGTCGCTGAATGTGTTCATCTTCTTCGCGCGTTTGCCGTCCTCGTACCAGGAGTAGCCCTTGTCCTTGCCGCCGCGTGTATGGGCGATCGCAAAGACGAAGCCGCGGTCGGCCAGGGAAAGGGCGTTGGTGTTGAAGGCGGCCGGCACGGTGATGCCATACGCACCGTAACCGTAGAGCAGGCAGGGTGCCAAGCCGTCGATTGGCGTGTCACGGTGGTGGATCAGCGATATCGGCACCTTTTCGCCGTCACGCGCGGGGGCCATCAGCCGGCGCGTCACATAATGGTCCGGGTCATGGCCCGACGGCACCTCCTGGGTCTTCAGCAGGACGCGCTCGCGGCTGCGCATGTTGTAGTCGAAGACCTGCGCCGGCGTCGTCATCGACGAATAGGAGAAGCGCATCACGTCGGTGTCGTACTCATAGGCGCCGGCAAGTCCGAGTGCGAAGGCCTCCTCCTCGAAGGCGATCAGATGCTCGTCTCCCGTCAGCCGCTCGCGCACGACGATGCGCGGCAGCCCGTCCTTGCGTTCCAGCCGCACCAGGAATTCCTTGAAGGACAGCATCGACAGGATCAGCCGTCCAGGCTCGTGCGGCACGAGGTCCTTCCAGTTCTCGCGTCCCGGAGCTGCGACCGGCGCCGTCACGATCTTGAAGTCCTTGGCGCCGTCGGCATTCGTGAGGATGAAGAAGATGTCGCCGCCTTCCTCGATATCGTATTCGAGACCGGTCGTGCGCGGCGCGACGATCTTCGGCTTCGCTTCCGGATCGCCGGCCGGTATCAGCCGGTATTCCGATGTCTCGTGATCGCTGATCGAAATCATGATCCATTCGTTCAGCCGGTCGCCGCCGACGCTCATGAAGAACCCCGGGTCCGTCTCCTCGTAGATCAGCTTGTCTTCGGACGGATCGGCGCCGAGGCGGTGATAGAAGGTTTTCGACGGCCGGTGGCTGGGGTCGAGCTGGGTGTAGAAGAAACCTGCATTGTCGGCGCTCCAGGTGCCTGACCCGCCCGTGTCAGGCACCCGGTCGGCAATATCAGCCTTGCCGTCGAGATCGCGCACGACGAGCGTGTAGAACTCCGAGCCGCGGTCATCATAGGCCCAGAGCAGGCGGCTATGGTCCGGCGAATGCTCGACGTCGCCGATGCGGAAATAGGCTTTGCCCTGGCCCTCGTGGTCGCCGTCAAGCAGAACCTCCTCAGCACCGCCGTCGCGCGGCGTACGGAAGAAGCGCGGCTGTTCGCCGCCGATTCTGTAAGCCGAGCCGTAGGCGTAGGGGCCGTCCTTCATCGGCACGGAGGAGTCGTCCTCCTTGATGCGGCCCTTCATTTCCTGAAACAGCGTCTTCCTGAGAGCCGCCGTGTCCGCCATCAGCGCGTCCTGATATCGATTCTCCGCCTCGAGATGGGCGCGGATGGCCGGGTCGAGCAGCGAAGGGTCGCGGAAGACCTCCTGCCAGTTCTCAGCCCGCAGCCAGTGGTATTCGTCGAGGCGCGTGATCCCGTGGCGGGTATCGGAATGCGGCCGCTTCTCGGGCACGGGCGGCTGCATGGTTGTGGCTTGAAAGCTGTTCTTCATTGTCATTGCGGGCGGTCGGCTCTACCTCATGGGACATGCTGGTCAGACCCGTTTGGGCAGCGAATGTCAATTATGAGCTTCGGGGTGATGTCCGGCACGACCCCGCCCGGGACAGCATTTCGTCGCCAGCCAAGTCTACGGGAAGAATGTCGGGCCGTATCGACTGCCGGTTGCGTAAAACCGGGCCGAGGATCAAGATGCGAGGAGGGGCCGTCCATGACCGATAATGTCTATGAAGTGCTGGCCGTGCGCTATGCCACCCATCAGGAGCGTACGGCTCGCAGCAATTTCATCTTCGTCGACGAGCACGACGCGGCCATGCCTCTCGACTATTATGTCTGGGTGATCCGCGAACAGGCAGGTACTGGTTCCAGAGGAGCGATCGTCGTCGACACGGGTTTCGGGCCCGAATCCGCTGCCCATCGGCCGGGGCGTGTGATCTTGACGCCGGTGGACGTGGCGCTCCGCCGAATAGGCGTCGAACCCTCCGAGGTGAGCGATGTCGTGATCACGCACATGCATTTCGATCATGCAGGCTGTCTGGACCTTTTCCCGAAAGCGAGGTTCCACATCCAGGACGCGGAAATGGCGTACTGCACGGGTCGTTGTATGTGCCATCCGATCCTGCGTGGCCCGATGTATCTGGAAGATATTTTGGGAGCCGTGCGAAGGGTGTTTGCCGGCCAGGTTCAGTTCCACGACGGAACGACCCAGTTGGCGCCCGGCATCACGTTGCATCTCATAGGAGGGCACACAGGCGGACTGCAGGCGGTGCGGGTGCGTACGAAACGGGGCTGGGTCGTTCTTGCCGGCGACGCAACGCACTACTGGGCCAATATTCGCGATCGCAGCCCTTTCCCTCTGGTCGCCAACGTGGTGCAGATGCTGGAAGGCTATCGAATCGTCGAAGAACTGGCCGATGGACCCGATCACATCATTCCGGGCCACGATCCTCTCATTCTCAGGCGGTTCCCGACGGTGAATGGCGATCCGGACGTTGTGCGACTGGATGCCGAGCCGCTTGCAGTATAACCGCTCTTGCAGTGCGAGGCTCCCTTGCCTTCAGATCGTCAAGCCTTGTGACATCCCAGTCGAATGTTTAAGTCACTGCGGCCCACCAGATCGCGTGAACCGGGAGAATCATGTCGACCGAAGCGGGAACGCTTACTTTCCTCGCACTTTTGCTTCCTTTCTTCGGCGCGACGGTCGCGCCGATTCTCACGCGCTTCCTTGGCCACAACGCTGCCTGGGCGCTGGCTGCTGTCCCCGCGGCCCTGTTCATACATTTTGCTTCCTTCGTGCCGCTCGTCGCCGGAGGCGGGACCGCGGGCGGCTCGCTCGCCTGGGCGCCGAGCATCGCCGTCGACTTTTCCTTCTTCATCGACGGACTGTCGCTCACCTTTGCAATCCTGATCTCCGGCATCGGCATACTCATCGTCCTGTTCTCGGGCGGGTATCTGAAGGGCCACGCGCGGCAGGGCCGCTTCTTCTCCTTCATGCTTCTGTTCATGGGCGCCATGCAGGGGCTGGTGCTGGCCGACGGCTTCATCACGCTGTTCGTCTTCTGGGAGCTGACGTCGATCACATCCTTTTTGCTGATCGGCTTTGACAATCATCGCGAGGCAGCCAGACGAGCGGCGTTCCAGGCGCTGGTCGTCACCGGCATGGGCGGCCTGTCGCTGCTTGCCGGTCTGCTCTTGATCTGGAGCGTTGCTGGCGCTGGTTCCATGTCAGCCCTGCTTGGGAGCGGCACGGTGCTGCGCGATAGCATGCTTTACGGTGCGGCCCTCATCCTGGTCCTTGGCGGCGCGTTCACCAAGTCGGCGCAGTTCCCGTTCCATTTCTGGCTGCCCAACGCCATGGAGGCGCCGACGCCGGTCTCTGCCTACCTGCATTCCGCGACAATGGTGAAGGCCGGCGTGTATCTCGTGATGCGGCTCAACCCGGTCATGGGCGGCACGGCGGCTTGGCAGACCGTGCTGCCGCTCTTCGGCGCACTGACGCTGGTCGTCGGCACGGTGCTCGCCATCCGCCAGACCGACCTCAAGCTGATGCTTGCCTATACAACCGTCGGCTCGCTGGGATTGCTCGTGATGCTGACCGGCCTGGGGTCCGACAAGGCAGTCGAAGCGGCTGTGCTCTACCTGGTCGCCCACTCGATGTTCAAAGGCGGACTGTTCATGGTGGCGGGCTCGCTGGACCACGAGGCCGGCTCGCGCGAGATCACCGAACTCGCAGGCCTGCGCGCGGCGATGCCCGTCACCTTTGCCGCAGCTCTGCTGGCAGGAGCATCAATGGCGGGGCTGCCGCTGTCCTTCGGCTTCCTTGCTAAGGAAGAGCTTTATGCTGCGGTGACCGGTGCCGGCGGGTGGTCGGCCGCGCTTGTTGCGGTTGCGCTTTTCGGCAACACTCTGATGGTGGCGGTCGCGCTCTGCCTTGCCCTCACGCCGTTTCTGGGCAGGCAGCCCAGGTCGCCGAAAGCGGCCCATGAGGGACCGGTCTTGCTCTGGCTGGGACCGTTGGCGTTGGCCGTGCTCGGCATTCTCACGGGTCTGCTGTCCGGTTATGCGCACCGGATACTCTCTTCGCAGATGGCAAGCGCCATCGCCGGCAAACCCCTTGCAGTCGAGATTTCGACCGTCCCCCATCTCGGCTTGCCGCTGTTTTTGTCAGTGCTGACCATCGCCCTGGGGGCGGTCGCCTTCCTATGGCAGGCGCGGATACGCGGCGGCGTCGCTTCGGCGCTCGATATCATAGGTTGGGGGCCGGATCGGGGTTTCGACCAGGCGATGCGCGGCCTGGTCAGAGGCTCGTTCGCTGCTAGCCGGGTAGTCCAAAGCGGCAGGCTGGACATCTACATGAAGATTACCTTCATCGTGGTTGCGCTGGCACTGATCGTGCCGATGGCCTTGAATGGCGAGTGGCCCAGCCTGCCAGCCTGGCCTGATCTCCAACTGCAAGAATGGGCTGTGCTCGTCATCGCCGTCGCCGGCCTGGCCGCAGTCCTGCGTGCAAGAAGCCGGCTCACGGCGATCGTGTCGCTTGGCATCCAAGGCTTCGCCGTGGCGCTGCTTTTCATGTTGCTCGGCGCGCCCGATCTATCCTTCACTCAATTCATGATCGAGACGCTGTCCGTCGTCATCCTTGCACTGGTGATGACTCGTCTCAGGCTGGGGACCGACGACCGTAGACCCGCGCTGGTGCGCGTAGTGGATGCGATCATCGCCGGTGTTGCCGGGCTCGGCTTCGGCCTGCTTCTATTGAAGGCCGCGCAGACGCCCTTCGACCAGAAGCTCGGCATCTTCTTCAGCACCTATGCGCGGGTGATCGCCCATGGCCGCAACATCGTCAACGTGATCATCGTCGATTTCCGCGGACTCGATACGCTCGGCGAGATCGCGGTGGTGATGATCGCAGGCCTGGCGATCTTGACGTTGATCCGCATGACCAGCGGCACAGCGAGAAAGGCGAGGGGGGCGTGAGATGCGCACGCTGATCTTCAGAACGATCGCGCCCGGTCTGACCAGTCTCATGCTGCTTTTTTCCGTATTCGTGCTGCTGCGTGGTCACAACGAGCCAGGCGGCGGCTTCATCGGCGGATTGATCGCTGTTGCAGCCATTGCGATCTTTGGTATTGCCTTCGGCGTGCCCGTCGCCCGCCGCGCACTCTATTTCCATCCGCTGGCGATTTCGGGGGCAGGGCTCCTGCTTTCCGCCATCTCGGGCCTTGTTTCTTTGGCTTGTGACGCTCCTTTCCTGACCGGCATCTGGACGAGTGTCCACCTGTTCGGCGCCGAGCTCGACGTCTCGACGGTCATGGCCTTCGATATCGGTGTCTATCTGGTCGTGCTGGGCTCGCTTTCCTCCGTGGCGCTGGCCCTTGAGGATCGGGAAGACATCTGATGGACACAGCGCTCTCGGCGGTGGTTGGCCTCTTCTTTGCGGCTGCGATCTACCTGATGTTGTCCAGGCATATCATTCGTGTGCTGCTCGGTGTTGCCTTGTTCGGCAATGCGGTCAATGTGTTGATTTTTACGGCGGGGTGGGTTTCCAGCGAAACGCCGCCAATCATCCCCGAGGGGGTGGATTTTCTTCCCGGGCCGACCGCGAACCCGCTTCCTCAAGCGCTGATCCTGACCGCGATCGTGATTTCCTTCTCGTTTTTTGCCTTCCTGCTGGTGCTCGCCTACCGTGCCTATCAGGACCTCGGCACCGACGATACGGACGGGATGCGGATTGCCGAACCCAAATCCGAAGACCTGCCGCCGATGGGATACTGACCGTGGCGGCGGGTGCTGGAACAACCATGGATCTTGCCGCGGCGATCGTGACCACGCCGACGGCGCCTGCCGACTGGCTGGTCATTGCGCCCGTCGTGGTCCCGCTTCTGACCGGAGCGCTGCTGCTCACCATTCGGCATCATATGCGCATTCACGGCGTCGTTGCGCTCGCCGGGCTTGCCCTTAGCGCTGTCTGCTCGGCGTTGCTGTTGGCGCGCGTTCTCGCAGAGGGGCCGATCGTCATGACGATGGGCCGTTGGCTGCCGCCGTTCGGCATTTCCTTCACCGCCGACACGCTCGGCGCGCTCTTCGCTCTCACCGCTTCGATCGCCGGCATCGTCTGCGGGCTCTATTCCTTGCATGACATCGACATGGCAGGCAGGCGGTATGGCTTCTACCCGTTCCTGATGCTGATGATGGCAGGGGTTGGTGGCGCGTTTCTCACCGGCGACATCTTCAACCTCTACGTCTGGTTCGAGGTGTTCGTCATCTCCTCGTTCGGGCTTCTGGTGGTGGGCGATGACGAAAGCCGGATCGACGGCGCGGTCAAATACGCAATCCTCAATCTGATCGCGACCACGCTGTTCCTGATCGCCACCGGCTACCTTTACGGCGTGTTCGGAACGCTCAACATGGCCGATCTCGTCGGCAAGATAACAGCGGCCGGGCCGGATGCGCCAATGATGACCTTGGCGACGCTCTATCTCGTCGCCTTCGGCATGAAGGCTGCAGCATTTCCGTTGAATTTCTGGCTGCCGGCCTCCTACCATACGCCACGGGTCGTCACCTCCGCGCTGTTCGGCGGGCTGCTCACGAAGGTCGGCATTTACGCGCTGCTGCGCGTGTTGGTCATGATCATGCCGGCCGAACGGCTCGTCCTGGCGCCGCTGATCGGATGGGCCGCCGCCGCCACCATGATCCTCGGCGTTGTCTGCGCGTTGGCGCAGTCCGACATGCGCCGCATGCTCGGCTTCGTGCTGATCTCGGGGATCGGCGTGATGCTGGCCGGCCTTGCGATCGGCGGCGTTGACGGGTTGTCCGGCGCCATTCTCTACGCGATCCATTCCATGCTGGTGACGACGGCGCTCTATTTGCTTGCCGGATTGATAGGCATGCAGGGCGGCGGCTTCTTGCTTCAACGCCTGTCAGGGCTCTACGATGCCGCGCCCATGCTTGCTGGCGCCGCGCTGCTGCTCGCTTTTGCCATTGCCGGCCTGCCGCCGGGTTCCGGCCTTTGGCCGAAGGTCGCGCTGGTCAAGGCCTCGCTCGATGCGGGGGCGGGCTGGCTCGCTGCCGCCATTCTCGTCAGCAGCCTTCTTACGACGATCGCGTTCGGTCGCGTCTTCTTGTTGGCCTTCTGGCGCGCGAAGGGCGAGGTCGAAGCGCTGGAAGGCACGAGGCGGCCGCCGCCACTCACTTTTGTCGCACTTGCGATCCTGGTTCTGTCGTCGCTGGCGATGGGCCTCTATCCTGAGCCATTCCTTGGCGCCGCCAGGTACGCAGCCGCCGGCCTGATCGAGCCTTCGCGCTACGTTGAAGCCGTGTTTCCCGGAGGCGTGCGGTGAACTGGCCCGGCATCCTCTTGCTGACCTTGGCTTGGCTGGCGCTCACGGGTTCCTGGACGATTCCGAATATCTTTCTTGGCCTCGCGCTCAGCCTGGCTGCCTCGTCATTCTCCCGCGAAACGCGTCGCCCTCGGGAGATCCGGTTCCGGCCGCTCAAGATTGTTCGCCTTGCGTGGATCTTCCTCTATGAGTTGGCGCTGTCGGGCTATCGCGTCGCCAAGCTGGTGCTGACCCCGAGGATGGAACTCAAGCCGGGCATTTTCGCCTATCCTCTGAAAGTCGATCGCAATTTCGAGATCACCCTGCTCGCCAACCTGATAACGCTGACCCCGGGCACGCTGTCGGTCGACGTGTCGGGCGACCGCAAGACGCTGTTCGTGCACGCGATCGACTGCTCCGATCCGGACCAGGCGCGGCACGACATCGCGGTTAGCTTCGAGCGCAGGATTATGGAGGCGTTTCGATGACGGCGGCGATCTTTCTCGACTGGTCGCTCAACATCGCCCTTGGCGTGCTCAGCCTGTCGCTGTTGCTCGCGGTCGCCCGCGTTGTGATCGGCCCGACGCTGCCCGACCGCGTGCTGGCGCTCGACATGCTTGCCGCCGTCGCCATCGGCTTCATCGCCGTGCTCGGCATCAGGACCGGCCACGCGCTCTACGCGGATATCGCGATCGCGCTCGGCCTGGTGGGATTTCTGGCGACGGTCGCCTTTGCGCGATTCATCCTGCAGCGCCACACGATCGAAGAGGAAAAGGTCGAATGATCGACGCCTTGCAGAACATTTTCGCCGCGATACTCATCCTCGTCGGATCGGGTTTCGCGTTAACTGCGTCAATTGGTCTCATCAGACTGCCGGACCTCTATACACGCATGCACGCGGCATCAAAGGCCGGCACGCTGGGTTCCTGCGTGATGCTGATCGCGCTCGCCGTCTATTCGGACGAGCTTTCGATTACCACGCGCGCGCTCGGCGGGGTTGTCTTCTTCCTGCTGACTGCTCCGGTGTCGTCGCACCTCCTCGCTAAAACCGCACACGCGTCAGGATTGTCGCTTTGGGGTGGTTCGGTCGTAGATGATTATGCCGCAAGGGGTCAGAGCAATACCGCCGACCGCCTCAATGTTGGACCGTGAGTGCAAAACGAGACAACAAGTTGTCCCGGTTCATCGGTGAATGAGCGACCCGTCCCGAACATTACGGAGTGTTAATAATCAGAATCTTCGGCAATAGATTATTTCGTTAATCAAAGGTATTACGACGATCCGTCAAATAATGAATTGACTTGATGTATAGATCGGATCATTGAGAAAAATGCGGCGCGATTCCGGATTGATTCCAAGTCGCGTACGCTACACCGAACCCCGAACAACAAGCAACGGGGACCAAACATAACTCTAGCCGTTGGGGCTCGAAACGAATGGAAATCGCAGAGACAACCTCCAAAAACAGTGAAATGCTCATCGAATTGACGGCGGACGTCGTCGCGGCCTATGTCAGCAACAATCCAGTTCCCGCCGCCGAACTTCCCAATCTGATTGCCGACGTGCACGCTGCTCTCGGACGCGTCGGCGGCGCGCCGGAACAACCGCCGGCGGACAAGCAAAAGCCGGCAGTCAACCCGAAGAAATCGGTGCACGATGACTATATCATCTGCCTTGAGGACGGGAAGAAGTTCAAGTCGCTGAAGCGGCATCTGATGACCCACTACGCGCTTACGCCGGACCAGTATCGCGAGAAGTGGGGCCTCGATTCGAGCTATCCGATGGTTGCGCCGAACTATGCGCAGGCGCGCTCGCAACTCGCCAAGAAGATGGGACTCGGCCGCAAGCGCAAGACGCGCTAAGTCCTTTTCCTGTCACGTGATTTCTGGACGGCGGCGCCTTCGGGCGCCGCTGTTCGTTTGGCGCGCCGCTTCGGAATTCCCGTCTGCCGCCGTGGCGGTCGACCGCAAAGCTCGTCCAGCACCTGCTTGAGCGCGATGTGACGGTTGATGTCATAGCTCCAGTGGCGCTTGGCGCCGCGCAACCGTTCACGCTCGATGATGCGGCCAAGCCGCCTGATGACCTTGGCCCTTTCTTCGCCTTCTGCCGCAAGCGCGGTCGAAAGATCGATGCCCGTCGCCAGCCGGAACGCCGCTAACTGCCTGGAACGGCGGTCGAATGCCTGCCGTGCCGAAAGGAAACTCCGAATGTCCTCGGTGATGTCCGCCATCGCTTCTGTCCGTGATCGATTGCCGGCGGGCACTTTGCGAGAGGGCTGCAGGGGCGTGGAAAAAATAGCCCCGGAAGAAGCAGTGAATTAAAAAGAAATCATTTAATCTCAAAGGTTTATCAGAAAGGCCCTGATAAATTTGTTCCAGTTTTGTTCACAGGGGAAGCGCTGATCGCTATAAGAACTTATTCCTACGAGAGGAGGGAACAGTTCCTTGCGATTCAGCTCAGCCAGCAAAGAAGCGGACCCTTGCGAGGCGATCACCCAAGCGATCGTCCCGTCGGACACGACCCTGATCCTTCGCGACAGGCGGAGGGAGGAAAAATCACTCGAAATCTGCGAGGGCCTGACCGACCTTGTTGCAGCCTTCTTCAGTGTCTCCAGCAAGGAGCTGCGCAGGCCGGGTCGGCCGACGTCGGAGGTGGGACGGGTCAGGCAGATCGCCATGTATGTCGCGCACGTCGCGCTCCGGCTTTCCATGAACGAGGTCGGCCGCGGCTTCGGGCGCGACAGGACCACGGTGCTCTATGCCTGCCACCTGATCGAGGATCTGCGCGACGACATCGAGTTCGATCGGATCGTCCATACCGTCGAGAAGATCGCCGAGGCTGCGTTCCTGAAGCAGGGGGAGCGCCGCGATGGTTGAGACGGAAAACACCGGCAAGGCCGGGCGGCGCATCCTGCGCCTGCTGTCGCGGACCGACGCCAGGATCGAGCCGGCATCGACGCCGGGCACGCTTCTCTTCAATGCCGGAGAGCGGGGCATCGTGGCCGCGCGGCGGGAACTGGTCGACGCGCTGGTGAAGCTGGGGCTGATCGCGGTGGCCGGCGGCGTCGTGTCGATCACGCAAGCGGGGCGCGAACTCGCCGGCCGCCCGCCGGTCGACCAAGGACCGGCCTTCGGCGGAAATCGCGAGATCGAGCTGGCCGAGATCAGCGCGCCGGACGGCGCGATCGTGGTTCCGGTGAACCTTGCCGAGTCGCCGCTGGCAATGCTCGCCAGGCGCCGCGGCAAGGATGGCAAGCCGTTCCTCGCCGAGGCCGAATGGAAGGCCGGCGAGCGGTTCCGCGCCGACTATACGCGCGGCCAGATCATGCCCAGGCTCGGCGCGAACTGGGCGGCGTCGGTGTCCTCGGGCAGGCGCGGAGCGGCCAGCGGCATTGCCGACCTGACCGACGCCGCGCTCGCTGCGCGGCTGCGCGTGGAAAAGGCGGTCGAGGCGGTCGGGCCGGAGCTGTCGGGCGTGCTGATCGACGTCTGCTGCTTTCTGAAAGGGCTGGAGCTTGTCGAGTCCGAGCGCGGCTGGCCGGTGCGTTCGGCCAAGGTCGTACTCAAGACGGCTCTGGCCGCGCTGGCCCGGCACTACGATCCGCCTTCGGGGCGCGGACAGAGAAAGCCTGCGCATGCGCTGCATTGGGGCGCGGAGGGGTATAGGCCGGTGATAAGGCAGTGAAGAAGCGAATAGCGAATAGGGAGTAGCGAATAGGGAAGAACGGGCTTGTGTAGAACCGCAGCGATAAGCTCTCTAACTATTCGCTTTCGCTATTCGCCGGGTATA
>Ga0081539_10002545_pt1 | contig 25328 bp, 19 predicted proteins | sample TabmetS4T2R2_FD_71023 | JGI IMG/M metagenome (GOLD analysis project Ga0081539, IMG submission 71023) | Tabebuia heterophylla rhizosphere microbial communities from the University of Puerto Rico - S4T2R2 | ecosystem: Host-associated > Plants > Roots > Rhizosphere ...
CTCGCCGTGGTCGCGGCGCTGATCATCGTCGGCGCGGTGGTCTGGAGCAAACGCAAGCCCATCTCGATGGGGGAGGACGTTCCGGCCTCTACTGCGGAGCGGGTCAGCGCCTGATCGGTCGGACACGGTCTCGAAGGGGCACCCCGCCAACCGCCGGGTGCCCCTTCTTCGTGAAATTCTGTCGGACCCAACCCGTACCCTCCTTGCCATGCGTCCGGCTCGACCGATGATCGTCGTCTCTCTCTTGGTCCTGTGCGCGTCCCTGCCCGCCTGCTCGAGCGGGTCCGGCCCGCGCGTGTGGGCCGCCTCGGTGTGCCAGGCCCTAGCGCCCTGGCGTACCGAGATCGGTACCCTGACCAGCCGAACCCAGCAGCAGATGACCGCCGCGACCACGCCCGCGCAGGCCAAGGAGAACCTCATGCGCCTCTTCGGTGGCGCCGAGTCAGCGAGCGAGGCGGCACGCGTCGGGGTCGAGAAGGCCGGCATTCCGGACGTCGACCGGGGCGAGCAGGTCGCCGAGAGCTTCATGACGTCGCTGAGTGCCATGCGCGACGCCTACGGCCGCGCCCGCGCCGGCATCCAGGCGCTGGCGACGAGTCCGCAGAGTGCCTTCTACGCGCAAGTCGCGGCCGTGGTCAACAAGCTCAATCGGGAGTACGAGCAGAGTTCGCTCGACACGAGCAGGCTGGAATCGCGGGAGCTGAAGCGGGCTTTCGACGAAGTCCCGGAGTGCCGCTGACCATGCCCGAATCCGGCCCGCCGCCGAAAGCATCCGAGGCGCCGCCCAGCCCACAGGCGCCGGAGTTGCCCGACCTGCTGCTGCCCGGCATGGCATCCGACGCGTGGCCCGGCGTGCGGTCTGCCGCGGTGCCGGTTGCCGCGCGCGGCGGCCGTGTGGTGTCGGCAATGCATCGCGATACCGGCCGCCAGCTGTCGATCTTCGGTGCGGAGACGATCGAGTCGTCCCCGCTGGACCTGGCCGGGTTGCTGGCCGGCCCGGGGCGCTTGGACCGGATGGGTGGCACGGCACGTGTCTCGGTTCACGTGGACGCCGCCTGGCGTGTCCACGTCCTGATGTCGGAGCTGATCAGCCGCGGCCTGGTGGTCAATTGGCGCGCCCTGGATCAGCACGAGTATCAACACGAAGATCGACACGAGGGTCAAGACGAGGGTCAACACGAAGAGGATCAAGGCGCCGGTTTGTTCGAGGTGCGTACCGCGTACTCCAGTCGGTTGAACGGTCTTGCCCGCGCCTGGCCGGCGGCGTCCGGCCGGCTCTTTCTCAGCGGACCCAGCCTCCGTCTGTGGGTGGCTGCCGCGGGTCGGGCGGTTGCGGGCGGCTTCGCGTTGGGTCTGAATCCGGTCGAGCGCGGCACGACGGTCGATGCCGCTTTGCGGCGCGCGGGGCTCGATGGAGTCGTGTCAGATCATGGACTGCTGTACTTGATCTCGGGTCGCAAGCCCCTCCAGCGCCTGTCTGAGCTGGTCGGGGAGCGGCCCGCCGCGGCGCCGCCGGCGCTCTGGCCGGGTGGCGCTAGTGCGTGATCTTCGGGGATTGTGTGCGACACGACGCCCTGTTCCCGGTGTACGGTGTCGCGGGCGGACGCGTGCGGTGGCCGGGCCATTACCATCCGAATGCCGGATGCCCCGGGAATGCCCGCTCGCCCGGCGCGTTACGTTGAACGTCTGCGATCAGTGCGGGAAGCGACAGCGAGAAGTGTGGGAGTGCCGTGCCGAGTGACACCAGGACGACCCGTCTGGTCATCGTCGAGTCTCCGTCGAAGGCCAAGACGATCGCCGGTTATCTGGGGCCCGACTATTTCGTCGAGGCCTCCTTCGGCCATGTCCGTGACCTGCCTCGTAACGCCGCCGACGTGCCGGCCAAGTACAAGGGCGAGTCGTGGGCACGGCTCGGCGTCGACGTCGACAACGGCTTCCAGGCGCTCTACGTCGTGTCGCAGGACCGAAAGCAGCAGATCGCCAGGCTGACCAGGCTGGCGAAGGAGGTCGACGAGATCTTCCTCGCCACCGATGAGGACCGCGAGGGCGAGGCCATCGCGTGGCACCTGGTCGAGACGATCAAGCCGAAAGTACCGATCAAGCGGATGGTCTTCCACGAGATCACCCGTCCGGCCATCCAGGCCGCCGTGGCGAATCCGCGCGACATCGACCGCGACCTGGTGGACGCACAGGAGGCCCGCCGGATCCTGGACCGGCTGTACGGGTACGAGGTGAGCCCGGTCCTGTGGAAGAAGGTGATGCCCCGCCTGTCCGCCGGGCGGGTCCAGTCGGTGGCAACGCGCATCGTCGTCGAGCGTGAGCGTCAGCGGATGGCGTTCCGCACCGCGGAGTACTGGGACATCAACGCCCTGCTCGCGGTCCAGGGCAATGTCGAGGGACCGCGATCCTTCAGCGCCACTCTGATCGCTCTCGACGGCGACCGGATCGCCACCGGTAAGGACTTCGAGCCGACCACGGGCAAGATCAAGCCCGGTGCCGGAGTCGTGCACCTCGATGGCGACGGAGCCCGAGGGCTCGCCGCGCGGCTCGAGGACCGTCCGTTCACCGTCACGCGGGTCGAGGAGAAGCCATACCGCCGGCGGCCGTACGCGCCGTTCATCACCTCGACGTTGCAGCAGGAGGCCGCCCGGAAATTGCGGTTCTCCGCTTCGCAGACGATGCGTACCGCCCAGCGGCTGTACGAGAACGGCTACATCACCTACATGCGTACGGACTCGGTGAACCTTTCCGAGACCGCCCTGGCTGCGGCCCGCCGGCAGATCGCCGAGCTGTACGGCCAGGCCAACGTCCCGCCGCAGCCGCGCCGATACACCGGCAAGGTGAAGAACGCGCAGGAGGCGCACGAGGCTATCCGCCCGGCCGGTGACAACTTCCGCACCCCGGGCGAGGTCGCGAACGAGCTTTCCGGCGACGAGTTCAAGCTCTACGAGCTGATCTGGCGCCGCACGATCGCGTCGCAGATGACCGACGCGGTCGGCAATTCGGTGTCGGTCCGGATCCGCGCGATCTCCACCGCGAACGAGGAGGTCGACTTCGCCGCCACCGGCAAGACGATCACCGACCCGGGTTTCCTCCGGGCGTACGTGGAGTCGTCCGACGACGAGAACGCCGAGGCCGAGGACACCGAGCACCGCCTGCCCACCCTGGTCAAGAACCAGCCGCTTTCGCCCGAAGAGCTGGCCGCGGTCGGCCACCGCACTTCGCCGCCCGCCCGTTACACCGAGGCTTCGCTGGTCAAGGCGCTGGAGGAGCTTGGTATCGGCCGTCCCTCGACGTACGAGTCGATCATGCGGACGATCCAGGACCGGGGGTACGTGGACAAGCGCGGCCAGGCGCTCATCCCGTCGTTCATCGCGTTCGCCGTGGTGGGCCTGCTCGAGGGCCACTACCCGCGGCTGGTGGACTACAACTTCACCGCGGCGATGGAGACCCAGCTCGACGACATCGCCGGCGGTGACCACGCGGCGTTGGACTTCCTCACCTCCTTCTACTTCGGCAGCGACCTGGGTGCGGACGACTCGATCGCCAAGGCCGGGGGCCTGAAGAAGCTGGTCACCGAAAACCTGAGCGACATCGACGCCCGCTCGGTCAACTCGATCCCGTTGTTCACCGACGACGAGGGCCGCGAGGTCGTGGTCCGGGTCGGTCGCTTCGGGCCGTACCTGCAGCGGCAGTTGCCCGATGCCCCGGAGGATCCGGCGGACGACCGGGTCTCCATCCCGGAGGGCGTGGCACCGGACGAGCTCACCCCGGAGAAGGTCGCCGAGCTGTTCCTCGGTGGCGGCGGCGAGCGCAGCCTGGGCGATGACCCGGCCACCGGCGAACCCGTGCAACTCAAATCCGGCCGGTACGGGCCGTACGTGCAGGCCGGCGAGCGCAGGTCGTCGCTGTTCAGGTCGCACACGCCGGACACGGTGACCCTGGAGCAGGCGCTCAAGTTGCTCGAGCTGCCCCGGACCATCGGCACGGACGCCGAGGGCACGGAGGTCCTCGCCGCCAACGGCCGCTACGGCCCGTATGTGAAGCGCGGCGACGACTTCCGGTCGTTGGACAGCGAGGACAAGCTCTTCACGGTCACCCTGGACGAGGCGCTCGCCCTGCTGGCGGCCCCGAAGACCCGGCAGCGCAGGGCGCCCGCTCCGCCGCTGCGCGAGATGGGCCCCGATCCGGTCACCGAGAAGCCAATGGTGATCAAGGATGGGCGCTTCGGGCCCTACGTGACCGACGGCGAGGTGAACGCGTCGCTGCGCCGCGGGCAGACTCCCGAAGAGCTCACCGTCGAGCAGGCGTCCGAGATGCTCGCCGAGAAGCGGGCGAAGGGACCGGCACCGCGCAAGAAGGCGGCCGCGAAGAAGGCGGCGCCCGCGGAGAAGGCCGGATCCGCGGAGAAGCCGGTTAAGAAGGCGGCAACCAAGAAGACGGCGACCAAAAAGGCGGCCTCCAAGAAGGCGACCAACGCGGCTCCGGCGGCCAAGAGAGCGCCTGCCAAGAAGGCGGCCCCGCGAAAGGCTGCCGCGAACGCCGAGTAAGGCCTGTGGACGAGCCTGTGGATAAGGTCTCCTCAGGCTCCGAGTACCCGATCCAGATAAGCGTTGGTGAAGACGCGGGTCGGGTCCAGCCGGTCGCGCACCGCCCGGAAGTCGTCGAATCTCGGGTAGACCTTCCGCAGCGACGCGGCGTCCCGGTAGTGCAGCTTGCCCCAGTGCGGACGGCCACCCAGCGGCTCGCAAACGGCCTCGAATGCCCGGAAATACGGCTCGTACGGGCTCCCGGCGTACTGGTGCACCGCGATGTACGCCGACTCGCGCCCGTACCCGTGTGACAGCCAGACATCGTCGGGGCCGGTGAACCGTACCTCCACCGGGAACTGCACCTTGAACGGTAGGTCATCCAGAATGCGTGGCAGCGCACCCAGCACCTCCGGCAGCGCGGCGCGCGGTATCTCGTACTCCATCTCGGTGAATCGCACCCGTCGAGGCGTACAGAACACGCGGTCCGATCTGCCCGTGTAGGTGCGCGCGGTCAACGCCCGCGAGGAGAGCGCATGGATGGCCGGTACGACGGCCGGTACCGCACGTCCCAGGCGGCACACCGCCTCGAAGGCCTGATTGGCCAGAAGGTCGTCGTCCAGCCAGCCGCGGAACTTCGACAGCGGGCGGTCGTCGACCGGGACGTTGTTGTTGCGTTTGAGCTGCGCCCGGTCGGTGTACGGGTACCAGTAGAACTCGAGGTGCTCGTTGACGGAAATCTGCTCGTCCAACCCGGCGAGGACCTCGGCCAGCGGCATCGGCCGCTCGTCGGCCAGCAGCGTGAAGGCGTCTGCGCACCGCAGCGTCACCTCGACCAGAATGCCCAGCGCGCCGAGGCCCAATTGAATGGCCGGAAAGGATTCGTCCGATTTGTCGAAATGGGTAACGGATCCGTTCCCCACCACCACCGTTGCGGCCTCGACCGATGAAGCCAAAGTCGAATGGGTGTTTCCGGTTCCGTGCGTCCCGGTGGAGATCGCGCCGGCCACCGTCTGGCCATCGATATCGCCGAGATTGGGAACGGCCAAACCATGCGTGGCGAGCCAGGCATTGAGCCCGTATATCGGCATTCCGGCCTGGACCGTCACCGACCTGTCGTTTATCGAGACGGGCGACGCCAGCCGGTGCAACGACATTCGAATGTCGTCGGCAACAGCGATAGCGGTGAACGAGTGGCCACTGCCGACGGTCTTGATGCGGCGTCCGGTTTCCGACGCATTCTTGACGGCACGCGCCACCTCATCAACCGTCCCGGGGGTAAGGACGTCCACCGCGACGGCCTGTTGATTGCGGGCCCAGTTCCGCCAGCTGAGAGATCCAACCCGGGTCGCGATGTCGCTGTTCATGACGGATTCGTCCCTCCGCCGAGCGGACAGTCGCACAAAACCGGAAATGCCACGTATCCCCAGCGTCCCGTCGATGCTTCTCGCTCGTTGATCCGAGTAACGTTCCGATTATCACTGCTGAGAGGGAGTGGCGACGCGTGTCGACACCAACCGTCACCACCGGTCCGCTGCGGCGTGTTCCGGTGCAGGGCAGAAGCGTTGCCCGGGTCCAGCGCATGCTCGATGCCTGCGCCGAGCTGGTCGATGAGGTCGGGTACGAGGGCCTGACCACGACGCTGCTCGCCGAGCGCGCCGAGGTCGCCATCGGCTCGGTCTACCAGTTCTTTCCGGACAAGCGCGCCATCGTTCAGGCGCTCGCGATGCGTAACATGGACGCCTACCTGCAGAGTCTCTCCGCCCGGTTCGCCAACGAGACGTTCGCCCATTGGTGGGACGGCGTGGACGCGGCGATCGACGCGTACATCACGATGCACCGCAGCGTACCGGGCTTCCGCACGCTGCACTTCGGTGACGTGGTGGACCTGCACCTGCTGGACGCCGAGCGGGACAACAACGCGGTGATCGCCGAACGGATCGCCGAGCTGCTTGTCGACCAGTTCCAGTTGATGGACCGAGTTCGCCTTCGGTTCGCCCTGCAGATCGCGGTGGAAGCGGCGGATGCGCTGATCAAGCTGGCCTTCCGGCGTGAGGCGACCGGCGACGAGGCCGTCATCAGCGAGGCCAAGGCGCTGATTCGGGAGTACCTGCACCGCCACGTGACGGCCTGAGCCGTCGCTCGCTCTAGCCGAGGAAAGCAAAGCCTTCACCCCGGTACGTGAGGGCCGGCGTGGCCGATTCGCCGTCGACGAGCTGCACTTCGTTGACGTGCTCGCACAGCTCGCCGGCCTTGGCGTGCCGGAACCACACGCGGTCGCCGGGTCGCAGCGGTGCGGCGGCGGCGCCGATCAGCGGCGTCTGCATTTCGCCGGCGCCTTCCTCCCCGCGAAGCTTCAGCCCGGGAGGTAGCCAGGGCGTGGGCAGCCGGGATTCGTCGGCCGGGCCGGAGGCGATCCAGCCGCCACCCAGCACGGTCGCGATCCGCGGCGCAGGGCGGCGGACCACGGACAGCGCGAACAGGGCCGCCGGCGTGGGTTGCCAGTTCGTGTACTGGTCGAACAGCGTCGGCCCGTACAGGCCGGAGCCGGCCGCGACCTCGGTCACCGACGGATCGGCCGCGGTCTCGGCCAGGCTGCCGGTGCCGCCGCCGTTCACGAACTCCAGCGCGGCATGCTCGCGCACGGTGGCGACCGCGGCGGCGCGCCGTACGAGCAACTCCCGATAGGAGCGGCGCTGGATCAGCCGGATCGCCCGGCCCCGTAGAGCCTGGCCGGTGGGTGCGTCGCCGACGCCGGCGATGTGTGCCTCGTACGACATCAAGCCGACGAGCCGGAACCCCCGACGAGCGACCACATGCCGGGCCAGCGCGCCGGCCTGCCGGGCCGAGTGCACCGGCGAGCGGCGAACCCCGACGTGCAGCGCGCCACCGGGCTTCCACGACGCGTCCAGCTCCAGGCAGAGGCGGAGGTCGGGCCGGGCGTTCGGCGGCCGGACCCGGTCGATCAGGTCGAGGTGCGCGGGATGGTCCACCGTCAGGGTGACCGCGGCGGCCAGCTCGGCGTCCTCGACCAGCTCGGCGATCGCCGAGCGGTCGACCGAGGGATAAGCGACCAGCACGTCATCGGTGATCCCGGCCCGCACCAGCCAGATGGCCTCCGGCAGCGTGTACGCCATCACGCCGCGCCAGCCGGGCCGCGCGAGCACACGCTGGAGCAGTGCCCGACAGCGGACCGACTTGCTCGCCACCCGGATCGGCTTGTCCGCCGACCGCAACGCCAGCGCGGCGGCGTTGGCGTCGAACGCGGCCAGATCCACCACGGCGACCGGCGTCTCGAGGTGCGCGGTGGCACGGTCGAGCCGCGCACGCAGACTCTGCCACTTCCGGCGCCTGGACATTCGGCGGGCGCGGAGACCGGAAGCATCGTGGCTTTCGGGCGTCACGCGAGGAACATAGCGCTACGGGCACCTACGAAACGTCGGCACCGATGCGCCACCCCGTACGCGCGTGACGCCGGTGAGCGGCGCTCGCCGGTTACAGTGCTCCGGGTAACAGCCACGGGAGGTACGGGCCATCAGCACCGACGCGCGCACGGAAGCCGCCGCCCCGGTCGACCTGTCCGGTGTCGCGGCGCTCCGATCCGTGCTGCGCATCCGGCCGTTCCGGCGCCTGTGGCTGGTGCTCAGCGTGGCCTCCTTCGGCGACTGGCTGGGCCTGCTGGCCACCGCGCTCTTCGCGTCGCAGCAGGTCACCGGCAGCGTGGCCCAGGGTGGCGCGTTCAGCGGCACGATCGCGATCCGGCTCGTTCCCGCCCTGGTTCTGGGCCCGATCGCCGGCGTCATGGCGGACCGGTTCGACCGCCGCTTCACCATGGTCATCTGTGACGTCGTCCGGTTCCTCTTCTACGGTTCGATCCCGGTCGTCGCGATCTTCAGCGACAACGGCGCGCTGATCGTCGGCTGGACGGTGTTCGCCACCTTCATCAGTGAGACCGCCACGCTGATGTGGATTCCGGCCAAGGAGGCCGCGGTTCCCAACCTGATCCCGCGCAGCCGGCTCGAGGTGTCGAACCAGCTGACCCTGATCACCACGTACGGAATCACCCCGATCTTCGCCGCCCTCGGCCTGGCCGCCCTCGACCGGATCGTCCGCGGCCCCCTCGGTGGCCTGCCCGAATGGGCCGAACCAGTGCAGATCGCCCTCTACATCAATGCGCTGTCCCGTCTCGCCACCGCGCTCGTCGTGTTCTTCGGCATCAAGGAGATCAGCGAGGGCCGCCGCGAACGGCGGGAGAAGAACGCGCAGCAGAGCATGCTGCGCCAGTTCATCGAGGGCTGGAAGTACATCGGCGGTACGCCGCTCGTGCGCGGCCTGGTGCTGGGCATCTTCGGCGCCTTCGCGGGAGGCGGCATCGTGATCGGCACAGCGCGCTTCTTCACCGCGTCGCTGGGCGCCGGGGACGCGGCCTTCTCGCTGCTGTTCGGCACCCTGTTCATCGGGCTGGCGGTCGGCATCGGCCTGGGACCGATGGTGGTACGCGACCTCAGCCGGCGGCGCTGGTTCGGCATGAGCATCGTGCTGGCGAGCGGCTCGGTGATGTTCCTGGCCGTGGCCATCCACCTGTCGATGGCCCTGCTCGGCGCGCTGCTGGTCGGCGCCGGCGCGGGGATGGCATTCCTGGCCGGCACCACGCTGTTGGGTGGCCAGGTCAGCGACGAGGTGCGCGGCCGCGTCTTCGCCGTCGTGCAGATCGGTACCCGGCTGGTCCTGCTGCTCGCCATCGCGCTCTCCGGCTTGCTGGTCGGTCTCGGCAGCTCACGCCGCATCGAGGTCGGCGACATCTATGTGGACGTGTCCTCGACCCGCCTGCTCCTGCTGGCCGCCGGCATCGTGGGTGTCTGGACCGGCATCAGCGCGTTCCGGCAGATGGATGACAAGCGTGGCGTGCCGGTGCTGGCCGATCTCTGGAGTTCGATGCGCGGCCGCCCGCTGTCGCCGACTGAGCCGTTCCCGCGGCAGGGGGTGTTCGTGGTGTTCGAGGGTGGCGAGGGAGCCGGCAAGTCGACCCAGGTCACCCGGCTTGCGTCCGCCCTGCAGGCGATGGGCCGCGACGTCGTCGTGACACGCGAGCCCGGTGCCACCGATGTCGGTGCGCGCATCCGCGGCCTGGTCCTGGACAAGTCGGAAGCACCGTCGCCGCGAGCCGAGGCGCTGCTCTACGCCGCGGACCGGGCCCACCATGTGGCCACTGTGGTACGCCCGGCCTTGGCGCGGGGCGCGGTGGTGATCAGCGACCGGTACGTCGATTCGTCGCTCGCCTATCAGGGCGCCGGCCGCACCCTGCCGGTGCCCGAGATCTCCTGGCTGTCGTCGTGGGCGACCGGTGGCCTGAAGCCCGATCTGGTCGTCCTGCTGGACGTGGACCCGAGCGTCGGCCTGTCCCGGGTCGACTCCCGTGGCCAGGGCGCGGACCGTCTGGAAAGCGAGTCCCGTTCCTTCCACGACCGGGTCCGATACGCCTTCCTCGATCTGGCGGCGGCCGATCCCAAGCGGTACCTGGTCCTGGACGCGGCCCGCCCACCGGCAGAGATCGGCGACCTGGTGTTGCGGCGGGTCAGGACGTACCTGACCGAGAGCGAGGAGCCCCATCCCGCGGATCCTTCGACACCCGAGCCACCTGCACCCGACCTGGCGGCACCCGACCTCGCCGCCGCGGCATCCCAGGAGGCGCGCCCGGGGCCGCACGGTGCCGGCGGCGTCACCACCGACGAGCGAGTCACGCACGCCGACGAGGTACGCGAGGTGGTACCCCCGTTGGATGTCATGTCGGATCTCACCGGTACGCAGGCCCAGGGTGAATCCGGCGATCGCCGCGGCTGAGTCCGCCCGAGGTTGGTCGCCGCAGGATGGCGCGCAAGAATTGCTGCCGTGACCGACGTCTTCTCCGATCTGGTGGGCCAGGACGAGGCCGTCGAGGTGCTCCGGAGCGCCGCCGGATCCGCCGCCCGGATCGTCGCGGGCACCGCCACCGGCAACGGCGCCATGACACACGCCTGGATCTTCACCGGGCCACCCGGCTCCGGCCGGTCGGTCGCCGCCCGCGCCCTCGCCGCGGCGCTGCAGTGCGAACGCGGCGGCACCGGCTGCGGCGAATGCCACGGCTGTCACACCGTGCTCGGCGGAACCCACGCGGACGTGCGCTTCGTCGTACCGGAAGGCTTGTCGATCGGGGTCGGTGAGATGCGCGCGCTGGTGCTGGGAGCCGGCACCGCGCCGTCCGGCGGCCGCTGGCAGGTGGTCGTCATCGAAGATGCCGACCGACTCACCGAAGCCGCCGGCAATGCCCTGCTCAAGGCCATCGAGGAGCCGCCGCCGCGTACCGTCTTCCTGCTCTGTACGCCCTCGACGCACCCGGATGACATCTCGCTGACGATCCGATCGCGGTGCCGAGTCGTGCCGCTGCGGCAGCCGCCCGCCGAGGCGGTGGCCGAGGTGCTGGTGCGCCGCGACGGCATCGCGCCGGACGTCGCGAACTGGGCCGCAGCCGCCGCGCAGGGCCACGTCGGCCGTGCGAAGCGCTTGGCCAGCGACCCGCAGGTACGCGGACGCCGGGAGGCCGTGCTGGCCGTTCCCCGCCGGCTGACCGGGGTCGGTGCCTGCTTCGACGCCGCCTCCGCACTGATCGAGGCGGCCGAGGCCGAGGCCGCCTCGGCCGTTGTGGAGATCGATGCCACCGAGCGGGCGGCACTCGAGCAGGCGCTCGGCGCGGGCGGGACCGGCCGGGGCGCCGCCGGAGCGATGCGCGGGGCAGCGGGCCAGCTCAGGGATCTGGAACGCCGGCAGCGGTCGCGGGCCACCCGCTCCCAGCGGGACGCGCTGGACCGGGCGCTTGTGGACTTGGCCGGGTTCTACCGTGACGTGCTGGTCAGGGGTTTACGGGCGCCGGTCGATGTCGTTCACACCGACACCGCGGAGCTTGCCGCGGCTGCCGCCGAGAAATGGACTCCGGAGAGCACGCTGCGCCGGCTCGCGGCCATCCTGGCCTGCCGCGAGGCCATCGACCTCAACGTCAAGCCCAAGATCGCCGTAGAGGCGATGATGCTCAGCCTCTGGCGGGGCTGAGGTTATCCACAGGGGACGTTTCGAGGGATGCGCGACGGTCACCGACCGGGGTACGGTTCGGTGCCGAACGCAACGACGGCGGTACGCCCGGTGAGGAGCCTGTGGATGGCCCGCGAGATCGACGAGGCGTGGATCGATGATGCGATCGACCGCTATCGCCGCATCGAGGTGCTGCGGGCCGAGTTCGACAAGGCGGTGAGCGCGCACGTGGTCTCGGTGCATTCGCCCGACAACACGGTCGAGGTCCAGGTCACGGCGGCCGGCGACATCACGGATGTCCAGATCCGTGGAAGTCTGCAGAACCGCAACGCGGCGGATCTGGCACGGGAGGTGCAGGCGGTGGTGACGAGCGCGGCATCGGCGGCCCGGTGGGCCCGGGAGAAGCTGCACGCCGAGATCTTCGGCGAGTTCCGATCGCTGGGGGGCCGATGACGGGGAGCGATATGGCCGACCGCCTGCTTGCCACGGCCGACCTGCTCGCCACCGTGGACCGGAAGGTGGCCGGTCTCAGGGTGTCGGCCGTCGGGTTCGGCGCTGACGGGGCCGGCGTGCCGGGTCGCGTCGGCCGCGAACTGCACGCCCATTGGGAAGCGGTGTTGGCCGCCCGCTCGCTGGAGGCGGCCGATGCGGCGGTCCGCCTCCAGGAGCTGGCATCGTCGGTACGCGTCACCGGCCGGCAGTACTCGTCGACAGACGAGGCGGCGGCCAGGACCTTCGGGGCGATGTGATGGATCCCCTCGACGGTGTGTTGCCCACCGCGGTACCGCTCCTCAAGCGGGTCGACGAGGTGCTGTCCCTGGCCGGCGCCCCGCCCGATCACCACGTGTGGCCGTCGATCCGGCGGGTCTGCCTCCTGCCTTGGGACGCGGTCCAGGCGGTGGCGGCGCTCCGGCCGGACGACCTGAGTGACGCCGCGCTCGAACTCCGCGCCGACGCCCGATCGTACGCCGGCATCGCCGGGTCGCTCCCCGCACCGGATGTCTGGTCCGGCGAGGCGGCCGAGGCCTATGACGCGTCCCGCCGCCGCACGGCGAGCCACCTTAGCGGCGCGCTGGATAGCCTGGACGAGCGTCTGGAGGCGACGGCAGACGTCGCCGACGCGCTGATCGACTGGATGCGTCAGACCCGCAGTGACCTGGCGGTCACCCTGGCGGAGGTGCTGACCTCGGCCGAAGGGCTGTCGTTGTCCGCGGAGACGCCGGTGGATCCGACCGCCGTGCGTGATGCGCAAGCGGCGGCGGAGGTGGCCGTCCGGGTACTTGAGACGGTGGCGAACAGCTACGACGCCGCGCTGGACCTGATCACAAGGTCCGCCGATCTGGCGACGCCCTCGCAAACCTAGTCGCTGGGCGCTTCGGGCGGCCGCTGCCCACGTTGGATGTGGCGACGGCGCCGCATTCGAACAACCGGTTTCCGAATGCGGCGCCGCGACCTCCTGCACCCCCCGCAGGCCTATGCATCACTCAACGCCTATGCCGTAGTTTTGTCGCGGCTCCAATCCGGATTCGGCCACTCGGTCGATCGAGGACGGCACAGACGGGGCGATCGATCAATCTCTCGGCCGATCCGTCCACCCCATCCAACCGACCCCCAAACGAGTGGAAGGACTTCAACCGCCGCCGCTCCCTCCGCCGGCCGCACCGCGTCGCCTTAAGCGCGGAAGCGCCGTCGCCGCATACCGAGTGCCCGCGCCACAACGCCTGCGACGACCAAGCCGGCACCTCCGGCGATGAGGGCCGCCAGTCCCGGCCCGGTCACCGGCAACCCACCACCGGCGCCGGACACGCCACCGGGTACCGGCGCGACCGCGACGGCTGCCGCCTCGAGCACCCCCAGCTCCATGTCGAGCGTCACGCCGGCGCCGCGATCGCCGTACCCACGCTTGGCAATCGCGATTTTGATCGCGGAGGCACGCGCCGCAACCGCCTGACCCTCCGAGGCCGTGCGAACCTCTCCCAATGTGATCTTGACGGAAGCTCCGTTGCCGGGGCCCGGCGCCGACTCGGGCGCCGACTCCGGCTCGACGCCCGGCGATGGAAGTCCCGGAATGGCCGGCAGCGGCAACGCCGGGCCGATCGGCAGTGCGCCGATCACCGGTAGGCCACCGGACTCGATCCGATCACTGAAGGTCAACTCGATGCTGTCGGCCGCCGTGCTGAGCTTCGTCTTCTCGACGCCGTCGCCGGACACCTCGACCACGGCGGGCGCATACCGCACCCGCCCTCCGTCCGTTACGGACATGGACGCCGCCAGGGTCGGTGGCTTAACAATCTTGATCACCACATCGCCGTCGAGCAATTCGATCGTCCGTGCCGTCATCGTGGCCGAGGCGACCGAACGGGCGCCGGAGCCGAGCCGCTCCAGCGCCGTCGTGCTCAGACTCGACACCTTTTCCGGTACGACGACGAGCGCACCGTCCCGGTCCTCGGAGATTTCCGCAGCGCCCAGGGACGCTGCCGCTCGGGTCACCTCACCGACGGTCGCGTCGCACCCCATACCGCGCGCCAACCGCGCGTGCGTGGTCAACGTGCCGGTGTCCACCAGTAACGGTCCCGCCTCGGCCGCCGGGGTCTTCCGGGTACCCGGCGCGGCATTGTCCGGCGGCGCCTGCTGGATGAGCGGCGTACTCAGTTGCGACTTCTGCGCGCTGTTCACCATCCGGGTCACCGCGGCGGCACTCGGTGAGCCGGCCCCCACCAGCGCCGACTTGGCCTCGCCCACCCGCAGGTCGCGGATGGCGCTGGTCCCGCCCTCGGTGAGCCGCCCCACACGGTCCTGGTTCTCGCCCCCGGCGGATCCCGCGCCACGATGCTCGCCGGTGCTCGCGGTGGGGCGCGGCGCCGGCATGTCGGTGGTGGCCCGTGCCGAGTCCTCGGCCGTATTCATGCCCGAGTCGACCGTGGCGATCCCCGGCCCGGCAGGCTTCCGCGCCGGTGCGGCGGTGGCGCCGGCACCGGGTGCGCGGTCAGGCCCGGCGGCCCTGTTCTTGCCGGCGTCCTGACGAACCTCGAGCTTGTTCACGCGGAACAACTCGGCTCCCGACTGGGCCGCGAAGCCCTCGGCCTCCAGGCAGGGCGCGGGTGCTGCGGTGGCCGGCACCGGAAAGGCGAACAATCCGGCGAGTCCGAGCGCGGCGACACTGGCGGCCAACGGCCTGGCGGGCGTCATGAAGGTTCCTCCCCGAAGAGCAGCCGCTGCGAGCGGCATCCACGGGACTGCCCAACGAAGGTCGATGACCACGGTTGCGCGACATCAATACGACAACCCGGGCGGGTAGGTCAAATACGTACATTTCGCACCTGCCGCATCACGTCGTAGGGTGGTCCCCATGGGCATGCTGTGCGCGGTGAGCTTCAACCGGTACGGCCGTCTCTATTACTTGGATCCGGGCGGGTTCGCGCCGGCCGTCGGTGATCGCGTGCTGGTCCCCACGGACGACGGCCCGGAGGTGGCCGAGTGCGTGTGGGGAACTCAGTGGGTCGACGAGGACACCAGCGGATTTCCCAAGTTGGCCGGCATCGCCGACGACCGCGATTTGCGACGTGACGACTTGCTGCGCAAGCGCAAGGCCGAGGCCAAGGTCGCGGCCAAGAAACTGATCAAGGCGCACGAGCTGCCGATGAAGGTGGTCGCGGTCGATCACGTGCTCGATCAGAACGGTGCTGGAAGCGCCCGGACCACCATCTACTTCACCGCACCGCACCGCGTGGACTTCCGCTCATTGGTTCGCGACCTCGGCGCCACGCTGCGCTGCCGGGTGGAATTGCGTCAGCTGTCCGCACGCGACTCGGCCCGCGTGCAGGGTGGTATCGGGTCTTGTGGTCGTGACCTGTGCTGCGCGACCTTCCTGACGGACTTCGAGCCGGTCACCATCCGGATGGCCAAGGAGCAGGACCTGCCGCTCAACCCGCTGCGGATCTCCGGGGCCTGCGGCCGGCTGATGTGCTGCCTGAAGTACGAGCATCCGCTCTACCAGAAGTTTCAGGCCTCGGCGCCGGCTATCGGCGCACGAGTCAGCACTCCCGAGGGCAACGGCCGGGTGGTCGGCCACAGCGTTCCCAAGGATGCCGTGGTCGTACGCATGGACGCCGACGGCTCTCGCTGCTCGTGCAGCCGCGCTTCGGTGTGCGGCGCCCGGCAGTCCCACGAGGAGCGCTACACCTGAGCGGGCGCAATCTGCGCCGAACCCGGTTGCACCGTCGGCCCCTGCGTCAGGGGCGTCTGGCCAACTGCCCGGCGACCGGCAACGGATCTTCGATGAGGCATGCCGTCAACGGCTCGTCGGGCCGGAGCCAGGAGGCGTCGTGCGCGCCCTCCGGATCGGCCACCCACCGGCGGCAGATCTTCTCGATGCCGATCGAGTACACCGTCAGCGTGCCGTCCCGGCCGATGTGCATGCGCAGGAAGCTCTTCGCGTCCTCGATGCCCTGACCCGCGAACAGCTCGTTGACGTTCACCTTGAAGAAGCTTGCCAACAGTAGATAGAGCGCGCAGAGCTGGGTCGCGATGAAGCCGATGACGGGGCCGTAGAGCACCGTCGCGACGACCAGTGGCCAGGGCCACGTCCAGTCCCGGAACGGCAGCTGGAGCCACACCCAGGCGCCCGCCTGGGCGAGCGCGATCTGCGCGAAGCCGTGCAACAGCCCGAGGATCCAATGTCGGGCGTGTTTCTTGGAACTGGCACCTGGCGGCTGGGCGAACAGCACCGTGCCGATGAGGATCAGCGCCAGCATGAAGACCAGCGGGATGCTGAACAGGCGCTGGATCGGACCGTCGTCGCTGCTCGCCGCCGCACCGGCCATGGCGAGCATGGTCAGCGTCTGGATGATGGCGAGCATGGTGGCGAAGCCGGGATTGCACACCACGATCCGGCCGAACACACCCCAGCTCATCCGCCGCGAGGTCTTCGCGTCGGGGAATGTGCTGGCCAGCTGGTACTCGCGGCAGCGGCTGGCGTTGCGGGTGAGCGTGTCCGGCGGCGGGACCGCGAGCTTGCCCGGCAATGTGTGGGTGGCCAGCAGGTATGCACCGCCACCGCCACAGGTGATCAGTTCGCGGTCCGCGCCGCTGTAACGCGCGTAGTGATGCAGATCCCCGGAGATGATCAGCCGCACGTGGGCTCCGGTCGGCGCCAGGATCGTCCGGATGAAATAGTCGACCGCGTCGTACGCCTCCGGCTTGTTGGCCGCCTTGACCCAGGTCGGTGAGGGCGTCATGAGCATGATCCGATCCTCCGGCCCGACTTGCGCGGCGGCCCTCTCGAAATACAGCAACTGCGGATCGTCGATGTACGCCCCGAACTGCTCGTCGATCGCGAACAGCCACCAGTTCGACGGCAGCTTCACCGCGAAGTACGAGCGCCGTTGCTTCGTGCGCCATCCGCCGATGTGGCCGTCCTTGCGCCGGGCGAAGAGCCGCAGGAAAGCGGTCAGGCCGTCGTACCAGTCGTGGTTGCCGGGCAGCGCGAAAAGCGTCGGTCGCGGCCCGTCGGTCGGGCATTCCGGCAGGGCCGCCCGATACGGACCCTTGGCCCTGTTCTCGTATCCGTCGCCGTTGGCCAGCGGATAGACCTGGTCACCGCCCATGAGCAGGACGTCGCCGCGAGGTAGCACGTGTCCGCCGACCTCGAGCCGGGGCTGCGCCAGCAGATAGGCGACCGAGTAGGTAGCGTGAAATCCGTCGCCCAGATCGGCCACGTAGTCGAGCCAGAGCTCGCCGTCGGTGCCGGGTTGCTCGAAGCACTCACCGCTCAGCGCGTTCTGCAGCTCGCGCTTGTCCAGATAGGCTCCGAACAAGATCGCCATCAGCGCACGCAGGCCGGTGCTGAGCAGCAACAACGGCGCAAGCCAGCCCACCGGGCGCTGCGGCGTGAAGCCGAGCTCCTGCGGGTCCATGCTTGCCGGTCGGCGGGGCCGGACCGGCTCGGCCTCGACGGGTCTGGGCTCCGAAGCCGGCGCCGCCGGGACCGGCGTCCGCGAACTCTGGTGATCCTCCATCACGCCGGGGACTCTAGTCCGCCGGTATGACACTGGCTGTCTGGTTCTGGCGCGCCCGTGGTATGCCCGGCCATGAGGTAGCGGCTCGATGCCGTACACTTGGGCGCTGTTGCCGCCTTAGCTCAGTCGGCTAGAGCGACGCACTCGTAATGCGTAGGTCGACGGTTCGATTCCGTCAGGCGGCTCCACCCCGAAGCCCAGGTCACCCGCCTGGGCTTCGCCGTCTCCCCAGGCCGACCACGGCACCGTCAGCCGTGCCGGTCCGCGAATAGTCCGCATCTCTCGCGGCGACGGCCTCGTCCAGCCGGGTGGCTACAGTGTCCAGGTCGTCACCGAACAGGCCCGCATACTCGCCTGGCTGCCTGGCGAAGCCGACAACGCCATCGAGATTTCCAGCCGAGCCGTAGCTGCCTACGCCGACCGCTCAGATCCTGCTTGGACGTTCGGCGACGAAGCGGGCTCCCACGCCGACTTGGCAATCTCCCGGATCGCATCCCGCGACGTCGAAGGAGCCAGCGACGCTCTGGCGCCCGTCCTGGAACTGGCACCAGAGCAGCGCATCAACGGCATCGTTCACTCCGTCCAGCGCGTTCACCAGGCGGCGACTCGCGCTGGCCTCGCGGACGACGCGCACGACCTCATCGACCAAATCGAGGACTTCACGCACACACCGCTGAAGGCGCTGCCCAGATAGTGCAGGATTTGGAGCATGTACCCCGTAACGCTGATCGGCCGCGTCGTCACCCTGCGGGAGTTCCGCAGCGATGACGCGGCCGACTCCTTGGCGATCGTCGGTGACGACCAGGTCACCCGATGGCTGTCTTTCGACAGCCGCGACATCGATGCCGCACAAGCGATGATCGACGGTGCGGTACAGCGAGCACAGGATGTGCCTCGCGCTGAGTACTACCTGGCCGTAACCGGCGAGAGCGGTGAGCTGGTCGGCTTCGCGCGACTCGCGCTAACCGGCGTCAAGGCCGCCAAGCTCGGCTACGCCATCCGGGCTGATCGGTGGGGCAAGGGCTACGCCACCGACGCGGTGCAGTGCAGTGCATCATCCAATTCGGCTTCGACCAACTGCAGCTACACCGCATCTCCGCCGCTATCGGGCCGGACAATACCGCCTCCATCGCCGTAGTCCACAAGCTCGGTATGCAGCAGGAAGGCCGCATACGCGATCACGTATTTACCAACGGCGCCTGGAGAGACTCACTCCTCTACGCGGTGCTTGAACAGGAGTGGGCCAACATCGTCGACATCAGCCAGGGCTGACCTCAGACCGATCGAGTCCCGGCAATGCGGTTGACGGGGGTTGGATGTGCTGGTCAAGCGCCATGCGCGGGTCCGCTGGGTCAGCACTGGGCGATGCGGTTGCTGTACTTCTCTGCTGTACACCCCCTCGGCTGAGGAGTCATCCCGGTCGCCTGGGCTGCGCCATGCCGGGCCACCGCCAGGGCGTCAAGCAGCCCCACCGATTGACGCCCTGGCGGTGGTCTGGCATCCCTCCGGGCAGGCGGCCGGGATGACTCCGGCACCGACCACGCGCCTCGACCGCACAGCGGATCGTCATCCTGGGAGCCTGCCCGTCCGGCGAGGACGTGCAGTAGGAGGGAGGCGACCGCCACATCGCCACCGCGGAGCGTCGTCGCCGAGCCGTCCGTGAGGGGTGCAGTGGCATGCCGGCTCAGCGCGAGGTGGCTACCTGTGATGACACGGGCGGTGGCGATACCGTTTGCGCATGTCAACCGACGAGAACGAGCGCGATGAGGCTCCTCGGCGTGAGCAGGCTGATGGCTTGATCCCTGAACCTGAGCCGCTACCCACTGAGCGGCTTAATCGCGCAGTAACAAGGCTGCAGCGCTATGACGTCCTCATCAGCGAAGTCAACGACGAACGCGAGAAAGCCGATCTTCAGCGGTGGCGCATTAAGGCTGCGGCCGAGGTCCTGCGTAGCGCCGTCATGGCTGTCGACGGCAAAATCCCAGAGAAGATTGCTAGACCGCTAAGCGACGTAGAGGCGGCATGCGACAATGCCGCTCCACTTCCACGGTGGCTCGACCCGGAATCATTCGTGGGTACTGCCCTAGTCGTCGGGATAGCGGTGCTGGCAACCACCGTCGCGGCGCCAATCGGCGCCGTATTGGTCGGCGACTCAATCGTCAAGGAAACTGTCAAGGCTGCGGTCACCTCCATGGTAGCCAGCGTGCTCACCCAAGCGAGTAACCGACATCTGGAAGCGATGCACGATCGGCATCTCCGCTCAGTTGGCGAAGTGCCGTTTAAATCGGCAGCGCCATATCCTTCGTCGATTCCTACACCGTCTGAAGTGGTCACCGATTTTACATATCCAGATCAGGAAGAGCGGCAGAACGATGCGCCGCCATACGTTCCTCCCTCAGAACCCGAGAGTCGGCTCGATGACGTCGTTACAACCAGCGAGATTCCATTCGACTCATGGACTCGTTCCAGTACTTCCGGCACGCTGCAGGAGCCAGGCGATCCTCCCGATAGCCTTGGTAATGCACCTAGCAAGATCTAGGGTTCCCGTGGCGAACAAAGGCGAAATGCTCGCTGAGTCCAGCGGAGGTTGCCGTCGTTGATGTCAGGCGTGGATGTCAAGCGGGTTGGAGCCACCACACTGCCAGCGCGGACTGGCACCATCCAGATCATCCGTGCGGCATTCCCGCCAGCGCTGATGCATCCGACCGTGTTCGCAGCAGACCGACGCCGACCGCCTTCGTTGCCGTCATCGGCTGCCGTCACGCTGGCCCTTGGATCTATAGCAGCTGGCCACTGGGCCACCCCTCCGACCAGCCAGATCTAGCCAGCTGAATCGTGACTACGTCATGCTGCTCTTGTGAACAGTTTCAGTCTCCGCGGAACATGGTGGCTGCCCGAGACGACCGACCGGGTAGTACCTGGCGTCTTAACGTTCGACGAAGACGGCGTCACGCTTGTCATCTATGGCACTGTATATCAACCAGATATCGAACCCAATATTCCAGAGTGGCGCGAGACGCCAGTTATCCTAGGGCGTTCACATGATGGCGAAAAGGTAAGCGTTCTCCATGCCGAAGGCGCGAACTTCACTCACGAGAATACTGCGCAAAGCGTATACAAAGTTGGTTTGGCGCTCCGGGGCCTTCATGTGGTGGAGGACGTGTTTGCGGAAGCCTGGTGCGGATTTGATTGCTTAGAGGCATGGGCCGGGAGCCCGCGGCTGATAGACGACATGGCTATGTCGGGACAAGTTGCCGTGCGTATCGACAGTAGTACGATCGATCAGGCGCAGATTGGGCAAGCAAGCGTAAGTCTTACAGCGGGCGTGAGTTATGATTTGCGACCTTACGCAATCAGAGTAGATCAGGAACCCGCGTTTCATATTAAGTTCCCCGAATCATCTTTACATGAGCTTCTGGACAAGTGGGTTCGACCATTACAGGATTTGCTTACGTTCAGTCTCGACCGATCCGTGAGGCTAACAACGTTCCGTTTGAGGCCGACCATGCTGAGCGATATGGATAGGATGGTTAGGCTTCTCGGGGCTGGGAACAGCTTCGCTGATGCATTCTTTCCGGCCGTGCAAGCCAGGCAAGGACGCGTTCCGACCAGGGAGGAGGTCGAGACCTTTACCGCCCCTACCCTGCTGACATACCACAGCAGCGGATTGCAGTTTCAAGAGCTCATCTCCCGCTGGTTCGCGCTTCGCGCGGAGCTGCGTGACGTCTTCGTCCTGCTTACGGGTCCCTATCATGCAAGGTTCATATTTGATGAACACCGCTATTCGTCGGCATTCCAGAGTGCAGAACTTCTTGCGAAGAAGCGAATCAACGCAAGAGAAAAGACTCCGGAGGCACACCGAGCGCGTGTAACGGCGATCATTTCTGCCCTCAGCAATGCGGGGGTCGACTCGGAGGCTGTGGATTGGGCACAGCGGGTACTGCAAAGCCGCAATGATAAGCCGCTGAGAGAGTTAATCACGGAGCTGACGAGATCGATTGGTGCGATTGGGGAGGCCATTTTTAACGCCTCACCGAACTTCAGCTCAATAGCAACGAATGCCAGAACCGGGGTCTCCCACCCTGGCCTAAGGAGGCGGCTTGGCGCAGGGGGCAGGTATTGGTACGCGGATGCCCTGCGATGGATTGTCAGGGCTCGACTACTAGTAGATATGGGCATCCCGCTCGAAGACGCTGAACGTCGGGTACTGGATAGAGGTTCCTTTTCTCAAATGCTAGAAGAGATCGCCAAGACAGGCACGAACGATTAATCGAGTTAGCGCCGACGTGCTTTCCGACCTGACCGATCGCAACCCTCTTAGCCGGCAACTCTTGTTCGTAAGGCGCCCCGGGCAAGATCCTCGTGTCCCGCACCGTCGGCGCCCCGGTCTGCACCTAGTCCGAGTCCGGCAGGCGGCAGGAGGCGCTTGGGAGTCGCGACGAGCGCGACCTCTACATCTCGGCCCTGTGAGGGACCGTTGATCAGCAGTTACCACAAGTTTTTCATGCTGGATATCGACCGTAGTCCTGACGTGTTCGATCATTAAGAATACTACAGTGTTCACATGAGTACGCTAGCTGCATCAAGTGTATGGTTTGACTCGGTAACAGGAGGATGGCCGAACCTGCTTCAAGGGCTCGTTAGCGCTGCGATAACGGGGGCTGTAGCCGCACTTGTGAGCTTCGCTGTAGTAAGGCGTTCGGATGCGAGCATGCGCGCACTATCCCGGCAACAGGAAGCCCGCAACAATTTAGTCGGTGTTTTAGAGGACAGTATTGCGACCTTTGTCGGAGTGCCGGATAGTCGGCCTTGGCGAGCGGACTTCGAAGAGGTGGCAAGCCTAACTCTAAAGCTTCGGTTGGCCGCCGCATTGATAGCGGAGCAGGACGTTAGACTTGCACAGAAGGTTCAAGATATCGCCGACAAGCTGGCGCAGGTCGCCGCGCAGTGGAAAACGAAGCCGGCGCTGCAGGAGGACAATGCTGCTCTCGAACGATATAACGAAGCCTGGCATGTTGTCGAACCGCTTCACGAGACAGTCATAAACTGGCTCGGAGACATAACTCCGAAATACCGCCACAGCGTCGAATCGACATCGCCCGGAGCCGATCCGCTGAGTTGAAACATCCTGCCCATCCCATCGGCCTTCGTCCACACATCGTGGAGCGGGCAGGGCGTGCCTGGGCAAGGTGGAGCACCCTATGTCTGACCGACCTTGACCAGGCAGGCCCTGTCTGCTCGGCTTCGCCTGGACGAAGGTCGTCGGGATGGCACCACCCATCCCGGAGATCAGAGTCCCCGCCGGAGGCGTCATGCCACCGCCACGCCGAAGCCCCCGGATCTGCAGGCTACCGCGGCGATCGGGGGCTTCAACATGTCTCGCGCCGTCCGGCGGGCTGGAACCGCCGACGCCGTGAGCGAAGCGGAAGGCGTCGTCGGCGGCCGCAGGCCGGGCCTGGTCCGGCGGCGCGAGCGGCCCCTTCAGGGGCCGCTTTAATTGAGTTACAGGAAGTCTTCACAAGACCGGAGCCCGGCGCATGCACAAGATCCATGTACAAGATCCTGTACAAGATCCATGTACAAGATCCATGTCGAGCTTCACTTGGTCCGTTACGGATCAGCTTCGTTTGATCGGTGACACTTCCGGCTAGACGATCATCGCAGGGTACTACGACCCGGCGTGAGTCATGGTGGATCCATTGATCGGATTGAGGCCGGGCGATTCGGATGGCGGGGTGGTTCCGGTTTGTGGACCTTGAATCGGGCGAGGGGTTTGGTCGTGGTGCGAGCGACCTCGGCGACGACGCCGTTGTCGTTGTAGACCCGCCAGGTGCTGTCGGCGGCTTCCACGGTCAGCGTCTGTCCGGCATGGACGATACCGACGTGGATCCGTTGCTTGGCAACGACCAGCGCGCCGCGGCAGGAGACGCGTCGCTGCACCCGCAGCGGCTGGGCAGCCGGGGCGGGCGGCGGACCGGCCGGGCGGGCGTCGCGCAGCCGGGCCTGCTCGGCGCCGGTGAGCGGGTTCGGCAGCGACCGCAGCAGCACGCCCTCATGGATGAGCTGGAGCAGCCCGCGGTCCAGCCGGATGGTGAGGCGGCGGCCGGCGAACTGGCTCCCGATCGGATATCTGCGGCCAGCCAGCCCGATCAGCCCGTTGGCGCTGACCAGCCGGTCCACCTCGACCGCCGCGCCCGGCTGGGGATCACCCGTGGGGACAGGTGGTGGGCCGGCGGGGCGGCCGCCGTCGGTGAGCAGCTGCCGCAGCTGGGCGATCGACAGCCGCGACGGCACGGTCTTCAGCCGCACCCCGTGGACCAGCAGGTGCACCACGGTGGAGTCGGCCCACAGGGTGACCGTGCTGCCGGCCCGGTCCGGGCCGAGCCAGAACTGCTGACCGGCGACGGTCAGGTTGCCCGAGCCGGGCACCGTCCGGTCGATCTCGACGGCGAGGATGACCGGCTCGCCGCCGTTGGGCGACACCACCACCGGCGGGGAGGGCAGGGCCGGCTCGATCGGCGCGGTGGACGGCGGTGCCGGGGCGGCGGCTGTCAGCGTGGCCGGGAGCTGCAGCGGCAGCCGCTCATCAGGTGGGCGAGGCGTGAACCGGTCGGCTGGGAACGCCATGTCCAGGGATTGGTGTGGCCGGTTGGTGTTGTACTCGGCCCGGAACGCGTCCACCGCGGCCTGCGCGGTCTGCAGGTCCGGCCAGACCTCGACGGAGTCGAGCAGGTCGCCTTGCAGGGTCTGATGAAAGCGCTCCACCTTCCCCGTGGTGGTGGGGGTGCGGGGCTTGGTGTTGCGGGCGGTGATGCCGTTCTCCCGGCAGATCCGCTCGAACATCACCTCGACCGGGCGGGGCCGCTGGAACCGGCCGGTGAACTGCTTGCCGTTGTCGGTGAGCACCTCGTCGGGGATTCCGTACGCGCGCAGCGCGTCCGCGAACGCCGTGCAGATGGCCCGGCCGGTCGCGTGGCGCACCACGGTAGCGATGACGCAGAACCGGGAGTGGTCGTCCACCCCGGTGACAATCTTGGTCTCGGTGCCGTCGGCCAGCCGGACGCCGTCGACGATGTCCAGCTGCCACAGCTCCATCGGCACCGCCCGCTGCCACCGCCGGTAGTCCTCCCACCGGCGCCGCCGAGGCACCGCCTCGACCAGGCCGTGCCGCACCAGCACCCGGTGGATCGTGATCCGGGACGGAATACGGCCGGGGCATCCGCTACGGCCCAACTCGAACTCGATCCGCCGAGCCCCCCACCGCGGATGCGTCCGGCGCAGCTCGCAGATCGCCGCCTCCACCTCGGGCGGAGTCTGAATCGGACAGGTCCGTGGACGGCTCGACCGCCCCGCCAAGCCATCCAGACCCTCGTCGCGATACCAGCCGAGCCAGCGATGCACCGCCTGACGGGACACCCCGAACCGCTCGGCCACCTCGGTCACCGGAACCCCGGCCTGCACTTCAAGCACAGCACGGTACCGCTGCTCTGTCATGGTCAACTCCACCAGCACTCGGCGGAGTGTCACCCAGGTCCTGATACCGATGTGTCACGCAGGTCCCGAGACCGGACACCATGTACAAGATCCATCCTGATAACTTTCTGTTCTACTTCAAGGCGCGGCCCGGGATCGGCGCCTGCCGCCTTCGGCTCCGGCGCCGACCCGGCCGCGCGGGCCCGGGAAGTCTCGCCCGGCCCCACCAAACCCCCGCCCACCCCGC